>Ga0302271_10000438_pt1 | contig 40789 bp, 15 predicted proteins | sample III_Bog_N1_1_FD_198767 | JGI IMG/M metagenome (GOLD analysis project Ga0302271, IMG submission 198767) | Peat permafrost microbial communities from Stordalen Mire near Abisko, Sweden - III_Bog_N1_1 | ecosystem: Environmental > Terrestrial > Soil > Wetlands > Peat | place: Sweden: Abisko...
AAACCCCGAAGGAGGTTAGGATTTATTATTATTTAATTAGTTTAACAGAGCTTGCTGATACATACTATTCATCAGCAGTGGATTGCCATTTGGTGGTTGAAACATTGCCACTGAAGAAGGTGCACCTGGGAAATTGATATTTGGAAACTGAGGGAGAAATTATTTTTGAGATATTTAATTAATAGCCATTTAGAAGGTGCTCCCGTTTTTCATCAGGAATTGCTGCTATTACTGATGTTGAGAAGATCCCGGGTTGTTAACTTATTGCTTCTAAGCTAACAGCTTCTATTAGATTTATTTTTAAACCAAAATTTACTGCTGTTTAACATGAGCTTCGATTTCTTCTTCTGTAGCATCTGGCTCATCAGGGTGAAAGACACAGCTTTCATTGTAAATGGCTCTTTAGATGATTTCATTTTTTTCTTGGATTTCATCGAAGGACCAATCAAATTTCTAATCACATGCTTTCAGTTTATCTTTGCTGAAAGAAGCGAAATATTAATGATGGAGACACTGCTCAACTGTCCATCGATCTTTTGGATCAAATGCTAGCATTTTATAGAGTAAATCAACTGCGAGTTTATCGTGGCTACTGTAGATCTCATAGAAGTTCTCAGGCTGCTTGTTTGAAAATTTTTAAATGTATTCTCGCAAATGCTCATCCACTTTGTAGGATAATTTATCGAAATCAGGCTTTCCTATTATTGCTACTATTCTGTCTAGTTAATTCAACTGAGAGGTGCCTTGAAGAATATTCAAATAAGATGATAAAAAAATAAATATTAATAATACCTTTGAAAATAGTCTTTCTTCCCATCATTTCAGCAAAGATACATCCAGCTGACCAAATATCAATCGGCTTTGAATAATTTTGTGTGGAGAGTAATATTTCTGGAGCTCTATAAGGTCTAGTTACTACATACCTGCCAAACAGCGCAACCAACAAAAAATATTAACCTAAGAACCACTAAACACAGCAATTATTTGCTGTCTTTTTGTAGTTATTTTGAGTATTTACTCTGTGATTCTTTCATCAAGATCAAACTTTCTTGCTAGATTCATGTCGGCTAGTTTAAGGGTGCAATTCTTCAACAGAAGAATATTACTTGGCTTGATATCTCTATGGATGATATCAGCAGAGTGCATGTAGTAGATTCCATTCAGCAACTGCCACATCATTGACTGAATTAATCTTGGTGATAGTGGCTGGAGTCAAAATAAGAAATGTAAATAACAATATTTGAGAACAATTGTTATTTTTATATTGAAAAATAGTGAGAACTGTTTACTTGATCTGAGTTTATCGTCTTATCAAGATCGATCTCCATGTATTCCAAGACAAGGTATATATCATGGTATCCTGTTGGAGTTTCTGGTTTAATGATATCCTTGAGTTTGATAATATTTGGATGATCGCAGAATTCTACATAACAAAATATTCAGAAAAGAAAAAGGAAAAACATATCTTTGCTATTTTTCCCATGTATTTATCACTCACTATTATTCTTTTACTTAGTAGCTTAATTTCACGAAGTATGCGCTTGGCATCTCTTGGATCTCTAAAAGCTTCAGTCATCTATATATTTAAGAAAAAATAAAAAAAGGGGTAAGAAAATAAGAAATCTTCAGAATCTGAGTTGCTTCTACATATCTATCTAACTTCATTGTGTAGCAGAGTATACTTTCAATTCCTGATATTTACCTTTTTGATTGCAACTAGCTCATTGTTTTTGCTGTCCATCGCTCTGAAGACTACCCCGTATGCTCCATCTCCAACTCGCTTGATAATTTGATAGTTATTATATACAACCATTGAAACGCCTGTAGAAAAAGTAATTGTTTTAGCAAGACAATTTCAACATTTTAGAAAGTACTTTTTCTCTAATTCTTAATCTTTGTACATACCTGAGCATTCCGTGAGCTGTCGTCCTTTCTTTACAAATGGCTTACCTTTAGGTATTCCCATTTGTTTTTGCTTTAGCTAGTTTTAAGCAGCTATCATTTACTGATAATTCATTTTTGATTTAGTGCTTCTGATATTGAAGATATTATTATTTTGTTTTTTTTTCTGTTGCAAAAATCAAAAAGTTCACTCTTATTCTTTTTTTTGCTGTTTCGTTTTTTGCCTTTCTTGTTAATCCCGCCAAGTCTTCTTCTCCCGCAAAAGAACAACCTTAATAATAAATAATATTATTATCAAGATTGATAAAGGATAAAAAAGGATAAATGACTTACTTTAGTCATTTTTCTTTAATAATTTTAAGTTCCAACATTGCTGCCATTAATTTCTATTCCACTTTAGATTTAAATCATATTTGTTGTAATATTTCTGATATTTTGTTTAAAAAAAGTTCCCCTTTCAAGATTTTATCAAAAAAACAACAAAATTATTAATGATAAATATAAATATCTCAATATTCTCACAATAAATATTACATGATTTTATGGTTTATCTGATGTGACTGCAGATTTTTTGTGAGTTAGTAATCAGCAAAAATAGTTAATATTAAATTTCGCCTAATGTAGCAGCAAACATCTGCGTGAAGGAATGCTGGAAATCCTTTTGGTGGGGGTAAATTCTTCGATTATCAAAATAACAAAAAGATTCTTATTATTTTTTGCTTTCTTTTTCGAGAGAGCAAATTCTCAATCAAACAATCTTGACTTATCACAGCCTACAAATATCCCATATCTATTTTAACAAGTATTAGAAAAGATTCTTTCAAAAAAGCTACTTATTGAATTGGTTTTTAATGACCTATTACATAATTTCTTTCCTTTTTTTTGGCATAAAGTAGTTACAATATGTTAATTTTTTTCATAAAAGCACAGTACATATCTGTATTTATTTCACTAATGATATACTTCTTTGATTTTTGATTGACAATAAACAGACCCTTTATCACACGATACAATGTTCTTTTATCGTGTATTAAGTATGCTCTTCTGATAAATCAATTCTAAATCCTACAACTGTCCTGAATTTTAACTTGAAACTTATAAATTATACTCAACAGCTTTCTTGAAGAGTTATGCTCTGTCGTTGGCTTTAGTCTTCATGGAATAAGGTGCACTTTACTTATTCATTACAACGAAATTAATAGAATCTGATAAGTTGCGGCGATGATGATGGAGATGATTATGATGTGCAGAGAGTGCTTTACCATCTTGTTAGCTCATTTGATCCTAAGAATTGCATCTGCCTAATTTTTTCACTAGGAGAGAAGAATTAGGAGATGAAGATAATTATTAAAGTTTTGATTGTGGCTGTTAGAATTGATGTCGCTGCTGATTAAGTGACTTAATTTATCTGGATTGATAGTATTCCGATTCTGGTTATTACTTGGAAATATCTTTGGATTCTGATGGATATTTGGAAGGAAGATGAGGTTTTTGGATGTTTTGCTGAGGGTAAAAGTACAAGCTATGAGGATAACTAATCCCTTGTTGTTAGCTTGAAAATTACTATGATCTTTCATTTTAACTATTAAGATTGTCTTTCAAACAAGGAGAAGGAAGAGCAGTGCTGATGCCATTCTATTTCAATATTGATGACCCTGAATGAGAAATAGATTAATAGCTATTTTGTTATGATGAAGTTTGATCCTTTACAAGATCCATATGATGACTATTATTGATTTGTTGGCTGTATTTCTTTGATGGAGTCTAAAATTTATTAGTATCGCCATTGCAGTTCTCTTAAAATAGTTATTTATTGTGTTAACGATTTGATAGCAATGCCTTCTTTTTGTTTGTTTGTGTTTGAGGAAGGAGATGTTAATTAAATTAGAGCATAACAGCTTGCTGCTGCTAATAGAAATGATTCTTTGAATTTACTAGCTTTTGAAGTGAGGAATGTTGACTTTCTTTTTGTTTTATTATTGGTGTCTTTGTTTTTTCGGCTGCTCCTTCTATTTTCAGCTGAACATCGTTATCTTTGAATTGCAACAAGATAGATGATGGCTCCATTTTTTGGGTTGCTTCAGGGGAAATTAAGATTTGTTTATTAGAGAAAATCTAGCTATTATTGCAGCCTCTAGCAGTTTCACATTCAAGTACTTCCTTCTTTTGAAGTTTATGATGCTTCGTCTGCACTTATTTGTCCTAGAAAAAATTATTCAACTCAAATTAATTCTCTTCTTTCTTCATTATTCTTTCTATTCTCAATACTCCTGTTTCTGACTCTAGCTAGTTTGGTTTCTTAAGAAAAGATCTTTCAGTTGCAGATTACTACAACTAATCATTATTTTTTTACACTTATTTTCTTTAGACAATTCTATCACTTTAACTTGCTGCTAATTATTCCTGACTGGGAACAGCAATACTATTTGATTAAGCAGCCTTTAAAAAATTCTCTATTATTGTACTTGACAATTATTATGTTTATGTATCTTTTTTCTCTTCTCTAGGGATAACTTTCCTGACATTTTCATCAAACCCTTTTTCTTCCTTATTTTCTTAAATTAAAATAATTCTTAGCTTTGGAAGGCTATTTTTTTTGTCATCTGCAAATATCTCAGAGGATAATGCAATGCCATGACTACTGGAATCCACTGAAGCTACTGAAGCTGATATTTAATCTAGTAACTAATGGGATAGCTCTTCGGGTTCGATTAAGCAACCCTTTTGAGGTAGGAATATTTTTGAGCATTCTTTTCGGATGGAGTATCCAAGTTTGATATCTTATTTCTTAGAGTTATTTTCGGTCTTTTTAGATGAGGGAACTAAGTTCTTGCAGTGAAAAACAGTGACCTTTGTATTTTGAGGTATTTTTTACCTGTTAAGACTATCTTTACAGGTAGTAGTTTTTTAATAACTGTCGATATCTGTAGTTCTTTGTCCATCACTTGTATTCATGGCAATCATGTCTTACTCCAATAAATTCTTCTGTTCTTTTCTTTCTTGAGTTGGAGAAATCCATTATTCACTATCTTAAGCTGCAAGGCCATCAAGATTATTATTAATTTAAATTTTTAACTAAAATTCTTATTCTTTTTATCTATCCATGACATCTCCAGTGTCAGCTTTCGATGCTTTGTCATTTTGTGATTGTTTTGGTAGTTCTTTCTAGTAATCTGTCAAGAGATCTTTTTCGTCTCTTTGATCTCTTGCAGAAAATATATTTGTTTTATCTCTTACATGTTCTTCTTGCTGTGTTTGTTCTCCTTTATTTTAGATTTGAATTTCTTCTGTTTGAACAATTTCTCTGACATTCCTACATTTATCTGTTTAAGTTTCAGCTTTCCTTTACTCTTTAACTATTACTTCATGATCAATATTATGCTATCCCTTGGGTTTCAATTTCATTTCAATGCTATCTGTATCTGAATCTTATCCACTGCAATCCTTCAAGATAATTTTCTTTTCTTATTATTCTTTTTCATTGGATCTTTTCTGAATCAAAATCAGCTCTTATTTAGCTGATTTTTATTATTGTTCCTTTTTCAAATCTCCCTTTATTTTTCTTACCTCTATTTTCCTATGGTCTGTTGCTTAAATATCTCCAACAGTATTATCGAGACTAGCATTCTCATTATCGATTTGAATTCGTTGATTACTGACTTCAATAGCAGTTGTATCCTTTGTTTCATCAAAGTTATTGTTATCTCCAAATGCACTGTCTCTCCTCTTAGAATTTTCAAAACTTGAAGCCTCCTAAGTTTATTTATTATTTAAAAGCTACTTTTAAGCATCATCCTTTAATTGATTACTATTAAAAGTGGTCATCGACCAACCATTCATGTTATTTATAGCCTCATTCTTATTAACTTTATTAATACACTCAATCTGAGGCTGAATTTAAAAGACTTCTTGATCTTCTTTTTTTCTTGTTTCCAAATTTATTTGGACAAGTTATTATTTCTCAGTCATTTCACTTGGCTATTATGATTTAATTATTTTAGGAATATAGCCATTCTAATAACTTTAATTGCAGCCCATATTCCTTTCGTTAAGATTCACTTGTTTTAACATGTTATTTTCTTGATCGATCTCATTTAATCTTTACAAATCTCTGTCCTGTCTTAAGCTACTATTTTGATTCTCTAAAATCAGTGAAAAACCTTTATTATTTGTACCTTTCTATTATTAACTCAGCTTCTCTATTTCATTGATGCGAGTCTAATGTAAAATTAACTACTTTTGAGTAATATCATCAAGTTAAACAAGATTGACAGGTTCATATTAAGGAATTGTATCGATTCCATGAAATGAAGGACTTTCACTTTAAGTGTTTTGCTTTTTCATTGAAAATTGATTCCCAACATAATTAGCATTGTTGATTACTTAAAGTGGATTAGAAAGGAAATCATCTGGATCGACTAAGCGAACCCTAATATCTCCTTTTCCTTCAGAGGACCACCGTAAGACATGCCGCTCCTTGGGTTTAATTCTAAATCTAGATTCATCTGGCCGGATCATAATCTCCTAGTTTTTATTCGAGATAATACAACTGCTTGGATTTTCTTGATTCAAGTTCTATTCAGCATCGCCATTTGATGACTAATGGCATGATACATTGGAAGATCGACAATGAGAGAATGGTGTGATAGTTGAATCACTTTTGTCATGTTTTCTTTGTTTTTCAAGCAAACCAAAAAGATTCAAAGCAATTTCACTTGATATTAACTTCTTAGTATCCTCGCTTACAAGCTACTATTTCAACTGCTAACTTTCTATATCTTACTCCTACTGCAATTCCTGTGACTGCAACTAAGAATATGGAACTATTGTTTGCTCTTCATCTGTTTGGACTTTCTGAAGGAGCAGTTTGAATTCTTTGAAAGGAAGTATTCCAGGTAAATTATGGAATTGATACGGTGCTGGTTTCGCTGTTTCTTGACACCAATCAGTAACTTTAGGGATGAATCTTTGTAGAAGCTATGGATCTTCCTACTAATTACTTAGGTTTTAGCTCATGTTTTTACTCTATTTTTATCACCTGAAATTGATTTATTTGAACAGTCAATATTTCATTCAATTTATTCCTCCCGCAAGCAACAAATAATCTAATTATGAGATATGCTGTCTCTCTCTTTCGCTCGTTACTACTTAATTTCACTGGAATGCTACATAAAAGCAATCTAATATTCCAGCAAATAAATTTTAAATATTTATTTTTGTTGTACCAACCCAGTAATTTCACAAACTACACAAGATCTTCTACTTTCTCATTCGATTCAACATAGCTCTTCAAAAAAACTCAACTTTCTTAATAGTTGTGTTATTTTATATTATTAACAAATCCTTTTAACCTACTGTGCCTATTTATCGTTATTCTTATAATTTTGTCTTGATTTTAACTTAGTTTTATTAATAAACTACTTTCTAAACTGAAAGACATTTTACTTTTGTAAACTTTTTTTCACTACTAAATAATACATATACATTCTTGTTAGTTTTCTCATTTTCTTTTCCCTCTTCACGGTTCTGTATTCATGTAAGCAAGCTGATTCCTCTGCTGACTGCGCTTTTTTGCTTCTTTCTCTGTGATAGGATTCGACATCGAGTAAGTAGTCAGAAACTGCGGATAAGCGTCTTCATATGAGACAACTTCATTGGTATTTCCGAAGAAAAAGAATTTATCGATTAGGACTTAAATTGGTAAAATGGAATAGATGCATCCGATGATAAACCCAGTGATTTGAAGATAGGATATCTCCCCTACTGTTTCATACTTGAAAATCAGATTGGAAGCAGTGTAGATCGAAATAATATACTCGAGATATTCAGTCATTTCCAAGGATAGTTTCACGCTAACTTGTTTATCAACTTAGCTCTATTTCAAGACTACATACTAACCATTTAAAAAGATGGAATTGGATTAAATTAGAAAGAAAATATTTTAGAATATTAGTACCTTTTATGACCAATAATAAGCACAAAAACCTATTAGTGAAATCACCAATCCAAACGGTACCACAGGCGAATAAAATATTGTTATGTACATCGTTTTCATAATGTCAACATATCCAATCTCAATCTAATGCAAAGGATACTCACATAGTCTGGTTTAAAGAGGAAAAAATATCATTCAAAAGATCAATTTTTGGATATCAAATACCCTCTCTTTTTTTCTCAAAATATATTTTTTCTTTTCAACTTACTTATTCGCTTGATTTTATGTGAGATTGCAGCGTTGACCTTATCCTTTGTAGAAATACACTAGCGCTTTACGGAGGTAGATAATAGGATCAAAGACCAAAGATATAAACGATGTTCCAGCATTCACAACGAAGAAATAAAATATTGTGTAAATCAACCCGCCTTTGCCGAAGACATTCTCTTTTTTTAAAGAAAAAATACAAAAAAATTGAAATAATATAAGCGAAAACAGCTCTGAAGTTCATAATTATTCTGATTCTTTTTTTTGAATCTCCTTACCAGTGTAGAATAAATTGAAAAAGCATGTTATGAGAGCTGTGTTAATGAATAGAGCAAGGGATAACTTCTACGCAATGTTTATGTTGAACAGAGTGGACGTATTATGAGATTCAATCTTTACTATCTGTCTGATTAGGATTTCAATAACAAAGGAATTTATGCATACCATGCAAAATGACACTATTGCAGATGGTAATTGTTCCCAAAATAACAAAGTCAGAGAGGATTTCATGTCTAAATCAGGTCTAGCGAAATCTTCTTTGTGCTCTTTGTTAAATGCTTTCATGCTATCAGCCTAGTACTTAATTAGCAGATAAACAAGCGCAATGCACACGCCGAAGAGCATTAGCGTAATAGTAAAACTTAAAAATCTGCGTAGATTCTTGACCCCTTTAGTCTAGTAAAGATTCTCCCAGATAATGTCCAGCGGCTCTGGAGCTTCACTCACTCTTTTTGGAGAAAGAAATTGGAAATTTTGGTACAAATTTGTTAATGAAAATTATTATTTTTTTTACTCAATGTCTATCAAGCCGAATTTGAGCTTTCGAAAATCATTTGATTGGAACAGTATCCCATTGATAAGTTCTTGAAAAAGTGAATTTTCAGTAGAAGAATTCAAGATAATATCTTTTTAATCTTCAGTCTAAAATGATACAAACGCTGTTCCACTGAAGTAGCTTGGATCGCCTTGGATTTTGAAATTAATCAAATCCAAGTTTCTCTATTCTTTTTGAATAGCTTAATCCCACTTACCGCCAACAGCTCTAATGTGACAAAACAAATAATAGGATTATTAAACTACTAATATGTTTAGCGTTATTATTTTTACATAAACTCATGGGAGAACTCTATTTTTGAAAGAGCCTTCTACTTTAATGATATTAAACTGTTTATTGTGTCTTGCTTCTTTATTCTCTCAGCCAAATTGTAAACGAGATTGATCTCTGTAATTTTGATTTTTCCTGGAAATTGGGACTCATTTTTCTCTAAGAACTCGCGTATGTCTTTTTTGGTCGTCCAATTTGGTAACCCTCTTAGCTTTCAAATGATTTAAAAAAATTAAGAAAATTGTCTCTTCAGCTGCATTTTCTAATTGAATAATTGTTTTTGCCAAAAAAAATTGGAGTTTTATCGAACCACAAGATTTACCATCACTGAATAATCTGAAGGCGTAATCTCAGCCATATCGCATTCAGAATCAATTTCCTTCTGCTCTTTGCGAAAAAACACTAACAAAATCATCACCATAATAATCGTCGTAAAATTGAGGATATCTTAGATCTCAGCATAGTCAACTTTCTTATTCTTGTTAGCTATGCTCCATATTGAAATCCAATCCAGAACGCAAGGATGAGGAGCGGACGATTATTGTTGTTTATCAGCCTTATCAATACAAGATCCGCCGAAATAATTTGAGAGTAGATTATATTATCCAGAAGTCAGCAAAATTATTCCAAGAATTACAATGCAGTATTTCATGTAGTGGAAAAACAGCGGATATCCCGAACCAAGAAAGGACAACTTATTGACTTGATCCCTCATGCTGAGAGATATCTTTTCCTTTTTTTATAAAAAGCAAAGATAATTTTGAAGTTTAAAAACGTAAAGAGTTTCTTATTGTTGTTTTACAACTTGATAATCGCAACAAGGACAAACTTCGTAGGTTTCCTTGCAGTTTATTTGCGGTATCTTGTTTCTGCCAACTTGACGAGCTGCCTACCAAAAATACGCTTGATATCCATATTATCATAAAAAAATATCATATTCTTTATTCTTTAATTGGGCATTTTAATTTGAAAAAAGAAAAAAAATTAAAAACCAGCAAAGGACCACTTAAGGAAATACTAAGAGGATTAATCTAAATAAGATAATTTGTTCCTATTTCTTTCTTTTACGGCATGTCTTTGAGCTGCATCCCAATCTGGAGGAATCCTGTATGGATTGTAACTTTTCTCTAATGTCATTTTCACCTTCAGTTAATTGTTTTCATTCATGAAGGTTTTCTTCCATTTTTTGCCGTTATTTGAGATGCTCAATTAAGGCAAGGCTAACTTAACTCCATTACTAAGTACCATTGATGGCTGGATCTCTATCTCCTCTTAGTCATTTGATTAATTCTCCCAGTCTCCATCAAGAGGAACTGTTCCTTTACTTTTAAGAAGTTAGAAATTATTTTTACTGCTAAATTATGGATTCCTAGGAAATTCCTCTTGGTGAACTAGAGGTAAGCTCATGGAGTGAACTTTAATCTATGAATATTGCTGATAAAATAAGTCATTTTTTGTTTGAATGTTAGGTGGGCCTGCAGCATGGAGAGAAACCACAGAAATCGAACAGGATGAGTTTTCTTCTTTTTCTAGTGCTTCACTACTCTTAGTTTTTGGGACTTTTTAAGTAAGTTTACTGGTTCGGGGGTCGTCTACCCTCATAGTTTTTTTTCACCTCTTTAGTTTTCTCTCAAACTCAATTATTGTTGGTCTGTAAACTTAAGTCTAAAACTGTTTTCTGTTTTTTTTTCTTACTTTTGTTTTGATTAAAAAAGTCATAACATTTCTCTTTCCCCTGCTATGTTTTCATTTTAATGAAGTTAAATAATTGCTCAACAATAATGCGAAAGCAAGATTTGAAGATATTGGGATATCTTCTGTTTGAAAGATTGCTTACATAGAGTAAAAATAATTTGCAGCAACCCAAAACCTAAATAGGCTTGTTTTGGATTTTAACTCAAATTTGCTAAAGAAAACTCTTTGTTATCAAGGGTTTCATCATATTAATATCTATCTTTCATAAATTCAACCCATTGCCCTAAAATACCATTTTAATATTTAATTACAGTGATTAATAAATAATTTAAAAGATTTTTTCATTATTTTATTATTTTCTTACATTTTCCTCCTTTATTTGTTGTTGATATTTGTTTTTCTTTTCTGTTGATTTTATCTGCTTTTTAATCTTTCAATTTCAACTCAAAACTTCACCTCATATTAAGGATAGCAATATTTCCTTCAACTTGATCTAAGAAATGTAAATTGTTTGAGATTTTTCAGTAAATCAAAAAAAAATAATTGAAATTAAAATCACATAACCAAAAATTAGGTAAATATTTTTAAAAAAATAATAAATTTGCCTTTTTGGGATTAAATTGTAGATACTAAACATCTTTTTATTGAAATAATCATTTCTACAGTCGCTATGCAACTCAAAGTGCTTCTCATTTTAGGCAAGATAAAAAGATAAAATACTATGGACTATTGATTTAAGAATTATAGCAGTCGAATTGAGTGTGTTATCTGTTTAAATGAACCACAAATACAGTCTTGAGCAAAAATTATCAAGAAATTTTTAGATTTTAATAACTGAGATAAATTTTAATCTAGTTTGAAACTATTTTTTAAAGCATAAATGATTCTTTTCACTTCATTTTTTTTCTTTTCTGTTTTGCTAAGAATCCTCCAAACTATGGGATCAATGAGTTACGAATTTTTTCATTTAACCTGAACTCTTTCAATCCAGAATCAAATGTATCAAGAATGCTTTTTTTAATAGTATCTACTTTGATCAAGGCAGCTTCATGAAGAAAATATTCCCAAAATATTACTTAAGCATCTGCTTCTTTTGCTTCAAAAGTCAATAGATTCTTCTTGCTAAAGAATAACAATAACAATAACAATAACAATAACAATAACAATAACAATAACAATAACAATAACAATAACAATAACAATAACAATAACAATAACAATAACAACAACAACAACATACATCAGGCATAAGATTGCCCTCGCCCTTACGGGTTGTTTAGAGTATTGTGTGCATGCTGTTGCTTTTCTTGCCTTTAGAATTGCTAAAGAATTCAAAGATTTCAGTATGATTCTTATGGTTTTATTATTTAATTGAAATCTTTCTTTTTCTTATTATTTTTGCCTAATAATTTCAATTGAAATTAGTGTCAAAGAATTCACAAGGAAATTGAGATTGATTTCACTGAAAAAAAAATTAGTTTTCTAGTCTTGTCACTCACCCTAGTAAAGTCAGTAGACTTTAAAATTATGATATTATTAATTTTTCATTTATTTCTATTATTTTCGAATTTGTGAATGCATTCATTGTTCATACATCTGTAATTAATTTTAAAGATAATTTTTCATGCCTAATTTGAAATATTATATTTTCATGCTGGTGTTTCAATAAATGATAAGTTCATTTTATTTATTCTCATACCTGCTTGGCATGCAGTACGAAATTGATGGCTTAGTCTGCTAGGTAAGTGAAGAAAATTAAGATTTTGGAAGAAAGAAGATAAATGTTTTAAAATTAAAATATCCTAGAAGTAGCTTTGAAAAATGTATTAATCAAAAAAAGGTTTAAATATTTTGAAAGGATAGTTAAGTAAGCCCCAGGATAATTTTGTGTGTGTCTTGTTTATAATAATAGATTTAGTTAATAGAGAGAATACCATTTGGTGAAAGAAGGGAAGAAAATATAAATTATGTTTCTTTTATTATGATGCTTCAATTAAACAAATAGGGAAAAATGTATTCTTTTCCGACAAAATTCTTACTAAAAAATAATTGGAAGAAAACAGATATTGTTTTTTTCAGAAGTGAATATTAAGAACTCCTTTTGTAATTATTCATTCTTTAATTGACTTTTCTTTCAAAGTACTTGCCAAATAGAAGCATTGATCTGTTCCCATCATTCCTGAAGAACTTACCAATTAAAGCATAGAACAATGCAGAATCAATGAATCGTTCAATAAATCAATCATTTTTCTTACCTTGACCATGCTACTGAGGAGAAATTATTAGATCTTTGTAAAAATGGAACTTAAAGCAAAGGAAACTAACTGTTGTAATTCACATTTAAATTCAAAGCTTCATGCTTTTTCTGAATTATTTTTGTCAAATTAAATAAATTCAGATAAAGCTCAAAAAGAGAATGTCTAGTATAAATAGAGCATATTAAAGTTAGTGAGAATGAATTGAAACAAGAAATAAGAAAAATACATATTCTCCTTAAATCAAGCCACAGCGGAGGTATCGTATGTCATTAATAAGAAAAAAACTAAGAAATAGTTTTGCAAGAGTAACAAGATTAATTGATAGGATTGCCATTTTGGATCTGAACTTTCTAATCAACAAAATATTAGCTACCAAAAAAATCCAATTAACAAAATTACTAACAATACTAATAGTAATAATAACTATCATAATTAAAATGAAGGAACTTAAATCTATCATCCTCCTTGCTTGCCTCTCAAATTTCTACTTAAAGTCACAGTTTTGTGAAAATTTAAGATAGTCTCTCTTAAATAATTCAAAATGTCTGTTAAATAAAAAAAATTATTGTTTATTTTGGTCAAAATTCGTCATCAGGACTGTAGATAAGTGAAAAAAAGTAAGCTTTTTGGAAGATAGAAGATAACTATTTTAAAATGAAAATATCCTAGAAGTAGTTTTTAAAAATGTTTAAAACAAAAAAATGTTTAAATATTTTGAAGGGATATGTGAATAAGCCTGAGGATATTTTTTTCCCTATCTTGTTAATAATAATAGATTTAATTAAGAGAGAATACCATTTGGTGAAAGAAGGGAAGAAAACATAAATTATCTTTCTTTTATTATAATGCTTCAATTAAATAAATAGGGACAAATACATTCTTTTTCAACAAAATTCTTACTAAAAAATAATTGGAAGAAACAAATATTGTTTTTTCAAAGTGAAAATTAAGAACTCCTTTTGTAGAATATTCATTCTTAAATTAACTTTTCTTTAAAAGTACTTGCCAATTGAAGCATTGATCTGTTCTCATCATTCCTGAAGAACTTGCCAATTAAAGCATAGAGCAATGTAAAATCAATGAATCATTCAATAAATCAATAATTTTTCTTACCTTGATCATACCACTCGCCGTCATTGAACTCTCCTTCATATTTGTCCCCACTATTCCAGAAGTACTTGCCTATTGAAGCATTAAAGAACGTTAGAACCAATAAATTATTCAATAAATCCCTTTTCTTACCCTGACCATGCTTTAGGCCATCTTTCCATTCTCCTTCATATCTGTCCCCATTATTCCAATATTTCTTGCCTATTTAGATATTAAATAATGTAAGAATCAATGAATCATTAAATAAATCACTTTTCTTACCTTGTCCATGGTACTTGCTATCTTTCCACTCTCCTTCATATCTATTCCCATCATTTCAAAAGTTCTCGCCTATTTGAGGCATTGAGCAATTTTAGAATCAATGAACTTTTTAATAAATCTCTTTTCTTACCTTAACCATGCCTTTTGCTATCTTTCCACTCTCCTTCATATCTGTCCCCATTATTAAAGAATATCTTTCCTATTGACATATTGAACAAAGTTAGAATCAAAGAATTTTTCAAGTAATAACTTTTCTTACCTTAACCATGCAACTTGCCATCTTTCCACTCTCCTTCATATCTGTCCCCATTATTCCAGAATTTCATGCCTATTGAAGCATTGAACTGTTAGAATCAATGAATCACTCAATAAATCACTTTTCTCACCTTGACCATGATACTTGCCATCTTTCCACTCTCCTTCATATTTGTCCCCACTTTTCAAGAATATCTTTCCTATGGATGCATTGAACAAAGTTAGAATCAATGAATCACTCAATAAATTACTTTTCTTACCCTAACCATGCTTTTTGCCATCTTTCCACTCTCCTTCATATTTGTCCCCATTATTCGAGAATTTTGTGCCTATTGAAGCATTGAACTGTTAAAATCAATGAATCACTCAATAAATCATTTTTCTTACCCTAACCATGACTTTTGAAAGCTTTCCACTCTCCTTCATATCTGTCCCCACTATTACAGAATAACTTTCCTATTGATGCATCGAACAAAGTTAGAATCAATGAATCACTCAATAAATTACTTTTCTTGCCTTAACCATAAAACTTGTTATCTTTCCACTCTCCTTCATATGTGTCCCCATTATTATAGAATTTTATGCCTATTGTAGCATTGAACTGTTAGAATCAATGAATCACTCAATAAATCTCTTTTCTTACCCTGACCATGCCTTTTGCCATCTTTCCACTCTCCTTCATATTTGCCCCCATCATTCCAGAATATCTTTCCTATTGAAGCAAAATAAAAGATTAAAACCCACAAAAAATAAAAATATCTACTTACCATATCCATTTCTTATGTTATTCTTGGTCTCTCCTTCATAATATCCATCATCATATTTAATTCTTTTTATCCTATTTTAAATGTGCATATCAAATTAGACTGAAAATAAATTATGCTTTTATTATTAATTAGTCATGAAACTGAAATTGAAAGCCTTTTAAGAATTAATCTCTTTTTTAAGGATTAACTTTAAGAGTTCAAACAAAGAGATACCTTTCCATTAAAAAAGATCTTGTTATTTGAATGTTACTTTCTTTTTCTTTTTTATTATTGGAGAAAGGTTTTCTATCATTATTTTTGTAAAGATGTAGATTATTTTAAGGGAGATTCTACTTTGTAAAATCTTTTTAAACCAATGTTGAGTGTCCATTAATAATACTAATTATTAGTTGTTTATTTCGGGATGATAATGGAAAAAAAGAGTGAATTATCTGGAAAAATAAGACAAATCCACCCCCTTTTGCAAAAAAACAACAATTTAATTACACTGGATGGAAAGCACCAAGAGGAGGAAGAGGATGAGAAACAGGATCAAAATTAGGGAGAGATTGGCGGATGTTCTGTAGCTCTGTGATAACCTCTTCAGGTGAGGCTCGATCTTTTGGAGAAGTTGCTAACATTTTAAACGCAACCTTCACAATGTTTTAATGTCTGAGCATGTTGATATCTGGAAAGTTCCCCTATTTTATTTGAAGCATCTAGGAGAAGTCATCGTTGACGCATAGTCTAAAGAGAATTAATCCAGCTGCGAACCAATCTGATTCAATTTAGGATTTTTGTTCTATGAGTTGCTCAGGGGCTTCATAGCACAAATTGCCTCCTTTGTTCATCTATTAAACCCTGCTTCCTAATAATTACGTAGAAAGTCCAAAGTCGGCTAACTTAGGGAAGTTGCTAGAAGAGAGAAGGATGTTCTATGGCTTAAGATCGCCATGAATAATTTTATTCTCCTTCAGAAAAATTAACCCTCGAAGTATTTCAATACAAATAGTAATAATCTGAGAATCACTGATATGAGGATTATCTGAAATGAAGGTTTCTAGATTTCCATTTTCCTCGAAATCCATAACAAAAAAGAAATAGTTATTCTCTAAGTCAGTTATCATGTCAAGCAGATCGACAGTGTAAGGAGATTTGAGTTTCATTATGATTGTGAATTCTTAAGTGAAACTTAGGAGTTACTTGTCGTTTTCAAAGTGCATAAACTTGATTGCTACTTTTCTTTGACTTTAGATATTTTTTGCAAGCAGAACTGCACCGAATGAGCTGCATCCAAGCATGCTCTCTACTTCATATCCTCTTTCTGCCAAATATTTCTGTGACTCTAAGACATCAGTGGCTTTTAGGTTTGAATATTCTTTCTCTAGAATTATTGATATTGTACTTTTATCCATGATAATTGTTCTGTATTGCTGTTGTCCTTTATTCTTCTTCTCTTTAGTTTTTTCTCTTTTTTTATTTTAATTAATGAATCGTCTGTGCTTGAGCTTTGATGTTGGTGGACTTGGAAAAATTATTAGATCTTTGTAAAAAATGGAACTTAGAGCAACGGAAACTAACAGTTGTATTTAGCATTTAAATTCAAAGCTTCATGCTTTTTTCAAACATTTTTTCTAAAATTAATTAAGTTCAGATAAGGCTCAAAAAGAAGAATGTCTAGTTTAACTAGAGCATATTAAAGTTAGTGAGAATGAACAGAAACAAGGCATTGAAACAAGAAATAAGAGGAATGGTTTTCTCCTTAAATCAAGCCACGTCGAAGGTTTCGAAAATTATTAACAAGAAGAAACTGAGAAATAGTTTTGCTAGAATAACAAGATTAATGGATAAGATTGATATTTTGATTCTGAACTTTTTAATCGGCAAAATATTAGCTACCAAACAAATCAAATCAATAAAATTACTAACAATATTAATAGTAACAATAACAATCATAATTAAATTGCCAAGGGAACATAAATCTATCATCCTCCTTGCTTGCCTCACAAATTTTGAAGTAAAATCACGGTTTTGAGAAAACTCAAGATCAAATTCGAACTGATAAAACCCCTAAGTTCCTAAGTTGATGATATATTCATAGATAAATTAAAAATAATAGAATCAAGTAATAGATTTTCATACAAATTGTATTATTCAGCTTATATTATATTTCTTTTCATTGGATTAGGAAATACCTAACTTTTTTCATCAGTTTTGTTTATTTTGTATTTAATTACATTTACCTTAAAAGTAAAATACTTCTTCTATTGTTTTTCTTTGGGAACTGATGAAAATGAGAGGTTTAGTACTATTAGTTTGATTATTATTATTTAATAATACTAGTTTTAAAATTGTTAACTGAGATTTGTTGTGAAAACGTTGTACACGCTAAATAAATTTAGAAAATTAACTGCCAAAATGAATGCAGGAGTGGATAAGAGTAGTATACAAAAGTAAAACCTTGTTTTTTTGTTGTTAAAAAGAAAATGACAAATGTAATTGTTTAACAGTTATGTGTAGTATCTGATCATAAGAACAGCATTACAATCTTTTATAAAAATTATTAAGGACTTCTAAGATTAAAATTGTTAAAGGTAATTGAAATGTAATGTCTGTTCTTTTTTCTTATCAAAAGATAATTTTGTTTTAACATCTTTTCTTTTCTGTTTTTTCTCATACTGATTAAAACTCTGATATCTCTGAGTAGATAATTTCTTCTTCTTCAGGTAGTCTGAACTCTTAGAATTCCGAATCAAATTTATCAAGAATACATTCTATTTCCATCGTATTTATTTTGATCAAGGCAGCTTCATGCAAAACTTTTCCCCAATTAATTCCTTAATCATCTGCTTCTTTTACCTCAAAAGTCTTTAGATTCTTCTTGCTAAAGAATTCCAAGGTATCAGAGAAGTCAGATGAAAGCATGATATCTTAGTAATCATCCAAGAGTTGCAAGACAACTTTGTAAAAGTACACCCAATTCTATTTGAATAGATAATCGTAAAATATACCCTAAAGAGATGTTATCAAAGAAATTAGGAATGGAAATTAGTTAAAGAATAGGACTAATATATATATAAGTGAATTTATATTTATTTACCGAGTATTTGAGAGGTATCATGACAGTGAATAAAGAGAACAACCATTGGGAGATGAATAACTATGTTGAAGCATCTTGTTAAGTCTAAGGTTTAAATACCAAATAAAAGGATCAAAAGAAAGAAGTCAGTTTATATTTTTATCTTAGAAATTTTCAATAGCGAAGAATATTTTAAATTTTGTACCATCCACTAACTGAGTTTGGGAAGATAAGATTCAATTAATTTATCTATCATTTTGCAGTGCTTAGTGAGTCCAGGTAACTCTAACAAGAATAGTAATTATCCCAAAAACATTAACTTAAAATAGCTTAATTTGTTTTTACCATCTTGAAAAATGTCTCTCATTTCGTATCTCCCAATGAGCATTGTAAATAGATGGAATGCAATGTACTCCTCAGCATGAAAAAGCAAAGAACCAACTATAAAATTCATCCCTTGAACATAGCCAACTTTTGGATCGAAGATACTCCAAACAGTTAAGATTCTTCGTAGAACAGCTCGATCTAAGAATGCAGCTAAACCGTATGTTCGGGTGATATCTTTTTCGATTTGAATTACTTGTGTCTCTTGGGCTTGCTCAGATATTTGAGCCAGTAATTTAGCATAATCACATTTTAATTTAGGCAAATCCCTCACCTAATAGTAGCTTAGTATCCATCGCATTGCTTTAGGGCAGGTTTCAGAGTCACTTGAAAGTTTAAAAGAGCACGAGCATTTCTTACGAGAAGAGTGAATAAAGATATTTTGTTTCCAAGTTTAGATTTATTGTTTGAATTTATCGATGAGAGTTGTTTAATGCCTCTCGATTCGACCATGAGAACCATTTAAACTATTCTAAAGTTGTTATCGAGTCCTGATTGAAGTACGAGGCGAGCTGTATTGAGTATGCATATTAGTGTAATTTTAAATAGGACTTGAATTTGAATAACTAACAGTAGTATTTTCTCGATATGGATTTATTATCATTGTAGAATAACGGAAGGGATTTGAGTTGTTGGATGATGTCATTTTACCCTCACTGCAACTGATTCAATGTTCGTTTTGGATACTTAAAAAAAACTAAACTTATGTCTTGTAAAAAGGAAAGAAAAAAATTCATATTTTGATATCATAACACCTCTAAAAGGATGAAAAGAACCTAACTTCTCTCAATTAGTTCACAAGTTAATCTTAAACTAATACTGTGATAAAGGGAGGAAACACTTTTGAAGCTCAAAAATATAAGCTTATTTTACTTGAATTGAGAAATCAAGGTTGACTTGGGTATTTAGATCTGATAAAATTGTCTTATACTGTCAAACCAAATAAGGGTTAAAACTTAAACTAATTTTAGATGAATTCTTTGGATAAATGATTAATTTTACTGTTCTCCTTCTTGAGCAAAATGCTCCTCTTCTTCCCAAAACATTTAGTATTAGTCAGTAGTATTATGCATTCAATAATTATTTATCTTAGTTATTTCTTTTCTTGCCTGTTAATTATTCTTGGTTTTTGATGATTGGCTTGAAGTTTTCAGTGATTATAATGGCTTTTCTCCTCTCTTCTTCTCAAAAGAAAATTTTCAAGATAGAACTCAGCAAAATTAGCATCATCACTAGCTTTAATTCTCCCCTGAAGAACTATCAAAAAGTTGCATCAGTGGAAGAAAAAATAATTTTTATTATGTGATAGAATTTTTATTTTGTGATATTAGATTTAAAAAAAGAAAGCCTATTATAACTTCTGAAGACAATGGTCAGATTATCACAAACCAAAAAATAATACTAATAATAATTATCATTTCTTTTAATATGCACTTTGAACTACACAAAATGCAATAAACACAGTTAAACTCAAACTCGAACAAAAAAAAACTCAGAACTTTTCTAATTTTTTATCAAAAAAACTAACCAAATCAATTTAAAAATACCTGATCTGCTACTCCTACTTCTTCCTCTTTAATATTAGCATTTTTTGATGGGGTATTAACCTGAGGCATTACTTTTTCATGGGAAAGTGCTGCAGAAGTACCCTAACCTTATTAGCTATTTGAGTTAGTCTCTGCAGTAATGCTGGTGCTGTTATTGCTGTTGGCTGACTTCTTCTAAGTTGACTCAGCTTCTGCGAAACTCCTTTGATGAACTTATGGTGGGCTCATGTTTTCTTGACCAGGTTACGTTTTTATCTAAATCTAATCTTATTATTGTGGCAAATGCATATTATCTTAGAACTATTGTTGGGATTATTGGATTTGCTGGAGATTATTTTAAAATATATTTTGTTTTGTCTGCTGCAATATTTCCTGCTGAATAGCAGAAGAACTGCCTAATGAAATGATCTCAATGTCTTCAATCTTGGTAGCACCGCGGAGTTGAGAGGCACTGGCTGCAGAAGGGAAATCATGAAGATGTTTGATGACTTTCTTGTCAAGATCAGCCATTGTCCGTGTGATCATGCTGAGGACATATGAAAAGTTTCTCTTTGTTTGCTCTTGGATTTAAACCAGACAATCGTAGACTTACTCAAGAAGCATTGAGTATTCTCCTTCATAGAGTTATGCTGCAGGGATGGCTTTTAGCTATCTAACGCAGTCTACGATCTCGCATAGCCACATGTCTTTTTCATTTTCATATTATACTTTGTTTTTAGCTTTGTTTTCTAGCATAGGAATAATCTTCTAGGCTAACTTGATGCGGACTGGGCAATTTATGAAAGAGCCTTGTGAAGAAGCTGGAGTGTGCTGAGAAGAATAAGAAAGATTCTTAGAATCAGCAAATGAAGAAGAGGTTGAAGCTGATCCAAAACTAAGAGTTTCTCGAACAAGAGGATTCAAGGGTAAAGGAGTGGGCTTTGAAGTAATCTAAGAATGTGCTATGCTCTAAGTTAAATCTATTGGATTCTACTGCTATTTAAAGTATGGTGAAACTGATTACAATGTGGAGTTATTTTAAATACCTGAAGTAATATTTCCAAAGGGTAACCTAGAATTCTAAAGGCTACTGTTAAGATTCTGTGGAACAGGAGAATTGACAAACATTTACTACTACTACTGTTACTGCTACTGCTACTGCTACTACTACTGCTATTGATATTACTGTTACTGCTACATCTGTTACTATTACTACAGCTATTACTGCTAGTTACTAACTGACATTTACTAAGCAGCCTGTAGTTTAGACGAAAGAAATTCAAACTACTAAGCTGAAATAGCACCCGATTTCAGCCCAGTATAAAGCAACCCTCGCTATTAAGCGACAGTCAATCCATCACATTTTTCCTCTGCCACAGGATGAGTAGGGATAACAAAATTTAATTCATCTGAAGCATCAAAATATCCTCGATTACTGCTGTTGCAATTATTGATGGTATTTAACTAAGAGGATAATTGCATTTAATTATTACTAACTTGATTATCGAGCCTTCCACAGTTTTAGTTATTCCCATAGTTAACATTCGAGTTACTGAAAAGATTATCATTATTGTTATTGTTATTGGTGTTGTTCATGATGCTATTTCTGTTAATTCCAGTATTATTCATCCAATTCTCCTAGCTTGGATTGTTAAACAGATTGGCAACAACACCAGGCTAATAAGCATACATACTCCTAGCTTAGTTATTTTTTTCTTATTCTTATAATCTGGATATTGTATTTTTCTTTCCGAAATCAGGACTTTCTTAGATTTCTTTTTCTTCCACCTATTCTTCTTCTTCTTCTTCTTCCATTGAATCATCTTCTTCTTCTCTTCTGTTTCCTTTTTCTTTTTTATTACTTTCTTTGGATGTGTTTTTATGTGGCTTTTTTGGGCTTGGTGTTTGATTCTCTACAATTACTTCTTCCTCTTCCTTAGTATCAAATTACTAATCTGCAACATTATTTTCTTCAGTTTCCTGCTCTTTTCTCTTTTTTTTAGTACTAGATCCATCAGAATTGCTATTTGTCTTCTTTTTCTTGATTGGACTGCTTATCTTATCAGCTCTAGCACGGGTCTTAATATTATCCTTTGAAGGTGATAGTGATCTCTACTATTCCTTTGGTTTCTACTCCTTCTTCTCCTTCTTAGGGCTTGCTTTGGTGGTTTATCTGTGTTGCTATTCTTGAATTTTCTCATCTTTCTTTGCGAGTATTTTTTTCTCTGCTGGTTTATAAACGTTAACTTTCTTCACAACCTTCTCTTCCTCTATTTTCTATTTTTTTTACAGTTTTGGTTCCTCTGCTATGATCTCCTTTTCATCCCTTCTCCTCTTAAAACTGTCAGAGCTAATCTAAATAAATCCAAAGAATAATGTTGTAAAAACTGAGAAAAGATAAAAATTGAATAAATCTAAGTAGCTAATCATTAAAGAAATCTGGTTAGAAAATAAACCCTTTCTCATTTTTTGATTAATAGAATGCAAATAACTATCCATTTGTATTGGTTTTTAATAATTGTGACGTTGCGATATTATTTTGTAGCTTTTTTATTGTCATGCTTCGAAATCATGTCATTGACAAAATAAAATTCTTTTAATTTTTGAATTCGAAAAAAGCGCAATGAATAATGTCCAATTAAATCAATTGGTTCGCTTTATTCCCCGCCTTTTCTGCCCCTTCCCAGAAAAAAATATTCTGAATTTATTTTATTTTTCATTTCTCTCCTTTTGACTTTTTTACATATTCGTTTAGTTTCTTGACTATTGTCTCAACAGGTTTAACAAGATTAGCACTAATAGGCTTCCCTCTTACTGGTGAGGGACTCTTCTTTGGGGATGGAGAAACCGACCTTGTCTTGCTCTGTGAAATGTCTGCTTTGATTTTTGAAAGAAAAGACGGCGCTGTTGATAACGCTCCTCTTTCTTTTACTAAAGTTTAAACTTATGGCAAGGCTTATTTTGGAGTTTTTGTAACTCCTTCGGCTTATTTCTTTTCAACAGGCATGGCAGTCTTATTATTAATCTTCTCTTTTGATACTTAAATTTTACTTTTTTACTGTGATAACAAAGTCTCAGCGCGAGTTTTAACAACCTATTCTGCTTTTGGTTTTTATACCAATTCTTCTCTTATCAAAGAAGATGACTAAAGTGTACTTTATTTCTTGACTTTCTTCTAACACAAAATAATTTCTTGTGCCTTCTCAATAGCTAACTCTATTCCCTATTACTTTGAGTTCTTAGCCTTTTCCAAACCTTCCTCAAAGGAAACTATGTCGTTTTCTAATTTTGTTTGGATCGTCAAATCAGGTCTGCCGATAAAGCATACTTCGAGAACAGAACCTTTCTTGACACATTTGATCTAAGCTGGCCAATAACATTTCAACTTAATCCTACAAAACACAACTTGGTCTCTTGATAAGATCATTTATTTTTATTCTAACTGCCTATGTTAAAATATCTTTATTCGTTAAATCTACTGGTACGATCAGCTACACACGATAAGAAAAATGAATTCTTTTTTCTTTGATCTATTTCTACCTTTTTTTTATTTATTATTGTAATATTTCCCTCCAAATATTATTCAAGTTTTAAATCAAACGCGAAATCTCAATTCCTATTAACCTATATATCCTAGCCTAAAAAACGCAAGATATAAGGCAGATTGTGTTGTAATAATCTCTCTCTCTCTCTCAATTCATCATTAGTTTTTAGTAAATCGATTGATTTGTTCCAAGAAAACAAATATCATCATTTTTGATATTTTTTAGAATTTTTTGTAAACATAATAGAAGATACATTAAATATTAAATTTCTTAACTAGAAAAACAAATTCCTCAATCCCTTTTTGCAATGCAGATCTAGATTGTGACACCTTTATGAATATTAAGTCTATTTTTGTCTTCTCAGACTTCCAAATTCGCAATTAGTTACCTGATTGTAAATTATTTATTATTAATTATCATAATTTATTGAAATATCCAAATTGTAGAAAAATTTTGCATGTAAAGTTCTTTTACCTATTGACATTAAATGATTGAATATTGGTTTCCTATTAGTTCATAAAAAATACAGTTCCTGGTCCAGTGAGTTCAACATATTTCAGGTTGTAGCCCACATTATTGGTTGGCTTGAAAAAATTCATTTTTATTTTATTGCAAATCGCTACTTTTATTCCATTTCCTATTCCAAGCAGACAGTCTTCACGGATGACTATTTTTTCATCTTTCCCTAACTCTTTCTCAGTTAGTAAACCAGTTGATTATATAAATACAATCATATCTTCTGTTTTGATCTCAATCCAGCAGCGTTGTAATTTGCTGATACGTTCATCTTTACTTGAAAATGTTTTAAAAATGTTAAATGGTAAACGCATAATCATAAGGAAAAGAATGCCAGAAATAATGCTAAAACAGAGTCTTGTTAATATGTTTGGATAAGCTTAAAATGATTTGAAGCAGTAGTACGATAATAATTAGGAGATAGAAAACTGTCCAGAAATAGCCATCACTAGATCAAGATTCACTAACATCTTACTGAATAAACGACCTTTCAATACCAAAACCTTTCCTTTTTCAAACGAAAAGTTAAAAAAAGAAAGTCAATAGAGTAGATTATCACTAAATATTATTGAAATTGCTCAAAAAGTTTAAAATTTTTTTCATAATTTGCTTTCAAGATGTAAGGATGAATACCTATTCTAATGCAGAGTTGAACATACTACATTTTAAAAGTCGGATTGGTGAGATAAAGAAACTCTATTTAACCTCCCTTCGCCACTAACTAGCTTAATTCTTTCCTATTAATAAATACAAAAATGATATCAATTCAAAATATTTCATAATCTTTGCAAACTCTTGAATTTGCAATAATATTATGATTTCTATTTGATTTCTCACTTTAGACGCTAAAAAAAAGATTAAGGCCCATCACTGGATTTCGCGATATTGATTTCAGGAGTAAAAGCTATCAAAGCTTGTGGACGAACTCGCAAAGTATTTCCAGGGCTCAGAACTACTTACAATGATTATTTCTCTGTACCGACTATGCTGAAAGATAGACTCGACTTGACTAATTGATCTATGGTTTTATCCATTTTTGGAGAGTGTGACTATTACAACGATTAGTTTTGTTTGAAAGTGTATTTTATTATCCCGCTAAATTTCTTTATGGTAATCATAATTATGAAATTCATTTGATTTGCTTGATCTGACCACGTATCGATCTCTCATTCAGTCGAAAGCTTAATTAAAAAAACCTTTTTGTTTTTTCTTCCATAAATCATGTAAAATCTTAGAACAAAATATCATTAGTGTTTATTATGAATTTTCTGTATTTTTTTCAAAAACTCTGAAATTAATGCAACTCAGAAGAATTCAAAGGAATTTATTCAGCTTGATAAAGAAAATGAATTTGGAAATCTCAAAATACTCTTTAATCCTTAACTCTCTCTCTCTCTCTCACCCTTCCATTGTCTTAAAAATAAAACTTTTCATTAAAACAATCTTGCTTTTTTTGATGCTTTGAAATTGTGCTTTTGTTAAAGAGTTAGATTTTAAAAATTCTTTGTGATAAACAACTCCCAGAGAACTTTGATTTCATATTCACTTATCGAGAACTGAATTGCTCGTACAGTGTGAAGTGAAATTCCAACATTCAAGAAGAAAAAGGGGCATTTTTATTCTCATCTTTCTTTTTTTACGTTTTCTAGAGGAACAGTTCAATTCTTATTTAAATTAATTAGCATAAATGCTTTTAAAATTGATACTCTTGAAGATTTTTTTTAATAACAACATTTATCTTTCTCTAATCAAAAGCTTACAATAATATCGAATATATTTATGCTGCGTTCTTGCTCCATAAGGATTTTCTTCAGTTTAGAATTGAACATTTTTCACTAAATCTATTTATGAATATCTTTCTTTTTTCTTGATTCTACTTGAGTTTTCCCTTCCATTTGCTTTTGATTATCTTCTTTATCTTCCCTTCAATTATAAAATAGACTCTTTTCTCATATTTTCTTTCTATTCGAAAGGACAGACCATCATAATCACTTAATTAGTAATCTTCTAAGTCATGCTCAATTTGTGGGGTCAAGATTAGTTTATTGGCATTCATGTATGCTTTAATTACTCTAAATATCTTTTTTTAGAATTCAATAACACGTTGAGCATTGTTTTAATCACTTATTTTCTCAGTTTTGTGTTAAGAAGAATTGTTAATATTTTTTATAAATATGCATATCTTTCAGCTTAAAGCGTTCCTTCTCATGGCATATTATGCTTCCTCATTATGTTATTATGAATTATTATTAGAGTTTTTAAATGAAACTTATAAGGAAATGATATTAAACTGAGAAAAAATGTAAACAAGTTAATAGTGTATTTTCGTTTGTTTAAAATAACAGAAAAATATATCCATTTGTATGTAATAATAACAGCATTTTTAGCCCTCCTTTTTCTGTAAAGACTCCCTCTGAGTCTCTGAGGATTACTCCATCAGCCAAGACTGACTATTCTTGCTCATTTATTAAATCTTCTTTGCAACTAATATCATTGGATTCCTTTTTTTATAAAAATAACAATTTTAGCTTTAAGGTTAAGAATTCCCTATTTTCGTGAACAATTGAAGTTATGTGATGATAATATGACGTTGCAGATATTAATTAAGCACAATATACTTGGATAAATTATTCTTTTGTGCGAAATTATTATTAAAAATAAAATTCTTTGGAGAAAAAAAATCAATTTCGAAGACGATTTTTGAGGGTAAAGAATTAAGATCTTTTGAGATAAAAAATAAAAGAAAGCGGGCTCATTTTTCTTCCCAATATCTGACAGGTTCTTTAGAATCATCCAAATAATTTAATAAAATTGAATCAATAAATCGCTGTCATTGAATTGACCTGCAATGAGATCAGATCAGAGAGAGATAGAAAGATTGAGAGATTGTTTATTTGAAAAATAGATAGCTATTAAAGAACAATTATTCAGTCAACTTTTTTATTTTTTTTTATTTTTCCTTTTGCCAATTTCAGAATTTGCTATTTTCAAGGCTTTACACTTGCCATTTTAAGACAAAAAATATTTAAAATTGTAATTCATTTGATTGATAAATGATAAATATGAACATTCCCTTGAATATCTCTCCATCATCAGTTAATAATAGGAGATTTTTTTCTTAGTCCATAAATAAATGTTTCAAGTGTTTTTGGTGATAATTTTTCTGACAGATCCATTCTGATTTCTGTTGGAATTTCAATTTTGAGGGTATTGAACTGGGATGTTGTGCGTGTGTGGGTGGAAATCAAGAGTATTTACACACAGCAAATCAGTAGAGACGAATGGTTGAGGGAGGGATTGTTTAAACCAGATTACAACTGTGTGGAATTGAGGGGAGGAACTCAAAAAAAAAAATCTAAAAACTAATTAAAAACAAATTGAAGAACACACCAGTAAGTAGCTTAAAAATCATCTTCTTCATCATCTAATCATGGCAACCGTGTGCCTTCAGCAAATAGCTCCTCCACTTACAAATGATGCTCAAATAGATCTCCAACTGAATCAACTTCCCCCAATCTAAGAGAATCCCCATAAAACCAATGGAATCTACATAAACTTACAAAATTTCCAAGTGAAGGCTAATGAGCTGCTTTCAGGGGAGATCTTGTTGGATATAAAATAATGTTTTAGAACTCCTTGTTCTGTTGTTTTAGCTATTGAATGCTAAGAGAAAGTTCTCAAATCTGATATCTGCTTATGCACTGAGATGGCTATGAGTATGCGGAATGAGATCTTCCGTTTTCAAAAAGGTTCTGTCGTTCTAAACACTCCAGGAGTCTACAAGATGCCATTTGAAGTTGAAATATCATAATTTTTCGAAGCTAGCGAATGTTTCAAGCTAGAAAATGATTTTTCCTTAAAAGTAGAATATGAAATGTCCGTTTCAATTGTGCGATTTCCAGAGGATTAGCAAAAGTAAGAAGAGTGCACTACCAGTAACCATCATCACCATCATACTCACAGCAATTCTAATCATAAAAAACTACCCGGTACTACAATTTATAAAAAATATTAAACAATAAATTAACAACTTTTTGTCAATCCATCCCCAAAGATCAAGATATCTAAAAGAAATAATCAAAGGATGCAAACGATGAAGACATTGAAATACTCCTTGTATCAGAGCCAACGCCACTGATGATAATCAATCATTTGACAGCTAAACAAAGTGAGCCCATATAAGCAGTATAGCGATTGCTAGCAAGAAAAAGAAGTTTTTTTCAATCTCTTGGCAGTGCATTCTGCTGCTCTAAATCCCCTAAAAAGAACAAAGAAGCTACATAATACGCTAGGAGTATCACTTAGTTCTGTGTGAATGTGAATACAATAAATCTTTATCCTGGAGAAACCTTTGCATTTTTCATCAACGACGACAGTAAACTTAGTTTTAAAGCAGGTTCTGCAGATTCCACGAAATAAGAACTCAGCAGCGTAGAAGCAGCTGTAGATAATTTATTCAAAAGTGACAATAAGAACCCTTTATAAGATTCTAAATCAACTGGTGTGAAGAGTGCCAGCATAAATTTCAGGAAATACAGTGAAGACACATATCAAAGTAGCCTTTAGAAAAACACAATCGGCAATAATAACAACAATAACAGTGAAGGTGCATCGCAAAAGAAAATTCCTGAAGATAACTATCAATTCCGTCTTGTTAACTACACTTGCTTGGTGGACACAGCTAAGAAAGCAGTTTTATAAAAAGACTGCAAAGTCATATTATCCCATAGTATCCCTAAGGATTTTAAAGACAAAATAATAATTCCTTATTAATCTGCACCTTCATATAAAAGCAGTGCGTTTTAGAATTGGTATGAATTGTAAATCGCCCCAAAAGGAATAGATTTCAATGAGCAAGGTTGTGTTAAAATTCCTATGCATGTTAACTAAAAGCAGCTAAGGTTGATTCCGCTTTATTAACCGTAAAGTGACTCGGTAACAAATGAAAATGAGTTTGTATGTTAGCTGTCAGGGAAAGCATAGCTTGTAGCTAAGATTCAGTTGAAATTTGATGAGCATAATCAAGGCAGATAAGATGATAACGGGGATAATAATCAAAATGGTGATAATGCATCTCAAAATGGGTAGATTCCAACGAGTTTCAATAAATACACTCTCACATAATAAAAGCAATAAAAACACAATGCTCCTGTGATTACTCCTCTCAAAAGGTCTTTCGAATGAGTTCTAACTGTTTATGCTAAAATCATCCCCAAAAATCAGAACACATCTTAACAATATTAGAAGTATGCTCTCATACTAATGCATTCAACTTCTTCTAAAACTCTTTTCAATAGCTAATGCTTTTATTAAAACTCTGTAATTCAAAGTTAATAAATACCTAATCATTGCAAAAAATCTATTTATTCTAGTTATTTTTAATCTAAAAGTGTCTTTGATGTTTTGATTGATGATCTCATCTTCGAAGGTTATTCTATGTTTAAGGTTGAAAGATAATTGAAACGATTTGAGGCTGATAAAAAAATAAATTGAAAAAATCAGGTGAGAAAAGAAAGCAAAAACTATCCTGAATTTCAAAAGGAATAAATAAAAATCTGTTTTCTGAATCCGGTAGCATTATTGAATTTTAATGATTCGGAGATTGTACATAGCAGTCTAGCAGAAAAAAATCACATAATTCCAAATTAATTGATCAAATCAAAAATCATTCTTCTAATTTATCTATCAAATTCAAGAATTATCTGCTTTACTCTGAAACCTAGTGCTTTTCTTTGAAGGAATACATAAAAATGGTGTGCTAGAAGGGTTTCAATGTAAAATTTCTACTAGAATCTTTATTTCTGCTGTACATTGCAGCATCATAAGCTTCAGCAACTTTAAGCTTTATTTGCTAAACTGATGAATGTGCGCTCTGCAATATTTCTTCGATTGGTGTTGTGACTTGCTTGGTATGTGAGTATGGATATTAATTGTCACCTTATGGGCAATGCGAGAAGATCAGCTGTGATAGTAATATGTACTTTGATAGACTAAATGGATGTTAGCCATGCGATTTAAGCTGCAAAACGTGCATTAATGGAGGCAGTGATGATTGCACATCCTGCGTAGAAACATATTACTAAGTTCAGTCTTCTAAAAACGATCATCTTTCGAGTTGTTTCAAGTGCCCAAATCAGCATTGCAAACAGTAAGAAATATATTATAAAAGCTAAAACACAAATAAATATCCATTTCTTTCAATATTATTTTGGTTCTATTTTGTGCCATGTATTTAACAATTAAAATATCTAAAAAGTGCTTAATATTGTTTTGAAATTCCAAAAGATGCAATTCGCTTGGGTATTGCTTAGCTTGCTAGGATGGATTTTTCCTCAACTCCACAACTTAGAATTGTGAATTGTGTATGATACCGAAAAGCCTTACTTGCAAGACTCTTAAAGCTGTCAGTTCTTGCTTCAGCGGATTTTAAGTGTCTGATGATTTAACTAAATGCGAACCAATAATCGATGATAATTCTTGTCTACTTGGTACTTATGTTGATTCGAACAACCTATGCTAAAACTGCACTGATAATTGTAAGATAACTAACATCGATTGAATTTTGATTATTTTTTCTATGCATTTCATTGGATTTTTATCAATGAATCATTCTTTTATTTGTTTGTTTAGGTGTTCATTGCAGTAGTCCCAGCTAATGTTATGCTTGTAAGGACCCGTTTTATGTTGCATAAGATGGGACTTGCACATCATGTGTCTAAAACTGTTCTTCTTGCGATTCTCTAGGCTGCAAAATATGCAATTCTGGATATGTGAATAACTTAACTGGTTCTTGTGATGCCATCCCAAGCAGCAGCAATCCAGCATGTTTGGTTAGTTAGTATTTAGATAAAACAGTAAATTAATGTGTATCCTGTGGACAAAACTGTGCTGAATGTGATTAGTAAACTGGGGCATGCACGAAATGTTGGGATGAAATTAACTACTAGCTTTCTTAGAATCAATCAAAGCAATGTGTTAAGCGGTGTGCTGATGGTAACTATTTCGATATTTCGTTGTTTTTTGTAACTGAAATGATCTCAAGATTCGCGAATAGCACTTTGAATGGATAAAAAATAACACTTTCATCTTCTGTTATTATTTCATTAGCTAAATGTACTCAATCACAAGTATCCACCTGCTCTACTCCCGCGTTCTTGCCTACTTTCTGTCTAATTTGCTAGAGTTCTGCAGTAAATTACTAAGGAACTTGCTTAGATTCTTGTCCAGAAAAAACCTATTAAATAACTGACTTCAAAACTTCCTAAAAGCGATGCTTCCGATGGTAACATTCTCACAATAACAACTAACTGTGTGTTTGCAATTTCTACTTGATTAATTACTTTTTTGTGACTGTCTAGCCCAGTTGGATGCTTAATATGCTAGGACTCTCATACTTGTTTGAAATGTACGGACAAATATTTTTTAGTTGATTCTGCCTGCATGAATTCTGGTGTTACAACGGGCTCAAAAGGTGTTGGTGTATTTGTTGCTGGCCATTGGATGAGTGCTTGTCCTAAGGGTAGTTTTCTGTCAGGAAATAAGTGCTTGCCGTATTTAACATGTCAAAAAATAAAACTAAATTTCATAGCCTAAACTCTTTTTTGTTCTGAATGCGCTAATGATGTGGTTTCAGTTTTCTTGCCATTGATATCTGGGTATATAGCTGCTGATTTTCCAACTCCTACAATAGCTTACTATGGTAAATGCTATGAAGCATGCCCCTTGACGACTGCAGATGAAGATCAGAAAAATAATTCCTCATCTGGAGAAGATGATGGGGAAGATGGTGAAGACGGTGATGATAGCAACAGCAATAAATCTCTTTTCTGCAAGACTTCTTGTCCTTTGAGCAAACCCTTTGTGATATAGAAACAAGGGCTAGTTTCCAAATGTAAGAATTCTACTACCTGTTCTAATCCAGAACTTGGGAGATTTTGCATATCTAGCAATCCCTGCTCTTCAGGCGAATATTTGAGTCAAGAAGAAATATTTAAGAGTGACTATAATTTCAAATAGGAGACACAAACTAGGGATACATTCTGCAAAACTTGTCCCACTGGTTGCTCTGATTGCATCCAAGATGACAGGTAGATCATCTGCACATCTTGCTAGACTGGGTATGAAACTTATTCTTCATTTAATATGCTAGATCCTACTTCTTATCCTTCCTCGAGCACTTCTGAATCCATATTTCAAACAATCCAATGTTTATTACAAGCCACAGCAACTCCATGCACTTAACTCTAAGGATATCACAGTTCCTCAGATCTTTCAAAATGCATAATGTGCTAAGAAATCAATGCCTCCTGCACAGCTTGCCCATTGGGTATCTATTAAAACATGAGCACAGGTAAATGTGTTGCATTTTGCTCTCCTGATCAAATTGAAATGAAGGATGCTTTATTATGCTACGATAAGCCAACAATTAGCATCTCTGAAAATTACTTAAGTAGCACGGTGTCAGTTGGAACTTCCACAATGAACATAGCAACAACAGAATTCAATGTAGATGTCAAGATTATCAGCAATCTTCATTAGATAAATTTCATTTCGGGATAATGTTAGATTCCTGCTATAAATGGGTATTTTTCAGTGATAAGCCCATTAACTTAGCTTTCACCATCTCTGAATTTAGCTTTCTCATCTCCAATCGCCTCTAGCCCACTTCTAAAGAAATTACTTGCAATTCCAAGTTACTCTTTAATCTGCCTTTTGACAGTAAATTTTGTAGAGAATCCAACAAAATAATTCACTATTTCTGGTGAAAAACTTTCAATTCAGCAAATTACTGTGCCTGCTGGAAGCTTTAAAGTGAGCCCTCTTACAGGTAATAGCCTCACTGTTTTCAGTGGCAATATCACGAATTGGAGAATGGATCTTGTCTAAAATATCTCCGAGTTCAATATTTTTAATTATTAAATATCCATAGTGGCACGAAACACTCATGATCTCAACGTGCAGCCAGCATAATTCATTCTGAAAGATATCACATACGTCTTAAATCATAATTTATACCCAACAAACAGCAGTTTGTTAACAACAATTCAGACAACATTCTCAACGAACCTTTAGAATAATATTTACAACTCTGCATATCTGCTTCTCAATGTCACATCCAATAAACCTAAATTAGTAATTCTCAAAGGGTATTTCAAGATCCCTTTAGCATATTCTTTTGATAAATCAGATCAACCAAAAAATTCTTAAAAAATATTAGTCTCACAGTTAATCAATACCCCGATATTAATTGAAAATGTCTTATAAAAATCGACTATGCTACAATTAGCTGATGAGACACTATTGTCTAGAGGTGCTCTTCCTTTCGATCAAGAATTACAATCAGATTTATAGCTTTCAAAATAGTCTTCAGCTCTTTCATCAATGAATGTACCAATTCCATGCAATGCCACTGCGAACTGCAGCGGAAATGGAGTCTGCAAGAAGTTTAATTCAAATTGGTATTCTATGTGCTAATGCAATGCCGATTACGCAGGTAAGAAATCAATCATATTTCAGCTCCAAAAACGGAACAGCATTTACTGATTTATTATGTGATTTTATTATTTTATCCTATAATGTCTGTTTTTTCATTTTTTTTTTCTAGGGGAGCAATGTGATTGGAAGAGAGGAGAGTTGAAAATGGCAAATTAGATTCTGCGAGTTTATCTTCAGACAATTCTTTGTGATATGCAAACTCTCGATTCTGCAGGTGTTTAGTCTTCCCCGAACGGGTTTAGGTAACTCATTTTGCATCTCTTAGAAAATTTCATTTTTAATTCTTTTTTTTCCTTAAAACTTTCAAATATTTCATTTGCAACTTTTACTCATTTTCACAGCATTTCATAAATGATTACGCTGCTGTAAGTGTGGAGTGCAGCCAGAGATGCATTTGGAAAAGAAGAATTACTGCTTCTCTCGGAAATATTGAAAGCAAGTTCATTAAACAGAATTGATGGAGAAAGTGAACGAGTGCTACAAATCCTAGACAATGCTATTGATCTAATCCGTAAAGTCCCTCTAAGCTAATCCTAGTTCTACTAATATTCTAGTTTCATAAGTGAATCCATATCTGCAATAGGTTTGTCGATGATAAAAAATATTACTCAATAGTATTCTGGATCTATTCCTGTGATATTTCCAGTGATCATAAATCAATCTAATTTCAAGGGAGCCCTCATCCTTCCATCAGCATTAAAAGCTGCTTTATCAGAAGACTTGGTATCATCCCTGCATCTGCCAAATGAAACTATTTTGAAAATAGCTCCTCAGGTATTATCTGAAGGGGATTACTTGGAAGTGATTCTCAAGCCATTAGATGTACTTCCAACTCATGTATAAGTCGAACCATATGAATTACAAGTGCTTCTATCTAATCCTATCACGATCACTGTTCGGAATATCTTCGATGGCAGCGAAAAATCTGTGGATAGTTTATTGGAATAGTTCCCAATTTAGTTTGAACTCCCATATGTTCTCCCAAGTACTTATCTTACAGGCATAAAAAACGTTTCTTGCGTGTATTACAATCAATCCTCAAGTTCTTGGAGTGTGGAGGGGATATCTAAAATCAATTAATCGATGACAGATTCTATCTAATCCATATCCTGCAATACTATTCACCTTAGCTAATTCTCATTGGCTAATATCGACTACAATCCAGTCATGATTCTCCCAACTTCTATTAACTGCAATGGCCAAGATTCATTTAAGACATCCCAAGAATTCAAGTTCTATTTTATAATTACTCTTGTTTCCATTGGAGTTCTGATGCTAATTATCTACACACTTACATTCGTTTTCGTGAAATAAACAGTTGCCTCCCTGAGCTTCAGTTCGTCTGAAAATGAGTAATCAGAATATTCTAAATAAATCAAAGCTATTCTTCCTGCATTCATACAGCCTGATTTCTAATCTAATGAGCTTGAACCCACGAACGACGATGACGAAGAAGCTGTTCCTGTAGCTTCTCCTGTAGAAGATTTAGATGGATAGGAGTACAATGAAAAATTATCAAGACAAGAATTAAAATAATCCATGAAACTGCCTTAGGAGAGTCATAAAACAGCAGTTCATCCTAGAATTTATCTTCACATCAAGACAATAAAACCAACTCAGGTTATGCCTATCTAAAAATCAGCTCCTGTCTTGGAGAATATCAGTATCAGCATGATCAGAAAGCAAGATTCTCTGCAATAACAGAAAACACCTCTCTCAGACACTAAAGATTCGTCAAAAATGAAGTTTAACTATCCCAAAGATTATCAAATGCCAAAAAATTAACTTCTTATTGAAGAAAGAAATCAGAAGAATTCTCAGGTGCAAGCTCCTTTCCCTACGCGAGATGTGCTCTAAGAGGTGTAGGATGCAAAAAGTCAATCTCCAAGCAACTAAAGTGGAAAGAAGAAAACTGAAAAGAGGAGAAGGAGAAGAACCAAATAATAATAACAAGAAGAAGATCTATACTCCTATTAATTGAAGCAAATACCATTAGGACAATCAGCAGTAGGAAAAACAGGAACAAGAGCATCCTAGCTGTTTTAACCGTGCATCGTAAATGATAATTTATCTAGAATATCTGAAGTTGAATCTCTTAAATCTCATGCGTTATCAGTCGATTTATTGCATGACCCGTCCGCTTTGAATCAAGAAAACAACAACATTCATTCCTATCACAAGTAATCCTCGAATTCTTCAGACAGCGACAGTGCAAACATGTATGAAAAACAAGAAATTCTCACAATCATGAGCCCATACTTGTCTATCATGAGTTGGAAATACAGTTTTGAACAACTCCGTAACGTAGACAGAGTGCTGATCTAAGTGATAATCATCTCCTTCGTTTTCTTTTGTTCTTCCTTTTCGATTACTTATATACTCTCAGCTAACAACTCCTATTCAACTTCTACGTCTTCTTCTTCTTTTCCTACTCCTTCTCCAGACAGCACTCAAGTTGCTGTTTCAACAATCAATCTTTCTTTGAAAACTGTGCTAGCAAACACAGCAATCTGCCTGGGTGGTATTGAGCTTACTACATGGATTCTTGTAGCGGTACGTGGCGTCAAGCGATTGGTGTTTAAAGAACTTTGTAGTTGTTTTTGTTCCTGCCATTAAACCTACAAGCCATTTTTATCTCATCTTTGGTAGCTCTTTGTATTCATCTTTGCATTCGTGATTTTCTCTATGAATTCACTTTAAATAATTGAATTTCATTCTGATCTATCCGTCACTAAGTTCTACACTTGGATAATATCTTCATTTGCAAGTCTGGTTCTCAATTAGCTTTTAGAATTCATATCCTTGTATGCTATCCTCAAAACAAACACGCTGTGCCTTCTCTCCATTGTCAAATTTAAAAGACTAGATTTCTGAAATGGCATAGCGTCTCCTTAAGTATTGAATAAATCTCATACATTGCCAAGAGTTATTTCATAATTAAGTACAAGTAATACCAAATTAGCAGACTGAGTAAACTCTGTAGAGAAATTAAGGATAAGTTAAAAATAATTCTTAGAGATTAAAAAATTGGTTGGGGAAATTAATCTTTAAGTATCCCTATTTTTTCAAGTAACATTTATAAATCCAAGCTGCTCTCGGACTATTCACTCCACTTTTGAACCCACCTTACTATTCATTTTTTTTTTAATGAAAATGTCTTATTGACTCATAAAACTCACTACTTTGTATTGTTATCTGTTCATTTAAAATTAGTACTTTTCCACTCAGTAGTCTTGTATTGATATGATATCCTAATATATTTGCTTGAATATCTTTTCTTGAAATGAATCCTAATGGAATATAATTTTAAGAACGTATTATGTTTGTCTTTTTCATTCGTTTTTCACTTAAAAATAAGGTGAAAAAATGTGCGTTAATTAATAGCTGTAACGCAGTAAAAGAGTCTATCTTGATTGCTAAATTTTTTTGGGCTTAAATGCTCAAACACGTTTAGTCTATTTGTTCATATCTAAATTAGCATTTCCCACCCAGTAAGGAGAGGGGGCATTATGATCTTTTCAGCTAATTACAATTCAATCCTTTGTTTACTGGGAAAGGATGAAATTATGGAATTAATAGTGTAAATTACTTCTCAATATACTGCTTTAAAAAAAATTATAAAAGAATTGGGAAAACTGCCCTAGATGCAGAAAATAGCACAAGGAATTCTACTAAATTTAATTATTCCTAATCCAAATGTGACAGGCTACAAAAGTTATTTAATACCTTGGGGGGAGGTACGAATTATCTCGATAAATTGATTAATTAATGCAGACAAAAAAGATATAAAAAGATTCAATTACCCCCAAAAATACAATTTTGCAAAAAATTGTTTCTATGAATCAGCACAGAAACACTGCCTTGAAGATGTCAGCTTACTTGGACTAGTTGTTTCAGCAGATCTAAGAAACAAGATTTCTCATGTACGATAGCGCTGAGATTCCTCATTTATTTGATGAACAAAATCTATCAATCGAAAAGGATTTGCATACTGTACGGGAAGCGTAAGAATACATCTCAAATAATAATGTCTCAACTCAGCTGGTGAAGGATCTAGAAATCGTCATATAGCGTTCCATTAATAAGCTATCTGAGCTACAACAAGCAGCTTCTTTAGCGTTCTTTCAATTGTAAGACTTATTCATCAACATGAAGAATGCATCGCTCGATAGCAAACTCTAAGCGAAGATTTTCTAACAAGTTGAGCTTATTGCTACTTTTCTTTGATATTTACATACTAAATAACTAACCAAAACCACTTACTAACAGATTAAAATTATCTTTTATTGTCTTTTCAAGATTAGTCTGTAAAAGACCCCCTCCTTTTCTTTCTTTTTATCACTCTGAAACTTAAAAAAAAGCTACTAACTTTAACTATTCTAGTTTCTTATTAAAATTTTCCTAAAACCCTCTATAACTCCAAAAATTTTCTTTCTACTGAGAATTCTACTTGACAAACCCCAACCAACAAAATCTTAACAAATATTTCTTATTCCCTAAATGTACTAATTATATTTTAATTGTTTCTTTCTTGTTTCTTTCAGAACTTACAAAGCTGTTCCCTTTTGCTGTTTCTCTATTTATTGGGTAGTTTCTTATCACAATTAAAGCAAATTACCCCCACAAATGTTTGATATTTTTGTTTCTTTAATGTATTATTTACTTCAAGAATAGATTCATTTAGCCAAAGATCACTAATACAACTTCCTTTAAGCTCATTGCATAAGCAAATTATGCTACATTTTTTGTCAATACATTCCAATACAATCAATAAAATAATATTCTTTTTACATCTGTATTAAATCCAGTGCTTTCATTCCATTTATTCCTAATATTATATTTTGTATTTAATCTTCCCTGTTCTCTTGAAACACTTCTACTCTTCTTTATCACCTCAAAATCTGTAATTTCAAGACAATTATTTAGATTAGAAAGTCAAGTTATTTCTCCCTCAGTTTCAATTTATTTTTTTCAGGGTTAGTTTTACGCTTTACTTCCTTCCCCCCAAGCTTAAGGCAAAAATAATCTACTCCTCGAAAGATCAATCTATAAGTCTCTTTTGCTTATTACAAGATTAAATAAGGTAAACATTTAACAACATTTAGCGCTGTTAGGGAGTATATAATTACTTTGATCATACATCTCATAAAATTAAAAGATCAATTCATTTTATTGCCCATCCATAATATGAAATGGTTATTCTAATCGTTTAGAGATTTCTGTTCAACAAACTCTGAAAAGTGAATCAGTTTTTTAATGCCATTATTTAATAAATTTGTTTTTATTGAAATCTAATTTATTTCTGAAGATTAATTTCTGTTAATATATTTAAATGGTTAAAATGAAGACAAACAAATTCAATGAATAATAGTGTATTTCAATAGATAACTAACACTATTTTAATATTCAACTTTAAGAGATAAGGTTTAAGACTACAGACAAAACTAGAAAAATATATTTTTTTAAATTTAATATAATTAACAAACAAAAAGAACTTTTGACAAATGAGATCAGGAAAAATTACAAAAAAAGCTAAATAAAATGTCAGCTTAATGCTAATAAACTCAATACTGACATTTTGGGGTAAAAATCAATTCAATTAATTTATATCTATGTATGATTAGTTTCATCAAAATAATCGAATTGTTAGATCGTCAAATCAATCAATGTGAGAAGTAGAATTGCCAGAAGGAGTTAATCTTTTCACATCCTGAAAGTATTCAAACAAAGTTTGTGCCTTCCAGTGTAGCTCAAGGGAAATATCATTGTGGCTTGTTGTGTCTCTCGAGTTAAAAACCTCATTAGGGTCTTCAATGCAGTTTATGAAATCTTATTTTAGTTATTTGAGCTTATTCTCGTATTCAGCAATAATTTCTTGCTTTGCCTAAGAACATTGATCTAAATCATCATATAAGTTCCCAAGAAAATGGCTCATAACACTTGACTCTAGCCCAGCAGCCTTGAATAAACCTAATCTTTCTTTTTAAACTGCTAGAAGTATATTTTCACACCTTCGCAGCTTATTACGAACAAGGAAGTCTACATCATTAGAGTCACTCTCAACCAAAGGAGGTTATTCCTATCCATTATTCATCAATGAAGACTCACTGCATCCCATTACAATTCAAGTTTTCACAGAGGTGTTCTTGCCTGTTTATGAATTCGATTCGTCTTTCTTTGAATGATTGTAATTATTAATAATAACGTATTTCTTATTTTTAGCATGAGGATATGAATATCTATCTTGTCCCTCTATATTTTGTCTCAAGAATATTACCCTTCTTCCTTACTCCTTTTCTTTTCTATCCTTCTCCACTAATTTTTCTTTTTAAATTTTACAGATATGTTATTTTTGGGTATTTTCAAGATTCCTTCCAATTTATGTTTAACAAACTCATGAAAACAAATCTTAAAGATTCTAAAACTGTCTTTCAAATAGCAAACATTCTTTTATTGATTTTTATTTTTGTCTACCTGTTTTTATGCGGTTTATTTGCTTATTTTTTGGAGATTGTTTTTCTTGAAATATTTTAAATAAAAATATTAAAGTAATTGTATTAAAAAATTATTAATAAAGTAAAAATAATGAAAGAAATCATAAAAAAGTAGTTGATTCTTATTGGAAAATGCATTTAAAAGCAAACAAACACAGATTTGAAAATAACTTTATTTTTTCCTTTGCTTTTTTATTATCGAAGTTGTTGATGTAA
>Ga0302271_10000439_pt1 | contig 40779 bp, 13 predicted proteins | sample III_Bog_N1_1_FD_198767 | JGI IMG/M metagenome (GOLD analysis project Ga0302271, IMG submission 198767) | Peat permafrost microbial communities from Stordalen Mire near Abisko, Sweden - III_Bog_N1_1 | ecosystem: Environmental > Terrestrial > Soil > Wetlands > Peat | place: Sweden: Abisko...
CATCAAACCTTAAAGAACGTTCTCGTATGGCTTTGCATATTAATAGGGTATCTAATTAAAAGGTGATTTGTAAGTTTGAAGTTCTGAAGATAAGAATACAAGATTTTAATTATAATTACAAAAAAATAATTCTTGAAATTAATGGCAGATACATCAGCGTTTTAAAGATATTTTTAGGAAAATTGTGATCTTGTAATCTAAACAATTAAAAAACAGGTATTTTAAACTTTATCAAGGTTGTTTAATGGGGAGAGAGAAAGGGGAAAGAGAAAAGAAAGAGAGACTTGAAAAATATGCCTAGTGAAATAGATTGATTTATTTTGTTCTGCGCATTATTGTTAATCTCGTATAAAGCAAGATGCACAACAATCTCATTCTTTAACTTCCTCTTTTTTTCAAGGAAAAACAATTTAATAATCTCTAAGAGATCTTCCATCAATCAAATAATAAAGAATAGCAAATTCTAGTTCTAAAATAACTCTGTTATCTGCTGTTTTTTCTTAGTTTCCCAAGAAAATCTCTCTCTCTCTCTCTCTCAATTTGAAATGAGCAAAGTAGACTCATCTAGGCAGTAACAGTAGTGTTCATCTTCAATATTTCAATAGTTAAAACATTGTGATAATAAACATATTCACAGTGGGATTGTGCCCATAATCGAAAAAACGCACCATCTCCCGAAGGAAACCTTTCTATCGATTCTTCAACTAGAGAGTAAAATCGAAGCCAATCCTACTAAAAACAGAATGAATAAGCTAGTTGTCCTCTATTCCCAGTTAGTAGAACACTACAATATGATCTCAGATCCAGCTTATCTATATTTCTTGGAGAAAATCAGGATCTGTCTCTCAAGAATCGAAGCATTTAAGCTTTACTTTCAAGATCCCAATTTACAATCAAATGCTACTGGAGGAGCATCTTCGATGTCTATTTCTATTCCGTTCATGAGCAAAGGCTACTCAATAGGCGGCCATCAAGATTCATCACTGTTATGTAACGAAGAAAATTGGTAGGCGTATCTACATGCCCATAATAGTTTCACAGCTTCAGTATGGAATAAGAATTAGCTGAACTAACAGTAATACATGGCCTAATCTTCAATGCAATTTAATCCTTCGTCTGTCGATTACTCAATGAACTTTCAAGAATAAAGAGTTAGCCTCAGAACAGACAGCAACAACTACAATAATACTACCAATAAACCACATAAAACTGGACCTTTACATGATAATCGACACTTAAAAAGAGCAAGATTGCAAGTAAAATACTGTTGAAAGAATCTGCTTTATTATTTAATTATATTTTCTAACATTTTTCTTAAATTCATTTCCTTGAAATCAACGTTAAAGAAACAACATATGCAGCAGCAGGAAGAGAACAGAGAAGAACAAGAAGAGGAAGAGTATGATGTGGAGAAGAAACGAAATGAAAGAAACATAAAACTCAGTGTGTTCAAAGAAGTTCTGGCACATGCTCAAGGCAAGCATTCCGAAGTCAGACAATTGCTAACTGAATATGAGTAATGCTCCCGATAAAAGGATAATATTGTTCAAAGTGATATTGAATCACAGATGAACTCCATTCAGAAAAGAATATAGATCAAAAGTAAATAAAATGAGTAAAAAAACATAAGTAAATAGAAGTTTCCTTTATTTTTGTAAAGGAGAGACATAATTCAAGAAGAGTGTAACTTTGGAGCTGAATACTCCTAGAAAAAGCAATGTCTATGGTTCTTCTGAAGCAAATACCAATCGCAACAAGAAGAAAAAAGGTATTAAACAAAAAGCAAATCTTTGTTCTTTATTCTTTGTCTGCCTAATGCTTATTTACCCCTTTTTAAGCAAATTTCTTCAATCATTTTTTTGATTTTCCTCAGACAATAGTGATTTTGCTGATTCCTGTGAGGATAGCTTTCCAATGTATTTAGACAATACCATCCAAAAGCCGACATCTCATCAACTAAGATAACACTCCGAATCTCCAAACAGATAAATCCTTCTAGTTCATGCTGAGTCCTCTCATTTTTCAGATGGAGAACCTAATGAAGAGGTTATTCAAGATAATTCTAATTCTCCTAAAAGAAAAGCAAAAAGACAACAAAGTGAAATAATTAGAGAGGTTCACAATGAAGATGTTAGCTTCACAATAACAAATGAGGTACAATCTTATTCTTCAAATAGACCTGTTGATAAACTCAAGATATCTAGTATTCTTGCTTGACAGAGATCATCTAAGGAATAGGAGTATTTTGGCTGCCGTTCCTCTTTTAGGAGATCTAAAATAACATTATTTATTAATTATTTTTTCATTAGAAATCTCATATTTTTTGTTGTTGTATTATTAATATATGCTAAAATTGTATTAAAGAATTGTATTTTTTAGTTGATATTATTCAGGAAAATAAATTGATATATTGAGTTTCAGGTAGTTATTAAGACATTTAGTATATTGTATTTAACTAACAGTGAATACATTTAGAAACAATTGGGTTTGCATATTTTGATTTCAATGTATGGTTGCCATATGATTTGATGTTTTATTTAAGTTTGTTTTTTATTTGTTGTTTGTATTTTGGGGAAGTGTTATTTGTTTTTTGTTTGTTTTTTAATATTTTTTTATTTGAATTTTGATTTGAATTTTGATTTAAATTTTGATTTGAATTTTGATGTAATTTGAAATGTTTTTAAAATTTGATTGCACATATCTTTTTTTCATGATTTTCTTAAATTAAAAATTCCAATCCATATCCTCCTCTCATTATTCCTTGCACTTTTAATATTTTTGAAAACAATCAGGACTATCAATAGATGAGAGGCCTCAGACAGTAAAGTTCATCTAAGATCTATCTCTCTCTTCTTCTACAGTTGCTGGATCCAAAATCCAGCTATACTGTAATTAAGCAAGAATGCTTTCAAATATTCAACAAGATATTCTAGCTTTATGTTTCGGATATGTTAACGAGCGTATGTAAGGAGAATGTGCGTGAGTCTAAGTTTCGTTATATAATGTCGGGAATTTGGTGAAGATTCTGTCAATTGTTTTTCCAGCTTCAGAAATGAAGCTGTGTTGAATAGGACAAGCATCTTGAATAATCTCCTTCTTCGCTGGATAATAATACCGCAGACAAAGAACAAAATTATCCAAGATCCTGTGCAGAACAAGGCCCAAAAGGATCGAGCTAAAGGGACACCCATTCTAGCTACTCAACAACAACAAACAGTTCTTCGCCAACAAGCAAAAACTTTCTTAGGCTCCACATTCTCACAGCGATGGCACTCGTCTTCATTCCTTCTTGGGAGGATTATCTTTTTCTTGTTGTATTTGATTTAGAAATTTAATAGATTTCGAAGGGCTGCAAAAGAGGGTAATTAATTAAATTCTTGTATCCTATGATAACAGTGAACGAAATTCTTTTTTTAATACATGAGTGGGGGAGAGGAGCGTATTCAAATTTTAGTTCACAAAATATCCAAGAATTCAATTTAATCAACTTAGACTTATTTAACTGATTGCTCCATTTTAGAATCCATAGTGTCCAACTTCACAAGAGTTAGAAATAAGGTTATTTTTATTTGTTTTTCATGCTAAAAGGAAATTCTTCAATTGATTTTGAAGAAACTTGTTATCTTTCTAGTTAAATTCAGAAGAAAAGACTAAATCCCAAATGCTATTTTGGAGATAACTTTACTTATTAATATGATCAAAAATGAGTTTGGTTTATTTCTTTTACCCTAATAAACAAGAATAATAGCTTGTAACATCCAAAGGAGATTTACATATCTTAGATATCATTTGCTTGAGGTTTTTTTAATTAATCTGAGAAAGTGATTGTGATCTTGTCTGGTGATTGCCAGCATCGAAAAAATTAGAATACTACCAAAAGAGAAAGACAATTTCAAGTATAATAATCTAGCAGTAATACAACGACACAGTTCTTAAGAGAATACTTGCACTGTTTAAAATAGAAGACATTAAGTTTGAAGCTACTTATTCCTATTGTGATCACATATGATAGGCTCCAAAGCAGTAAGAATTGTCTATTATTCTCTCTCTCTCTCTCATTTTTGCCCATTTTATTATGAATTAGTCCTAAACATCTTTTTAACATAGAACGACAAAGAAGATGCTGGTGAGGAGATTAATATAAATCTAGACGATCATTATGAATTGAAAGATTAAAGATCTCAGTCATTGCCAGCAGCAAATATCTCCAACAACACAGAACCAGATGACTTTAAATTCAAGAGTGTTATCGAGCAGATTACGAATGAATTTTGGGAATTGAAAATATTTTATAACTTGAACAAGCGCAAACTCTTTCTAGCCGATAAAGGGGGATACAAGTAAGAAATTAATAGCTTTGAGATACATATTCTTTGCATTAAATCACATTGCGATAATAGTTAAATGCAGAAAAGCTATGCTGTTTCATATTAATTGAGAGATTGATTCTCATTATTTTTAGATTTCTAAAACATACAATAAATATGTATTTTTTCTAGAGGTGTTTAGATAAATGTGAAGCAATTTAATGAATTGATGATTATCGTCCTTGATATTGGTGGTTCTCTTCACCATTTTGAACTCGATTTTAGGTAAATAAAATAGTTCCTTTTTATTTTGTTATTGCTTTTTAACATAATTCAAGGTGAAATTTTATCTTTTTCCTTATGAAAAACACATTTTTTGATTAGAGACAACGCTCAGTTAAAAGACGAATCTCTCAGTAGAATCCAATCAGTAATTTCAAAGAATTTACAACTTACCTACCTTGAACTCAATTTCAGGTAAGCAACCAACAACTCAACTGGCTTGAAATAACCCCATCAATGTTTATTCAGGGCTAACAGGACATTCACGGATTCGACATTTTCATAACTAGTCTAACAGATTTCAAGTCTTATAAAGTTAGAGACACTTATCCTTCTGTTTGGGTATACCTAAAATAACAAAAACAATTATGATATCCTTTTCTTTTTTTCTTTTTTCTCATGCGACTTCATTATGAAAGTGCAATCATTTTCTAAAAATTCTTAAATTCTATTGGATAACCCTAAATACTAATCTTTTAGAGATAATGACAAATTTGGAGAAGGAAGTCTTATGGCTATTGGATCTGTTCTTTCTATTCTTTCATCTCTTCAACATTTCTAAATAGATTTCGGGTAAGAATCATAGTTTCAATATTGCTTTCTTTCTTTTTTTTGAGGAAATTCCTCTTGATATTGTTTTGCACGTATCGATGCATAATTACAAAAAGAAATGTGAGTGTGAATGATCAAAAGAAGTAGCAGTTCTGTAAAATGCTTCAAAGAAATAAGCCAATCCCTACCCTCAAAATCAGGATTGGGTAATTTATTGTTTTTCGACACTCTCTATTACTCCTAAATAGTATGACTGCCTTTTAATTTGTTTGATTGACTCTTTTGTCTTTTGTTTTTTTTGCAAGTTTTTTCTCAGTTGAATCATATCAAGAGCTCTAAAACAAGCAATGTGCTATTTTTTGAATTGTGTTAAATGCCTTTTTGGATATTATTACTAAATGTTTTATGTGTCATTAATTATAATCAGCTTAATAAATTACCAAAAATACTAGAAATCTTTCCTTCCATCATATCTCTAAAGTTGAACAAAATTATTAATTATTTTCAGTCGATTTGAATATGGTGAGGAGAAGTAAAATAAGAAATAAGTTATTAAGCCTTTATAGCTCAGTTGGGAGAGCGTACGACTGAAGATCGTACGGTCCTCGGTTCAATCCCGAGTGAAGGCATTTTTTTGCCAGTTTTAACTAAACTAGACATTTTATTTATCTCAACAACTTTAAGCTTGTAGACGCCTTAATATTATCCTCTTTTTCTATCACAATAATAAAATTGATTTTTCTTGAGATTAATTTAAACCCCTTTTGATTTTCCTAATCTCTAAATGATTGGTAAAGATAATTTAGATCCAACAGCATTCCCTCCCCCCAGAAATGTCTATTAAGTTTGTATTTTTGCAAGTGAATATTAAAGATTTGTTACTTTTGATAAAAAAGTACTTTAATTAGCATCCCTTTCTAAAAATTGCTTCTAAATAGTAAATCTTCAATTTAAATTCCAATAAGTATCAATACGATGAATACGAGAACAGTTTTCTTTCATTTCTTTGTTTCAAAAAAATTTGTTTTGTGTCAATAATGTGTTTATTTTTCTATTTAATTCCTCCAAAATCAATTTCTTCCCCTATCATTTCTTTCAGAATTATGCACTATCTGTAGGATAGACTTCCGTTTCAACTCCTGGCAGATCAATGTATTTGAAATGATTAAGTGTATTAACCTTGATGAGATACACATCAACTACTTCATTATTGATCGCTAACTAAGAGTATTTCTTCACTAATGTCCCATCAGGTCCTGCAAAGAAACCGCTATTATATTGCTGCTACAGTGGGCCATTATTTGTGAACAACGCTTCTAAGACATAATTAGATGCCACTGCACTCCATTCACCCATCATAAGTGTCATATGAGGACAAGCATTAGCTATCAGAACATTCTAAGGGAAGACAGGTCCACAAATGATTTTCTTAGGCACATAGACAAACGTGTAAGTTTCTAATTCTACGCTCTTTCCAGGAAGAAAGTTTTAATAGTATGGTGTCTGAAGTTGAGTTACATTCCCTCCAATGTAGAGTACAGTTGTATGCCATGAATCAGGGTATTACCATGGAGCTTGTGGGCCTGTAGAATTGAAAATCAAATTTTAATCATTAAGGATAGTTTTGGCATCATTAGGGAACTAGATAGTAAGTTAAGAGAATGACTATTAGAGGAACGAGAAGACTTTAGATTTAGTGTTGGGATCTTATGAGACAATTGCAAGGTATTCTGGGAGTTCATCATCGCTGGAGGCAAATATCAAACAGCAACAAGAACTTAGAAGGAAAAGCAGAGTCAAATAAGAATACGACTACTACTTTTTGTTGGAGGTAGAAGCCATTTCGATAGCAAGTGTCTTTTGAAATAGTATGGGAATTAGCTTTTTTTTATTATTTTTTGTTTTTCAAATCAAGAGAAAAATAAGAAAATTGAAGAGCAAAAGAGAGAGGAGGGATCAAAGGTATAAATACCCAATAATTTTTATAATAATAATTTTGTAAGATCAGAGGGAGGGATGCTAAAAAAAGATTCATTAATCACAATCTAAGATCGATTCAAAGAAAGTAAAAGAATATCACGAGTAACATAAATCGAGTGAGAGATCAAAAACAAGAGAATCAATTCAATTATTTTTTGAATACAAAATAACATGATTTTTATTGTTCTTCTTTTCAACTTTTTAGATTAATTTACAGCTTGAATTAACTCTCTCCTCATCAATAACACAAAAACCAATAAATCTTTAATTACATACAATTATGCATTATTACTAAAAAAGAAAATGACAACATAATTCATTGATTAAGAATACTACTGTTATCTTTTGAAATTCTTATGTTCTAATCTGATGATTATTCTTTAAATGAATTATCAGACATCCTTGATCTAGAAGATCTTCTCTTTCTGATAAGCCCATTGCTACCTTACGACTGCTACAAGGAATTAGTTCCTATAATCTCTCCTAAACTTTACTATTATCTTGCAGTTTTATTAATATTTGTAGGATTACTTTGTCGTTGACTTTTGTTTCCTCCAGATGTTGATAATTCAATGTCTTTTTTGTTTGTCTCAAGTGAATTCTAATTCGAATAAATGTTTTAATTATTGAATGTTACACCTTATGTATTTTGATTAATTGTGATACTTCTGCTACTTGTTGACTGCCCTACCCAATTATCATCGTTGATCTTCTTGCTAGAATAATTGTTGTTGCTGCTGTTTTATTATTATTAGCTTTACTATTATGGTTATGATCTTTTATTTAAACTGGTTCTTTCTTTGAGAAGAGGAGATTATTAGCTATATTGTTGTTCCTATTGTTAATGATACATATCCAGCAATTAAATTTCAGGAATCTACTAATCAGCTTCTTGGATATTTGAGAGACTGCTATCTTTGTACCTCTTCTATCTAAGATTATTGATTTTATTTTAAAGTGTCCCTACAGTTGAGACTTTCAACTTTGGACTGTTCGTTACAGCACTATTTCCCATCTTATTCCCATTGCTATTATTTGAAAGGTTACTCGTTTCGCTGATTGTATTACTTTATTTTAGGTTAGACATCTTTTCAGGAGAACCCGTCCTTGCTTTATATAACATTTGTGAGTTTTAGGGAGGATTTTGTTGACCTTGAGATTGTTGCTGTAATGGCGACAGAGAAAATTAAAATTATTACGGTTAACCTAGCTACTACTATTACTGCTATTGTTGTTGTTTCTACCTCAAAGGTGAACCAGCTAACTATTATGATTACTACAAAGCCTAGTCGTTTTATTAGCTTTATTACGGTTGATTATCTCCTTTTTTATTTGGACCAAAAATATCATACACATTCTTATAATTCTCTAGCTCTAACTGCAAATATTTCACAATCTCATTCGCTCTTAAGGCCTTAGTCTCTGCATCAGCTGCAGACTTTTTCGTCTACTCAATTGAATTCACAAGCATTTTTATTTATTTCAAATCTTCTGGTCGACTCGGTCTTTCCTCAAATTTCTTTTCCAAATCGAAAAACTAACCTTCGTAGACTTCATCTCGCTGCTTATTAGCCTAGCTCATCTCCATAAACTTAGCTTTCATGACTTCCACAAAGGCGGCTTGCTCAGCTATTGCTTTATTCAGTTATCGTTCATACTCTTCTTATAACTTTTTCTGTTGCAACATAATTTAAACAAATAAATAAAAAAATTAAAAAGATTTTTGTTGTTTTTGATTTACCTCCCTATCAGCGAACAGTTAAGTGATTTGTTTCTTCTGCTCTTACAAGCTATCAAACTCTTTTTCATTAACTCTTCTCTCATTCTACAAGAACACATCAAATTCAATAATCTTCAGTTTTAACTCATCGATTTCCACTTATCTAACTCTCGCTAATTCAGTCATATCTTTTAGTTCTTTTGTTAACTTCTCAGATAATTCAGTGAGGCTTTGAATTTTCTCATTATCAGCAGTTTCTCTTGCAATTCTCTTTTGCTCTTAGTCTGCAAGTTAATTTTTAAGATCTTTCAATTTCTATTCATAATCCTTCCTTGTGTTTTTCAAAAAACTATCTGCTTCTTCATGCAAGCACCTCTCTTTATCAGCGAATTCTACTTTCAACTTTTCAATCTGCCAAACAATCAAAAATACCTTTCAAAATCAAATTTTGACATTTCTCAATATTCTAACCTAATTTTTATGTTTATTAGCGAGTTCATTCAGCTACTACTCCTTCTCTTAGTTCAATTTCTCCTTACACAGCCTCATCTATTCAGCAAATTCCACGTTCATATCATCAATCTCCTTTTTATTCTAAGTTTTCACATATTCCAATTCTTATTTGTTCTATCTTTCCATTTCCTCAGTCATTTCATTTATCCTCTACTTCCAAAATAACTCTCTTTCTTCCTGTTTCCTTAAATTCTCTGCTTCACTTTCCCCCATAAGTCTTTTCACACTATCGAGATGATCAGCTCCTTCTAACCTCGCATCTACAAGTTTTCTCTCAAGAAGTTCATTTTGATCTCTCAAAACTTTCTCTTTATTCTACGCTTCCATCCTTTCCAATTTGAGCTTATCCTCATACTCCTTAATCTTCTCAGCTAGTTCCTTCTTGATCTTCGTGAGATCTCTCTTCACAAGTGCGATTTCTTCTTCTCTATCACGTAATTTCTTCGTCACAGCTGTTATTTATTCACCCTTTTCATTGTCACTCCTAATCATGCGTTCTTCAAGCTCCCTGCGCGTCTTCCGAATCAAATCTTCATACATATTTTGCTGCTCACTTAATTAATTTCTAAGTTCTTCAGTTGCTTTGTTTTTCTCATCATTCAACTTCTCAACCCATTCTGCTTCTTTTAAGATTCTGTTTTGCTCCAGACTCTACATTTTCTGCTTCAATCCACTTATTTCAGCTGTTTTCTTTGCTGTAAAATCTTAGAATTCCTCTTTCAGACTATCCAGCTCTATTTCAAGCTAATAATTGTCATCCTTTAGCTAACCCAACTATTTTATTAACCAAACAAATACATTAACACAAAAAAATAAACCATTTTAAGATCTTTTCTTTACTTTAGTATTAAGCTAACTATTCAGCATATTAATCTACTAATTCGTAGCATTAACCTCTGCCATCTTCTCTTGCATACTCACTTTAACCTTATTCAACTGATCAACTTACCCATTCAATGATTCTATTTGATTTTTCGACGAAACTTACAATTACTACAATTCTTTCTGAAACTCATCTCTTGAGGCAGTCATATTCACCAATTACATCGTGAAATGCGCTTCGGAATTCTCCAGTTTCGCATTTAACTCACTTATCTAACTATTCTTTTCTTCAGTTAACTTACTAATTTTATTTTCACTCCATTAAATCAACTCCCTTTTTTCCTAACTCGCTCTCTCAATGATCTCATCCATCTTATCCTAAAATGCCTCCATCTATTCCTTGTGCTCGATCTACTACTGATTAATAAACCCTTTGAGTTATTCTTGAGTTTCCTTTTGATTCTTCAATTCTCTCTCGAGCATCTCAACTTATTTAAATCTTAAACTTTTCTCTTCATTTAGCTTTTTCTCCAGCAAACAATTTGCTTATTTGTATTCCATCAATGAAGCGCTTATCGATTTATACTTCTCTGCCTCCTGTTGCTTGATCAGAGCAATTTATATAATGTTATCTTAGATTATTTTTTATCTGCTCGCTGTAACTTCTGAGAGATTTTTCTCTAGTTCTTCCTTTGCTGCGCTTAATTGCTCAACGTTGTTTCCTAGCATACCGTAATCTTCACGAACACACTGTAACAACTCCTCTAAATCACCTATTTTTTTAACAATCCCTCGATTCTCACCATCTCGACCGTTTAGCAAGACAATATTACTTAGCTCACGTGTACGAACTTTAAAAAAGAACAATCCTTGTTCATTTCATATGTAACAGACACAAATTATGTTTAATTACTTCTGAGTAAATCTTACAAAGCGATGAGTTCGTCTTTCAATTATCTGTTCTCTAAAAACAGTGGTTATGTCTATGCCTCAAAGAATCTTGCATTTTCAGTTAAGACTTGCATTTTCTTCGCCATTAACAAACTCTCCGCCTGAATCATCCAAAAAATAAAAGATAATAATACGATATTTTTTTTCATTTGCGTTTATGTAAAATCTACATACCCCTCATCATCGATAAATCTCATCCCATATCAAATTCTTCTCCTTTTTATGTACCTATGGCTCTAGTAATGATTGCCGCACTTTCATTATTGCATTTGTAGGAGGTTGAGATGATTATCTTATTTCAGGAAGAAAACTTTATTCTAAATCAAGGGAGTTTTCTTAATGTTTGGGCGTTGTAAGGGATTGATGAATTTAAGATCGTCTTTTTTCTCTACTTCTACTTCGTGGTAACATTTCTAGCTAATCTAGTTACCTCCTTATTCTTGTTCTCGATCCTTAGCCATAAGGAGCAGGGACTGATTCACTTCTGTTTTTTGTGGACATTCTCAATTCAGTTTGGGGGATGCAGAAAAACGATTCCAATTATTGTTATAATTTTGAAATGACCAATAACAAGAAAATTAATAAAAAAAGTGTAATCTTCTTTCTTTCTTTTGACTGAATAATCCTTTTAATGTTGCAAACAATTAGCAGAATAATTTATTCAATCAAAGAAAGAAAGTATTTCAGTTTGAAGTTTTTTTATTAGTTTTTATTATAAATAGAAAAATATTGAGTTACCTTTATTGGGGATTAAAAATAAATGGATTTTAACAGTCAAACTCTTAAAAGAAGTCGTTTTAATCAAAGTGGAGAGTTTTTCTTTCTTTCTGGACTAACAATTTCATGAGGGAGAAGAAAGTGCATTTGTTGCTGGGGTCTCGTCTGTGGATAATGAAATAATTAATTAATAAATAAATTATCTAATAGGATTATTGATTAAAGGAAGAAAAGTAGATTGGTGGTTTTAGAAAAACACTTTAGGAGTTAGATTTCTCAAGATATGTGAAGAAAAGCCACCATCAACTTAAGAGTGAAGTCTCCTTGATAAGTTTACGCAAGCCTCTAAGTGCTTTACTCTCAAGCAACAATCCCAACAATAAAAGCTAAATAATCATCTTTTTCAAGTAGTTCATTGATCAGATGAAAGAAACATCAGCGTAAATTTTGGTTGTGAAAACAGAACAACTTATCCATCAACTTAAGCCAACAATCGTTATTACTTCACATCAGCTTTTAATAGAGTCTCCTAAGAATATCTGTGGGGTTCTAATATGCAAATTCAAGATGATTTTGTATTTTTTCTGCAATTCAACAAGAAGCTAATCGTATAATCATGAAGTTTTCCTCTCCACATGGAATTCAAATTCTCCTAGTTATTTCAAATAGTGGTTATCTATTGTTGAATAATAATCCCTCCTCTTTGTTGAACCACTCAAACGTAGCACGAACAAGGATGACCAGGCAAATATCTTATTTCCCCTCTCTAATAATCTATCTAATCTTTCATCAACACTCCCTTTTTCTCCTTTCGCAAATTGTATTAAATTATCTGTACCACATCACTCTTGTACACTTAATCAATACTTCTTTCCTTCATTCAAAGTCTAAATTAAAGACTCTCCCCTTCCTCTCTTACCAACCCTCTTCTTGTTCATTTGTAAAATCATTTTCCCCCAACATTTGCTAAAACATATTTGTTGAAGCCTTTGAAGATTCCTGACTTCTTGCATTTTTAACGGATAGCTATTTGTAAAGTGAATGCAATTTTGGGGAATTTTCTATCAAATTTGATATTTTGAATTTGTTAATTTCATTTTAGTCCTCATCAATGTGTTAATTAACACAGATAATCCTCCCCACTCTTAAAAAACTTAAAATAGAGGGAGAGGCTGGAGAATGTAATGGTAAGCGCTAATATAATATAGGCTTACCATTACGTTCTCCAGCCTCTCCCTCTATGAATAGCTTAGCTATTCAAAGGCTTGGTGATCCCTCCCAAGACCTTAAATAGTAAAATAACTGCCTCCTTCTCCTTTCGTCTCAGATCTCCCTTTAGCCACCTCAAAAAATTTTAATTTTTAATGGAGCTCTCTCCACCATCAACTTGAAGACAGAAAGACTCCCTCAACTAGCTTCTTTTAGGGAGACATGAAGACGACATCAGATCTCCCATCTTTCTCTAGCTTCTCATTTCCTCGACTTCTCCTTCCCTTATACCTCTCCGTTCCTCTGCATATGTATTATAATTTGGGGAATTTATTTATTTAAATAGAGGTAAGTTGAAGCCTTTGATTTTAGCGTAAGATTTTTCTTTAGTTTTTTAAACAGCAGATCATTTTTTTTTAATTATCTAGGTTCTTTTTTAGAACCTTAGAAGACGAGGCCATCTTGTCTTCGAAGCTGACGATCACAGAGGCAGGCGACATGATTGATTTCTAAAATCAACTCATTAGAAACACAATCCTCTCATTCATTCGACATCACAATAAAAATAAAAGAATATTTTTGTAAGGTTTTGTTTTATTAAAAAATCATGTTGTCTACCTCTTTCTTCATTCTTCATGGAATAAAAAATTCACATAATGTTATATTATTTTGGGATTGAAGAAGATTGGAATTGTAGGAATCCTTACAATTGAGAATTGACTTTGAAAATTGATTATTTGTTTTTTATCATATTTTTTTGGGAATCTGAATGAGTCAAATCTCTCATTCTTTGTGTGAAAGGTATGATTCTTATCTATGATTTGTTGGGACATTGTAGTAAAGTATCAACAATGGTGTTACTTAAAATATACAGGATAAACCATTTACTTAATTGATTTGAATTTGAGTGTACTCTGAATCTGAAGAAGAAAAAAAACTCAAACTTTCAAATTAGTTTATTTTGATCTCAAAGTTAAAGAAAGAATTATTGGGTTGCAATCAGTAATAAGTCCAAGAAATCTTCTAGGTTTTATAAGCGCTGAGAGGAAATGCGGAGGTGTTGTAAGGTAAAAAGCAATTTTAGAAAAGAAAAACTAAAAACACTAAGCTAAAATAATTAATAAAAAAAACAAATTACTTGATCGAATTTGACGTTTGAAAAGCAGAACAATCATGGCAATGACCACTTCTACTACAGCGATCGTCCTCAAGATAGCTTTTATTGTCCTCCTCTCCAGCTCAGTAGCACTAAGCTAACTTCAAGCTTGTGAAACACTCCAAACTCAGACCGATTGCGGTACAAATACCAATTGCGCATGGTCTGCAACCACAGCAACTGCCTGTGCTCCACCTAAATCTTGTTCTACCCTACAAGAAGTAGACTGCATCAGTGCCAACAATCAGGGAACATGCTCATGGAACAAGGCCATAGCAGCTTCATGCGCAGTCAATCCGGAAGCTTGCACTCTAAACGCTGATTCCACTGACTGTACAACTAAAGATAATTGCACATTTGTCGCTTCGACTCCTGCATAGTGCAACACAGTCGGTTAATCTTTTGGCTGCTAGAACATTCTTACACCAGGTGACTGCACTTTACAATGCACTTGGTCTACTGGAAGTTGTGCGCCTACATCTATCTGCTAGTCGTATTCTTACTCGAACTGCCCTGCTCAGTGCACAGCTACTCAATCCTGCAAAGTCGCCTAAGATGCACCTACGATTTGTTCAGCGTTCTCAGATGCAAATTGTGCTAGTTCTGGATGCGTTCTGACAGCTCCAGGATTCTGCGACCCCCCTACTTCTTGCACAGCCAACTAAGATGGAACATGTCCAACTCTTTGTACAGCATCTATCGGGTCTTGCTAAGCTAAGGCTTCTACATGTAATCTAACCACCTAAGCTGCTTGCACGGCAGTTAACACAGCTACAGTTAGCTACTGTGCTTGGACAGGTACTGCTGTTTGCAATGATACCTAAGGATATTGTGCAAATGTTGCCGATTGTGCTAATGCTGCACCTTACTGTTCCTCTGTACCTATCGCTCCAGCATAATGTATCCCAAATCAAACCACCAATGTTTGCAAGGGTCTTTCTTAAGGTGACTGCACTAGTGCTCCAAATTAAGCTACTTGCATGTACACTGCAGGAGAAACAGCTTCCTGCTCGAACAAATAAGCAAATTGTGCTTAATTTTCTAACTAAGATTTTTGCTAAGATCAGCCAGCTTGCGCATGGGGTAATGTCTACTAGTGCGCAACTAAAGCAACACCCACACCCGATACTCACTCTATGACATTAGTGTTCTCCTTAGCAGCACTTCTTGTCATGCTGGGATTCTGAGTAACATGAAAATAGATTTTGTTTGAAATTCAGAAAATAAATTGAACCTTTATAATGTAAAAAACAATGCTCAGAAGTACACAAAACTGTTAAGAAATACCATAAAAATGTACATTTTTTTAATCTCTACAAGAAAAAAAGCCGAATATGAGTTAGCAAATTCAATTTCATTAGTAAAATATCATATTTAAAATAGATTTTCATCTTAAAAAAAAGGGAAAAAGGATATTTGTAATTCAAGATTTCTCTTTAATCTTGTTGTTGCATTTACTGGTATTGTTATGAAGATCATTCCAGCGAGCAGACATTTTCGATGAAGATCCAGTATTTCCTCCCATTACATTCCTATCATACGCACTATTACTCTCTTCTTACTCCTACATTCTTTTATTTTGCTCCTCAATATCAGGAGAGTTGAAGAAATATGCATCTCTGTTACTCAAGAGATTGTCGTCAAGGACAACTTCCTTTGGAATTTAGCTTTATACTCTATCTTCAAGGGATATAGGGAGTGATTTATTGTGATCTTCTTTCAACGAAACACCATATCCTTCATGCTGAAATGTCTGGAATTGCTTTTCAGTGGAATTCCTCAAGTATTCCTAAAAAGCTGTTTCATTCTTGTTGTTGCAGTTTTCGCTGGTTTGATTGTAAGGATTAGGGATATTTTGTGAGCTATTGTCTTTCGCTTTAGTGAGCTAAAATGAGCTGAAATTCTCCTCAAGTTATTTATTATCATTGAGGCTAAAGCTTCCATTTCGATTGCCATTCTAAGGATATGATTTTTGTTGTTGTTAATTTTGGCAACCGAAATGATTATTACTGTAATCTTCTTATGAGTTTAAGCGATTGTTTAGATTAAAGTTCCCTAACAAAGAAGATGATTACTATGCATTTATCTGCAATTATTGCTGTTTATGTTGTTATTATTCAATCATCTTCCCAGCATATTCATTTTTTGTAGTTTAATTTGATCTCTCAGAAATATTTCCAATATTATTTGCTTTCTTGCTCTCTTCCTGCAACGATGTCGATTTGAATTTCAAAGAAACAACGGGAAATACCTTCTGAGATGCCTTTAAAGGAGAAGAACAGCCATTGTTGCTATCCGTATCGTAATTCACTGATTTAGATTATTAGTCGTTTGATTTCTTAAACTTTTTGAAGTTGTTAGTGCTACGAGAAGTAGTCTGAAGGTTATTTTAACTGTTTAGTTTGCTAGTCTAACTGTTGCTGCAGCTTAGGTCATTGGAAAGCGATCTCATGTTATTTGTGTTACCAGTTGGATTGCTATTTCTATTCCCATTTGTAGCAAGGTCTAGATTGCTAATAAATTAACTTTCCCGTTGTTCCAGTTAGTTCTGTTGTGCTTGTTTGGAGGCTTAAGAAGATTGAAACGAAGTTTAAACTGATTTAAGTTTATTATAATCAGCTAAGGCGATTGGTCTATCGATTGATTTCATCGCTTTTGCCTTTTTTGTTGGACTTATATCAAGTTGGTTTTCTGTCCCAAGAATATTAGAATTCGAAACTAACTTGCTCGCGATAGGCGACAACTATGAATCCCTTGAGATATTCACTCCATTTGGATATTACTGCTGTGCTAGAAATGAAGATATCAATCGATTCTCAGTTAATTACAAATTCTCTCTTCGTTCTTCCCAGAATGTTTCTTGCCTGTTGATTTCACTGCTCATCGCGGTTAATTCTGTTTCTTTGTTGAGTAATTGAATCTCCTTTGAATCGAGCTATGCTTCTTTAGCTTGAATAATAGTTTCCCTTTCGTTTAGTTCTCGTAGTTTCTGCTGAATAAGGGCATCATTTTCTTAAATTTACTTCTGCTGTAGTTGCATTTCCTTGGTTTTTTAACTCCAATGCTAGCTGTCATGTAGAACTTATTTCGCTTGGGCCTTCAAATCAGCTGTGAGCTGTTACAAAGATGCCTCTTACTTCTCAAGAGATTGTTCCCTTACCTCCAACTGCTACTCTCTTTCATCTAATAAATGAGATTTTAATTCCATAACTCTTGTTTGCTACAATTATTCTTAGGATTCTTTGAGAGAAATATTTAGTATCCTGACGAGCTATTCGAGTTCAGTGATTCTCGTCTCTGCAGCGATTCTTTTACTTTATTCCTCCATGAACTACAAATTCTTCATTCCACTCATTTGGTTAAATATCCCATTCGATTTAATATCTGCATTTGGAAACTCATCCACACCACCTAACTACTTGTAAATCTCATTGAAATGAAGTTAAATGCTCTTTTGGTTCTTATTCTTAAATGCTAACGATTCTTCAGTTTGTAGTCTACTAATACTATTTATGTAATTTATGTTGTTGTTGTTGTTGTTGTCTCTGATAACATTATTGTTCATAATATTGTTTTATTCATCTGAAATCCTCTATTTTTATTTATGTTCTTGCTGTCGCTCAGTGATATTCTCATCATAGCTAGAACTCCTCTTTAAATTTGAAATGTTCTTGCTGTTATTATTCTTGTAACTGCTGTTGGTTTTATAGTTTTATCCCTTAACAGTGCATGATTTCCTGACTGTTTGTTCTGTTTCTATCCTGCCATCTAAACTACTTGGATTCGCAGACGCAGCAGATTATGAAACAGGAAATCTCTTAGGAACAGGAGGAAGTCCTTTTTTATGAGCTGAAGAAGTACTCTGCAATATCCTATGGGTATCGTGAAAATTTCTTGGAGTTAAACAGTTTAAACTAGGACTCTTTTTCATTTTTTAAAGAAGGAAAAGAAATACCCGCAGATCCTTGAATTCTTTCAAATATTCCAACAAGATTAGTTGATAAAAGAGGGATTATCTGCTGATTAATAGGATTTTAACTTCATTTGAACTCCAATGAAAGTAAGTTAATTAATTTGTAATTTATTATCTTTATTCTCCCTATCGTCATCCTCTATTTTCCAAAAAATAAATTTTTGTTGTTGTGAGTCTTTATGCCCTCCTCCCCCTCTTAATCTCTCCTCTTTTTTCCATGAACTGGGTTTCTAACTACTTTGAATATGAAATCTCACATTCTTAATCCAAACTCAATATGAAACAACATCAGAATTATGATATGAATTTCTGAATAAGAATTATTTCATGAAATTGAATGATTTCTGCTTTCATCAACACTTTCATTTATTTCAAAAGCGGACAGTTTTCTGACTTCTAGTTTTGTTTCAAACTTCTCCCATACTTGATGATTATCGTAGAATCTTTTGGCATTGTAGTTCAAGTAAATAAATGTAAAAGCAGCTGCAAGAACACCCCATAAACCACCCCATAAGGAGATAATTCTAGCAGATGTTGTGTAGTTAACTTCAACGTTAATTTATGAAGGATTTAAGCTAAACCACCAAGAAAACAATGGTTAAGGGGCAACTACATCTGCTTTGAGAGGATTTTTCTGAATAAATTCAGCTGAAATTTATCCAGAAGCCATTTAATTTCTATTTGTTTAATTGGTTTAGATTAAGAAGTTTTCCACTATTGATTGCTGTGAATATTATCTATTTTGCATTCTTGGCAATGCACCTAAATCATCAAATGCTTCGTTGCTGAAATGTGAATGAAACAACTATTATGTTTTAGAAGATTATTATTGAGACATTTTGCCATTTCCAATGATATCTTTAGGGTTAAAATTATTTTTTTGCTGTGCAAGATTCTGCTAAATACTACTACTGCTACTACTACTTCCAAGTAAACTTTGAGTGAAGAAGTACGATACATCACTCACATAGAGATTATTATTCGACACATACTACGACACTGAAACCTTATCTGTGAAGAACGTACCATAGTTAGGATGTTCTGTTGTTTCCTTTCTCGTCAGGACAATCTCAGACCTGTCAAAGAGTGTAGGCACAATAAAATAATAATAAAAATTGCCTGATTCTGGTTAAGTTCCGCCTGTTGCGAAGTTTGTTTGCGCATCTTATTTCACGAAGATAAACAATCTGCCTTTTGGGAATAAATCATTCATGCCTTCTTCATCACATGTCACTCCAACATCAGCAGCAGTATCACCACATTTATATAGCTTCAAACGAGGATATTTGATTATGGAACTTTTTCCTAAGGATCCTTGTAAAACCATTGGGGTTTTTGGGCAAAGCATAGAGATATTAACTGGTGACCAACTAGGACTGCATTTTACGAAGTCGACTGGCTGGGAGTTGTCTTCGCCGTCAGTTGCGGAATATTGTTCTAGATAATAAGTGAAAAGTGTAGAATCAATGATGAGCTGTGTGCTATCGTCCATTTAGTAGAATCCAAATGCAAATTCTTGAGAAGGAAATTCTGTAGTGTAGCTGAGAGGCTACTCGTAAGTGTTGAGAGTTGGTGTGTCATTGAAGAAAAAGGAATAGAGCGTGAATCCCATATAGGAAAGGAATATGAGAATCAAAACGATGGAGGCGATTTGAGATCTTCTCGTGGATAATTCTTCAGTGCGAGGAACAGGCTCAAAATCAAAAATATCTACCTTGCGGCCATATCTCCACCATTTACTGTTTAAATCGGAGGACGCTCGCTTTAAAGAAGTTGCATTTGTAGGCTCGACTATTAGTTCTATGAACGAGAGGCAAATGGAAAAGAGAGAATTAGTTAAATCAATTAGAGTGTTTATGATGAGGTAATTGTGTTATTCATAAAAAAAATTGGGTTCTTAAAAAGATATTTGATTGCTGACATGAGGTATTCTTGATAGAATGGCTGTACACAACTTGACTATCCAGCAAGCGTTCTTCAATTCCAGCACCTTCTTTTACCTATGAGATTGGTTCTTCTTGATTGATGTTTCCATCTTCATGTTCTTTATTATCCATTTTGATTTCTCTTTTAGATTGGGATAATCTTCTTCTATTTAATTTTACTTCCTATCTATCTTTCGCCAAACCTCAAAAGATTATTAAAAAAACAAAAGGATTCTTAAGTATTTTGAAGTTTCTCGGGAAAATAGTAATTACCTAAATATTGATTACACATTGTTAATAAAAATAAAATTATCTATTGGTATTTATTAATATGTGTAAACAATATTGGATTTCAAACCATTTGTTACATTACTTGGCTTATACAGTTAATTGACCAATGATGGCTTTGAAAGGAAGTTTTATTTTATTTCTTTAGCTTGATGATTTTGTAAAAAATCTCTCTAAAATACTAAAATTCATGAAAATATCAAGTAATCACAAGAACGTTTGCATCAATGAAATCATTAGGCATTGAAAAACTGGTTAAGTTCATTAGTTAATATTGACTCTTGAAACATGCTTAACATTGACAAAAATTCAATATTTTCTCAGCTTCAAATGCTAATTTTGTAAGATTGTTGAACGAAAAACATTGATAGAAAGATATCTCTTAAACACTCTGCTAATATTAATATGAAAGAAGGAATCTGTTTTAATCTTTATTTAATTGATAAATCCTACAAAAATGAATAAAAATCTGAAAATTTAAGATTAAAAAATCCAAAAAGTTATCTCAAAAAATGCAAAATCTTTTTGCTAATAATTAATGGAAAGGATTATTAAAAATAGTATTCTCTTGTAATTTAAATAAAATTGGGCTTTTTTTAATTAAGTTAAATACAAAAAAGGCTAGAAAAATAACAGAAAAATAATACATCAAGATAGATAGCATTTAAATATCTACAAAATAAGTTTCATAAAATCACAAGTTTGAAAACTCTTCCAAGATATTTAACAATATGAGGTTCATTTCATTCATTTAAGTTATTAGCGATTTATTATTTCTTTGCGATTAGCTAAATATGTGGCTAAGATGATTTTTAAGAACACATAATATGCATATTTGGTTGTTTTTTCTTCTATTATTCATCAGAAACTTTTTTAAATAAATTACCTCAAGTATTCCCTTTTTTAAAGCTACTGGTATCTCTTTTACATTAAAAAAAAATATTTAAAAATATGCCTTAAAATAGTTAGGAAATCTCAATACTTGTATGATTATTTTGATAATATTCTTAAAAAATGCTAATTTTCAAAGTTTAACTTACTTACATTTCATCAGCTTCATGCACAATAATCGTTCATGAATTATTATAATTCACAGAAAATGCTGTAAACCTGTAATTTCATAGAAAAAGATAGGAATGATTAATTACATTTTTTTGTGGTTGAAGAATATAATAATAAAATTCTCTTTGATGACTTAAAGATCAATGGAAAATTCAAATATTCTTATCATTATTTTTAGTAGAAAATAGCTCTTTTCTTCTCTTTATTGTAACCTAAACACATTTTTTAAAGGAATTGAACCTTTCTTTCTTCTTCTCTTTAGTCTAAACATAAAAATATCAAGAATATTTTCTTCGCTGAGTTTAGTTTTTTCCTTTTGTAAACGAAAATACAACTCTAATATCAATTTAATGGCTTCTCGAATAAGCTAGCTAAGATAAAATAATAATATTTTAGTGTTTTTAGTCAAAAAAAGAAGAAGAAAGGTAGTTAAGGGTAATATAAACCATCTGATGGCTTGCAATTCAATTATTTAAAAGTTGATGCTTTGAAAACTCCAAAAAAGAAAAAGAAAAAGAGGGAATAATCTATAAAAAAGATCCAATAATATTTAAATTCCAGCCAAGCTAAAATGGTTGAGCACTCAGAAATATGAACTAGTTCTCAACTTCAATTTTTATTTTACAAACTGTAGCCAGCTAATGGTTCTTTGTTGTCTAAAATTTAAAGTTAAAAACCAGATTGAAAGTTGATTTAGATCATTTCAACTGGGAGCATTAATTTTAAAAGAAATAAAGCTTACAAAAGATTTAAATTTTTGTTTTAAATCAATAGATTAAATGTAGAGGTAGCACTTTCAGTTTGGTTTAGCATTGAAATTTCAGGCAAAAAACCTATTTATAGTGATGATAATGCTTTTGAATAGGAGCTTAAATCCTTCAAATATGATTCTCTTATCCGAGCAGTTGAATCTGTTTCTCTCTGTGTATTTAAAAATTCAAACTTAACCAACTTATCAGATAATATTTTTGTATTCAAATCAAACTATTTGCACTTGTATATTTAAAAATATCTCATCTGTTTGGTAATCATCAGACTAAAAAACACAACCTTATTGAATCGAATTGTAGATAATTACAGAAACTGTATTGCTGTTGCTTTTAGTCATTTTTGCGACAACAGCTCAAAGATTACAGATAAAAAATTAAAACTCCTTATTGAATTGCTTAATTTAGAGGCTGGGCTTTTATTATTGCAGATTCTATTATTTTTAAATCATACCAAAAACAATCGGGGATACTAAATTCCATGATTTTTAAGAGTGTTTGTTTTAAAAATCCAAACAAAAAAGATATGATTTTTGTTGAGTATTTATTTTAAAAATTAGTAAATAAAGAGAAAGAAAGATTATATCTATTTACATACATGCCTTTAGTTACAATTTTTTCACTTTATATTAATTATTTTGTTTTGAGAGATCAAAATGAATATCCTCATTATTGATACCTAAGTTAAGCTTTAAGTAACTTAATTTTCAACTTTCTTGAATTTTATTTTGGTTGTTGGGAAAGTGGTTGAAAATTTATCTAAATTAAGAATTAAATTGCTTGAATGCTAAAATAATAATAAGCTCTTCCATCAAGCTATGTCGAATAATTTGAGTAGCTGCTTCAAAAATAAAAATGCTTTCTCTGATGTGTGTGAGGCTTAATTTTCCAATTATTTGCTTAAGTGATTTAAAAGGCAAATGTAAGTTTAGTCTTTGCAGGAATGAAAGTTAAATATCTTCGATAATCTAACTAATCGATATATTTTAAGAACAATAAGTTAAAAATTGTAATCTTAAAGATATTAAAAAACGAAATGAGGGGAGCGAGAAGATTCTAAGAACAAAACACTATCGTTTATTCAAAAAAAACCAAAAAGAGAAAAGATACCACAATTAATTGTTAATCCTATGCACATGTGACGCACTCTTTGATAGGAACTAAACTACCTCACCATATGATGTATATTTGCAGGGCTATCAAATATAATAAACCTTTCAGAACCTGAAGTATTCAAAACCATACTCAATTTACAAAATAAGATCCTAGACGCTGGTTAAGATATTTTAGTCTATAACATAAAGTATTTCAGTTGTGATTTTTGAATGAAGTTTCTTCAAAAAGATACTCTTTGTTTAGCAAAAATATGTAACATGTCAGGTCTGATTCCACTGAAGATTGCCCCAGGAAGAGTTATCAATCATGATCACGCAACAATTATGGAAATATCCTAAATAGCAAAGCAAGTTTTTGGGAAGAAAGTCAAGTATGTTCTAGGAGAGGAGGGAGGGAGGGAAAAGTGTTTTTATCTCTCTGATTAATTCTGAGAGTTTATAGCCGTCCTTCTTTCGACCAAGCGACGTCACATGAAGATGCACTCGTTGTTGATGTTTTTTATGCTCCTTTTATAATTTTGTGTAGGTCTTTTAAGACTAATTAAACCAATCCATCTTAAATTCCACATGAATCGAGCTAATCATGTATTTTCTTTAGGGAGCAATCCATTTCAATGTATTTCCAATCAATTTATGCTTGACATTAAGAACTAAAGCTTTTTTGATTTATCTCCAATCATTAGAAAATCTTCGAACAGATATTTTCGGAACAGCAGGTTTCTATTTCATTTAAATACATTTAATACTTACAATTTTAAATCCAACGAAATCTGATGGATTTCTCTCTCTCAGCGTAAATAATCTTTATAGAACGGATTCTGTAAAACAGGCAAGTTTCAAATTAACTCAACGAACACAAGTTACTTAATCTCTTTGAATTTCTTTAATAATATTCTCTTTAGGTGGGAAATAAATAATGAATGGTTTTTTGTTCACTTGAATGTAGAAATTATACTTATTATCAGGCAATTTTGTTGTTTATCACTAAATTTTTGAGAAATTTCTCTCATCAATAGAGAAACAAAAGCATTTTGAGAGTTGAATAGTTTTTAATTTTGTGTTGTTTTAACAAAGTTTCCTTTGTAGTTTGATACCATTTCACTTCTCCAAGGAAATACTAAAAATGCTTAATTTAGGCGATTAATTAGGAATTCTTTTATGCTTTTTCTAATACTTTTAGCTAACTTTGAACTTACTTATTTTGGCTTTTAAAAAGTTTACTATTATCTAAAATCCTTCAAAAAGTAATGGGATTAATTTTGGATTTTTACAAATTCAAAGGAATTCAAAAAATAATAGCCTTCGAAATACAAAAATTCCTCTTCTTTTTTCTTTTGAAATAAAATACTAAATTTTTGTCTTCATTTTTCAAAAGAAAACCATACAGAAACCTAACCAATGATGACTTTTCGTTCAAAACTCCATAATATCTGCTTCGATTTAATCAAGCATTTTCATTGGTTCTCAGTGATTTTTATAAAAGTTAGATGGAAAGTCAAAATATGCAAGCTAAACTGTTACAAATCACTAAAGTTTACAAAGGAATATACAAAAAACTAAACTAAATGAATATGCAAGCACGCTTTTATCTATGTAATTTTGATTGGACACATATCCAAATCGCTAATGGAAATAGTATATTACTCTTAAATTTGTAAGAATTGTATCATTCTTATTAAGGCTGGCTTGGATTTTTCTTAATTGGACCTACTAGCTGAAAGATCTTTTTAAGTCTTGTGAAAAGGGGATTAATTTAAGAAAGAACCCTAACGAAGTATCTTCAAAATTTAATATTCAAAAAATTCATTGGAAACAAAGAAAGAGAGAGAGATAAATCAGTATGGTTTGTCCAGTACTTTTGTTCAAATTGAAGAGAAAGTGTGTTTGTTTTTGGTAGTTAGATCAATTTAAGAATTAAATATCAAACATCCGTTAAAATGAAGTAGAAATTTGCTTAAGTAAAGTAAAATGAGGCGGAGGAGAAAAAGACTAATACACAAATAAATAGAAATTATTGGAAACGATTATTTTGAAAAGAGGGAAAAGAGAGAAGGTTTAAGAAACTGAGAGAATCAAAGATGAATGTGAGAGGATATGGTTGATAATGGATAGTCGTAGTTATTAAGGGTATTTAAGTGTATGAATTATGTTAATTATGAGGGGATTTCATATCAGATGACAGTCCGCAAGCTTTCAGTTAAGAATCAAATCTCAATTTCAATGAAATCAATGTCTCCTTTCAAGGCAACAGTAGGTTCAGCTTCAAGCTTGCATGTCGAAAAGTTGCCCAGAGTTGGATGGGAGTTGAATCCCTTATTTTGTACAGGGAAATGATCTAAGGCGTTGAGAGACACTGAATGTCTATGTTCAGGGCTAGAAACCATTGTACTTTTGTTATCCGATACTGTATGCTGAAGAAGACTGTTAGAATTTTTACGTCTTGCAAATAAATCGTTGGCTTCAAGGCGACGGAGCTTTGGAGCTGGCAATATTGTGTAGGGCGTATAGGCATAGACTCCCTAGTGCATCATGTATCTCTTTCGCTCTAAAATGAAGATCTCAGTGTTGCTGATTTTCTTGCAAGCAGGGTTGAATACATTTAATTTCGGTGTGTTTGGACTAGCTGTGCTCTAAGGAGACACAACCTTATCAGAAGATCGAGGCTTAGCAGAATTACCTTATGGTTTAGCAAATCCATTAGCTGCTCCTGCTGATCTATTTTTTATATTATTACCTCGAAACTTCTAGAAATCTACATTGTGATCAAGTTCTTCTTTGGAGAGTGACTTATTTTGGTTCATTTGAGAAAGAGTCAAAAGTTAAGACATTTGCTATTGCCTCTTCACAATAGACTTTTTTCCTTATGAGCATGAGCTTCCCATTGATAATATGTTTAGATATAATTATTCAGTGGAGTAGTCTCGGGGAGTGATCAAAATAATTATGAATTGATTTTTTCAAAGCAAGTAGTGCAGATAGGCAGTTTGACTGAAAAGCTAATTAAATTATTTGGTGATTTAGTTTTTTTTTTAAGCCTGATATGATTGTTTTTGTGTTTTAATTTATTGTGATCTGAGATCTTGGCTGAGATTTTGAAATGCACTCCTCCCCCACTCCGCAATGACCAGAGAATAAGTGATTACTTCTCCTTCCTACGTATCGCTGTTTAATTTACTTTTTCTCTGCTTGTGGGGATTTTTTAAAAATCAAATTCTCCCTTATTTATGTAGTAAAAGGGAAGATTACTCCAATCACTCACACTTTCTCTGATAAATAGCATAACAAAGAATTTATTTCGACTCCCAACCCCCATCCAGGAGTAATAATAACAATCGAAATCTTCTCGAATAGCCATTTTTCTACTCTATTTTTTAGAAATCTGCAACCAAAATTATGATCGAAAATGTTAAGAAACAATAAAGAGTAAATTCAAATCTTAAATTCTTCTATTTAGTTGGATTAAGGATAAATTATCTTTCAAGGATTCTTTAAATATTTTTGCTTGCTGCTAGTAAATAAATTAATCCTGCTGGCTGCACTTTCAATTTTGTTTAATTTTACCAAACAATACAAATTTACATTTATTATCCCTTCTCTTATTTTCTTCTCTTCAAGCTTAGGAAATTTAAATAATGATGACAACTAAGTTAGAAAATACAAGGGATGGAAATATCCCTCCCCTCTATAATTTTTTCTTCTTGGTTTTAATTCATTCCAACTTTTCAAATTGCTGATAATAATCAAAAAAAATTAAGAAAGACATTCGTTTATTTAATTGTTCCCTCTAGTTTTACATGAAGTCAAGTGAAATTAAAAGAGGACTATTGTAGTGTCTTTGTGTAAGAAAAAGTCAATTCAGGTTAATGGAGTATTTTATTTGGTATTTATTGCTAAAAATTCATTTTTCAGTAACGAAAAATGTCTAAATACAATTTAGTCCATTTTATCATTTTTTTCTGGACTATTTTATGCTTACCCATCTAAAAATACATAAATTGAATCACTTTTCCCTTAAAATTATGGGAAGATTGATAATTATATTTTTAAATTCTTTTTGGTTAGTTTTAAGAACCATTTTCTGATAAAACCCCTATTCTTACACACTCACTTTAAAAATGAATATGGAGAAGGAATAGATTAATACTTTATTATAAGAATAGAAAAACTTATTTTTATTCAAAATATAAACAAATTCTTCGAATTAACCAGAAAATTAGCAAAAACAAAAAAAAAACAAGAATAGACGATATCTTCTTTCTGCAATCCTTATCCAATTAATTACCAAATAAGTATTATTAAATCTAAACTAATTTGCTATTTTTGATTATTTGTTCTTTCTTGCTGAATGAATAAAATAGACTAAAGCACAGCATCAAAAGAAATTATTGTATGGCTTAATAAATTTGTATTAATAATTCCTATAAGTTTCAATCCGATTTCTACGAGAGAAAAAAAGCATTCTTGAAAACAAAAATTTATAATTTTGATAATTTCGATTAATTTCGTCAGTGCAGAGAACAAATAAGTTCTTAAAACTCTAGTTCTAATGCAATTACATTTGATGAATAATATTAATTAATAAGAATTTAAAGAAAGAACAGTGATTATTTAACAATTTAAAATCGCCAGTTTTACTGAATGGAACTAGGATTTAAGTACACTAGAGCCAGGGAAGGATAAACCCAAAAACAGATGATTTGAATGGATTAAAAAAATGAAAAGAAGTCACTGCAAATGAAATTAGCTAAAAAAAGTTTAAATTATATATTACTTTTTATTGATAAGAAAAACTAAAAAATGGAGATCATTATTTTTTAAATTACTCAGTTAGTTTGATCATTTAGATAATCAATGGATCTAATGAGATTTAACTCACTGACAAGTACTAATTTTGAGTAGAAATAGATGACAACTCTGGAACATTGCCAAAAAGAAATAATTGTTTTGCAAGCATCTTAAGTTAAAAGTATTACTATATTTTTAACTCTTTCTTTCATGAATTAAAGTATTGAAGATAGAGAGCAGGACCAATGTTTCCAAAACGTTATCAAGTTATTATCCTGAAAATGTTCCTTTATTTTCCAGTGTGTTTGATTAAAAGAAATAATTCACATTTCACACTCCTTTTCAGCATGATTTTATACTATTTATAAATCGAAACAAATAGCTTTTACCTTTAAATAATATTATTACACATAATAGTTACTACATCAATTAATCAAAAAAACAAGAAAATCACCTGAATCTTTAGTAAAATCAAAATCATTGAAATAATAAACAATGCACAAGAATTAAATGTATTTTCAAACATTTACCTGAAATTACCCTTTGGAAAAAATCAAATATCAAAAATATTGTAACCTTTAAATGTACCAAGTCATTCAAATCATCATCTATCTCTTAAAGTTCTAATTGCATATTCCATAGTATTACAGTACTTTGCTGTAATAACGGTAACTATCGAATTAAGAATCTCAAAATAACGATTAAAGATTTTCTTCAAACTACAATTAGACAATTCTAAATGTCCTTTTATCTTAGTGATGATTGCATATTATTAGAAAGCAATCTGTTATTAGAAATTAAGAAGCTTTTTCGTTCTTTTGTTAAGAATATTATTTGACTTATTGAGATTTTGTTCGATAAGTTGATATTTTTCTTGATTTGCTATTTCCATCAAAAAATGGCTTGAAAGCACTCATAAAGCTGTGATTTTTTGAATATTTGATTATTTTTCTACAATAAAAAATATTAAAATTGTTCAGTAATCTTTTGGAGTAATTTTGCCTTTGAGATAATTCACAATAATCAACGGATAAAGATGTTACTCTTATTCAGAAATGCAAAAATATGAACGTGGATGGAGATTATCTAATAATCAAATTTTCTTTTTGAAATAGCCACACGATCGGCCTTTGAATTAGTTACACTTAATCTATCTTGAAAAACATTACCAAAGTCATAATCTACTTACTTACTACCCATTCTTAATTAAGAAATCAAATAATTTTTACATTTGTTTTTCGGCATTATTCGATAACTTCTTAGGAGTTTTTTGACACGAAAAAGTGAAAGTATTTAACCCTCATTAAATGTAAAAACTCCAGAAAAAAGGATGATCGAAAGTAAAAATTCATATGAAGATACATAGAATGAAGTAATTTAATTAATGAAAGAATAAGAGTGACTTTGAGTTCTAGAAAATATATACATATTACACACACAGAAAATAAGTTAATTGAGAGTAAAAAATAATAGCGAAGATTTATTAAAGAAAAAAGAGATTTTTTTATAATTTCCTTTGAAAAAACAGTAGTTTTTCAATTTGAAGTAATTTCTTGATTAATATTTTCAGAAGCGATTTCTTAATCAAGAATTAATTTTCTTCTCAGCAGCAGTGAACTACCAGCTGTGTTTGAGATAACTGGGGGAGGTAAGACAGTCTAGCAATTGTACCTGAATATGCCCTTTGATTGCATGAATTCCTTTCTTTAAAACAGAAATACTTCTAATCTGCTTTATTTTCTCTGTGGTTTAGGATGAACCACCAAAGAAGCTGGAACCCTCTTTTTAACAGCAGGGAAGCGACATTTTGTATTGCTGCGCTCTGTAGCTAGAGTAACAGTGGATGAAGGACTTTTCACAATAGTTTATGTAGGACTTGAAGTTGGGGCTTAAGGTGCTCTTGGTGTTGTAGTTGTTACAGTTGTTACAGTTAAACTAGGTACTTAAATTTTCTTTTAAGATCCTTTTTTCACAGGTTCTAGGACTTCTCCACTGTCGTTAAGGCTCTTAGGTGATCTTTTTTTAGTTGTAGTTGCACAAGAGGCTCCCATATGTGTAGAGTGATAGGATTTTGGTATTAAGTATTTGGATGAAGAGTTGTTTATTTATTATTTTGTTTAATTAAATTTTTCTGATGATTAAAAATATAAAGCTTAATTGATAAATCAGAGAGATTTTTAAAGTAACAAAGGGAATCGATAATGTTTGTTTTCAGGTAATTTCTCTGTAGAAAATGAATGTTTTTTCTAGTGATTTTTCTTGGACAAAAGATTTATGTTTTATCTGTAAGCAAATCAATTTTCAAAAATAAACAGTTTTCTAGAAAAGGGATGAAATTTCTGAAATCAAGGATATCAAATTGCTTCATTTTACAAATTACAGTCAAGATGGGAAAACAACAAGACTCTTTTACAAATCAGATGAAATGAAAAAACCTGACTTTTCCTTTTTTTAACATGCATTGTTTATTTGAATTGCTATAACTAGTTTTTCAGTTAGAATAGCTACATATTTGTGAGATTCAGAATCTTAATGAATTTATGGTATACGTTATGCACATCAGATAGTCAGAGGATAATTAAATCGAAAAAGGGGATAATTAGTTGGTGTCTTTTTTATTCTTTCACTTTGAAGTTCTGATTTCTTTTAGCTTTAAATACGCACTAATGTCTTTTGCATAACGCATTACGGAATAATCCTTTATTTCTCTACAACTTATCGAACTCCTACAGATCCTCAAAATCATATTTTAAATAGATGTGAATTGGAAAAAGACCCAGCTGATTCAAAGAAAGAAAAGATAATAAATAATGAAACATTATTTCTTAGAAATAACCTTTTCCGTTAAATCTCTTTGTCTGTAAGGATTTTTATATTTTGAAATGTAACAAAAATAAGAGAAACACAATTAGATTATTATTACCTTAAGCTTTCAAACAGATAAATTGAAATAGCTTTTAAATGTAATAGCCACAAAAAACAATAATTTGGACTATTGTTTTTTCGTCTCCTTTAAAACTGTTTCATTTTCAGGGATTCTTAAGAAGGTAAATAATTTTGAGAGCATTTGAGATGTTTAAAAAGAATATTTTTAGCCATTTAAATAACTAATAAATGAATTTAATGGCTGATAATAATATTTATGAGGGAGTGGATAAGTGAGCGATAAATACATTGTAATAATTTACGATGCGAAAATGATGAACATTTCTAATAAAGCTCTACCTTATTTTCACCAAGAAAAAAGCCGTTTGCGATAAGGTGGGAATTTAAATAAAAGAAAATATTATAAAATACTCCTATTTAGATAAAAGTCATGTGATTCCTATATTAATAAGCTGGGAATTAAATAGTATTATCCTTTGATTCTTACAAAAGCAAATAGATTATTAAGGAAAAGACAACTCCTTCCATTGAATGCAAACAAGCACATCAGATAACAATGAAAAGTATCTGACTAAAATGGCTAAAAAAGGCATAAAATAAAGAAACCAAAAGGATATTGTTGAGAACAAGTAAATTCATACTTAGATCCAGTTTCTAAGGAAGCCAATTCTTCTGAATATCAGTAATTTCAAGTATTTGCGTCTGTTTAAAAATATGACTCTCGTTTGTTGAGGAGTGAGTTGAGAAAATTTCTACGAACTTTGTGAGAATCTATGAATAAAAGGAAATCTCTTCAAGATTTGAAATCATAAGATGTATTGATTTTTGGGAAAATATAATGAAAATTAATAGATATTTCAGGCTAACTCTTGAAATCAGATATCATCTTTCATACAAATATTATTTTTCTATGTGATATGTCTTATGATATGGAGCTTTAGAAATATTTTTTCACTCTACCCACTACATTTCTCCTTGTAATTTCTTTCTCATTATGACGCTTCCTAGCTCATTTTTTCCATAAAACCTCTTTGAAATATGGATCATTAAGAAATTAAGTAACCTTCGTAGCTAACTTCAGTACTTAGAATGCCTTCAAAACAAGAATGACCTAGTAGGTATATTTTAAAAAACTAAAGACACAAGACCTCACTTTAGTTTCCAGTTTTACTTGTACCATAATTTATTCCAAATTGTCCATTAGAAATCATCAATAATCTTCTCACTGATATCTTCAAATGGGTTCTTTCGAAGAGACCCACTGCTTTTAAAATCCACACCCATTTTTATTTTCCAAATGTTGAATAGGTTTTAATTATAAATACCCGTATTTCTTTGAATTACTTTTTACAAAGAATGCAAAAACCCACTTAGAATGCTAGAATTAAAGACTAATCAGTTCATATTAATTTGAAAGCTGTCGAAGATAAGCACAATTAAAACACAACAAACTTCTAATTAAATCATAGGAAGCACACCTAAGATCAGTTCCTCAAGGACAATATGATGGGATGTAGAGGATAATAATTTTTTCTATGTTTTGTAATCTAAAATGTGTGTGTGTGTGAAATTGTGGCTATTGGTATGGATATGGCAAATATTCTTAAAATCTCTTTGTTTACTCTCATTCCAATTTTGAAGCACACAACCAAAAAGCAGAAAGTCTAACAATTTTAATTAAAAGTTGTTTCTATCTGATAAAAAGATAAATAATTACTAAAACCTAACATGTAAAGTGCAACCTTTTGTCATGGGTAGGGATTGTTGAGAATGAATGATGTGAATTCATTAAATTCAATGGCACCTGAGCGATTCGTATCGAATTGCTAGAACAGTGAGTTGATGTATCGTTTCTGGAAAGGAATGTCTAGTCTAATCAGCATTGCGTGGAGTTCATCGAGAGATAAAAATCCAGTCTTATTGATATCAAATTCATGGAAGATCTTGCCTAAGTACATCTCATCAGTTGAACCTTTAGTAACTTAAATCAATTTCTACCTCACAGTCTTCACAATCTGCTTCACTTCTGCTATGCTTATTCCAATGTTTTCATCCTCTACTACACCCCATCTCTTGCATACTTCAGATACGAAGAACTCATCAGAAGATAAACCTAACCCGATGTCTTCATAAAGAGAAACGAACTCTCCTCTTGAAATTTATCCTTATTCGTTCAATGCAAACTACTTCAAAAATCCGTTAACAATGTTTTCCCTTGTTTTAGCACCTGATTTGTACTCAGCATCGTTCTCCACAACAATCTTTCCACCTAAGAATCATACATCATCAAATGCATATCAAAATAAGCAAATAGCTAACTTATATTTCTTAAATTTTTGTTGTTTGATTTACCAATCGCTGCAGGTTTGGCTGCTCCTGTTTTTTCAACATCTACAGAGTTGAATGCTTTAAGAACTATGCTTAATCTTCTCTCGTTTAAGGGCTCTCTAAAGACAATAAGAATAAAAAAAACTGTTTAGAATATTTTTTATTTTTAACAATACAACAATTCTTGAAGAAAATGAATCTTCTAACATTTTAGAAAAACCCTCAAAATCGATGGTATATTTCACTGATTCTTTTTACTTGATTCCTGATAAGAATTCAGGGAAGTTGATGTGTCCATCATGGTCGACATCATAGAATCTCAGGAGACATTGATAGTCTGTTTTCTTCAGGAAGAATCCGAACTTATTCAATCCGTTCTCGAATTCCAAGAGATCTAGCTTTCCGTTGTGATTCACATCGAACTGGTTAAATATTGCTTCAAGATTCCGGACATTCAACCCACCTTTCTGCTTTGAGACATACAGCCTAAAATCGGTTTGTATTTTCTGAATCTACACATTCAAGCCTACACCGTACAAGGACATTTCTCTCTTTTTTTGGAGGTATTATTTGCTGCAATAGATTATATTTAGTAATAATTTAATTGGATATTTATCTTGCGGCGCTTTTTATTTGCAGATATTGCGTCTGATTTTCTTCTTCATATCCGAAAAGGAAGTTACCTTTCTTTGAGACTCCCACTCGAATTTTTGACTTTTTATTTTCAAAGAAGGACAAAATTTATTATTTAATCAACTTATTTTGATTTCGAGCTGTTATTGAATATTATTATTAAATGGATAATAAAGGAACAAGAAGGGAGATTTCATTCAATCATGATTTATTCAGTTTTTGTTACTGATATTTAGAAAATTAAAAAAAAATTGTTTATTTTAGAAAGAATGTTATGTTCACACAAATATCTTAGAAGATATTTTTGCTAATTATTGTAAAGAAAATTCTAATTTGTAAAGTATTAATCGGGTAAAAAAAATAATGATTAATGATCTTTTTATTGAAACATCACTTATTTCTTTTGAAACTCTCAAAAAAATTATAAGATTGTTTCTGATGAAAATATTTTTCTTTTGAAGTACAAAGGGTTGCCGGATTTCTCAAATCTATTAGTTTGGAAAAAGGAATTAGAAAATGCAAATTCAAGGCAATTATTGTGTTGAAAAAGAAAGAAGAAATATTGAATTTATGGGGTGCTATTCTCAACAAACTAAAATTCATTAGTTTTCATTCTTTTTTGATGCTTCTAAAAGAAATATTTTGTTGTTTTAATTGAACTATTAAAAAAGATAATCAACCTAACCTGTAAATTAAAGCTTGAGTTGATTTTAGAATGTGAAAATATTTGAAATATTAATAATTTGTAGTTTTAATTCAAGCAGAATAAGCATTAAAATTCTGTGTGTCCCTGTTTTGTTGTTTTGATTTTTCGGTAACTAATCAAGTAGTTAATTCAAAGGATAAGAAAGAAAACAACATTAAATATTACACAAAAAAATACAGTCAAAATGGATTATTAAAAGAAATTCTGATGATTTTCAAAACTGTGGGAAATAACATTTGAAATCGAAGAAGCTCATGAAACAAAAATAATCAAAGGTGTTCATTGAAAGATTGAATTTTATTAGAAAACCATCATTTTTAAAAATCTCTAACAATTATGCTATTTGAAGAACATTTAAAGAAAAAATACAAAAATATGAAGGAGAACTGGAAGTTGAGTGAAAAGCGAAGAAGATAAACAAAAGAAATCTCCTAAGAAGAATGGATTACAACATAAATACTTTGATAAGCTAAGTAATTTATAAATTAAATAAGAATTAAGATAATATCAGGTAAAACACATTCTCCCATAAAATAAAAGAAAAATGAGTATTTTAAGAAAACAAAACAAATAAAACTAATTAGTATTCACCAGCCAGAATATATTTTTCTTTTAGAAAATAACAATACAATCAGCAATTTATCTGGAAAATTAAATTGTAGCAAGTAAGTAATTGGGCCAGTGTAAGATGCCCACCCCACGGGGTATGGTAATATAAATAGAAATGGGTAGTTTGCACTTTACATAGAAGAGAAAACTAAGGGGTAAATTATCATTTAAGGAAGATTAAAACTCAAATTTTTTTGCTACACCCATAGCTAAGCGCCTTTCTCTCTCCCCGCAAGTATACTCACCTCTAAACAATATAAATCAAATAATCACAAAAATTTCATCTAGTGGCATTTCTAATTACACAGAGTAATTCACTCAAGGCTAAATCAACCCTCAAACAAGAAAATGTCCGCTCAATAAAATAGTATATTTCCTTTGTTACAAGCTCTTAAAGCTCATTTTAGACTTATTGTAACTTTCATATCCTCCCATTCGATGCTTGAATCCATAAGAATTTGATTTTTTTCACTAAAGATGCACCTCCAAAATGGGACTGGATTCCATGCAATTACAATCTCAAAACAGATGTCAAAAAGAAAGTTGTTGTCTGGAACCTTCAACCGGCTATCGTCCTTACTAATCCCAATGAAGATGTAATGATTCTCTTGAATTCTAATCAGTTTATTTCTCATATTTTTACATTGTCTATCTTTTTTTCTCAAATATTTGAAATCTCATATTTTTCTTTTGCTAAGAGATACTACACTTTTCAAACTTTAAAACTACGCGAATAATTCGCACCTTATTTTCCTTTGAAACTTTATTTCTTTTTTGCTCTCCCGCCACTCGAGATCTGAATTCTCCCACTTATTTTCTCTCTTTAATACACTTCAATTTATTTTCTTTCCCATTTTGCATACTGATAGATTGCATTATTTGATTTTCTTGAAATTCAATTTTTGCAATACAACTTTACATTATCAGACCATTTTAATATTTATTTTTTCAAAATAGGGTCCAGATCCTCATGTGAAGCTTTACATAGACACAGAGAAATCCCTTTAATATACTGATGAGCTAGGCTGGAATTGGCATAAAAGCTGGAACCTTCCGAACATCTCTGTGCGATTAGAGGTAAGAGACACAAAAATACTGTTTTTGAGAGAATCAAAATTTATTTTAAGTTGCTCATGATTTCTGCTAATTTACTTCTGTTTCTGAGATTAAAAATTTGAAAAATACATAATATTTCACTTGTTTTTGTTTAGATAAAAGATGCTCAAACATAAGAATCGCTCCTTTCTCCGAAGAACCTCTATGTATTATCTTGATTCTTAAATCGTTTTTACATGGAATGAAATTTTCTGAACTTGATTTATCAGGCACATATTTTTGCAGTGAAAGCCGTAATTGATTAGCCTGACAACTTTCATTTAGTCGATGTGGGTATCCGAGGACCTAGCAAACTAGATTTAGTAAATGGTTAAGCCTTTTTCTAAGCAATCAAGTTCTTCTCAACTTCTTACAACAATGAGGGAGTCAAATTCCATCTCGTTTTATGTATCTACATCATGAACGAAGACGAAGATATCCCAAAGATCCTCAATGCGACTATTTCTCCTCCAATTTTCGTTGACTCCAGAAAATCTGCCAGAGGTGCACATATCATGCTTGTAAAATTGTTTGACATACATTATCGAAATGAATTATATTTCCCTTTTTTTTGTTAAACTTTTTCCTGTTTTTATTCTTCTCCAGGAGAAGAAAATGACTTCATTTGTCGATCCATTCTTACCAGAGAACCTCGACAAGGTCTTCATCAAGCGAGAGAACAAAAAGAAAAACGACATTGAAATCAACATCTTCAACAATCTCGATGGACTTTTCAATTATCTGACAGCTCCTAACATTCGTCATAAAGTGAAACATCCCTTGTTCTTAACTTTGAAGTTCTCAGCTTGTGTGAAACTCTATTACAACACGAGCATACTCCCTGGGATTAAAAGTGAGCAACTACTCGAATCCTTGCAGAAAAGACTCACAAAAGATCATTGCACTGTCAAGCCCATGAACCCCATGGGCAACAATCTCGATGATAAATTCTTCATACTTTTCGTGGAGGAATCAGCTGATAATTTCAAACACAAGAAAATCAATGAAGCCATTGAATCCTTAGCTTGTCCTTCACTTGGGATCATATTTAACCTAAACAGACAGCCTCCATTTTTCGAAGAAATCACAGGGGGGACTTAAGAAGGAGTTGCAGATTTGATCGCTACCTACAGGAAATGCTACCCAAATCTGTTAGCTGCAGCGAAGCTCATCAGATCAACTGAAATGGAAGAAGACGATGAAGATGATGAAGGCGAGAGTCAAAGTGATGATGAAGAAATTTAAGACAGTTAATCTGACGAAGACGAAGAAGCAGAAGCATAACCAAGCAAAAAAGTCAAGCCCAATCCTCCAAAAGAGTCTAATAAATCTGCTAATAAAAAATCCTAAAAACAAGCGATCAACGCGAATAACATTAAAAACAATGATTCTGGAGATGACAGTGAAGAGGAGAACAAAATTGTTCAGAATAAAAAACCAGCGACAGCAAGCAAAGCTAAACAATAAGTAACTTTATATATCTCAACAGAAAGAATAAAAAAGGCTTTATGTTTTTGAATCTCTTCTGTTTTATTTTTCTAATATATTTTTGTTTGAATTGATCTTTAGCAATAACAGCAGCCTTAATTCAAAGCGAAAATGGAAAACAACAAAGAATCCAATAATACTAATGCTACCAACGAGCAACAGCAAGCATAGATACCTTGGAATAGTTCCAGCGGATAAGCAGCATTGTAGCAATAGTAAGCTGTCTAGTAGCAGTAGTAATTAACCTAACAGCCCGTAACAAGTACTAACAACAACTCTAACTCTTAGTAGACTGCTAATTTACCTGTTCAACTACCAAACTTAAATAATCCTAATAATTTACCTCCATAATCTCAATCTTCTCAATAGTCTGCTTAGTAATAATCCTCTCAATAGCAATAATAGCTGTAACAGTTGCAATAGTAGTAACAATAGGCTGCTTAAGCTTAATAACAGCAGCAACAGAATCAAAATCAGCAAGCACAGAACTAATTACAGTAATTAGCTTAAAATCAAATGCAATAATAACAGCAACAAGGGTTGAATTCTTCGTAGCAGCAATTCAATGCTAGTTAGAATGCAGCTTTGAACTAGTAATAGCAACAGCAGCAATAATTAATATAAGCTAACATGGGTTAGTAGAATCCCCAATAAAATTATTCTGCAGCTTAAGTTGCAGCAGGTCATAACCCACAAACAGTAGCAGCTGGACTTGCATAACAATAAATGATGATACCCAGCATGTTTCCAAATCTTGGGATGAACCCAGGTATGCAAGGAATGAATCCAAGTATGCAAGGAATGAACCCAGGTATGCAAGGAATGGGTATGATGCCAATGGGATTTCAAATGGGTCACCAAATGGGACATATGCCTGGATTGCTTATGGGATAGCAATTCCCTGGGTAAATGCCATTTGGTTACCCATTTGTGATGCCTGGACAAGTACCATAAGAAGTACCTTAAATGATGCTCTAGTAAGTTAAACATAATTAGTCATTCATCATTCAATTTAGGATTCCTTAATCAAAGCATTTTATGGGTTTTGAAATTTATGAAAAATAACTATTTTATATTTCTAATTAAAAATAGGAATCCACTTGCATACTAGATGTGGGGAGCACCTCAATAAGGCGCTTAACCATAAGGAAATCCCTAAGCTCCCGGCTTCAATCCTATGAACTAAGGGCAACCAGGTAAAATCTAAAATAAAAGTATTTGGTTTTTTTGGATTTAAATTTCTCTTTCTTGTTTGAATGATAAAAGGCTAGTAGTAATGAGGAATATTAAGTGAAACCCCATATCGACCAAGGCTTTTTATCTTCTTGGTTTTGTTAGAATAGTAAATAGCAGAAAATACTAAAATTAATCGCACTTTTGGGAAACATAATAATTTCAAAAAAAATAATGATTGACCTTTTTAATCTGCTGAATTTGGTTTGATTTATCTTATAAAGGGAAGAGGCCTTGTGTGTTATTTAGTTGCTAGAGATGAAAAATATTCTCTTTGTGTATATTTGAAATGTAGTTGAGTTTAAAAAGATAGAAATGTATTTAAATATTTATATGGGAGGATTAGAGATAAAGAGAGAGTGAAAAGTGATCCAACGCGAAGGAGAAAAATAGAAAAAAGAATGAGTTTGATTCTTATTTTTTTCAAAGGATTTCTCAGAAATATATCGTTATGTTCGTTAATGTTTTAAATGAGAGAAATTTAATAATTTTTGTCAATTTGCAAATCAAAGGAAAAATTTTGATTGATTAACAAAAAATATCAATATCAAAAAACAAAAAGACAAAATATTATTTTTTCGAAGAACAAGACACCATAGAACGCATAAATGCAGACTCCTCTGATTGAGAAGTTCATTGTCGTAGGTCTAGACACAACTCAAGAAAGTAAGCGCCTTTTCCCCATTCCCTACTAAATTTTCTATGGTTTCTAAGGAAATAACTAATATCTTTTTTCTGTTTTATTAAGCCTTCACATATGAACATGTGCTTTAGGATAAACTGCGACCTTCTTTTTTAGACATCTTTCCTTTCGAATCCTTAGAAAGTTCAAGTTACATTGACAACTTTAAACTTGTATGAATTTGAATGAAACAAAGATTTTATTTAAATAATAATTCTATTAAATGATTTTTTTGATTATTTTTGAGAGTTAAAAGCAATGAGTTCTACTAATGTTGTATGTTTAAACTACTTGTAGAATGGGTGCTTATTCGGATAATATTAGCAATTTCGAATTTATGTATTTTTTGCTGAAGAAAAAAAATTATTTGAATGTTTTTTGGTTGTATCATTACCTAAAGTGGTGCTTTCCTGATGGATTTTCAATCTATGGAGAGAATCTAGTCAAACTAAACAGTGGAAGTAAAGGAGATCGAAGGGAACAATTACACTAGCAATCTCCTTAGGTGAGCTAAAGCTAAAGTGAAAACATCCTTAGTAAGAATGCATTGCATCATTTTATACTTACAAACTAGAATTCAGAACGTAAATACTGTTCAGGACTCTTAATACACGTAATGATTAAATGCTCATATTGTTTAGTATGTGTCTTTCATATTTCTTTCTTTTTAAAAATAGGAAGAAGTTTTCTTAGAAGCACCTTAAAATTTAGCGAATAACTCTCTCCGAGATGCGAATCCACAACAATAACCAGATAGATAAGCAACATAAATAAAAGTCTACGTGCCTAAGATGATCTGCATGGTTTCAAGTAGCCCAGTTTTAGAATTTCAAAAACAGTTTCTCGCATTCATTTACAAGTTCGGGATAACGAGTAAGATGATGAAATAGCCTCCAAGGCTGAAAGTATACACATAACTCTACGAACGATTCAGTCGTCTTTGCGAAGAAGAAGGCTCATTTAATTCTGCTGAGACATCCTGGAAAGAAACTGTT
>Ga0302271_10000440_pt1 | contig 40736 bp, 16 predicted proteins | sample III_Bog_N1_1_FD_198767 | JGI IMG/M metagenome (GOLD analysis project Ga0302271, IMG submission 198767) | Peat permafrost microbial communities from Stordalen Mire near Abisko, Sweden - III_Bog_N1_1 | ecosystem: Environmental > Terrestrial > Soil > Wetlands > Peat | place: Sweden: Abisko...
CCCAACCCCAACCCCAACCCCAACCCCAACCCCATATCACTAATATCTTTTTCTTAGATTTTTTTTCTTTTAAAATGTAGTAATTTAATCTTCTTTTAATTTTAATGCATATTCTTCCTTTTTCATTTTGAATATTCTTTCTTCCATCATGTCAGCTATCGAAATCTTCAATGAGCATATTATATTTTTGAGCTTACAATTAATAATTGCCAACATTAATCATTCTTTATTCAATTTTGCGCCATATCTAATGTAATAAGCAATCATTAAAAGAAATTAATAACTTTGTCCCATCAGATCTTATTAAAAAAGAATCAATAATTAGCGAAAAAGCAAGCATTACAATCTCTTGAGAGCAGCAACGATTACTAATAATGGACTTTAAAGAGATACTTTAAGACTCAGGTATAAGTGAGCTACTGGATTCAAAGCAGAGAAAGAGAAGGCAAATGCGCATATAGTTTAGTAGAAGCACTCTGGTGTTGGGATCACTTTTTGGAGGATGGCTTGCAGTGAAACTGATGAATCTTACTCGTTTAGGAAAAAGTAGATTTTCCATTTTATTGTCCTTTTTAGGTGGCTACACAGGATGTTTCTTAATCGGAGCTAAACTATTCAAAAAGAGCATCAATAACTGGCCACAGGAGATGAGAGACCGACTCAAATCGATGATAGAAAATATATTTAAAGAAAAAAAGAGATTTGATTTCAAATTTAAGTCCCTAAAGAATGTCAAAAAACAGATGGAAGATAGCATCAGTAAGAACTTCCATAATCTTGAGAAGTTCTCCAAAAACACGTTTCCATCTTGAAACTAAAAGATACAATACATTATTCGTTTTTTTTGAAAATACATTTTCCTTCAATGAGTTTTAGACATTAGAAATGTTAGTAGTTTATTAGCTAGAATAAGGAATAAAACACTAAATGTGGTAAAATAGAACAATTTTCTAAATTATTGTTATGGAAGAATAGCAAAACTCAGATTCATCAATCAATCACTGATTAAATCGATTCATTCTAATTCAATATTCACAAAAAAGAGTGAAATAAGTTTGGAAAGCTATATGATAGCAAAGGGAAGTAATTTAATAGTAATAATTAGGTACTATCCTTAGAACAAAAGTGTATTAATGAAAGCTAACAATAAATGTATTTTAGAAAAGAGATTATTTTTGGATTATTTATACAGAATGATCATAATTTATGATCGTTTTGGAAATGGCTTTAAGGGTCGTAAGTGTAGCCGTTTAATTATTCGAATACTTCGTTGTCTTGAGTCTCGTAGATAGGTCTAGGACGCTAGAGAAGTGCTCCATTTCTTCTTGGAACGAGCTTCTTCAGAGGACTTTCTATTCCTTTTTTGAGGAGAAGGCCCCAATCGATTTTTGAGAAAAAAGGATGCTGTTTTATTTCATCCCAACTGGGTCTATCCGAAGGTTCGTTTTTAAGGCACTTGCAAATGAGATCTTAAGAATCGTCGTCGAAATCATGAGAAAACACAGGATTGTTTTAAAGGATTTTGTTCATGATTCCAAGCCAATTTCTATTCTTATCAGTGAAAGGAGGGCTTCCATTGATAATTTCAAACATGAGTATCCCAAACGCCCAAATATCGCATTTCATCCCATATCCTGGATGATTTGGAACCTTGTCTGCTTTTATTACTTCTGGGGCAATATATTCAGGAGTGCCCCTTAGTGTGCTAGTTAACTCATCTTCACTTGAGAATTGCTTAGCTAGGCCGAAATCAGTGATTTTCAAATGACCATCCTCTAATACCATGATGTTTTCTGGCTTTAAGTCTCTGTAAATTATCTTCATATTCTTATGTAAGTACTCCAAACCTTATGAAAATAAAACCAAACAAATATCAGTACATTCATTAGTATTTCCTGGAACATATGTAAAACTATTGTAAAATAGTTCCTTTTCATATTGATCGCTGTAAAATAAATCTAAAATCTCTGCATACCTAGCAGAACTTCAGCGGCAATGAAGCGAGAGACTTCTATTGAGAATTTTTTGTTATTGACAAGATACGTGTATAGCTCTCCGCCTTGACAGTATTCCATAACGAGATACAATTTCTTTTCAGATTGGAAAGAGTATTTAAGTCTGACTAAAAATGGATGTTTATTTTAGAGAAGGACATTCTTTTCTACTAGCATCTATGGATTCATATTTCTCTCAACTATCTTCGATTTTTTGATGATCTTCATTGCGAATTGCTTTCCATTTGTTTTCTTTTTTACTAAGATCACATCGCCATATGCTCCTGATCCTAGATTCTGCAAGCGCTCAAAGTCTTTGAAAGTTATCTCAGCAGCTTTATGCTTCTTTCCAACTTCAACGCTATTAATATTTTTTAGTTTATCTGGATCAAGACTGTAGATCTGTGGGACTGTATTGAAAGTTCTTGTAGACTAGTCTGCTGCGTTAATCAACGGAATCATCTAAGGAGACTTATTGGTATATTCAGTTCGTTTAGATGGCTTTGGAGGTTCCGATCCGCCGCATATTTTCTCACAGATCTATCCCATCTTTAAGTTGCTAAATTACTTTTTTAATTTGTAGCGATTAATATGAATATGTTTACTACTAAACTAGCGAACATGCAACCTTTCTCGTTTATTTCCCTAAGAATTAAATTTTCTCCCTCTCTTATTTATATATCCTTCCAGGTACAGGTAGGTGGTGATTGTTCATTGTAATAGAAACTCATTATTATTCTTTAAGATAATATTTTTAAATGGAATATTTTCATATTTTTACAGAAAAAAAATAACATAAAATTATTTAGATTATCTATTCTTTAAAAGGCGCTATTCTATTTCAAATTAGTAACAATGCAAAAGTTAAATTGGCTATTTTGGATGATAATGATCAAGAGAAATACACAAATAAAACAAATAAGAATAACAAGAATAATAACACCTTGCTTTACATATAAATAAAAAGGCTTAATTATTGAATTTCATATCCTACTCCTTTTTCTGAGAATTTTACCTCTACAGTTACATTGGTTTATGCTCTGTTCTGAATATTGTTCAAATTAAGATATTTTGAATGATGTTTCTAAATGTATTCAATTGAGAGAAACTAATGAATTTTTTTCAAACAAGAATTATTCTGAGTTGTATGTTTCTCCCTTTTTTTCTATTTTAATAGCAGAATTGCATGATTTTTGTGTAGAAAAAAAAAATTCCTTATGAAATAATTAATGTTTGAAAGAGTAAATTTCAAAATTTAATTAACTATCCTTATGACAGATTATCATAAATCTCCTTTTAGTAGTACCTCCCTGAAAAAAATCAAAAACATTCGTTCAAATATCCTTGAAACTTCTTAGGGATAGCATATTCTTGTATCTCCTTAAATCTATCCTGTTTTTATTTAAAATCGACAAATTTTATTTCTTTTAATCTGCGATCAAGGATTGTCTGTTTGAGATCATTTAAACCAATACATACATTTCCCTTATCCGTTTATTTATTTTAGATTATTTATGCTTGATTCTTCTTCTCTCCTTTTTTTGTTTGTTTTTTCTTTTAATAAAAAAAAGGAGAGAAATCTTTGACAATATCCTTTGAATTATCTTTCTTCAAACGCAAATAAATAATTTCTTTCTTGACAATGAATATCAACCATACATTTTACATTTGCTGTTTTGAATTATCAAAAATAAATTATTAATTTTTTATCTTTATTCCATGTTTTGGAGCCGCTGATTTAGCATAAATAAGATATTTTCAATAATTATTTAAAAGGGATTAAAATTTGTTCTAGTCTACTCTATTAATCGATATGTTCATCCTTTTTGAAAACTTACTAAACAGTTATTAAATCAGTTAGATATCCAATCAGCTCTTGATTATCTCTATTATCATTCATAAACACTATTGTATTTCCTTTGATATCCTTACTCACTCCCCGTCAGTTGTGTTTTTGAAATAATCATTGGCTTAATGTCATTGGGAGCGCTTTGAAGAAGCGTTTAAAAATAAATAAATAATAATTCCAAGTTTCGATGATTGAATTTCCCTGACGAAGACACATGCAATATCGATATCATTTTATAATCTCACCCAATCTTTGTCTATTACTTATAAGATCCCTTTAGAGAATCCTATTTTTAGATTTACTTGCAGGCATACTTCAGATTATAGAGAATCATTAACTGCAAGCTTACAATCGCTCTCGCTTTCATATTAATTATTTTTAGAGTTTATTATTTAAATCTCAGTTGAGACAAACGCTTTTGAGAAACCAGAGAGATCAGAGGAGGAGGAAAATAAATAAATAAAAATAAATATCCAAGCAAAAGATAAAAGCAACTTAGCCCACCTACTCACTTAACAAATGGTCAATAATAAACATATCCTTCCAGTCATTTCAGATTAACAAGACACTTAACTTCCTCAAAGCAATGTCAATCTGTTAAATAATTCGCAATAAGAAGAGACTTTAGAACCTAATAATGAGGATTCGTTTAACTCTCATGTGAATTAAAACGAAGACAGCTAATTTTAGAACATGTCTGCTGAAATTGGTGTTATTATTTCTGACTATACACCGCAGTAAACCCCTCCTACCCCACCACATCAACCTAACGCATATAGGAATTACGGGATAATTTGTGAATCATATCAGCAGCACCATTTTTTAATCCCATAAAATAGCATGTTTAAGTAGTCATAGCTTCCTCCATAGCTTTTTAAGAACTACAATAATTGTAGAGAATTTTTAGAAGACGATTTCTATAACAATAATGAAGATTCCTTTTAATAAGAGGTGAATAAAAAATCACAAAAAAGTCAATTTGGATCAGTAAACCCTTCAGAGGAAATTTATGGTACCTAAGGAAGGTACCCAACTTATGGGGCTGAGGGAATCATTAAACTCGAATAGTAATCCAACTTCTAAGAATAATAAATTTCTCATGAAAAACCTTCAAATGAGCACTTTCTGAACTTAGGAGACTATACGATAAGTACAACGACCCTACCTTAATCAGAATAAGTTCATGTACTACAACAAACTGAACCAGCCAAACAAAATCCAACCCTTTTATCAAAGAGAGGAACCAAATATCTCTTAGACTCTGAGTATGTTGATAAGCTCAAGAACTTCTACAAAAACATCATGAACAAAATAAGACCTTCTTTAATTAAAATCAACAAGAGAAACGTTGAGATGATTAAACTCATCAAGAATCTCTGCATCAACTCCAATCAGCGCAACTTCATCAAACTCTTCCCCCAACTGAAAATATAGTAAGAGTCTAATGGTGATGACTAAGAAGAGAATAACACACTTCTCAGACTTCTCCGCAGGCAAGCTCACGAGATATTTTCTCATAATTTTCACAAGATGACAAGAATCTGCAGAGGAAATAAGCACTTTGTCAACTCTGAAGAGTTCATTTATGGGTGTCTTTTCTTTGCTGAGAGAGCAGTTTAGAGAAATTCTTAGTCTAGTTAAGATTCTTCCTGTGAATAAAATAAATTTGCTTTCGAATTCAACGAAACAGTCTTTGGAGATAACGCGATATCAGAAAGTTTTCCTTTCAAGTTATAAAATTTCCTTAATAATAATTAATGATCTTGTAATGTCCTATCAAGGCCTCCAAAATAAACTAATTCATTTTTGGTTGGCAGGCAAGCAGCTTAGAGACACAAGCTGAGTAATAATTGGTAAACCAAAAAAATAGTTCTTTTCTTCTTCATTATCCTTTACTACACAACATTGATTATTTTACTAAATTGTTGTTTTATCATTTATGATCTATTTATATTTCTTTTATATTTATATTTTCTTTTCCTTCAATTATCAACACAACTTTACTGTTCTTATCTCATTTCAATATTTCCAAACAAAATATGATAGATAAATCAATTTCTTTACTGCTTCTTTCATTATTATTTTTTTTAATTAAACCAAATTCAAAAAAAACCTAAAGGAATTTTAATTCCTTCATCTATTCCTTAACCAGGTGATTACTATTCAAAATATCACAACTATTTATTTAGCTTGATATTTTTCCAGATTGCATCATTCAAATGGAATTTCAACTGAAGGATATGTAATTATTCAGTTTTCAGATAAAATTCAAATAATTTACAAAAAGAGCCAGAATGATAGGGTTTCTGTGACTCCCTTCTTCAATCCTCCCTTACTTCACGAGTAAAATAGTTTGCTAACTTGTGTCAGGTATCTCAACGGTGCAAAACATAGGAGTGATCCTTATTAATTTCTGAAGGATTTACTCAATTTTTATCATCAAAATAATTCTCCTTCTGCAGCTTGCAATCGTTATTTTTTATTTCGAACTCAGCCCTGCAACTAAAAATATATCAAAACCTTTGTGTCGATTAGATTCGGTTTTCAAAATCAGCTACAAACTCATATCTAGGAGCCAAAATCAAAGAACTTATTTGAACTTATTTCCTACTAAAGCTCAATTTGAATGCATTTAAAATCCCATCATTTTATGCAGCAATAATCTCATCTATTAGCTAAACTGACTGCTGGAGTAACGAGTGGTCTCTCAAAGGAGGATACCTTGCTAAAATGGATATCAATCAGATCTCTAGATCTTCCATTTAATACCTCACTTTTTTTTGAAAATACTTGAAGCATATCCTTTTATCATTACAATTTTGGTTAAGATTTATCAGAGCTCTAGGGAAGTTAGGGAGCATTGCATTTTATTAGAATACATCTTCTTTCTAATCAGTAAATGAGTTCATTGTTGTATGTGGGTGTGTATGCGTTTCAAAAATAGCTTTATTTTCTAATAATAATTAACATCAAATTGATTCAGACTTATTTTGTGTGCCAGAGATTACTTTTGTTAAAAACCAAACTCTTTTTTCCTTATTCTTCACAAAAATATTTATTTCATACATTTTGATGATGTTTTTGAACTTAGGTATTTTGTTCAAGAATTGATACTTCTTTTCAATATGGAGAGGATTATTTAAATCTTCTCTTTCTTCTTAACTTTTCTACAAATTCAATTAATTATTTAATATGTTTGCAAAGGAAAACAAGGCAAAAATCTATTCATTTTGTTTAAAAGTTTTTTCAATAGTTTAATAAATTCAATGAAATTAATTGTATTTCATCCACTACTGCTGCCACTGCAACCTAGCAACAATAGGCATGTCATTAGCCTTAAAAAAAGAGGAAGTTTAACTCCTTCTCTTAATGATTTTCTTGATAATATTTAGCTTTCAAATAAAAAATTCATTTATTATTTGAAAAAACAATTTCAATAGAACAATTTTTTTTCAAAGTCTAATCACCCTCCTTATTGAATCCTTTATTCCCAATGTCCTCTTTTCAGTCAACTAATTTTTCAAAAAAACGCAATATTGCTTACTTTTCCTTGGGATCTTACTGTTGTTAAATATAAAAAATAAATAACTTCACTGACATAATGGCTCCTTTTATCAGTCTTTCACTTAGTTTTATCTTCACTCTAATAAAAATCGTTAATTTATCTATTTTCTTATTATTGTTCCATTAGTTAAAAGCCACCAAATTTAAATAACTTTTTCTTCATTTTTTCACAGCGCTTTTTGAATCTTTTCGAAATTATTTCTTACAATTTAATAGACTTTAAATAATATTCTGTAATAAAATGAGCTTCGTTTACTAAGTGATCTTTGAGATGATGGTTTATGTGACACTTATGGCATCTTTGTTATATTTCTCAGCTGTTTGCTTGTGTCATGAGGATTGTAAAGCTCTAAAAATATGGGCCATAATAGGAGCACTATTACTCATCCCTTTGATCTTCCTTCGAATGATGGACTTTGTATTTTCATAATACAAGCCAAAAGAAGGCAGCTGCTGTGAGGACTTGAAATAATTCATTGAAAAATATGCTATTACAGTCTTTCTGATAATAATGGTTACGATATTCTCAGGAATTGTTTTTGTTATTTTAACCAATCACCATCTATTAAGTTGCAGCGAGGATCTGATTGCCATGGTAAACAAACAAACTGCTGTGATTTCTAAAAGTCAATTTACTTAGCTTGTGTGTATGTATGTGTTTTTTACTAAATGAATATAATTATTTGCTTATTTTGTTCGTTTTTCTAGAGTGCAGGCTTAATTATCTTTGTTGGTCTGTTTTATATTGTAAATCTTATACGAGAAGACGAAGACAGTATATTTGCTAGGGAAGAACCAGAAGAATAGGAAGAATGAGTGAATAACATTGCTAAGTCTTCAAATAATATAATAGTTTAAACTAACCTTAAGCTAATTTGACCTGTATTGATTTTGTGTCTAGATCTTTTAGAATGAAGTTTCTGACTATTAAATTATGTTTTTTCTTATTCCAACTCCTTTAAATTGAGTGAATTTAATGAAAGTTATTCAATGGAAGAGAGCACATATATTCAGAAAAAGACATACAAAACTAATAGAAATAAGAAGTACTCTGTTTAAAGTATTTTAAAGAATTGATAATAAGCAGGAATATAATAATATTTTCTCATTTATTCTTCTGAGTTAGTCCCAAATAATCATAAAAAAATGAATGAAAAATCAAATGAATCTTATGCAAGTAATCCCAAAGACAAATTGAGTAAAAATATCTGTTGAATTTTGCAGATTAATTTACCAAGTAAGTTGATGATGTATCTTGAACTAAAGAAATATAATAATTCACATTGTAATTGGAACGTCTTGTTGTTCATTTCCTCAAAGAACATATAAAAAATTTCAATGAATTTTGAAAGTAGGGAATAAGAATTGCTTTGGGAGTGTGAGGATGAAGTTCACTTCAAAAGATAAATATCTGCGCAAAAGAAGAAAAGAATAATAACTGGAGAAAAGGAAAGTTTGAAAAGAAAAATAAGAGCAAAGAGAGAGAGATACACAGGGAAAGAGAGCATAGACTTGACTCACAAGAACCTGGAGAAATTCAAGAAGAACAAGAGATACATCAAGCCAACATCCGAAGTCACATCACAGACAACATCCAAAGTCACAGCCATTAATGGAAACCACCTATAACTCCAGTGCGTGTGATGATTCCAAGCAAGCTTCAGAGTTGCATACTGCACTCTTAGAATAATCATCATCTTAGGCTTACTCTATTGTGTAAAACACAATAGATTTTCAGCACAGAAATACGCCTGCGAAAAACAAGTATTTGGGTTGCTTGCGTCGCTCGAGATTCAACTGGCAGGAGCAGCCAGATCGACTAGTCCAGACGAATGTGCCAGATACAGAAGTGATAGACAACACGATCCACACAGCGAAATACAATATGTTTTCGTTCATTCCATTGAATCTCATGGAACAGTTCTCAAAACTCCCAAATGTTTATTTTCTCGTAACTAAACCATAGATACTTTCATAAGAAAAATCTTGATTGTTTTGCTTGCAGCTCGTAGGATTCATGCAAATGGTGAGTGACATCTCCAATTCAGAAGGCAAACCTGTTATTTTCATACCTCTTTCCATCATCCTTTGCGTGACAGCACTCAAAGATGGATATGAAGATCTCAAAAGGTAAATAAGTGAAGAAACACTAATAAACAGACAAAGCAAACAAATCAAAGAACGCAAAAATTAACTTTCCCTTAAAATAGGCTAATATCTTTGACATGAAGCCTATTTTTAACTAAAACTTCAAAGAAATAATCTTAACATAAGCCAGACATTATTTTATTCCCAATGATATCAGTTATTTTTCCTTTGAACTCCCAAATGAATTGGTATCACTTCTCTCCTGAAACTTCCATTTCCCCCAATAATTCAAATCTCATTTGAGTAGTTAACTAGCTTTTCTTTCTTGATCTTGCAGGAACATATTCTTTGAATCAAGGATATTTAAACCTTAAGATTAATCTTGAATGTGTTCCCGTTGATATTTCTTTTTCATTAATTATCAAATATGTAAATTTTACAAAATAGTTGATGTGATTAATTTATATCGCTGTCTCTTTTCCTACAGGCATGCTTATGACAAGTAAGAAAACACGAAGGAGGTTATGGTATGTCGAAATAAGACATTCATAAAAGACGAATGGTGCAATATTCGAATCGGCAATTTAATCCAGGTATTAGATAACAGAGTAGACCTTAATCAATTTGAAGTAGCCCTGTCTTGTGTGTGTGATTTTTTCAGGTAAACCGTGATGAGCCTATCCCTGCTGATTTGATCATCGTCTACTCTTCGAATCCTGGTGGTACTTGCTACGTGGAGACTAAAAACCTAGACGGAGAAACGAACCTTAAAATAAAAAAAGTCCCTTCTAAGCTGTTGGCTTGTTTCTCAACACTTAGCTAAGTAGTAAGTGGGTTCAGTGTGGTGAAATACGAGCGTCCAAATCCATTTCTTTATAAGTTCTAGGGGTCGATTGAGTTCGAACATAACATGCAAATGTTTAAAGCTCCTTTGGATATGAATAACTTTTTGCTACGTGGGTGTTCCTTGAAATAGACTGAGTTTATCGTTGGTGTAGTTGCTTATTCTGGGAGTGACACGAAGATTATGCTGAATTCTGTCAAAGCTAGACCTAAGCTCAGTACGCTACAGGTGCTGATGAATTAGGAGATTATTCTAGTGTTTTTAGTGCAGATCCTGTTTTGCTTGGTGTCTGCGTATTTAGAGTAAGATTGGTAAGTGATGAACTTCAATGAAACGAAATATTACCTCCACTTGAAGCCCAGAGACATCAATTTACTTGATTCGTATCATGGATTTCTAATGTTCTACGGCATGTGGATGATGCTCTTCACGTAAGAAACAGCTTTAACAATTAGATTTCTTAATTTTAAGTTTTGTTTATGTTGGGATTTATTTTAGTAACTTTGTGCCTATTTCGTTGCTGGTGACTCTGGATATGGTCAAGTTCTTCTAGGCGATGAAGATCTCCTAGGATAAGCATATGCTCTCGAAAGACAATATCTAAGCAATAGCTTAGAGCTCCGGCTTAAACGAAGAGCTTGGACAAGTTGGGTTCATTTTCACTGATAAAACTGGGACCTTAACCTGTAATTAGCTTGTGTTTAAAGCCTTTGGGTTACTCGACTTAGAATATGGGTTAGAAGATTGTCAGCGACAAGATGGGTTTGCAGATGAGCTCTTCGACAAGGAAATGAAAAATTTCGAGAGCAAAACACCCTAGAAAGCAGAGGAACAGCGAAATAATAGCAATAACATCAGTAATTTTGTCAGTGAATTCAACCCAAACGTTAACAATAACGATTAACACATCGACAACAACAAGATTGAAGGAAGTATCTGGTAGGAATCTGTTAGCATAAATTATTATAGCATGCAAGCTAATTCCTATGCAGCTGAGATATGGAGCATATCAGAGCATGAGCGCATAGAGGAGTTTCTACTTTATTTGTGTGTTTGCCATGAATTAATCGCAGAGAAAAAACCCGATGGCAGCATAATTTACAATGCTTGTTCCCCTGATGATCTATGTCTAGTGGAATTTGCTAAAGCCAAAGGGTATGAGTTTCTGGGGACTGACGAGCATGGCATTCTGAGTATCGCTAAGAAAAGTAATTAAACAATCCTGAAATATAAAGTATTGAATGTTCTTCCGTTTACTTCTGCGAGAAAAAGAATGTCTGTAGTATTTCAAAAGCTCCTCTCTGATCAAAGCAGCAATTAGTAGGAATAGTAATATGTCCTCCAAGATAAAATTAATGTCTTCACGAAAGGCGCAGATTCCATAATCTTATCTAAACTAGATCAGTAATCGTAAGACAAATATGTGCTGACAAAGATCCAAGAGAATCTAGATGAGTTCGCTAAACTTGGATACAGAACATTAGTCTTAGGAAAGGGAACAGTAACTCCTTCCTTCTACAAGGAATGGTCAGAACGATTGCATCAAGCTGAAACTCAAATCGGAGCTGATGTAAGCAAAAACGAAGTAACTAATATTTCTTTTTCATTTAATTACTGCTATTTCAGAGAGACATGAAGGTGGAGAGTATTCAATGTGAAGTTGAAGTGAATCTCTAGCTATTTGGGTGCACTGCCATTGAAGATAAGTTACAAGACAATGTAGGTGCTACCATCAACATGCTGCGGTAAGCTGGAATACAGTTGTGGATGCTGACTGGTGACAAGCGAGAAACAGCTATCAACGTAGGTTTGTTGTCATCGATATTACAGTCATCCTTTAAACGCATCACCTTAGATTTCGACACACATGACTACGATTAGATACTAGCCATCCTCAAGCTAGCTAAGAAAAAAGTAATTTAATACAAAAAGGAATTATATGGAGATAGATGTTTTTGACTAAGTATTTTGTTGCTGTTAGATGATAGAACTCGGCGAGAACAGGAAGATATGTTTGATAGTCAGTGGTGATTCCTTAGATTCCATGTCTCATTAGGCACAAGCAGCATAATCGGATGATCTGCTTGCCCACTTCATGAAACTAGCGAGATATTGCGATTCTGTTATTGTCTGCAGAGTCTCACCTAAACAAAAACGATAAATCGTCGATCTCTTCAGATAATAAGTAAAAATTATTAATACAAAATAACAATTCACTAGGTGAAAAGTTCTTCCTTATCATTTCCTAATTATTTACTACTAAAAGACATATTTCTTTGTTTGATTTTCCTTTGAATAATTAGAATCCAAATGCTACAACATTAGCAATCGGTGATGGTGCTAACGATGTGAATATGATTATTGGAGCACACGTTGGTATTGGGATCTGTGGACTTGAGGGATAGCAAGCAGCTCGTGCAAGTGATTTTGCAATCGGTGAATTCCAGTAACTCGGAAGATTGCTAGTGTATTACGGCAGTGAATTCTACAGGAAGAACAGTAGTTTAGTGTTGTATAACTTCTACAAGAACATTCTCCTTGTGATGGCATAATTCTGGTATGGTTTCTACAATGGATTCTCAGGGTAGTTCGTGTATGATTTATGGATATTCTAAATGTACAATATTATCTTCACATCAGCACCAATTGTTGTATTTGCTCTCTTCGACAAGCAATTCAAAGCGAAATACCTATTAAACAACCCTGCCCCGAATTATTTTCAAGGACTCCTGAACTTGAATTTCAATAAAATGACATTCTGGCAGTCATTTGGGCTGGCGTTGTTTAACTCAGCACTGATTGGATACTCCTCCGTTGTTATTTTGAGCGAGAGCTATGAGGGAAAGGACACTTACATGATACTTGTCGGGAATTATATGTATTCGAATATTATCATAATTGTTAATCTAAAGATCTTGCTTATATCAACATGCATTACACCCATTCTGATAGTATCCGTGCTGATCAGTATCGTTTCTTATTTCTTGATATTCTTCTTCCTAAGTCAGCTACCGTTTCTAGATGTCTACAAAGTCATCTTCAGGTAACTACAATAACAATCATCCAAATACTACTATTACGTATTTAATTTAATTTGTATCTGGCTTAGGTTGTATTGTGCTCCTTAGGCTTGGTTTGGCCACGTGTTTATCGTGATCAGTGGCTTACTAGTTGAGTTCTTAGCTTTGAAATGGCGAATATTATATGATGAATTGCAAGGTCCACTGAGAACACCTGAATTACTCTAAATACCTTATCAAAAGCTCAAACTCTCGTAGTCCTTGTAAGAGAAGACACTCATCAAATTTATTTATATATTAATTATTTGTTTTTTTGTACTGCTTGCCAACAGAATTCCTGGGAATACACCTAAAAACGTGGAAATGACTGAGATCAAGGTATCGAATTTCAAGCGATCTCGCTCGTCCTCCATTCAAATACAAAATGATCTCACTAACAAGCATAACACTAATAATCCAAATAACAGTAATAGTAGAATGAAAAGATTATCATCTTCATCAATAATTCTCACCGCAAACAGCAATCCTAATAATAAACAGCAATAACAGCAAGCAAGTACACCTAATTGAGCTTACAGCAATCATTCATTCCTTTGTTTACACTAACTTATCTTTTTCCTTCGAGACTCCTGAGTTGCCCTTAGCTTTTTCAGGTGTATATTTCTTTTAATTTCATTCATTTTCTAAGAAATGAACACTATTTTATATTCTCTCCATTCATTTGTGTTATCGCTGTTAATTTGAGTTCTTTCCAGTATTTTAAACTGTCTTCCTTTGTTGTATGTTAGTTTTAAACTATTTTGTCAATGAACTTTAAATTCTCATGAAATGCTTGCTGACGAAATCAAAAGTCTTGAGGATCAATTAAGTGCTTAATTTAGTATTAAAATCAACTGTTTTTTGCCCTTTGTGGAACTTTCTAATACTTCTGGAGTAGAAGCATAAACATCAAAGTTCTCTTAATATAAATTTTTGTAATTTCGCTAAAGATCCAAGATGATAGCAGGCAGATAATTGAAGTCAACAATAAAGAATCTGCTCTTCCTAGCGAGCGGTTCCAATACCATTCTTGCTCGCTTCTCCACAGGAAAGTCAAGGTAGATAAAGCTATAAAGTTTTTTAGAGCTATTTGTATTCGATTTATTTCTGTAAAATCAGCAAATTAGGTAAGATACATACGATGACGATATGATAGGATAAGATATGATGATGGCAATGTGTGGCTATGGCTTATCTTGAAAGAAATGGCTATCTAATCAAAATATCTTTTGTAGATTTCATCTACGGTTTGAACCCCACAATGATCGCACTGCATGCTAACCGCAGAGTCATACATGAAGTCATCATCAATCAATCTGTCTAAGGTTCATCTACTTTTTGTTAAGAAAGGCACATACAATTACAAGAGCATATTCATCTTATTGATGAGCTAATTTGCTTGAAATTTCACAAAATGGATAGAGAAATATCATGCATTATCATAATATTCAAATAATATTACTCATAGGTAAATTGCCTCCGAAGGTAGCTAACATAATCAATACTGCAAATGCTAAGAAGATCCCGATCAAATTCTTAATGAGGGTAAGCTCCAAGAGTGCAAGAATATAATCCCTAATTTCTTTTTCACACAGTTTGCCTTTCATTTTTATTTGATTTACTGTTCTCTCAGGAAAAGATGGATAGACTCGTTGAGGATTAACCACATCAAAATGTGATAGTTAAGTGTGATCCTTTGAAGTATCTTCGCACTAACTCCTGTGATATTCTCCCTGGGAAAATGATTGTTTATCTTGATAGACTGACCGACCCTTAAAATTTCGGTGCTATTATCAGGACTTGCTAATATCTAGGAGTCGATAATGTCATAGTTGATGAGTATTCAAGATGTCCATTGAACTCGACAGTGTCAAAGACAAGCTCAGGAGCATTAGAAGTCATGGATATATACTGCACATCGGAACCAATTGAATTCCTCTAAGGTAGGAGAGGAGATCTAATATGATGTTTTGATATTATGGTATTTTTATAAAATTTACTTTTTTACTTTAGATTGCTAGTAGCGTGGCTGGAAGGTCTATGCAACAGGTTTAAATCACAAAGAAAACCAGGTTTCACTAGAAAAGCTTAAGGTTTAAGAATCAGTAAGGCGATATCCCTTTTTTCAAATGATATTTCTCTCTTCCTCAATTTAGTTATGGAAAGCAATATTATCCTGGTTAATTTATTTGATTAAATTGTCATTATTAGGATAAGATAGTCTTAGTCATGGGCAATGAAGGAACAGGTGTTGACCCAAAGATCATGGCAGTAAGTGATAAAATAGTTCACATAGACTAATCAATCTATCTAGGAAAGGCTCTGCAATTCCCTCATTCCCTTGTTGATTCTCTGAATGTAAATTCAGCAGCTTCAATCATAATTTAAAACCTAAAGCTCAAGATGGCTCAAGCAGTTGCACCCATCAGATGAATAGACTGATTTAATTCATATGCATGACTGCGAGCACATAAGCTTGCAGGAAGCAAATTAATTAGAATCTTTGATAAAAGTATTTTTTTCTATTATTATTCTCTAGTTTCTTTATTTTTATCTTGTATGAGAATGTAAGTTTAAAATGGAGGGGGTATATTTTGCCTTGAGTGATAAAGATCGAGATAGTATTTATCATTCGCACTCCCATACGCTATTCAGATGAAATTTCACTGAATTTTAAGATGAAAAACACATCTTCTCAAGTTTATTATTACTTGTTATCATAAATTGAGCCATAAATTCAAGCAGACAAAACAATCAGAGAAATAACTAAATCTGTTTATCCATTTCTTTTTTCCATCTTAACTTGACACAAGGCTACACATGAAGCTTTTGGCATCAAGGATAAGATCTAAGCTTATATCACATTAAGAAGGGACAAAGCTTTATTTTTTCATCTGAATCATCTTCTTTCAAAACTTCCAAACAAGCGGAAGCTTATACTAAAGAAGTAATCCAGATTTGAAAAAGAACCACAATAGTATCGATGAAGAAATTATTCCTCTGCGTTTGTCCGCTCTGGGGTAATTACTTCAATAGATTCAACGGAGTGGAGTGTACATAAAAGAAAACTCTATCCTATCAAATATGTTTTCATAGAATACATAGAAAGTCTTTGAGATTCTTTAGGCTGATTTCCAAGGACACATATATTGAAAGAGAGCTCCAAATCTCCTCTCTACGAAGTTGCCAAGCAGGGCTCTGTCTGGTTGCTCTTGCGACAATCTTGAGGAAACTGAAATCAACTCTAAAATGAAGCTGGACCAATAAAAAACATGAAAAAGAATCTAATTGCTGTGGTTTTAACTCTTGCTAGCTGCTCATCAATTAAAAAAGAAACTAATTTTTTAGCTTTCTATCTTTTTAATGAGTAAAAATTTTCTTTGCCTTAAAAGAAAATAATCAAAAAGAATATCTGATCAGTCATAAAAATAACAGAAGAATAGAACAGTAAATTCAAGATTGGTTTAAAATGCTCAACAAATCTTTAAATATTCAAGCCAGCCATACAAATGAAGAAATTAGACACATCCTTTGACTAAAGCAGCTTTTTAACATCTGTGGAGTTTTCAGGATAAATATTTTTAACTGCGCTCTTTCTTACAACACTAATCAACAATATTAAAAGAATATCATTAAGATTTTTAAAAATTCTTTGTTTATTTTTTCTATTCTTTGAATCCTTTCATTGATCTACTAATTTTTCGCTATTCGAGAAATATAAATACAAGACCATATAAATAAATACAGAAATCATGTAAAGAAAGGTTATCAAAAGGCCATAAGAACTAGGAAATAGTCCTAAGAATTTCATTGGGGTCTGAGCTATTTCGGTAGTGATTTCTTCCAAGATTGAGTTCAAGACTTCTGTGTATTTTAATAGATTCTCATAATCATTGTTCTTATTCGCTTAGATTTTTTCATTATCAGTCAATGAGTCAGCACAAAATTAATCATTTTTTAAGCATACTCTATTTTCATGTATTGAAAGAACCTATGCCTGGCAATACGATTTATTTAGTTCAGCATAGAATCTCCATTAAGCATCTTTTTCAATTATCTCAAACATATCGTTTTGGCCATTTTTTTCTTCAAAAGTATCTCTAAAAAGTAGTAACTTCGTTAGTATATTCTTCACCATTTACACTACCTTCAGCTATTCACGATATTAGTGATTTATTACAGTCTGCCGTTAAACTCGATAAGCAAAAAGAATCGATATGAGAATCACATCCACGATGTAATAAGGCACTAGGTATTTAGATTCAGCTTAACCTAAAAATGTCTTGCTGTAAAGTTAACTCAAAAATATCTCAAAGAAAACAACTGTTAAGTAACCAAACAAGAAGAGAGTGCATCTATCCATAGGTTAGGAAGCAGTTTTCTTGAAATGATTGAGTAAATTTCTCATTTCCGCCCATGTTTTTAGGGTTGTAATATCGAGGGGGTTAATACTTGGGAAGCATACATAATGCCTTGGGTTTACTCCTAGGTATGAATCATAGCATAGAAGACCACTCATTGCTTTATTATAGTCATGAATGAAGCTTAAATCCTTTATTTCGCAGATTGTTCTTGCAAATTACCCAATTATTTAACCAGAACAAAGAAACGGAATGAGTGTAAACCAAATATTGTAGACAATGAAATCCTATTAAAAAACAGCAATCTGTATAGGAGTGATTGAATAGCTTTGAAATATACAACCAGTGTGACTATAACTTGAATAGAAATGTATTAAAATGTCCCAATGTTCTTGATATACGATTTCCTGACTATTGAATAGCAAAGATCTAGCCCAGAATAATACTAATTTTTTAAAACAATAAAAAATAAGATTATGAGCAAAATAAAAGAATGAAAGGATTAACTAACCCTCTGATCCCCACACCTCTCCCCCAGTTATTTGCTTACTACTTGAGTAGAATCACAGTTATTTTACCATTCTGTCTCCTTCTCTGGTTGACTCTTTAAGTTAGACTTCTTATTCGGCAAAACAATTACTCTTTTGATTTTTCTGGCTTATTTTGCCTTGAGTTCGCTTTCTGAAAAGACAGATATAAATTTAAATATGAAATCATGCTCAGAAATGTGTAAATTCTTCATTGTTCTTGTGAGATTCCTCATAGTTTCAAATTTCATATGGTTGAATAGTAACAAAGCAAAGGCATTATTTTCAAAGGACGTTCTGCCTAAAATTGCAAAGCAAACTGAAATCACTCCATAATATAGGAAAATCTTGTGATATTCTGAGACCAAAAAATCAAACTCCTCTCCTTTGACGGCAGAGTTAGTCCGTAGGTAATAGTAGTTCAGGCAAGCAATCCATAGAATCACTGATGAGAATAAATTGTAGATCTCAAGGCAAATCAACATTTTTTTATTGCTGACTTTCTTCGATAGTTTTTTATAAACCCAAAATGAGAATATTGGGCCTATGAATTGTAAGATAATGAATACAAAGAAGATCAGAATCGGCTCGTATTTGAGTTTATCTCGAGGATGTATGCCGCTGAGAATTTTCAAAGTGTAGATTTTGTCTAAGAGAAAAAGCTGACTAGAGCGAACAGAGCTACTAGAGTAAGAAGAGACTCCTGGGGGAATCTAGATGCTGCTAGTGTTATTCTGAGGCTTGTAGTTTATTTCTGATGCAAAAATAGTTTTTCTGTGGTAGAATTCTGATTCCTTGGAGCTCATTTGGACTTCTATTTGCCTAAAATCTTATCCTTGAGTTGGATCGATTTGCTTCTCATAAATCACCACAGTCTCTTATTTATCATATTAGATTATGGTATTATCAATAGGAAGGGAGGAGTGACTTGGATGGCTGATTTGATGGTCCTAGGTTAGATTTCCTTACAAAGGAAAGGAAGATTCCGAGAGAATACTGAGTTGTATTTTATCCATACGGATACTCCTTTAGGAAAGATTTGCTTAATAAACATTTTATGTTAGTTGTGAGTGCTTATTAGGCATTATTAATATCTCTGTTATTCATCAAAGATGAAATAAGCAGTTGATTTGTCAGAATTTCATTGTTTTAAAGAATGTTAATTCAATTATTTTTCTTGAAGGTTTGGATTTACTCTGCTGACTTACAAATGAATCTCAATTGAAATTAGAAATTTCTAAGGCATGCGGAAAATAAGATTTCTTCTGAGGAGAGTCACTGGAAATTAATTGATTAACTATTCACATAAGTAGTAAATCTCATAAGATACTTTAAGATAATTTAATTGTTTTTGAAGTAACTATGGGAAGTAAGTTGAAGAGATAACTATCACCGCTTAGCCTAGAAAATCTTCCAAATAATAGATAAACTGGCTTAGAGAGGAGATTAGATATTCAATTCCTTCCTTCTTTGGTTATTAAGATAGCTAATTTTCAGAGCTAAATAAAAAACCTAAGAATATTCCTTCTTTTCTCCTTTTTTCTTAAGATATTTCTTTCTTTTTTCTTTTGAGAAAAGCGATTTCAACTAAGATCTAAATACACTCTCTCCAAAGAATAATTAATCTCACAAAAAAAATTGTGCTTCACTCTTTCTTCCCATCCTTTAAACTCGATATTGAAACCCTGACATACATTCCTTCAATTTATTTAATCAAGGGAGTTTAATTCCACTAGGCTAAAGAATATGGCTTCGACTAGTTAAGGATGCTCAAGAATGTATTTATCATGCTTCCAATGATTCACTTGATGGTCATCTCCTGTTATTCGCTTTGTTTGCTGAAATGGTTTAAGAGTTGGATCATCATCTGTTTATTATTTAACTGGATTCGAGAAAATAGTAGTGAAATACGATTTTAAGTGATGTTCTTAGGATCTGTCTTTGGTTTGACACTTCTTGATCAAGATATACCTTATCCATTTTTGAAGAGAAGTGTTTTCATAGTTCAGTTGAAGATTATTAGAGATAGGAAAATAGGAGTTCTGGCCCAATTCTCAATCTGAGAGTGTTTCCAAAAGTCAAAAAATCCCTTGTTTTTCATCCAAAACGTAGTTTTCATTTTTTTCCCAAAAACTTGATTTACAAGAGATTTCCTTAATTTTAAGGATGTTATTTTCTACCTTTTTTTCTCCATTTGGGCCAGAACTCGTACAATTTTTCACTCTTAATGCCAGAATCCAAGAATGAAAATTTCTCACAAAATAAAATTGTGAATGACAATTATTTTTATTCATTTTACAATACTTAAAACTAAAATAATGCTCAAAATATTAAAATAATATGTTAATGTCAAAACAATATTTATTTCAAGGCTCTTTTTCAACAACAGAGAGGTGAAGGGGAATAAAGTGGACGAGCTCACCCCATAATAAAAAATTCCTTATTTTTTTTAACTCCTTCAAATCAACTCAATACCTTAAACTCTCTCAAAAACCTCATTTTTCACCAAAATGTTGTTTCAAGCTGAATCGATTGCTAGTTATTTGCTTGTTTGTATTCAGGAGGTGTTTTTTACAAATTGTTAAACCTGTGTTTTTTGTAGTGTTAATAAAAGCAATAGCAGATTTTAGGAAAGGCTTCTTCATTAAATACTAAATAGTAAATGATTTGCATTATTTTAAGTAAATTATCAACATAATAATTATAATTATTGATAATTTTCTATAATTTATTTATTGTTATGTATTAAATAGATAATGACTATTGACTATTTCATCATAAAATTCGTGTTTTTTTACAAATGCTCTTGGGTTCTAGCATAAATGAAAAAAAGCAGAAAAAAACCCTGAAAATTAAGGAAATTGCTTGCAAATTGATTTTTTGGGAAAAAAGTTAAAAATGACCTTTCGTGGTAAAAAATAGGAAACACGTTTAAAGTTTAACAATAGTTTAAGGCGTCAAATTGTGCCAGAACTCATATTTTTCTATCTCTAATACTCCCATATATAAAATCTTCATGCTTGGTGCAAGTGAAACTGTTGGGAATAGGACCATTCACTAATTCATCATTTCAGGTATGTTTGTTACAGCTGATATTAAAATCCTTTCGAAGCCTCACTTGTAATTATTACAGAAAAGGAGCAATCATAATGATAATCGATTTAACTTGGTCATATTATGAGATTTTTTAAGCTCTGAAAAATCATTGTGTAGCAGTTCGCATCCCTCCTCTGAAACCTTCAACAAAATGCAAAAAACTTGTAATACCATCAATGCTTGCAAATGAACACAATGTATCAAACATGTTGTTATTCTTTCTTAGAGTTTTCCATTTATCTTTGATAAGATCGAGGAGTACTTAAATTCCCCATAAATACCCAAGAAAGAATGGTGTGCAGATCGACTCACAGAGATATTCTGTATGGTAAAAGTGGATTAGCTAAGTAGTTAACTAGGTTTAAATGAGGAGACTAAGAATAATAATTATTTTTTAGTTATTGAAAAAAACCCAAGATTAAAAGAAGAATGAATTTATACTAACAAAGGGGATGAACTGCAAGGGAAGGTGTAGCTATTCTTGAGAATATTGCGGAATATTTAAAGATCATGGAAGAAACTGCTGGGAGACTTGAAAAACCTGGGATGATAAATTAATTCTATGGCGATCTCAGGAGGATTAGGGAAAGGACGAAGAGTTAACAAAATTAGAGAATGAAGTTAACAGAAGTGATTAAACAAATTGCAGGTATCTAATATGAGTTGTTTCGTGATACGATTCCCAGTTTTTATCGCATGTTTACATAAACTACTTTTGAGTGAATTCTTCAACAAAATTTAATATTTCTTTGAAAAAAACAAAAGAAAATCTTGTTTAAATCTACTTGTTAATTCTATGGTGGAATCAGTGGAGATACTAAGATTTGGTATTCTTGTTCTAAAGACATTAGATAATCAGCTGCGATTATTGTGTGTATTAGTATCGAGAGGATGCTGATAGACTTTATTAAAGAGAAACTGATTTCTAGGATTTGAATTAAATAGGAGATGTGTTATCGGATAATATTAGAAAGTTCTAGATTAGGCTTCCTAATCAAGTGAAAGTAACATTTAAACTTGAACTCATTAAAGCAGGGAGCACGGAAGAGTATGCAAATAGTAAAACTGAGCTGTTTAGTGTAGCAGAAAATGATGGCACTGAGAATTTAGGGTTAATCTAAGGACTTTAAGATGATTAAAGGATAGCAGACAATGTTACTGTGCATATGGCTAGAAAGACATGAAGGAATGTACTTTTGAATGAATGGGAAGGTAGAGAAATAAAGATAATGTCTTAAATAGGACAATAAAAATATTAATAAAAATTGTGGTTGTGTTGATCTTATTAAATTCATAATTTGACTCATATTTTAAAAAGTAATAATGTGATTGAACAAATCAACAACAGCATCATACATCAGGAATATTAAACAAATCAAAAATGGATGATTGTTGAATAATTCATTTTAAATATCATTATCTTGAGAAATGGAGAACCCAAGGCTGGAAAGGATTTAAAATAATACTTTTAGAATTTTGTTTCAAGTTACAGTAACTTTTTTAATAATATCTTAAGCTGAAGAAAAATTTTCATTAGTTTAGAGGGGGAGAAGGGAGGAGGTGATCTAATAATAAAATATCCAATCAAATTATTTCTTTCTGCGTATGGTGAATGTGTGATAAAGATCTTTCTCTTTTCTATTTTCAAGAGAAATTAACCACTCCCTCAATAAAACTACCTCTTCTCCCCTCCTTCATTTGTTGCTTTATCAATTAGAATTAGGAGAAAAATTGAAAAACCCATAATAATAAAACAAATAGAAGTTATTTTTCCTTCTCAATTTTTTTTTATAAAATGCTCTTTTTCGAATACAATTAACCAGTATTTTTCTGAATGTCAAGCAATCTCAAAGTAATTTATTTGTTTTGAGATTACTTTAGAAGAACTAGAGCAATTAGTAAACCAGGTGATATTCTGAATCAATTACTTATTTACTTCATTTTAGAAATGAAACTAATTTGAGCTCTTATTCTTAACTAATTCGATGTAAACTCATCCAAAAGTGTAATGCTAGCTAATTTGAAGTGATATTTTATATTAGAATCCATAAGAATTATTTATTTAGTATTTTCTGTTAAAGAATAATAAGTTGCGTTTAATGTTCTTATTTTTATTTATTTTATGGTTCAAATACTTTTGTCCACTGATCATAATAAAACAGAGAAAGAAGGGATATTAATGAAATCTGAGAGTATTTTTTTTGAAGTTCGTCGTAGTAAAGGATTTTTTTTTCAAAAGATGTTGTAATTCTTCTGATTAGTAACAATAATCCAGTATCTTAAGGAAATAACTAATATTATTTAACAATAATTAATATTCATCTTTGAGAAGAAATGGAACATATGACATATGAAACAGATGAATGTAAATGCTGTAACAGAGATCAAAACACAAAACAAAGAGAAAAAAGAGACTTTGCAATGTATCTTTGAAATTGATGCATAATAATAATAGTAATATTAGTACTTCAATGTGGTTAGAAATACATATCTAAATGAAATCATCAACTTTAGAAGTAATAATAATAAGAAATAACCTAAAAAATTTCAAAATTATCTGTAGAATACCATACGAGAATAATAAATAGCGCATAACAATAAAATCTTTGTTTATGATTATCAAATGTCAATTGTGATTGTGTAAAATCAATAAAAAATTTGTTTATGTGTCTGTCCTTGAGAAACTCAAATCACAAAGATATTATTACAAAGCAACAGTATTTAAATAATTAAAATTGTGAACTAACCAATTAATAATAGTCTAAATTAATCTTAAAAAGAAGATAAGGGGAGTAGTTATGTGATTGATGGCAAAGAGAGTTTTTGATTTATCCATCCTTCTATTTTCTCCTTCCTTTACTTGGATATCAGTGTAAGCCTTCAATTTATTAAGGATAAGAATCAAGACAATTCAAATTATCCCTTTATTTACAGTTTTTTCTGTATCCTTTTTATTTTTATTCTTTCAACAACAAAAACCAAAAATATGTCTTGTCACAATTAAAATAATGGAGGGTAATCAAAGTTGCTTGTGGAAAACGATCAAGCGCTGAAACACAATCTTTTGAAAAATTCTACTTGTTATAATAATACGTAACATTAGTCTATTTCACAGGTTTTCTTTGTTTCCGTCTTATTATTATGATCGTTTGGAAAATTATTTAAAAAAGTTTGATTTGTGGTGGAAAATGCAGCTTTAAAGTATGAATGAGGCACTTTTAATTGCTTTCAGCAAGGTAACCATAATTTCTTCATTTTGCCTTTTTTTTATGTTGAAATTGTATTTCGAAAAGGATTTTTTTCTTTTGAAAGAAGATGAAATATAAAAAATGGTAGAAGAAGTTTCTTTTTAGACTGTATTTTAGTGAATAATATGGTTATGAGCCAAGTAATGTTTCATTTTTTCATTATGAATTGCCTTCCTCATCAAATCAAAATTAACTGTAAATTTCCTTGAACTCAAAATCAAATAAGCGCCTGAAAGTAAATGGATTAGCACCATCCATATAATTTAACAATGCACGAATAATGAAATTTAACAATAAAATAATAATTGATTGGTTTTTTCAGTTGTTTGGTTTTTAACTGGATTAATAGCAAAAAACGTAAAAAAAAATATCATGAAATAAATAAATGAATGCTAAATGAAGAAACAAGAGGGAAATTTGGAAGAGTTTATAAATAACATTAAGAATTAAATTCATTATTGAATAAGAAAAAAGATAGAGAGTGCTGATTGCGACAGAAGAAACGAAAATAGAGGATAGGAGAAAAAAAGAAAAGATAAGATAATAAACACACTGAAATCAAAAAGAGGGAGAGCCGAATCTGATTGAATAGATTACGAGCAAGACTACTCTTGCCAAATTGGGAGCGTCAGGTGGGAGAGGGTAATAATAATCTTAAGCAAATAAAAATTAACCATAAAGAGGGAAAAAGCTGTTTTGAGAAAAAGAAAACTTTAGAGACTGGGTTAATAAGAAGGCGAAACGGGGGAGGAGAGACACACTAACACAAAACTGACAAACTCTAACTTACAACTAACTGTTCCATTTCAACGCGATTTCACTTCTCCTTTTGAAAGCGCATATTAACTCTTTATTGGACATACTTAGTAATGAGTTGCAGTCTACAAGGACACTAACTAACCCAAGAACAACCTACACTTGGCATTGAGTGTAGTCTCCCACCCCCTTTCTGCCATGAAATACGCTCTGATGATACTCACCCAGATATCTCTGCTCAGAATCTTCTCACTCAACTTCAATCCGATTAACCAGGATCTTTTCTTCCTCAATTTAATTGGGAAAATAAATGGCTCAAAGGTACAAGATAACATACTATTATATTATCAGATAATCACAACTAATATCGAAATAAGGAGGGAGGGAAAAGGACTTTAAGTCTAAAGATAATTTAAGATTAAACAAGTTAAAAAGCTCACTACAGAGGAAGATATAGAGTGGATTAGTGAGTGAAATTAAAGGGATGATAAGCAGTAGCTGTAACTAAATACAGATTATTCTTTCTCAGAATGTTGGCTTGCTAATTTGGCGGCTTTTCACTTTGAAATTTAAAATTGCTCTTATTTCAGCTTAACTCGTTGAACTCAAACTTTTTTTAAATAATGAAAAAAGGTGATGAATACTCCTTCATGCTTTAAAGAATCGAGGAATACTGTCAACTCTACAATCTCTAGAAGTATCCTAAAAAAACACATCCAGAAGACATCTACCGCTCTCCATCAAGTAAGTAGACTGTTTTGACTTTTTGGAGAGAAGAGATTTTAATAATAGCTTATTAAAAATAAAATATTTTTTACTAATCAATGAAAACACAAGAACATGGAGGAAAATACTTAAAAAATACAAAAACTTTCAGGGTGTGGTAGAATTTAATTAATTCCTAGCAGGGGTGGGTGGGTGGCTCAATTCGAGTGCTATTTGGCTTACAAAAAGAGAGAGAACTAAATTTACAGATTTCGTGCTTAAAAAAGAATATTGTTCTAAAACGAAATCCAGCGCGGGAATGAGATTGTGGAGGAACTATTATTAATCGAATATTTAACTGATATGATTTTTTTTGACTATTTAGATGGTATGGTCTATTTCGTTGAAGGTAATTGTGTTGGATCTGAGTTCGGATTCCCAAGGGTGCCCTTCCGCAAACAATACAGATGGTAATTAGAAAGATAAATTTAACTATTATTCTTTTTACATTATCATCATTATGATCCCTTTGCATCATAACTTCTCAATACTCTTTATCTCTTAAACATGCTTCTCATAATTTTCAAATATCTTTATTAAACAGGAAGAAAATGAATTTCACAACTGACTTACCAAAGAAACACCCTTAAGTGACTTACATTGTTGCTTCTTCTGTAAAATGTTAGAAGCAAAATCAATCTGATAAACCGGAAACTGACATATATCGCATGCATGCTGTAATTCTCTACAAATAACAGCAATCAACAGATCAAACTAATTAGTCAGCTGATCAATCACTGCAATAACCTAACTCTTCTCCGTCATCTAAGCAATATATTCTCTGCCATATCCGAAAAATAGACACCTTATCTGAAAATGAGAAATCAACCATTGTACCTCCTACTGCTTGCTCATCAGAAAAGAATTTCAGCTGTGAATAGAAAAAAAGAAAGCATATTGCTTAGTCAGATGACTCATAAGGCTCCAATGACAGCGGTGATGATCTTTCTGTTGGAACCAAGCCTAGAAAACTCAAGGAAAATACCCTGAAATAACATGATTTCAATGGGAAAAGTAACGAGAATAATTGCAACAGTGTTCGCATTGCAGCTGCTCCTTAGGTAAATTCGCTACTTTTGAAGGCTCTTGAATAAACTACTTTATCTGGTCAGAAAAATTTACTCGCCAATATCTCTGAAAATGCTCTAAAGCAATCTAAACCTCAAGTAGCAGTGTAATAAGGCCAGGCATTAAATGATCCTCCCAAGAAAAAGCTGTCGTTTTAAGCAGCTCGTAGCTCAAGAATTACATAGCCTTTTCCTCAAATATCCGATGCTTTTCATCACTTCAATAACTTGACTAATATTAACAACTACAGCAATTCCAATAGCAACAGCATCGTAGATAGTCCAGATATTACTTACTAATCTAGACTTTGTTATTCATCTCCACAATCCTTCCCTTCATCTTACAATGCATATTCTTGTTCTCCTAGTCTGATTTCACCAACTCCTGTTTTTCCAGCATCCTTAGCTTGCCCACAGAATCCTTTGATCTTGAATGATAATAATCCTCAGTTGCTACTATTGCTTCTTCAGTAGTTAGAAAATTAGCAAAAGGCAATCAACTAATAATAATATCAACAATAATAAGGTTTTTAGTGGGTGTAGTAGCTAGTCAATTGCGGTCTGTTGAAGAATTCGTCTGATTTGAATGAAATACTTCTTGCAATGACGAGTCAAGTCCCTTTTCTAACAACCTAAGACATCAACTATGCAAGTCTCTTAAACATGAACAGTCCCTAGTAGCTAAATAATAATGGACTTTTCCTGGGGCAGTAGTACTTCAATAATATAAATGTCCAAGCAAAGCCCAATGACAAGTGATCCTTGGACATAAACAACAACAATAATAAGTTAGATCTTGTTCAACTCAAATTTTGACATCTTTTTCCCTTTAATTTCTCCCCATTTTTCGTATAATCATAAATAATTAACCAAAAGCAGAGATAAATGCTAGCCATATCTCCAATTTTCCAAGAAAATGAAGAAGATAGATGATGGTGATGATGAATCAACACACTTATGATTGATATTCTCCTTTATTTCACCATCATCAATAATAACAATATACCTTTAGCTCAGCCATCTTCTTATAATAAAGACGTTCTCCCTTGTTTTCTATCTAGCAGCAACCGAAGAAATCCATCCTTTTCTGAACTTTTCCTATAAAAACTCACCTATATAAATTATAATCCTAAACTGTATGAAAGAGGCTAGCCACAGCACAATTTTTGGCACTCTTATTTTACATGCTTATTTTTCCTATTTTTCCATATTTTTATCATATTTCACGCTTTATAAATAAATATTATTATTCATTAATTTCATTTATTTCTTCAAGCAATTTTATTTATCCTTGAATATTGTTTTTGTAGCATAAAACAAGAGAGATATCTTTCAACCTCGATAGAGTTTTTCTCGAGAAGCTAAAAGAAACCAATCGAAACCCTTCGAAAGGTTTAATCTCCAATTAAATCATCAAACAACATAACAAATATCTAAAACAAGCTTTTTATTTAAATTTATTATTTTAAGATTATCTTTGAAATAAAGGGATGTTGTTCAGGAAGTATCTACAAGCCATAGCAGGCAGTCATCTCCATCACCAAAAGAACTCTTTTAGCTTTAGTTCTACTGGAAAACTTGGAGGAAACCTCTATATTTGGTAAGGCAGTTCATTTACTCAAAGCTCAGATTTAAAACCAATTAGATAGCGAATTGTGACACCTGAAGGTGTAGAACTGGAGAATGCCATTACCAAAGCAGTTTTAGGATAGAACATCATAGCTTTAATCACTACCGATGGATAACTGTACACTCAAGGAGAAGGTAAATATGGTGCTTTGGGACATAACGACGCAAAGGATTATAAAACACCTAAGAGAGTTGATTTCTTCTAGAAACACAATCTTAAGGTCGTTGATGCCGTCTGTGGGTAGAACTACATGATGGCACTGACTCATGATGGCGATGTTTGGACTTGGGGATGGGGTGGCAAACAAAGAAACATCATCATGCAATAATTCTTCTCTTTTGCTGGTGCACTCGGACATGGAGACTAAAAGCATCGATTCTCTCCTACCCCTGTTTAAGCTCTAAGATCACTGCCTCCAGTGAAGGCCATTGCAGGTGGCTTGCACTCCGCATTTGTTCTGAATAAATCAGACGATCTTTATTTCTGGGGAAGAGGAACACATGGATCCTTTGGTGATGGCTATTCGAAAGATCTCTTGTTACCAAGATAGAACAACTACTTCGATGTCTTGAAGAAAACCGAAAACACTACAATTAAGACCATCAAGAGCTGCAATAGTTTCTCAGTGGCTTAGTTATCAAACGGCGGGCTCGTTGGATGGGGATCCAATGACTTCGGTTAAATGGGGATAAATAATGAAATTGGTGTGGAATTACATGAAACATCTCCTTTTCCTGCTGTAGTTCACACAGAGAAAATTACTTCTGCCATAAAGAACTATGAAATCGGTGAGGATCTCTTAGTTCTCGAATTAGAGAATGGCTAAGTGTACTACTGTGGAATGAAGTTAGCTTATCTTCCTAAACAATTTGAGTTGCCCACAGAAGCTGGAAAGATCAAGACCATTGGAGCTGCTTTCAGATCATTCGCAATAGTCGATGAAAACAATAAGATCTACATGAAAAACAAGTTCCTCTAATCTAAGTCTGAGAATATCCATACAGGAGTTTATACTACTGACAATTCTCTGTTTGATAACGGAAACATCCTATCAATTGGAGGCACATACAGGAATCACTATGCTATTGTCTAGCTTTGATTGATGAATAGATATCATAATCTTTGGTCAAGAACAGTCTAATCTTCAATAGCCACCTATTTCCATTTCCATACACGCAAAAACATAATTAATCTGTTGTATTTCATAGAGAATATTTTGTTTGTTGGACTCATGGCTACATTGTTAAACATATTATTTACATTTGCATCTGTTTAGTGCATTAGTCAACTGTTTTTATAAGTTCTTAGCGATAATACAATATATGCAATTACATCATTTTTATGTTATTGTATTGGTCTGAGTTTTCTTCTTCTTATTCGATAATATCTCATAACGAAAGTAAATTTTTAAACAGAAAAAATATGTATACCATCTATTTTATCTAAAAAATAAATTTTATCCATAATGCCAATAACAAATCACAGAATGAATAATAAAATCAAGAAATTAAATAAAAGAATATCTTCTTCTGAGATCCATTCAGTGTTCAGAGCTCATAAATCATACAAATAACTTAAAAATGAGTAAATCTTCAAAAGCATATGTTTCATTTAAAGAAGATTTGGTAGATTTTATTTAACATGGTATTTATTAAATTCTGAAGAATTTGGAATATTCCTATTTGTTTCTTTTAAAACAGAGTAATTTTTATCAGACTTTTTTTTTCTTGTGAAGCCGCATAATTATGATAAAATAAAAGGCCAAATATGTTCTTTTCTCATTCTCATGTTTTTCAGTTATCAAATTGAGAAAATATCTTTGGGGAGGGCATTTTTATGGATGCCTGTAAATCAAAGTTAGCTTTGGGAGATTGAGAGGGGGTAAGCTATTTTTTCATTGGGTAAATTAGGGATATGAGAAAATATAGCTCCGATGGATAAAAAGCTTCTTAATAATTAAAGCAACATCAAATTCATTTCCAAAATAATTTTTCTTTCATTTTCACAAGATATGCAATTTGTGTTAATCTATCTTTCGATTTAGTTTGCTCATCCAATGAAATCACAAGAAAATCACAGTAAATTCGAAATCCTTTTAATGGAATAGAACCACTAAGAAAATATATTAATTCCATTTATTTATACACAGAACAAGTGAGGGCATATGCGTGTTGGTGTTTGTGTAAGATGGAATGAGTTTATGGTTATTTTTAACTACAGTAAGTAATCTAGAGGTTGATGGTAGTGTTCGTAGAATCAATAGTGTTGGGTGGTGAATGCACTTAAATAAAGCAGATTATGACAGACTCTATTCCTATCAATTCGAAGAGATAAAAGCAAGAGAAAAAGAGAAGATTAATTTCACTTCCCAGCAGGCACAAACACAAATACACAGTTCTCATTCTCCTCCCCAAGACGCACTCTTCCGAACGAGTAGTACTCACATTCTTCTTTTTTCTTTCAATATTCTAGTAGAGTTTAGTGTAAGATGCATGTTTTCAGCAAGCCATCCACTTAAAATCATTATTGATTTGGGGGCTGTAAGGAAAATATGAAGGTATGTCTTTGAGAAAAGGGTTTTCTCAATAGGAAATGGCTAAGAAAAATAAGAGAAAAAAAAATTAATTATTTCTAGCGACATGGAGCAAGAGTAAAGATTTTTCAGCAGATATCTTAAGAATGAAGATGCTAGCATATGACAGCAATGAGATATTAACCCCAAATTACTGCCATTGTACTTTTAAGCGTGGCTCTATCTCTCTGATTTATTTGCAGCATCAAAAAGATCAATAAAATATGTTTTAGAAAATGCATCTCAAGAGGAAGAAATGAATGAAAATTACCAGAATCAAAGTGAGCTTGCTATTATTTTAATGCATAGGCTCCTGGAAATAAGTAGTAGATAATACCCCCTCTAAGGTTGTTTAGTTGCTCTTTGATACAGCTAAAACCAATATGGTTATTTATCATAATTTGTTTGAAATTTACAACTTAATCAAAATATCTCATTAAGTAGTAACCAAGCTCATGTTTGATGTTCTTTTGTGGGGAAAAGTCAGATGGACTCAGAGAATAACGAAGACCCTGATGAGCAGAAAGACAGAATTGTTGAGGAGAGTCCAAAGGGCAGATTCTTGCGAGTAAGAACCATCAAATAATCTAAATGAAGGAATTTAAAGGCTAAAACGATAGAGCTAACAAAATTATCAAGAACTAGAGCAAAAAATCAATTAGCCCTACTTAAACTCAAATCTCTATTCCATAGATGGCGCAAACAATTAAGCTCTTGTGTATTTACCTTGCTTTTTTGAACCTATTTTATTAAGTTTAACGAAGAACTTGGATTCGGTGCATACAAAACAGTCTACAAGGGATATGACAATGACTCAGGATGTGAAATAGCATGGAATGTAATCAAACTGCAAGGATAAACAACAGGTAACTTAAGAAAGATAAAATACACTTTTTTTACCAAAAACATAAAGAAAATGTTATTAAAAATCATTCATTGAAAGCACAAGTTAAATTAACTCAAAACACAAGATAAATATAGATATGTCATTTGTAAATAGCTGAGTAAACAGCATAACAAAACAAAGATACTTGGAGGTGCTTAGTTAAGTAAAATAGAAGCCACAAAGTTTATGGGAAAACAACAAATATTGGAAAAAGAAATCGCATAAAAGAAACTAAGTTTGAAATAGTTTTTTGAGAATTTAATTAGTATTTCTATTCTCGAATCCATTAGCGAAAAATACACTGGCATGAATTAATTATTTATCATAAAACCATATATTTTAACAAGCAGTTTCAAAATAAACGTCTAAAGTCTTTTTTGGCTCAATCCCTTTTCCCAATTATTTGCTAATAAATGGATGAAAATGTTTACCAACTAGAACTAAAAATATGCTGATGCAAAAAAATAATGCTACAAATTTAGCCATTAAGCAGAGACAATTTTAGTTTGTCTGCTATTTTATTGGTACTTAGCTATTAATAGATTAAGCGAAGTGAAAAAAAGTACCCAAACAAAAACATTTGCCCTGGAATTGCACACATATCACTACAATTACTAAGCTGAATCACTTAGTATCATTCTCTCATCTTGCTATTTCATCATAAGACTTAAAATAATTATTTCTTTATTTTTGTATTATCCACTACGATTCTTCCATTTTTTTTGTTAATTTTTTATTGCATTAACTAATCAGCTGAGCGTAATCGTATCTCCGAGGAGATTAACTTACTCAAGAGTATCAATCACAAGAACATTATTAATTTCATCAATGCATGGATTAACCGCTAGAAAAATGAAATCGTCTTCATCACAGAATTCCTCAGCGGAGGATCACTCAAAAAGTAACTAAAATCAAAGCTATTTCGAATAATGCAGAAAATACTACCCCCCCTCCCCCCCCCCCCCCATTCTCTTTCTTCTATTAACATTAAGGTCTTCATTTTTTATTTTTATGTTGTGTCATTTGTTAAAATAATTTAGATATTTAAATCGTATCCGCAAACCTCGTTTAAAAGTAGTAAAGATGTGGAGTAAATAGATTTTATCCGGATTAGAATACCTTCACAAGTAAGAACCTCATCCGATCATCCACAGAGACATAAAATGCGAGAATATCTTCATCAACACTGTGAACAATGAGATCAGAATAGGTGATCTTGGACTTGCATTAACAATGAAAAAAGACTACACAACATCTGTTCTGGGCACACCTGAATTCATGGCACCGGAGATTTACGAAGAGAAATATGGCACTTCTGTTGATATATACGCTTTCGGAATGTGTTTGTTAGAAATGGCTACACTGCAAATCCCCTACAAAGAATGCACATCTACTCCTTAAGTCTACAGGAAAGTAATTAACTTAACTATTTCACACACATGTGATTAAATTCTAATGAACTCTTTTCTCATGATAGCTGCAAGTTCTTTTTAACATTTTTTTGTGTACCTGAACTTTTTAGGTATCTTAAGGTGTGTTGCCTTAGAGTCTACAGCTGATTCAAAACGAAGAACTGAAACAGTTTATTTTGAAGTGCATCTCGTTCAGTAGAGAACGACCTAGTGCAACTGAATTGCTTGCTGATGATTTCTTCACAGAAAGAGACATCGACAATCTACCAATTCAGCTCACAACTGACAAAGAAAAACTCTCTACTGATAAACCCCCTCAGGAAAAGACCCCCATCCACACAGAAGGTAATTCCCCCTTAACACCCTAGTAGAAGATTCTCCCAGATACCATTTTTAATAATAACAATATAATTCGCTTAACTGAATCACAACAAGAATAATAACAGAATCAATCATAACAGCATTAAGCCCCACAATTACAATAACTTCCATAGAGTTAATAGCAATAGCATCAACAATAGTAATAATAATAAGGTCGTTCATCTGAAAATTGTATTTTTCTTGCTGAAAAAGTTATGTTATCTCCTAATAGCTCAGTGAATAAAGGATCTCCATCTCCATCTTAATCATAATCAAACCAATCTATCCAACCCAACACCACAAACAATATCACCAACAATACTACTACTATTCCTTAATAACAACAATAATAATAGCATGCTCAATCTTCTCCCTCAATTAACTAGCAACCGTAATAATCTTCTCCACAAAAGAATATATGTCAATAAACAACATCTTCTTTCTCTACTCAGCAAAGCAACTCTCCGTCTGCTCAATCAGAATCTTGTAATACCCCCTAATAGCAATAGCTCCAGGGTTTAAACAACAACAGCAATAACTTTGAATAGAATCAAATATCTTCGCAGCTACTGTTAAAAACCTATGAGATAACGTTAGATAGTCATAATGACAATAATCCCTCTGGATGTATCGAATAACTGGATAGCCAACCAGTCTAACAGTAGCACGAGGAGCCTAATATTGCTGTCACTCAGTAATTGGTTGATAATACTGATCCTTCAAAGGAATAGCAATAGCCATCAGAAACTAAATCTGAAGACCTTGTTCACACAGATGAAGAAAACCACAGAGAAAAGCCACTTCTACAAGCCGAATAAATGTAGCAGCAACAAGATCTGTAGAAACCTCTAAATGAGTCTTATTCTGGTGAAGAGGCTTCCTGCATGAATGCTGTTTTCAAGAGTGTATCATTCGGTGTTGACTGCCCTTATGACATGGATTTTGGGGACATGACTCCATAGTAAGTATCTTTTTACTCCAAAAGAAGAGTGGAATCGAATATTGATTGTCTTTTATCTTCTGAAAAAACACATCCATTCTAAGACTAACTTGTTGATGATATTGATCAAAACAGCCATCACAGCATCAGTGGCTCATAGGACTTTAACAAAGATTAAAATGAGTAATCACATCAGCAGCATCAATAAATTCTCTAGGACTTCAAACTAACTCAAACGTAAGACCAAAATATGAAATCAGCTTCTCCAACTAAGGAATTACAGCGTTAAAGAGTATCCTCATCTTCTTAACAAAAATAAACTAAATAACTAAAGAAAGGAGGATCATCAATCTCATCATCTTCATCATCGTCTTCTAAACATCATCATCACCACCATCATCTTCATCACACTTTACCAGATGAAATCGACCAACGAAAGAACATCAATCTTGATAAGATATCACAGTAACCCGCTGACAACACCGATCCATCCCGAGAATAGGCATAACTCACACCGAAATTACCTGCTGAATATCATTAGATAACTCAGGAACCACAGCAATAGTAGCAGTAGAAGCAATTTCCTGTGATAGATGATACTCACGATAAAACTAAATCATAAGTAATCTAATAATAGCAATAAGCTTAATTGCCATCTTAATCTTTGAAACAATTGCAGCCTCCTCAATAGTAGTAACAATAATAGCCATTATAATTACAGTCCTAGCCATTAGGAGGCATAGCACCAACACTTCCAATATAGCTATCTCGTCATGCGAGCATCCAGTCAACTCACAATCTTGATTCCCATCAGAAATCATTCAATAACTTAGACTCACAACAGAATTCAAAGTCTTCAAATAATCTTGATCTCCATGCCATTGATGGACTGCACAATCCACTGAGTCATCAGGACTTATTAAACGATTAGAATAACTCTAAGCAATCATCTTAATAGCAATAGCATACTTACTCTAGCAGCTCCCGTGAGTTTATCATCACTCAGCCCAAGAGATTCCCTGAGAATTTCAGTGAACTCGATCTCGATCTCTCACATCATTAACACAGGTATTTACAAACATCATTTTTGATTATTCATTTACAAACTATTTTTAAACAGCTAAGGAGAGGAGATTGAAGAGGGGAATGCCATTAGTACTCCTTACATCTTGGAGGTGCTGCAATCTTAAGAGTTAGCAAACTAGAAGTGTCTGATTCGATTTGGATTATAATGTATCCATCGCAACGAGAGCTTTGAGATCAGCAACGCCCTAGAAGATTTCAGTGAGGAGTCTATCTTCCATTTCGCTTAGGAAAAAGCCAGAGAATTGAATATCATGGAGTCTGTAGATTAATTCTAATAGGATCTGTACAATCTCGTCAGAGAAGCATACAACCTATTCCACTAGCGAGTAATCTCGGAGACAACTTAGAATAATAAGCATGACACTAAAGACACCACAGCTTATTTCTTCAATAGCACCAACAATCATAACAATCAATTCGGCATGGGGACATAACAACCAGCAGTACCAGTGATGATCAATGAAAACAATATTATCGAAGTGTTCATCAGACATTACGAGAGCTATCTCAATGAAGTCAGTGAGTATCTACAAGTGGAAAGCGCACTCAACCTGAAGGTTCGCTAGTCGAAAGAGCAAATTCAACTCAACCGCTTCCATCTTAACCAGCAAGAAAGCTAAATTGACTTCCAATCATAACATTCCCAGCAGCAACTACAATAGCAATAGTAACTACCCCCTCAGCAGCAATAGTAGTCGTAATAGTAATATTAGCCACATTCCTCACCAACTCCACATGGTCACTCTTTCAACATCTACACTCTATAAAACAAAATGCCTAAACATCTTCACAATCCCTTGAACTCCCAGCATTCTCAAGTGGTTTTACAACAGCAATAGTAATCATAGTCTATTGGGTCGAATCCTACGAATATCGCTATGAATAAACTAAGGAACGCAACTAGTACAACTCCCATTAGCAATCATTTGATTACCAGCACTATGAATTCAAGCAATAACAGCTTAAATACCTATGAGACAAACTCAGACCATGGTGTCTCCAACACTGCTATGTCATTCAAGCAATCAGCTTAGTAGCTCAATCGCACTGGATCTCTGTAAACTCAACAATAAATGCAACAGCAGCAAGTACTAGCAGCAGCTACATAGGTATCCCATTAACCTCCTAATAAATCTCATTTCAACAGATCCAGCAGCTTTTTGATTGCACACCCTTCTGCGTTGATCGATGTGTCTCTTCTTCACTAACAAAACGACTCCTCCACTTCCGAGCAAAGCTTCAACACTTCCCATTCATTGAGTTTCTCCAGTGTCCCACCAACACCTCCGGCACTCTAACATCCTCACCAACAGCATCTCTTCTAACATTAGCATCTACTCAAATCAGCAGCAATCGCAGTTGCATCAATGTCGCAACAGCATCAACATCAACAATAATAATTTGTATCACCAAATGCATCTAGCATTTCAGCACAGTTATTTTAGCAGCATAGAGAAGAACAAACATAACAAGATCAAGATCACCATCACAAAGAGGACACCTAGCTATCTTAATAGTAATAATAATAGATTAATCCTGCATTGCTAAAGTAATAGCAATAGTAGCAGTATTTGTAACAATAGTAGCCACAACAACCACATGTTCAATCCTTACCATCACCTTAATCATAGATAGCCAAACATTAACAATATCCTCTATCCCAGTCCCCTTAAGCTTAAGCTTCTCCTGTATTTTTATGTGTGAATCCTTCAACGGAGGAGAAACCTCAAATTCCTCACACTAATAACATTGATGTCTCCCCTATTAAGATAACACCTCCTTTGATAATCTAATCCCCTCAGCAGCAACGGCAATTTTTCAAAGATAGCCAGTCAAAATCTCATGGCAGTTAAACTAATCTAGAATCTCTCAAGAAATATTCCTTGAAAGGACACTCAAGTGCCAACAATCTTACTGCTGAGAACATCAGTATTAATAATCCCAAAGGCAGTAATGGAGAAGAAGAAAATGAGAGCTTCTTTTCATTTGCACCATTGCCTCACATTACCACTGACTAACATTCATTATCAGCAGCACAATAGCAAATGCTCCACAGCCATAACAATTCAAGATTATCCTCGAATAACATGCTAAGCCCCTCCCAATTTAACTCCAACAATCTACTTTCTAGACAGATATCTAACAACAACAATAATAGTTCCTATGGCAATATGTCTAATACGATAGCATCTGCTAATACAAACGCTGAGAGTCAGTAAACAATCTCAAATCCTAGTAATACTAATCCAAAGCAAGAAACGTTTACTCCTCCTGAAGCACCCATACTTTAATTGCCCTAGAATCTGCTTGCTAATAGACAGTCATCTCCATCAGCAAGCAATGATAGTTCTAACAAAAATAAAACGAACGACACCAACAATTAATTAGTTTCTCCTCCTCTGCAGTAATCACCTACATAACGACTGCCATAATCATCTAAATAAAACTCATAACCTTCCCCTACTGCTTCTGCAGTTGCTTAAGATGATAAAATCTAGCAGTAACTAACTCCTTAAGTAATAAAGTAAGCTACTTAGGTAGCAATGTAATTGGAGTAATAGTAGCCAAATGACTAGCAATAAACTTACCTCACTCAACCCTCTTTTAGTGCATAACAAACACAGCTAAATACTCAGTAGCAATCCTCCTTTTCGTCTAATTCACAAGGATTCTAGAGTGTGTAACAATAACAATAATAGATTAACACCCCTTAAGAAGTGCAATAGAATTCTACTTAACAGCGAAATGCTTAATAGCTTCAATAGTAGATTATGCAGAATACAAATCAATCTTAATCGAATAATAGCAGCAACTCGACTTAACTACCTTAACAACAAATGTAGCAATTAAACATCACTCCTTTGTCAACTTAAGGAAGTCGTGTTGATGAAACTTCCCTGTAATAGAATACTGTTCTTCCATCATAACCCCAGCAAATTGCATCAGCGTAAACAACTAGCTAAACCTAAACTATCCTCTAAGCTGCTTAAAAAGACCAATTATCATAGCCGCCCTTAGGAAAAGTTTAATAAACAAGTAGTAATGTATTACCTTAACTGTAACAATAGACTCAGTAAGGAGCTAGAGTGTTGAGCCCAACAGGAAATAATACAAATGGTCTTGTTTAACCATAAGCATCTTAGCAGTAGCAACCATTAAATACTACGAATATTGTGCAGCAGTAGCAGTTACAATAGCAACAACAGAAGCAATCTCAAGATAACCCAATAAAATCCATGACTAATGGGGCTACAAACAAGAATCAACCTGCATCAAGTAATCCTCCTATACAACCGACATAATAAATACCTCAAGTAGATAATCTATCTAAAACATTATCTTCTTCATCTTCAAATCCAGTTACACCATTAGCTGCCACTGCAACAACTCCTATATCAGCTAATCCTGCTTTTTCAACTGTCAATGGGAGCTCTGTTAATAATGGTGCTTCTACTTGCAATTACCTAAGCCAACCTGCATCTGTGGCCACAAGTCCTAACACTCCTCAATCTATCCCGAACCCTAATCCACCATTTAGTTTCCTTCAGACAACCGGACTTGCCTCAAATCAAAAACCAACTTAATGGGGTCTAGAAGAAGAAATCAAAAAGATCCTTATTGAAGCTAAAGTAAGTGTTATTTTTCTTATTTCCCAAGTTAATTAATTGAAGAATGAATGAAATGGCTTTTAATTTTGAATGCTTACATAGAACAAATCAGTCAGACCAGCATCATACAAGCTAGAACGAGCTACCCACGACAAGAAGAAGGACGAAGAAGAAGTCAGATTACTACAATAATGCCTCAAATAGCTTCTTCCATAGCAACGAATTCTCGAAAATGGACATTTTGGAAACTACACTGAATCAATGATTAAAATATATCAAAAGTAACATAATCTCCTTGTGTCCGGAGTCATCGAATCTGATTTATGGAAGTCTATTGCAGGTTAAACCATTGTTTCTTGCTATGCTCTATTTTATCTTTAGCATTCATAAATCAAATTATATTCAAAAAGTATTTAAATTTTTATCAAAATAGGGCAATTAGAGTTGAGTTTAGCTGCAGCTGAGAAAAAAGCCAGCATGATGCAAGCAAAGGACTAGACAAAGAAACAACTGATCAAGGAACTTTAAAGCTAATAAGCCAAAGATACTCTCTTGAACTTCGAGAACATGCTCTAGAATGACTTCCATTTACACTCAGACTGATAGGAGAAATAACCTCAGAATACAATACTCCAATAACTTTTTTATCTATGAACAATCATCTCATAATATTATTTTTATTATCATCCCCACAAATATTTCAAAAATACCTCGAACAAACGAAAGATAGCTAACACCCAAAGGAGCAAAGCAACGAGAAGGAAGCGCAGATTATCATTTCGTGAGCAGCTTGGACTGGACGAGCAGACTGACTGACACTCACTCCATCCGAAGTTTACTGATGATTTTGTCTGCTTATTTCTTTTGATTTATTGGCTTGATTACTCTTCTTGTTTGCCCTTGCATTCCTTGTCTTTCAAACAAATGCACATAGTAGTTTTCTACTCTTGTTAGCATAAAACAAATCCCAAATATTCAAATCTGTAAAACTCAACTCTCCATCAATTCATTTAAATTAGTTTAT
>Ga0302271_10000441_pt1 | contig 40676 bp, 30 predicted proteins | sample III_Bog_N1_1_FD_198767 | JGI IMG/M metagenome (GOLD analysis project Ga0302271, IMG submission 198767) | Peat permafrost microbial communities from Stordalen Mire near Abisko, Sweden - III_Bog_N1_1 | ecosystem: Environmental > Terrestrial > Soil > Wetlands > Peat | place: Sweden: Abisko...
CACAATACGATTTCAACAGATATAATGATTCAATAAATTCGAGGAATCTCCTTCTCACAATACGATTTCAACAGATATAATGATTCAATAAATTCGAGGAATCTCCTTCTCACAATACGAACTCAACAAATATAATGATTAAGTAAATTCGAAGAATCTCCTTCTCTCTATACAAACTTCACAATTCTAATGATTTCGCAATTCGTGTACTTTTAGATTCTTCCTCTCTGTGTAACTCTGTGAAACCTCCGTGTCCCTCTGTGTAACTAAAAATCATTATGAAGAATACTGATCTGTTTTCCTGAGCCGGTTTTTTACAACTCCGAATACAATATGGACAAAAACTGTCCCAACTATGATACCGCTTTCGTTGCTCAGTATGTCCCTTATATTATAAGTTCTTCCCGGGATCAGCTTCTGGTGCAGCTCATCAAGAAAGGCAAAGAGCATAAGACTCAATGTTATCAGGATGATCTTCCGGGTATTGAATTTAAACTCGCTTCCGGCAAACCAAAGAAATGTCAGAAATGTCAGGAAACCATACTCACAGAAATGCATAATGTAATCGAGCCTGTATTCTGTCTTCGCTGTATGAAGTTTCATCGTTGGAACATTAGGAATAGATGACAGGATAATTATAGTCAGCAACCAGAAAATAAATAAATACCTGGCGAACGGTCGCAGAAAGATTATCAGTTTTAACATGATTGTTCATGAGAAAGGCAAAATTACACCTTTATGGCTTATAGTTCTACTATAAAAGACTAAATTTGTGCAAAAATCAGGAAATGATAACTAACGAACAGATAAAGGCCCTATCGGGACGCCGCGATGCGTTAAGGAGGTATCTTTGACATCCAGGGTAAACTGGATCTGATTGCAGAAAAGGAGAGTCTTTCACAACAGCCCGGACTGTGGGAGGATTCTAAAAAAGCCGAAGAACTACTGAAGAGTATAGCACAATTAAAAAGCTGGACTACAGCTTTCGATAAAATCAATTCAGCTATCGACGATGTCAGCATAATAAATGACTTTTTCAAAGAAGGAGAAGCCGCTGAAGAAGAGGTTGACAGTCAGTATAAGAACTGCCTTTCTTTAATTGAAGACCTTGAGGTAAGAAATATGCTTCAAAAAGAGGAGGATCAGCTGGGGGCAATACTAAAGATCAACTCCGGGGCCGGAGGTACAGAGAGCAACGACTGGGCTGCAATGCTAATGAGAATGTATCTTAGATGGGCTGAAAGAAATGATTATAAGGTTAAAGAGCTTGATTATCAGCCGGGTGATGAGGTCGGGATTAAATCAGTTACCCTGGAAATTGAAGGAGAACGGGCCTATGGTTATCTTAAAAGCGAAAACGGGGTACACAGGCTCGTAAGAATTTCTCCTTTTAATGCACAGGGAAAACGTCAGACAACCTTCGCATCAGTATTTATTTCCCCGCTGGTCGATAATGATATAAATATTGAAATTAATCCTTCCGACATAACATGGGATACATTTCGTTCAAGCGGTGCAGGCGGACAGAATGTTAATAAGGTTGAAACCGCTGTCAGGCTGAGACACAAACCAACCGGCATAATTATCGAGAACCAGGAAACACGCTCTCAGCTTAATAACAAAGAGAATGCTTTACGGATCTTAAAATCACAGCTTTACGAGCTCGAGCTGAGAAAACAACAGGAAGAACAGGCAAAGGTGGAAGGAGCCAAACTGAAAATCGAATGGGGCTCTCAGATAAGATCGTATGTGCTTCATCCTTATAAAATGATTAAGGATCTGCGAACAGATCATGAAACCGGAAATGTTCAGGCTGTACTGGACGGCGACCTGAACCCGTTTATTAAAGCATATCTGATGGAATTTGCCGGGAAATAACCGGTCAATCCAAACATTTGAATATGATAAATTTCATAGAAACTATGCTTGATGTTTCATTTAATTTGTCTTTTAAATAACAATTCAAAAAAGAATGGTGCAAAAGGAAAGACTATTTGACCAGTTTCCACCGGTATCCGGAAAAGAATGGATGGATAAGATCAATATTGACCTGAAGGGAGCAGACTTTAATAAAAAACTTGTATGGAAAACAAATGAGGGATTCAGCATAAATCCATTTTACCGTATGGAAGATGTTGAAAGTCTCATGTATATCAACACTTTACCCGGACAATTTCCATATTTAAGAGGTACAAAGTTCAAAGACAATAACTGGCTGGTCAGGCAGAATATAGAGGTAACCGATTATTCAAAAGCGAATCGGAAGGCGCTTACAATCCTGATGAAAGGGATTGATTCTATCGGATTTATTATATCAGATCCGGAGACTATAAATAAAAGCAATTTTGACCTTCTCCTTGAAAGAATATTCCTTGGAGGAGTCGAACTAAATTTTCATTCAAATGGTAAAGCTCTTGAGATAGTTGAATTTGTAAAGAATTATGTTGATAAATCTTTTTCCGATCCAAACCAGATCAGGGGAGCCATTGAAGCAGATCCGTTAAGCAGACTTATGCTAAACGGAACTCTTTGCATTCCTCCTGAAGAGGGTTTCGATTACCTGGCAAAGGTTGTTAAGTCCCTTGAGCCGCTTCCTCATTTCAGAGCTTTGCATATAAATGCGTCAAATTTTAATAATGCAGGAGCAGATATTGTGCAGGAATTGGCTTTCGGACTTGCAATGGGCTGCGAATATATGGACCAGCTTACTTCCAGAGGAATAAGTTCGGATCTGGCAGCTTCAAAAATCAGGTTCAGTTTCGGCACCGGATCAGACTACTTTCCTGAGATTGCCAAACTACGGGCTGCACGCCTGTTATGGTCGGTGGTCCTCAACGGTTATCATCCCGCGAAAGATGAAAACATTCGGATGGATATACATAGTGTTACAAGTGAATGGAATAAAACCATATATGACCCGTATGTAAATATGCTTAGAACGCAGACAGAAGCGATGTCAGCTATTCTCGGTGGCACAGATTCACTCACTGTTGAGCCATTCGATACCGTGTTCAGGCAACCTGATGACTTCTCCGAACGAATTGCACGTAACCAGCAGCTTATTCTTAAAGAAGAAGCCTACTTTGACAAAGTCGCGGATCCTGCCGCCGGATCATATTATATTGAAAACCTGACCAACCTGATTGCAGATAACAGCTGGAAACTATTCATAGAGCTTGAAGAAAAGGGAGGCTTTCTAGAATGTCTGAGATCAGGATTCGTTCAGACTAAATTATCAGAATCACGAGCAAAAAGGGAAAATGATCTGGCTACCCGTAAAACGATTCTCCTTGGTACGAACCAGTACCCGAATACACTGGAAAAAGTATCGGACTCCGTCGACCTCAATAAACTGGTAAACAAGAAAACAATTAATAATGACATATATGTTGAACCCATTACACTTTTCCGGGGTTCTCAGCAGTATGATCAATTGAGAATTGCTGTTGATAAGGCATCTGTAAGACCAGTGGTATTCCTTTTGCAAATCGGAAACCCGGCGATGCGAAAAGCAAGAGCTCAGTTTTCCGCAAACTTCTTTGGATGTGCCGGTTATCGGATAATAGATAATCAGGGATTTAGCAATGTTGATCAAGCAGTTGAATCGGCTATTGAGTCGAATCCCGATATCGTGGTAATTTGTAGTTCTGATGAAGAATATCAGGCGTTTGCACCTGATATTTATATTCGGCTTAAAGATAAAGCAATAATTGTTGTGGCTGGGAATCCGGCATGTAAGGAAGATTTAAAATCAAAAGGCATTGACAATTTTATCCATGTCAAATCCAATGTTATAAGTATTCTGACAGGGTTAAATAAAAAACTGGGAATAAACAGATGAGACCAAAATTTACATATAACGACCTTCATACACTTCCCGTGACAGAAAAAGATCCTGCTGAATGGGAGAAGGAAAATAATATAAAGGAGGATTGGATTACCCCGGAAAGGATCCCCATAAAGAGCAGCTATACAAAAGCGGACCTGGCCGGAATGGAGCATCTGCATTATGCTGCCGGGTTACCACCATTCCTGCACGGACCATATTCTGGTATGTATGCCATGCTTCCATGGACGATACGACAGTACGCAGGATTCTCAACTGCTGAAGAGTCAAATGCGTTTTACAGACGTAATCTTGCGGCCGGACAAAAAGGCTTGTCAGTGGCTTTTGACCTTGCAACACACAGAGGATATGACTCTGATCATGAAAGAGTTACCGGAGATGTGGGCAAAGCTGGAGTGGCTGTCGATTCAATCCTCGACATGAAACTTCTCTTCGACCAGATCCCTCTCAATAAAATGTCAGTGTCGATGACTATGAACGGCGCTGTACTTCCTATAATGGCTTTTTATATTGTTACTGCTCTTGAACAGGGTGCAAAACTTGAAGAACTGAGTGGTACAATTCAAAATGATATTCTTAAGGAATTCATGGTAAGAAATACTTATATATATCCTCCCGAATTCTCCATGAAGATCATTGCTGATATTTTCAGATACACTTCTGAAAAAATGCCAAAGTTCAATTCAATAAGTATATCGGGTTATCATATGCAGGAAGCAGGGGCAACCTGCGATATTGAGTTGGCGTATACTCTTGCTGACGGACTCGAATACCTGAGAACAGGAATTAAAGCCGGTCTCGATATTGATGCCTTTGCCCCGCGATTATCGTTTTTCTGGGCTGTTGGCATGAATCATTTCATGGAAATTGCAAAGATGAGAGCTGCCCGTATGCTCTGGTCAAAGATTGTAAGTGAATTCAATCCAAAGAATCCTAAATCATTGGCTTTGAGGACTCATTGCCAGACTTCAGGATGGAGTCTTACCGAGCAGGATCCGTATAATAATGTCGGAAGGACATGTATCGAAGCGATGGCTGCTGTCCTGGGTCATACACAGAGCCTGCATACAAATGCTCTGGACGAGGCTATAGCTTTGCCAACAGATTTTTCAGCAAGGATTGCGAGGAATACACAGATTTACATCCAGGAGGAGACTCAGGTTTGCAGGGCTATTGATCCTTGGGCTGGCTCTTACTATGTTGAGTCGCTTACAAATGATATTGTTCATAGGGCGTGGGAGCATATTAAGGAGGTGGAGAGCCTGGGGGGAATGGCAAAAGCTGTGGAATCAGGCGTTCCCAAAATGAGGATTGAAGAGGCAGCAGCAAGAGCTCAGGCTAAGATTGATTCTGGAGTTCAGACGATTGTTGGTACGAACAGATACCGCCTTGAAAAGGAAGATCCACTGGAAACTCTTGAAGTTGATAATTCAGCGGTACGCGATTCGCAGATTATAAGGCTGGCTAAATTGAGGGCAGAAAGAAATGAGACCGAATGCCAGGCTGCGCTCGATGTACTGACCAGATGCGTTGAGACCGGAGTTGGAAATCTTCTTGAGTTGGCAGTAGACGCTGCTGCAAAACGTGCAAGCCTGGGCGAGATATCTTACGCATGTGAAAAAATTGTTGGGAGGTATAAAGCAGTGATACGAACTATTTCAGGTGTTTATTCATCGGAATACAAATCTGATGACGCTTTTGAAGAAGCGAGGGCGCTTGTTGCCCGGTTTGCCGAACAAGAAGGGCGACAGCCCAGGATAATGATCGCTAAGATGGGGCAGGATGGTCACGATCGAGGCGCAAAGGTTGTATCAACCGGATATGCTGATATAGGTTTTGACGTAGATATCGGGCCTCTCTTCCAAACACCTGCTGAAGCAGCAAAACAGGCAGTCGAGAATGATGTTCATATATTGGGTGTCTCAAGCCTTGCAGCTGGGCATAAAACACTTGTTCCCCAGGTAATAAGTGAATTAAAACGCCTTGGCCGTGAAGATATTCTTGTTATTGCAGGAGGCGTTATCCCTCATCAGGATTATCAGTTTCTCTATGATGCCGGTGTGGCAGCGATCTTTGGGCCGGGAACATCGGTTTCGAAAGCAGCTAAGCAGATCCTGGAAATTTTGCTTGAAATAAATTAATAGTTGGTTCAGACAACCTTTTAGAATAGATAAAATATATCATAAAAGGGGTTAAGTTTGCGTAATAACATTTAACTTTAAATCAAATTAAAACCTGGAGTGTTATGAAAAAATTAAAACAGTTTGCTCTACTAACAGTTGTGCTGATCTATGGTATTTCACTTACTTCATTCGGTCAGCAGTCAAAGCCGTGGGTTGTACCGGCTAACTTCAAAACAATGGCCAATCCTGTTAAATCAGATGATGCGAGTATTCTGGCAGGGAAAGATCTTTTTAATAAGAATTGTATTGCATGTCACGGAAAAACAGGTATTGGTGATGGTCCGAAATCCAAAGGACTGAAAACCCCGGTATCCAGTTTCCTGGCAGCTGATGTTCAGAAACAGACTGACGGTGAATTGTTTTACAAATCAAAATCAGGTCGCGGAGATATGCCTAAGTATGAGGGGAAAATTGATGATACCGGATTATGGCAGACCGTTAACTATATACGATCATTAAAGAAATAGGATAGGATTATTTGTCCAATGTTAAAAGAGCCGGTCTGAATTGGAGCGGCTTTTTTATGGTTTTATCCCGGATACGTTTCCTGATTTGACAAGGTGTAGCCCCCCAGTGGAGGCAAAAAAAGTGAAACTGGAAAATTCCAATAGCGGGTACCGATAACTACCTCGATAGGGAAACGCTTCGTAATTTTTATACTACAGTAGCAGGCTTCACCTTTCTGGCGCTTTTCCTTATTTTCAGATCATCAATGCAATAATCTTCAAAAACAATTGCAATTGCAATCTTACTCAGGAAAGTAAAAAGTAAAAATCCGCTTGAAAATATCATTACTGCGGTTCTGATTTCTGTCATTGACGGGGTATAAACATATATCTGACCTAAGGTGTCAGGAGTAAAACCCGGAACGATAAGTGCGATTCCTTTTTCGATATATACGCTGCCATAAATCAAAACGGCTCCGATATTCAAAGTCAGGAAATTTTTCCGTGTAGTTGGTATCAGGAAGAGGATAAAAGCTATGCTCCCCATTATTATTGATGACCAGCTATAAATAACAATTTCATGATTTTTCCCTATGCCAAACAATAAATATTTCCAATATAAAATATTTTCAGTCCCTGAGTAAAATTCTTTGAAAAGCTCTGCGACGGTGAAAAACAGGTATATAAACATAGCATAAACCATCAACTCGGCAATCCTCCAGATGGCCTCATCCTTTATTTCAAACTTTGTAATTTTCCGCAGGATCTGAAAAAGTATTAGTAGAATTGCTGGACCGGAACAGAATGCTGAAGCCAGGAACCGTGGTGCCAGGAGAGCACTGTTCCAGAACGGCCGGCCAGGCAGGGCATTAAATAAAAAGGCTGTAACAGTATGAATGCCAATTGCTAACGGGATGCTGAACAAAACAAGAGGCATAACGAACGATATTTTATACTCCCTTTTGTAAAAATGATTGTAGAGCAAATAAATTACTATAACTAAATTGAGTATGAAATATGAATTCAGAACAAAAAAGTCCCACGACAATAAGGATGAAGGAAAATTCAGAATTCCTATTCCTGGAAGCATATGCCAGAATCGGAGAGGATTCCCAATATCTACTACAATAAAACAAAGGCACATTATTACAGCACAAATTGCCAGCAATTCACCAAAAATTACGATTTCCTTTATTGGCTTCCAGTGATAAACATAAGCAGGGATAACAAGCATTACAGACGCAGCAGCAACGCCCACCAGGAACGTGAAGTTCCCAATGTAAAACGCCCAGGAAACTGAGTCACGCATATGGGTAACGATCAACCCGTGAGCCAATTGGTTGACATAACCTGTAGCACCCCAGATAATTAATAAGATCAGGAATATCACCCAGACATAATATGATGGTTTTCCCCTTGTGATTATTTTGAAACTGCCGGTTATAAATCGTAAGAAATTCATATCCTTAATTTTTAATTTTCAACTTCTGACTAATTATATTTAAACCCCGAAGAAATAGTAAAACCTTGGTTGAGTGTTGAGTTCTTCCTTTAGTACCAAGACCCGTTTGTTGGCAAGAATGTATCTTATTTCGCTCTGAGGATCCAACAGATTCCCGAATTTTCTTGCACCAACAGGGCACACTTCAACACAAGCAGGATATTTGCCGTTCCTGACTCTTTTAATACAGAAAGTACACTTTTCAACCACTCCCTTCATTCTTGGCCGGTTTCCCAGGTAGTGAGTCTCGGTATTAACTTCCTCTGCCGGAATATTTGGTTCTCCCCAGTTAAAATGTCTGGCTCCGTAGGGACAGGCAGCCATGCAATATCTGCAACCTATGCACCAGTTATAATCGACAACAACAATTCCATCGGGTTCTTTCCAGGTTGCCTTAACCGGACAAACTTCAGTGCATTGCGGATTTCTGCATTGCTGACATTGTACCGGAACATAAAAGTGACCTTCTTCCGGAACCAGTTCAGGGTTGTAGTGGACATCAGAATGTGCGAAGTCAATACCACGTTCCTTATCCATTTGCAAAACTTCAATATAGTGAATCTGGGGATCTCGCGATTGATTGTTCTCCTTTACACATGCATAGACACATCTCCTGCATCCGACACACCTGGACAAGTCGAGTGCATATCCAAACTCAGTTCCCTCAATTGCAGATTCAGCCGTAACATGAAATTCTTTTCCGTATTTGGCTGAGTATTTTTTCTCAAGATCTTTAATTATATCATCTTTCTCTTTTTTTGATAAAGTCCTGAAGTTCTTCTGCAGGAATTCCTTCATTGTGCCGGAGTTGCATCCCGAGAGAGCTATGGAACCAATTGTAAATAATGATACGTTCTTTAGAAAGTTCCGACGGCTGGTATTATTATCTGTTTTCTTCATAAAAATCCTCTTTTTGTCCATCGTTATTTTATTGATTCATCCTCTCTGAATGGCGGAGCTTCAGGTTTAATTGGTTTGAAATGCGGTGAATGGGGATTATGACAACTTACACAAAGAAAATATTGTTTTTTCCCATTCCAGTCTCCTGTCCTTCTGCCGTGAACGCCAACTTTCCAGTCCCTTAATTTATCCCCGTGACACTGACCGCATAATTTATAAGATTCTTTAAAATCAAGTAATTTCCCGCTGGCGAGTTTTAATGAATCCCTCTGGTTAAGATCATGGCAATCGAGGCACCACCTGTTTTCACTGTCATGATTAAATATTTCCGTAATATCTTCGTGCCAGGTTAATGTTCTCCTGACCGGATTTGGTTTTTGAAACTTATGACAGTCATTGCACGGGAATATACCATCAGAGAAAGGAGGAGGAGCCACTGCAATTTCTTCATGAATTGCATTGCTCACTTTCTCGAGAGGAGATCTTTCTGTCAGGACTAATCTGTTTGGTTCAACCGTGTCGTTACACCGGATTAGTAAAAAACAAACCAATAAAATAAAGATGCATTTTATTATAAATTTTGTTTTCAGGTAATCTTTCATCTTTTTAGTTTTTCTATTAAGATATAATTTTTTAATGGAAGTAGACTAAGAATCAGTAATATTATCAGGTTTCGAGGTCAATTTAAAAATATTTTGAAACGATATTCAAAAAGGATCATATTTATCATAAACAAAATGAACATTCAAATTATAAATATACTTTTCCAGTGTATCACTATCGTAGAAAATGCTTACTGAATGTAACTACAAGTTGTACTATTCAAATTTTGGATTCTCAGGCCTGATTGTTGCGAATCTGTTGACCCTCATATAAATATCTTACAGATTTTGTATATTGCATAATAAAAATATTTTGTGACTTAGGATTGCAGCCGGAAGGCAGTTGCCCTCTTCCGGATTTATATTTCCAATTTTTTTCCTATATTAAATTCATTGCCATGACAGATAAGGAATATGAAATGGAAAAAATCGAGGACCGCCTGAAATTATTAGAAAGCCGTATTTCCCGTCTGGAATCAGCACTTGCTGTCCATGATGGTGAAGATGTGAACCTCTCTGACGAGGAAGTTTACAATGATGGAACAGTTCTTACTTCAGAAAAAACAGAAGAGGAAGAAAAAGGGCTCGAATCACAGATTGGCCGGATCGGCCTGGCCTGGCTGGGAAATATAGTTCTTCTCTTTGGTATCATTTTCATGACGCAATACCTGATGATCCAGGGAGATCGTATTTTCTCAGTAATTCTCGGCTATACCGCTGCTGCTTTAATGTTTTTTCTGGCAGGTTATCTAAAGAAAACGAATGATCACCTTTCATTCATGTTCAAGATGAATGCCCAGGTTTTGATGTTTTATGTAACCTTGAGATTATATTTCTTTTCTGCTTCGCCAATATTAACCAATAAGACAATCTCTGTAACTCTGTTGCTGATACTTATCGCCGTGCAGGCATTTATTTCAATAAAAGATAAATCGCAGCTGCTGGCCACATTATTCATAGTATTTACCCTTATTACAGGAATTATATGTGATACAACATTTATTATTCTTCCAATCGTAGCACTGGCTGCAGGGGCATCTGTTTATTTTTACTATCGTTTCAAATGGGAACCGTTATTGGTTATTACGATCATACTTTCTTACAGCACCGCCTTTCTCTGGCTACTCGGAAATCCTGTGATGGGTCATCAGATGAAATTGATATCTGAACAGAATTCAGGCGTTATTTTTGTCTTTTTGCTGGGAGCAGTTTTTTCAGTTACATTATTACTCAGAAGCAATGATAAGTCTTCAGATAGTTATTTAACGGTCGTTACCTTCGTTAACGGGATCTTTTTCTCATTGCTTCTTGTTTTTGTTGTTCTCGGCTTTTTTGCAAAGAACTATGAAATTCTTTTTTCAGTAATAACTATTTGCTGCCTGTCTTATTCAATTATTCTGCATTCCCGATATGACTGGAATTTTGCTTCAGCTTTCTACGCACTGTACGGTTTCATGGCAATGAGCATTGCTTTTCAGGGTCTCCTGGGTTTCCCCCGGGTTTTCCTCCTTCTTTCGGTACAGAGTCTTGTTGTGGTTTCAATGGCGCTATGGTTCCGTAACAGGCTGATCGCCGCAATGAATACACTTTTGTTTTTAACTATTCTTATTGCCTATTTGGTTTCCTCAAAATCCATTAACGGAGTTAATTTTTCATTTGCAATGGTTTCACTAATATCGGCCAGAATAATTAACTGGAAGAAATCCCGGCTCCACATTGAGACAGACCTCATCAGAAACCTTTATCTCATGGAGGGTTTTTTGATGGTATTGTTGGCATTATATCATGCAGTTCCAAAACAATTTATTACCCTGTCATGGGCAATTGCTGCATTGATATATTTTTTGTTAGGATTTGTTCTCAAAAATGTAAAATACAGATACATGGCATTGGGCACTTTGATATGTTCAGCATTTTATTTATTTATTGTTGATCTCGCTCACATCGAAATTATATACAGAGTTCTGGCTTTACTGTTCCTCGCAGCTCTTTCAATAGGTCTTTCCATTTATTATACAAACAGGATTAAAAAAGCGGACTAACTTAATTGTGTCTTCCATAAAAAGCATATTCCCAATAATTAATAGTATGCTTTTAAAAAAATCCTTTTAATTTGCATTCGCTTAATAATCAATAAATGGAAAAGATTTTATTCCCTATTATATTTTTTATCCTTTTATCGGGCGGATGCAAAACCACTAAACCAACTGTAGATCGAAAACCGGTTGCTGATACAAAAGCTGCTCCGATGAGTGATGCTGCCGCAGCAGAAATTAATTTTCACGATCAGTCTACATGGATTCTGGGCTATTTTAAACCCGACCAGCTGACGCATTACCCTTACTCTACATGGTATCTTAAGGGATATGATGAATACCAGGTCCATACAGATGCTATAAACAAATTGCTGGATCTTAATACTGAAAGTTTAACCTTAAAGATTGTAATGGGAATCTGGTGCCCTGACAGCAGGAGAGAAGTTCCCCGTTTCATGAGGGTTGTTGATGCATGGCATTTTCCGAAAGACAAGATTGTTTTTATCGGTGTGGACGATGCAAAGCAGTCGCCGGTAGGGGAATATGTAAACCTCAATATCCAGCGGGTCCCTACTTTCATTATATATAAAAATAATATTGAAGCGGGACGCATCATTGAAAATCCTGTGACGTCTTTAGAACAGGATATGGTTAACATCCTAACAGGAATGAATAATAACAAATAAATTAAAATCATGGAAGAGGTAAAAAATAATTCGGGACAAAATCTGGGGATTGCCGCACTCATTACAGCTGTAATAACTTTTGTGCTTGCTGTTATACCATGCGTAGGATTGATTGCAATTATCCCGGGGATCATTGCTATTGTCCTGGCAGCAGTAGGACTCTCACAGGCCGGCAGGACAGACGCGCCGAAGGGAGTACTTATAGCGGGCCTGATAATTGCTATTATTGCTTCAATGATCTCATTCTCACAGATTTTTGTTGCCGGTAAGATTGCTCAGAAAGCCGATAAATGGCCGAATGGAATTCAGAATATAATTAATGATGTTCAGGATAATGTTAACAAAGAGATTGAAAACGGCAATGTTTCAATAAAGGTTGAGAGCAATGGTGATAAGATTGAAATAAACACCAATGCCAATAAAAAGGATAAGGAAAAAACTCTCGAAGATCTTGAGAGCGCGGACAAAGTTAAAAGTGATAGTGTACAAACGAAAATAAACATTGTACATAAGAAAAATGAAACTGTTCCAAAGAAGAAATGATTCTCAGCAGAATCTGAAAGTAAGGCTCGCCAGCGAGCCTTATCTTTTTATTAATATAATATTTGCCGGGGTAATATTGCTGATATTCGCATACTCCGGCTTTTTTTCTCCTGTAAAGGATAACTATCCCGTAGTTTGCATTCACGAGAAGCTTACAGGGCAACCATGCGTTTCCTGCGGACTTTCACACAGTTTTTCATTAATAGTAAGAGGAAGAATTGATGAAGCATATCAGTGGAACAGATATGCTTTGAGGATTTTCATTTTTTTTCTGGCACAGCTTATACTGAGAGTCTCTTTTTCAGTTTTCTATCTTAGGTATGCTAATACACGGAAACAATTAATCATGGTTGATTGCATTGGGTCAGGGATATTATTTCTGGTGGCTTTCTGGCCGTTTATCCAAAAAATAGTCTCAGATGTTTTTTAATTACCGTTGGCTTTAGACTAAGGTCGATGACAACTTAAAACCTGAGCTCGGCCCAATAATTTGTTGTGAACTGAAATGTACCATTTTTGAAGTTCGTAGAGACAGGTCTCAGACCTGTCTCTACATAATCCTCCGCTTTAGATCATGTGTTTTTAGGGGTTACTCTCCCAGATCACCTAACATCTCGTACAACAGTCCGCTTTCAAACCCCTTTGATAACCCGTATCTCATTAACTTTGCTTTCAATTCATACTGATTCTTAGCTTTAACTGTCTTCCGGTGACTGTCAAGCAGAAGTTTGATCATATTTGTATATTGCTCATCATCAATTGAATCAAGAGCTTCTCGTATAATGTCGCCTTTTATTTTTTTTATCTTCAGATGTGCGGATATTTTCAGTTTTCCCCATTTATTATATTTAAACTTATCCCTTGCGAAAGCGGTTGCATACCTCGACTCATTTATAAAATTCTCCCTTACCAGGATCTCAATGATCTTCTCATTATCATTTTTTTCGATACCCCATAACATCAGCTTAGATCTTATATCATCCTGACATAATTCTCTTACCGAACATTGAGACATAGCTTTGTTAAGAGCTATCCTGTACAATTCGTTTTCAGCCATATTTTATTCCCTTTATTATTCGATCTTTACCATTAATATCGGCTATAATTTTAGTATCGATATAATTATATGATTCGAGTAATCTTAGCATTGGTCCACCCATTGCTTCGTTGATTTCAAAATAAATACGGCCGCCCGGGATCAGAATTTTATCAGCAATATCAATAATAGCCTTATAATAAATAAGCGGATCTGTATCAGGAACAAAAAGTGCCGATTCCGGCTCAAAATCAAGGACATTTCTATTCATAAGAGTCTTTTCTGATCTCATGACGTATGGTGGATTACTTACAATAATACTTACGCCTCCGGCTTTACTGCTGTCAAAATTGAAAATATCGCCATTTAGGAAACTTACATTCACATTATTTAAGACGGCATTCTCCCTGGCACACTCATTTGCCTCGTCTGATATTTCCACTCCGGTCACATGTGATTCCGGCAGGTTGGCCGAAAGTGCAATTGAGATGCATCCTGATCCGCTTCCGAAATCAATTATGTCGCCTTTGCAACCACGGTTTTCTTTAATGATGAGATCTACGAGTTCCTCAGTTTCAGGACGTGGAATAAGGGTTGAACTATTTAATTTAATACGGCAATTATAAAATGTGGTTTCGCCAACCACATACTGAACCGGTTTTCCGGTTTTAAGCTCATTCGCAAACGCAATAATTTTGTCTTTTTCAATCACGGATACCAAAAAGCCGCCGTCATAAAGCTGATGGACCTTTACGATGCCGGTAGCAGCTTTGATTAATATATCTGCGAGGATCCTTATGTCTGATTCCTGATAAACATCTTTAAGTTCACCTGCAAGATAAAATCTGATATCTTTTATTGTTTGTATATTGACACCCATAAGTCAAATTTAGTACTTTCGCTGAAATGACGGAAGCAGAAGATATTAAATTCATGAGGAGATGCCTGGAGCTTGCTTCAAAGGCAGAAGGTATGACGTATCCAAATCCTATGGTTGGGGCTGTAATAGTTCATGATGGTAAAATACTTGGTGAAGGGTATCATATTCGATCCGGAGAACCACATGCGGAGGTAATTGCTATAAACTCTGTAGCGGATAAAACCAAGCTAAAGCAGTCGACTTTATACGTAAATCTTGAACCCTGCTCACATTTCGGCAAGACTCCTCCTTGTGCTGATTACATAATTGCAAGTCATATACCCAGAGTTGTTATCGGGACAATAGATACAAGTGATAAAGTTTCAGGAAAAGGAGCAGAAATGCTCAGGGAAGCTGGTTGTGAAGTAATTACCGGAATTCTTGTTAAGGAATGCAGAAGGCTTAACAGGCGATTCTTTACTTTTCATGAAAAGAAACGACCATATATAACTCTTAAATGGGCGCAGAGTGCTGATGCATATCTTGATGGAATCAGATCTGAAAATCATAAAAAAGAACCCACCTGGATATCAGGCAAAGCAGAAAGAGTACTTGTCCATAAGTGGAGGACATCAGAACAGGCGATTCTTGTCGGGGCAAATACTGTAAGGGCAGACGATCCTCAACTGAATATAAGGGAATGGACAGGAGCCGATCCTATGAAATTGGTCCTGAGTAACTCAGGTTCTGTTACGGGTAGATTATTTGATAACAATAAAGGAAACAAAACTGTCATATTTACGTATAATAAGACTGTAAATATCCCCGGGGTTGTAAAAATATTACTCCTTGGAAATATTTCTTCAGCAGTTCAGATATGCGATTATCTTTATACTGCGGGCATTCAGTCATTGTTTATTGAAGGAGGGGCTGAAGTTCTAAATCACTTTATTTCAGAGGGGCTGTGGGATGAGGCAAGAATTTTCACTGGCTGGAAATATTTTAAAGCCGGAGTTAAATCTCCTGAGCTAAGAGGAATACTGTTTTCAAAGACTATTTTCATCGGCAGTACACTTGAAATATATTTAAAGGAAGGAAGTTAGAATGCCTTAGATTGTGAATTCGAAGAAATAATTCTATTTTTGAATTGCTGTTAGAGAAATTAATTTAGTCAAGACTATATGAAGAAGCGGGTATTATTTATGGCAACCATCCTCCTGATGGCAGTAAGTGCTTTTGGGCAAAGTGCCAAAAAGTCTTACAAAGCAGGTGGGGAGTTTATGGATAACTTAAAATATGATGACGCGGTTGTTCAGTTTACCAGCGCTATCGACCTTGAACCTTCAAATCCTGATTATTATTACGCCAGGGGTGAGGCATATGAAAAATTGTCAAAATTTACTGAAGCTAAAGGCGATTATGAAAAATCACTGGTTTTTGCACCTAAAAGTGTTGACGCGATGGTAAGGCTGGGTGCGGTAAACAACAAGCTGGGAAATTATGAACAGGCATTGAAACTTCTGAATCATGTGGCTGCTATTGATACCCGGAATTCAAAAGTCTATCCGGAAAAGGTAATTACTCTGACAAACCTTAAAAGATATGATCAGGCTCTTCAGACTTCCGATACGGCAATTGTCATAAAAGACACACCCATGGATTATTACTGGAGGGGTATCATATACCGTAAGCTAAACAATGATTTGCTTGGCGAAAAGGAATTGAGGAAAGCTATTTCAAAAGACAAAAAAATCGCCGAACCAAGAATTGAGCTTGCCGATCTTCTTATCTCGTCCAATACGAAGGAAGCAATGGAACAGTGTAATGAAGTAATTAAAAATAATGACAGGAATACTGATGCCTATTTAACCCGAAGCAGAATATATAAGAAAAACCTCGATTATCCGAGCGCTATTAATGATATATCGAAGACAATTGTTATTGATCCCGCAAACCCTGCCTTTTACTTTGAGAGAGCAAAATGCTATCAGGATTTCAACCAGCATGTCAATGCAATAAATGATTTCACGAAGTGCATAACTCTCAAAGCGGCTAATAAAGCGGAAGACCCGGATTCATATTATGCCCGTGCAAAATCATATGAGGAGATCCAGGATTATGATAAAGCGAGGGCAGACTATAATAAGATTACTTCCCTTTCAAAATATGATGTAAAGGCCCGCGAAATGCTTGAACTTTCACAGAAGAGACTTTATGAGCTTAACAGGGAAACGAATCCTCCGGAAATTGCAGTTATCAGCCCGGCTCCTGTAAAGGATACAGTTGAAATCAAGGGAGATAAATCATCAATTCTCATATCCGGTGTTCTTAAAGATAAGAGTAAAATAAAGTCATTTAAAATCAATAATGAGGATGTCCCTTTAGTTGAGAAGAATGGGGAATATGATTTTCTGGCAAATATTAATGTCAATGGGATTGATAAATTAACCTTCTCTGCGAATGATGATTATAATAACGTACAGAATGTAATTTATCCCCTTAAGCGTACGGAAATCAACCCACCCAAAATAGCAATTGTAGCTCCGTATACTTCTGAGGAGGGACAGGTATTGCTTGATAATCTGATTCCTAATATTGCGATCCAGGGAAAGATTTTTGATGAGAGCCCGATAAAATCAATTACAGTCGGGAACTTTACTGCCAGCTATAATCCGAATGAATTGAATCCTGCATTCACTGCAACCATCGATGTATCTAATCTTAATAAGTTTGCAGTTGTTGCAGAAGATATCTATGGCAACAGGAAAGAGACTGAATTTATCCTTAACAGGGAAGCGGCTGGAATAGCTTCTACCAATCCAATGGGCAGAACATGGGTTGTCTTTGTTGAAAACTCAAGCTATGAAACATTTGCCAGTCTTGATGGTCCTATAAAAGATGTTAGTACAATGCGCAGGGCTCTAGCTAATTATCAGATAAACAACACCATACGTAAAGTTGACATGACCAAGAAGGAGATGGAGTATTTTTTTAATATTGAGCTCCGCGACCAGGTGAAGAAAAATCAGGTTAAGTCTTTGATGATTTATTATGCCGGCCATGGAAAATACATCAATGATGTTGGTTACTGGATCCCGGTTGACGCTAAACGGGATGATGAGTTTACTTATTTTAATATTAACTCACTTAAAGCTGCACTTCAAGGATATAGTGATGTTGTGATTCACACTCTTGTTGTGGCTGATGCGTGCGAATCTGGTCCAGGATTTTATTCTGCTACGCGTTCGGCAAATGATGCTCCCAGTTGTGATAATATTAAAGCAACCGGATCAAAGTCAGCACAGGTGTTCTCATCTGCTGTCGGATATGAGCTTGCAGTCGATAATTCAAAATTCACCGCTACATTTGCCAATACACTTCTGAATAATAAAAATGCCTGTATTCCCATTGAGGCTATTGTTAAAACTGTAACTGCGGCTGTAGCTACTGACAAAGGGCAGAAACCAAAATTTGGGAGGATACAGGGACTTGAAGATATGTTAGGTACATTCTTCTTCATTACAAAATAAGATCTGAGATGTCAGATAACAATTTTATAAAAAACCAGGCAGGATATTTTGTCTGGTTTATGCTCTTTTTATCATTGACATTCTCACTCTCGGCTCAAACCTGTTTTTTTGATAATTACAGTATTAAGCAGGGCCTCAGCGAACAAAAAGTATATAAGCTTTTACAGGATACCAGGGATTACATCTGGCTTGGTACAGCTAACGGGCTATCTCGTTTTGATGGCAAAAAATTTGAAAATTTCACCTCTCGTGATAATCTTGCTTCAGGAGGCGTCGAATCTATTTTTGAAGATTCAACGGGATATATCTGGTTTGGCCATCGCAGCGGCGGTGGAATATCAAGGTACAATGGCAGAAAATTTGAGCAGATAGCTTTCGACTCAATCAAGATCACGAGTGATATTACAAGCATAACCCAGATTGGAAACAAAATATGGTTTACCTCCAGTTCTGACGGTGCGATAAGAGCTGATTTTCCTGTTAAAGACATAAAACATATAAGAGCAAAACAATTCATAGGCAAAGAAAAATTAAGTGACCAGGTATACGGCTCAAAATTACTGAGGGATGGATCATTTATATGCATCGCTGATGCTGGCTTAAGGAAGTTCAATACCTCGGAAAACAGGTTTGAGAACTACCGGATGCCTCATTTGACCACATATTTCAGTACCTACTGTTTGCTTGAAGATAAAACCGGAAATATCTGGTTTGGGACCAGTAATGGAGGTATATACAAATATATTATGAGCGAGAGCCGGATGGTTTACTACGATCTCGTTAAGAAGGGAATCTCAAGCAATGCGGTAATGTGTCTTTGCGAGGACAGGAAAGGTCGTATCTGGGCGGGAACTTGGGGAGGAGGTATTGCTGTTTTTGACGGTGACAAGTTTCGGAAATTTGATATCTCCAATGGTCTCAAGGCGTCCAGAATCTATGACATAATTGAGGATAAGGAAGGAAATGTCCTTATCGCTGATGTTGATAACTGCCTTACTATTTTTAAGGGAGAAGCTTTCGAAACAATTAATGAAAAGACGATACTTCCTGATCCAAATGTGAACGCCATCTACAAAGACAACTCAGGATCGATCTGGTTCGGGACCAATTCGGGGATTTCACGTTATTTCCCTGAACCGGAAAAAAAAACTCTGTTTTATAATAATTCAGTGAACTCATTATCCAACGACATCCGTTTTTTCAGGGAAGACAGGGATGGGAATTTATGGATAGGGGCAAATGCAGGAGGTGTAACTCTTTACAACATGAAGAGTTCACGATTTGAGGCTCAGTCATATATAAACTCTAAACTATATGAGGGTGGCCAGGTGAAAGCTTTGGAAATTGACAAACAAAACAATTTATGGATCGGGACACAGGATGGACTCGCTGTAGGTACAATAAATGAACAGAATTTTCAAAGGTTTACGATATTGGATAGCCTGACTGTTAAAATTATATCAGCACTTTACTGTGATCCGGCAGGTAACATCTGGATTGGTAATGAAGCGAGCGGTAAAAAACCAGGCTTGATCAGATATGATGCTTTAAAAAAGAATTTCAGACAGATTTCTATTCTCCCCGGGATAATTCCTAAAACAATGGTAATGGATAAAAGGGGGGTATTATGGATTGGAACGAGTCAGGGATTACTCGCCTTCAGAAATGATTCTGTATTATTCACTCTTACTCAGGATGATGGTCTTCTTTCAAACAACATAAATCTTCTTGCTACAGGCGAGGATGGCAGCATATATATAGGTACAAATGTTGGTTTGAACAGGTATTTCCCAGAAAGCAAGAGGGTCTTTTCATATACTGAACGAAACGGATTTACAGGTATTGAAACCAAAATAAACGCGGTTTTTAAAGAATCGGCGGGTGACCTTTGGTTCGGAACAGCTAATGGGGCAATCAATCTGCACCCATCGGAAACAGTAACTCTAAGCATTGAGCCGCTGACACATCTCCTGAACATGTGGGTCAATTCTGAAACAAGGGAGATGACCCCAGGACTCAGATTGCATTCTGGTGAGAGATTAGTATGGTTCGATTATTACAGTATCTGCCTTACAAATCCGGATGTTGTTAAATATAAAGTTAAGCTGGATGGTGCCGAAGATTACTGGAGACCGGTAACCGATCAGACAAGAGCAATCTATCCTGCTTTGTCTTCAGGCAATTATACTTTTAATGTAATAGCCTGCAACAGTGAGGGTATATGGAACAGTAAGCCTGTTTCATATCATTTTATTATTATGCCACCGTTCTATCGTACCTGGTGGTTTGTCCTGCTTGCATCGGTGTTTATTGTAGTTCTTATCATTATATATATTAAGATCAGGGAACAAAACCTGGTAAAAGAGAAGCAGATCCTTGAAGCGAAAGTGAAGGAAAGAACCGGCGAAGTGGTTCAGAAGAGCATGGAAATTGAGGAAAAAAACAGGGATATAACAGCAAGTATCAGATATGCTGAACGTATCCAGAGAGCTATGTTACCCAGAGAAGACACATTTGCTGAGACATTTGTTCTCTTTTTGCCCAAGGATATTGTAAGCGGAGACTTCTACTGGATGTATGATAATGGTGACTGGCAGTTCATAGCTGTCGTTGATTGTACCGGACATGGCGTACCCGGAGCTTTCATGTCAATTATTGGCCATAACTCACTGAATAAGGTCGTGAGAGAATACGGACTGACTCGTCCTTCCGCTATTATTGACCAGCTTAATATAGAAGTAACGAAGGCGCTTATGCAGCGTCACGAGAAGAAAATTACTGACGGGATGGATCTGGCCCTGATTGCATTTAACAAGAGGAATTTCACTCTGGAATTCGCAGGAGCATTTAATCCGCTTTATGTCGTCAGAAAAGGCGAAGTTGTGCTTTATAAAGGTGACAGGTTTCCTATTGGGATGACGAACACAGATGAGAAGAAAAGCTTTTCAAATCATACGGTCGACATACAGGCCGGCGATATGCTTTATATGTGTACAGATGGATATGCCGATCAGTTCGGATCAGCTGAGATAAAAAAATACAAATCGTATAATGTCAAAAAACTTCTTTCGACATTATGGGATCTTCCAGTAAATGAGCAAAAAGTGAGACTTGAGAAGGAGATACTTCAATGGAAGGGGAATCTTGAACAGGTAGATGATATTCTGGTTATCGGAACAAAAATCCCTGAAGTCTAGATTCTGGCTATACTTCTTGGGTCGTGGTGCCAGCCGTCTTCCCTTGCGAGAAGCTCCATAACCTCTTCAACTGATTCTGCAACTTCCCACATTCCCTTATGTTCATACCTGAGAAAATTGCCGGAAACCATGTGCCCGAGAAATTCGAGGAATGACTTATAAAAATTCAACGTATTGAGAATGATAATCGGCCCTTTATATAGTCCAAGCTGCTTCAGAGTCATGGCTTCGGTCAATTCCTCCAGCGTGCCCACGCCTCCGGGTAGTGCAACCACTGCATCTGACTTTGCGAGCATCTGTTTTTTCCTGTCTGCCATATCAGATGTAACAATCATTTCACTCACACTTGCGTGGTCCCACCCTTCATCAATCATGAATGAAGGAATTACTCCGGTTATTTTACCTCCGTTTTCAAGAACTGCATCGGCAAGCTGGCCCATAAGGCCTATTCCACCACCACCATATACAACATCCATATTAGCCTGTGCAAATAATTTTCCGAGACAGGAAGCGGCAATGGCATACTGATTATCAATACGACTGCTTGATGAGGCAAACACACAAATTGTCATAAAATATTATTAAAAAGGCCGTTACAGGTTATCTGAACGGCCTGATTATTTAAAATTATTTTTTAAAGAAGAGGTTTCAGTTTTACTAAAAAGTTGTTTTTTGGAACAGCACCTACCTGTTTATCTGCTATTTTACCATCCTTGAAAAAAAGTACAGTAGGGATATTTCGGATACTATATTTAGCAGCAACTCCAGGACTGCTGTCAACGTCACATTTTACAACAAGAGCTTTGCCTTCATATTCCTGTGAAATCTCGTCCATGATTGGTCCGACCATTCTGCATGGACCGCACCATTCGGCCCAGAAATCAACCATAACAGGTTTATCGGATTTAACCACCAGGTCGTCGAAGTTCACATCATTTACTTCTATAGCCATAACTATATATTTTTAAATAATAATAAATATCCGCAGCAAAGATAGCTAATTAACTTTGAATTCTATTCCGGGTTGGTCCTCAAGATAAGAGAGTAATTCGTTGTTCAGACGTACACGAAAGGTTCTCGAAAACATCGGAAGTGAGATTTTATCATCAGGATCGAGGAAAAGGAATTTTAATTCGGTCTCCCCTTTATGTTCATTGATAAGTTTTTTCAGATTGTTAATCATCTCACTGTCGATATTCTCAGGATCAATTTTTATGGTGACAGATTTAATGAGTTCATCTTTAACACTAGACAGCAGATTTATTGTTTTTATCTTGAATTCAATTTCTTCTTCCTTAAACCTGCGTTTCTGAACCCTGCCTTTTACGAGAAGATAGTATCCAACAATAAAGAATTTACTGTTTTCAATATAATCCTTGTCAAAAAGCATGAACCTGAAGGAGTCGGAATAATCCTGTAATGTAAAGGATCCATATGGCTTGCCGTTTTTCCCTATCCCTGTTCTTACATCAGTTACCATTCCTGCAACTGTAACATCGCGGTCGAGGTATTCACGCAGATTCTGCAGGTCTGCCAGGTTTGCAGTAGTGAATGTACTAATTTCAAGTTTGAAATCATCAAGAGGATGGGATGAGAGGTATATGCCAATAACTTCTTTTTCCCTGTTAAGTTTTTCAAGTTTGGGCCAGTCGGGACAGTTTGCAGGTTCAGGCCTGATCATGTCGAATCCGCCTGTTTCTCCAAAGAGTGACTGCTGATTCGAAGTCTTTACAGATTTTGAATTGTTTCCATAACGTATAAGACTTTCAATAAAGCTTGAACCTTTTGTATCAAGAGAAAAATACTGGGCTCTGCTGATTTTTGTGAAACAATCAAATGATCCCGCAACAGCCATAGCTTCAAGATTTTTCTTGTTCAGAGAATTAAGATTTACTCTTTCAACAAGATCATATATATCCTTATAAAAACCATTTTTTTCTCTCTCATCGATCAACTGTAGTACTGCACTTTCGCCTACTCCCTTTATGGCACCGAGTCCGAATCGTATATTCCCGTCCTTATTTACTGTAAATTTCACATTACTTTCATTCACATCTGGACCCAGAACCTCCATTCCCATTCTGCGGGTCTCATCCATAAAAATTGTAATCTTCTTGATGTCACTTATATTGCGGCTGAGCACAGCTGCCATATATTCAGCAGGATAATTAGCTTTAAGAAATCCTGTCTGAAAAGCAATTAGCGCATAACAGGTTGAGTGTGATTTATTAAATGCATACTGGGCAAAAGCCTCCCAGTCGGACCAAATCTTGTTTACTATTTCTTCATTATAACCCTTCTTTGAACAACCCTCCTGAAACTTAAGTTTCATTTCATCCATTATGGAGCGTTTCTTTTTCCCCATTGCTTTCCTGAGGGAATCTGCCTCACCCTTTGTAAATCCTGCCAGTTCCTGGGAAAGTAACATCACCTGTTCCTGGTAAACAGTAATACCATATGTATCGTCAAGGTATTTCTCCATTGCAGGAATTGGATAGTCTATTTTTTCCGTTCCATGTTTCCTGCGGATAAATTTCGGGATATATTCCATAGGTCCAGGACGATACAGGGCGTTCATGGCTATAAGGTCCTCAAGCCGGTTCGGTTCCAGATCGCGCAGGTATCTTTTCATGCCGGTCGATTCAAACTGGAATATCCCTGTCGTTTCACCGTTACTGAACAGCTCAAAAGTTTTTTTATCGTCAAGAGGTAAGTCGTCAATGTTAATCACAATACCTTTTGATTTCTTAATATTATCAGTTGCGTCTTTGATAATTGACAGAGTCTTCAGGCCAAGAAAGTCCATTTTAAGAAGGCCGACTGATTCAACATGGCTTCCATCATATTGAGTAGCATACAGATCGGTATCTTTAGCTGTGCAAAGGGGAATATAATTGTCAAGAGAATCCTTCCCTATTATTATACCACAGGCATGCACTCCTGTCTGGCGGACAGAACCTTCGAGCACCTCGGCATATTTCAGTGTCTGGGCAATTAGTCTATTCGAAGACTCCTTCTCACGAACCAATTCGGGTACTTCAGCATATGCGTCCTTTATTGTTATGCCGGGTCTTTCAGGAATAAGTTTGGCAAGCCTGTCAGCGTCTTGCAAGGGTAGCTTCTGAACTCTGGCAACATCACGGATTGCCATTTTTGCGGCCATTGACCCGAAAGTAATTATGTGGGCAACTTTATCATGACCGTATTTATTAACTACGTATTTAAGCACTGAATCTCTCCCGTCTTCATCAAAATCAATATCAATATCTGGCATTGATATACGGTCGGGATTCAGGAACCTTTCGAACAGAAGTCCATATTTAATTGGATCTATATCAGTGATTTTCAAACAGTAAGCGATCGCTGATCCGGCAGCTGATCCTCTTCCGGGTCCAACAGATACGCCCATCTCACGAGCTGCCCGCAGAAAATCCTGTACAATTAAAAAGTATCCGGGAAACCCCATTTTGGCCACCATTGCGAGCTCAAAATCGAGTCTTTCAGTATGCTCTGTTGTGAGCGATCCCCATCTCTTTTCAGCCCCTTCATACGTAAGGACTTTTAGATATTCATCTTTATCGGTATACCCCTCGGGGAGATCAAATTCGGGCATGATAGGATCATGGTCGAGCTTGTATTTTTCAATTTTGGCTACAAGTCCGGCAACATTATCGATTGATTCTGGTATATCGCTGAAGATGACACGCATCTCCTCCTCGCTCTTAATGTACTCCTGTTTTGAATATCTCAGCCTGTTCGGATCATCAATATCCTTGGCTGTATTGATACAGATAAGCCTGTCGTGTGCCTCAGCATCTTCTGCATTGATAAAATGAGTATCATTAGTGGCAATCAGAGGGACCTTATATTTTACTGACAGTTTTTTAAATGCTTCGATTACTTTTTGCTGAAGAGGAAAGGCTGATCTGTCAGCTTCGGGATCGTAAGTCTCATGCCGCTGAATTTCGAGGTAGAAGTCATCTCCAAAAATATCGATATAACTTTTTAATGCAGCTTCAGCACCTGAAATAGTACCATTCAGTATTTCATCCTGTATTTCTCCTGCGAGGCAGGCAGAGGAAGCTATAAGTCCCTCCCGGTACTTTATTAATAATTCTTTATCAATCCTGGGTTTATAGTAAAAGCCTTTTATCCATGCGATTGACACAAGCTTTATAAGGTTTTTATATCCGGTGAGGTTTTTTGCCAGCAGGATCAGATGATCGCCTGAACGATCTTCTTTTGCATTGACCTCACTAATTGATCTTTTAGCGACATAGATCTCACATCCGATAATTGGCTTTATTCCCTTTTTGGTTGCATAGTTATGGAATTCTTTAGCACCGAACATGTTTCCATGATCGGTAATTGCAATAGCCTCCATGCCCAAAGATTTGACCTTGTCCATAAGCAAAGGGATATTGGCTGCCCCATCAAGAATGGAGTATTGAGTGTGAACATGTAAGTGGGCAAATCCTGCCATCGGATGAACTTAAGTTAACAGTTAAACCAGTTCACAAAAATAGACAAAATAGAATTAAGATCAGATCGGGACAACAGGCTTTGACACATTATACGGGAGGTATTTTTCAACAATTGTTAAGCCGGAACTGCATTTTGTTAAATATACATGCCAAATGATAAGTAATTAACTTAAATTGAGACTTTAGTTATAAAGTATAAGAAAATACGGATTTAATTTAATGAACACGATGGTATTTCAATTAAAAGATTATAGATTTGTATTGTAACGCCAACCTACGTTATAAACAACAAAAGGAAATCGTTGATTCCAGTTATTCAATTACTTAACCTAAATCGAAAGTTATGAGAAAACTTCTATTTCTATTTTTTCTGTTCTGTGGTTTTCTGCTGCCGGCGGTTGCACAGCAAAAATCTGTCACAGGTACTGTAACAGGGGCGGAGGATAATCTTCCTGTTATTGGGGCTACAGTACAGCTCAAAGGTACAGCTACGGGAGTTGCTACTGATATTAATGGAAAGTATCAGATAAGTGCTCCTCTTGGTGCCATTATTGAATTCCGTTATGTCGGAATGAAGACGAAAGAGGTTGTTGTTGGTGCATCATCAGTTTATGATGTAGCACTGGAATACGACCTGGTTGGTGTAAATGAGGTTGTTGTTGTCGGTTATGGAACACAGATTAAATCTAAAGTTACCGGAAGTATTTCAAAAGTAGACGGAGCAACACTTAAGAACATTCCGGTACCAACAATTGAACAGGCTCTTCAGGGTAAAACAGCAGGGGTTTTCATAGAGTCAGTAAACGGTAAATCGACCGGTACAACAAACATGAGAATCCGCGGATCATCATCTATAACTGCTACTAACCAGCCTCTTTTTGTTGTAGATGGGATTCCATTAACAACTGAAGCATTAAACTTTTCCGGAGCAGTAATAAATCCCCTGACTTCAATAAATTTCAATGATGTTGAGTCAATAGATATTCTTAAAGATGCGGCTTCCTCAGCGATCTATGGGTCCAGGGGTGCAAACGGAGTGGTAATCATTACCACAAAGAAAGGGATAACCGGAGCGACAAAGTTAAATTTTACCATTCAATCTGGATTCAATGAGGCATCCCACAAGCGCGATTTCATGAATACTGATCAGTATATAAGTTATTTCAGGGAATCTGCAATTAATGGCGACATTCAGGAGGATATATACGCTGGTGATCCTCTGGGAACAAGTACCTACTGGCAGAATCATGTCGAAACAAGACTCAAAAGATATTCAGGATGGGCTGCAAGCCTCGACCCGGTTACAGGGGCTTATCTCGGATCGAAGGTAAATACAAACTGGCAGGATCTTGCATTCCAGAAAGGAAAGATATTCTCAGCTGATATGTCAGCCCAGGGAGGTACTGAAAAATTGAAATACTTTACAAGCCTGTCATATAATAACAGTGGCGGTATTCTTGTTTCAAACGGTATAGAGAAAATTTCTGCACGTCTTAATATTGATAATAAAGTAAATAACTTTATTGATCTGGGGTTTGCATTAAGCTTAAACCGAACAAAAATTGACCAGGTGTCAGCCGACAATGCCTTTTCTACTCCAATGCAGCTTGTTGCTTTATCGCCTGTAACTCCGCCAAGGGACCTTGATGGCAATTTGTACAACACCCCAACAACGACGTATTACAACCCTCTGATTGATGTACAATATGCTACAAGAGATATTCTGGAGTACAGGAGTATCGCAAATGGGTATCTCACCTTTAAGCTGATGGACGGATTAAAATGGAGAAATGAATTTGGGTTTGATCTCTATAATCTGAAAGAGAATGCAAGATATGGGAAACTGACAGAGTCAGGAACCGGTGTAAATGGCTATGGATTTGCTAACTATGGACAGAATCAGAATATAACTTCCAAATCATATTTTGATTATCTGAAGAATTTTGGGGATTTTGGACTGAGTGCCGTTCTGGGAACAGAATTTCAGTATACAGTAGTTGATAATGCAAGGGCGGAGGGTCAGCAATTCCCGCTTGACGAACTGAAAACGCTGGCAAGCGCAGGATTAATAACTGCAGCAACATCGACCCTGACAAAATATAGTTTTCTATCGTACTTTTCGAGAATTAATTTCGACTACAAAGCAAAATACCTGGTTACTATTTCCGGACGTATTGATGGTTCTTCCCGATTCGGTAAGAACAACAGGTATGGAGTTTTCCCGGCTGCTTCTCTTGGCTGGGTGCTGACTAAGGAAGATTTCCTGGCTAACAGTACAGTTCTTAGTTTTCTTAAACTCAGGACCAGCTACGGAATGACAGGTAATGCGGGGATTGGCAATTTTGGTCACCTTGGGCTATACGGTGTTGGCAACTACAACAGTCTGTCGGGTCTGACGCCAACCCAGATACCTAACGCTGACCTCGGCTGGGAATCGACCAGGCAAGTCGATTTTGGCGTTGACTTTGGCTTCTTTAAAAGCAGGATATCAGGAGAAATCGATTATTATTCAAAGAAAACGAAAGATCTTCTGCTTAATGTGCCTGTTCCGGCAACATCAGGATATTCAAGCCAGCTCAAGAACATCGGATCTGTTCAAAACAAAGGTATTGAGTTTGTTGTGAATACAAACAATATAACGGGAACCTTTACCTGGAATACCAACTTTAACTTTTCATATAATCAGAATGAGGTCACATCTCTTGGAGGCCAGACAATCATTGATAATGGCAGTGCACGATATATGAATGTGGTTATGACAGGGCAGCCAATTGGTGTTTTTTACGGAGCTGAGTATGCAGGAGTTGATCCGGCAAACGGTGACGCATTATGGTATGTAAATGCAAAAGACGCTAATGGGAAAGTAATAAATCATACAGAAACGACAAATCAGTTCACAGATGCCAATTTTGTGGTTCTTGGCAGTCCTACTCCCAACCTGATAGGTGCTATAACAAATACATTTGGATTTAAAGGATTTGAACTTGCATTTACATTCCAGGGAGTTACGGGAAACAAGATTCATCTTATCGGAGACCAGTGGATGGCAGCTAACGGAGTTTGGTACGATAACCAGCTGACCTCACAACTTGGAAGCTGGAAAAACCCAGGGGATAAAACTGACATACCGGAAGCAAGACTTGGCTGGGATAATGGTGATCAGAGCCGTAACAGCAGGTACCTGTCAGATGGTTCATATCTGAAACTCCGCAGCTTTATGTTAAGCTACGAGATGCCCAAGAAAATAGTCAGCAAGGCAGGGCTCGATCGTATGAGACTATTCGTGCAGGCTCAGAATCTTATCACTTTTACAAGATATAAAGGATGGGATCCAGAAGTATCTACTGATTTTCTGAACGACAATGTAACAACCGGATGTGATTTTTATTCCGCACCGCAACCAAGGTCGATTGTCTTTGGAATTAATATCGGGTTATAATAATTTAAATATAAAAAACGATGAATAGATTAATATCAATTATATCGACAGTTGTAGTCTGTGGCATTTTCACAGGATGCGACAAATATCTCGATCTGGAGCCTTCCCAGAATATAAGTGAAAAGATTGCACTGACTTCAGATGAGAATGTAAAACATGTGCTTACAGGAGCTTATTCCGAGTTTGCTCTGGCCGGAATTTATGGAGGTAACCTTTTAATGAATGCAGAATTACTCGGAGGTAATGGAGAAATTCAGTGGGTAGGAACATATATTGATCCCCGTCAGGTTTTCAATAAAACCATGATTTCCACTAATTCCCAGGCATCCAGTCATTGGATAGATAGTTACTCGGTTATAAATACTGCTAATAATATACTATCTGCACTTACGGTTGTGAAAGACGCCGATCGCGACAGGGTTCAGGGCGAAGCGCTATTTCTCCGTTCTCTGATGTATTTCGATCTTGTACGCTTTTTTGCAGATCAATATCAGTTTGGGACTGCTAATACTCAATACGGAGTGCCACTGGTACTTACTGCCACTCAAGGTATTACTGCAGCAAGTATGGTTACACGAAACACAGTAGATGAAGTTTACAATCAGGTCATAGCTGACCTTATCCTCGCAGCATCAAAACTGCCGGCTGATAATGATGTTTATGCATCAAGTGGCGCTGCCAATGCACTTCTGGCAAGAGTTTACCTGCAAAAGGGAGACTATGCTGCTGCAAGAGACGCATCCAATGCTGTTATAAATTCAGGTGTTTATTCAATCCTGCCTGCATACGCTGATGTGTTTAATCAGGACAATAATACTTCAGAAGACATTTTTGCCACACAGATTACTCCCCAGGACAGGTTCAGTGCAATGACAGAATACTTTTCAATTCCTGAGTTTGGAGGAAGAACAGGGGATATTGATATCCTTGATGCTCATCTGAACCTTTATCCCGCAGGCGATACCAGGAAGGACTTATTCTTTATTGGTGAAGGGGCAGAGAGATGTGGTAAATGGAACAATCAGTACGGAGTTGTAAACCTGATCCGACTTGCTGAAATGTATCTTATCAGGGCAGAATGCAATCAGAGGTTGTCAACGGCTATAGGTGCTACGCCACTGGCTGATTTTAATGTAATCCATACGAGGGCAGGACTGGTCGCTGCGACTTCTGTTACCCTGGCTGATATTTTGCTTGAGAGAAGACTTGAACTTGCTTTCGAAGGGTTTAAGATACATGATATGAGAAGACTTCATTCAAATGTAGGAGCACTTCCATATAACGATCCAAAATTGCTCTTCCCGATACCGGCCAGAGAAATCGAGGCAAATCCGAATCTTAAACCTCAGCAGAACCCTGGATACTAGATGTTAATAGTAATAGATTAAGTAACGGCAGCGATATTCGCTGCCGTTTTTTTAACCGCAGATAATGAATTTGTTAATAAATATTATATCTTTGCAGCCACAATTTTTAAAACAGGTTAAATAAAAAAAGCGTAAGAATTAATGGCAGTTAAAATCAGATTAGCTAGAAAAGGCCGCAAGAAGCTGGCCTTCTACCACATAGTGGTTGCAGATAGCAGATCGCCACGTGATGGCAGATACATTGAAAAAATCGGATCTTACAATCCGGTCACCAACCCCGCTACAATCGAACTCGATTTCGGTAAAGCTTTAGGTTGGCTGCAAAATGGCGCATTACCTACAGATACCTGTAGAGCTATCCTGTCTTATAAAGGTGTTCTAATGAAAAAACATCTTCTTGAAGGTGTTAAGAAGGGTGCTTTTGATGAAGCTGAAGCCACAAAGAGATTTGATGAGTGGATCAAACAGAATGAAGCAAAAATCGAAGCTAAAAAATCAAGTCTTGAAAAATCTCAGGATGATGAATTAGGAAAGAGGCTTTCGGTTGAGAAAAAAGTTAATGAAGCCAGGGCCGCTAAGCTCGCTAAGAAAAATGCAGATCTTGCTGCTAAGGCAGCTGCAGGTGACAAAGCACTTGTCGAGGAAATTTTACCAGCTGAAGAAATCGCTGGCGAATCCGCTCCTGAAGAGGAAGCAGCATCTGAGCCAGTTGGAGAAGATACTCCTAAGGAATAGTTAAGTAGTCAACAGGATCAGCGATCCGATGGCTTACGAAAACAAAATATTACTGGGACGTATAGCAAAAGTAAGCGGCTATGAGGGAGCCGTTACAGTTAAGTTAGAGAAAATCTTTACTGAAAATATTCCCCAAATGGAATCGGCTTTCCTGGAAATAGAAGGAAGACCGGTTCCTTTTTTTATTTCGGACCTCGAATATAACGGGGCTGACGTACTGAAGCTATCATTTGAAGGGTACAATTCTGTAATAAAAGTTACAGAGTTTATTGGCTGCAGAATATTTCTTACATCCGATTCGCCGGGTGAAAATAAATCGGGGATTGATAATAACATACTCATTGAATATAAGGTATATACCAGCGAGGATATTCAATTGGGGTCTATTTCCGATGTTATCTCCAATAATGGACAATGGCTCCTGAATTTAACTTCGAAAGACAAAAAAAGTATTCTGATCCCTTTTCACGAAGATCTTATTATAAGGATTGACAAAAAGAAGAAAATTGTAGTTATGGATATACCTGACGGACTTCTTGACATAAACTGAAAAATTAATTACAGTTTATGCAGCTTTTAAGCTAAAAGCTCGTCTTTCTTAAGTATTTCATTAAAATTTAATTAAACCACGCACTATGAAAAGGGTAATATTTTTATCAGTATTGATGTTAGCAATAACTGCTTCTTCCGTTAATGCAGGAAACCAGTCGGATGTGAAAGAAACTAGAAACCTTTCAGGATTTACAAAAGTAAGTTTTGGCGTTGCCGGTAACCTTTATCTCAATATAGGCTCTGAATTTAAAGTGGTAGTCGAAGGGGAAAAGAAATATGTTGATGAAGTAATAACTGAGGTGTCAGGAGGGAAGCTTGTCATCAGGAATGAAAATTGGAGGATGAACTGGAGAGGCAATGAAAAAGTTAATGTCTATGTAACTATGCCGGAGCTGACCGGTCTGGGTGTTTCAGGTTCAGGTAAAGCTGAAGTTAAGGATGCAATAAAAGGCAGTGATCTAAATCTGAATGTCAGCGGAAGCGGAAGGATCTATATGTCTGACCTTACTATCACTAATCTGGATTGCGGCATTTCAGGATCAGGAGATTTAAATCTTAGCGGTAACGGTAGTTGTTCAAAAGCCAGTATCTCAATAAGCGGATCAGGAAATTATAACGGCGAATCTTTTAAGATTGGATCAGCAGAAATACATATTTCGGGGAGTGGAAGCTGTATCTGTAATGTTACAGAAAATCTGAGAGCGAGTGTTTCCGGAAGCGGTAATGTTAATTACGTAGGAAGCCCGAAAGTCGATGCACACGTTTCGGGATCAGGAAAAGTAAGATCGAGGTAACTTAATTCCTTATAATCTTAATTGTACCGTCAATATTTATTTTGATGACCGGTGAAGCCGAACTTTTTCTCCGGTCATCCTGACGGTATTTCACAACATAATCAACCCTGTTTATAAGAGATTTCTCAACGTCACTGAAATTTCCAGGAGCAGGACTACCACTTACATTTGCTGAAGTAGAGACAATCGGTTTACGAAACCGGCTTATCAATTCCCTGCAGAATTCGTCATGGCATATTCTGATGGCGACTGACCCGTCAGAACCACATACACCTGCAGCAAGGTTCTTCCCTTTCGGATAAATAATGGTTAGCGGGGAGTCGGAAACTTCAGTCAGCTCATACGCTATTTCAGGTACTTCCGAAACGTATCTTTCAATCATCCCAATGCTGTCTGCCAGGATAATAAGGCTTTTTAATTCACTGCGTGACTTAAGGTTAAAAATACTATTTACAGCTATATCATTTGATGGATCACAACCGAGCCCCCAGATTGTATCAGTAGGATAGAGTATGATTCCACCCTGTCTGATTATGTTCAGAGCCTCTTTTATATCATCTTCAAAAATCATTCAGAGGAATTTATTTTGCAGCTTTGTTCTTATTCAGAATCCGAAGCCTCTTGTATTTATTGAAACTGGATTTGGAATACATGGAACAGATCAGGTAACCGTGCTTACCATCGAGAAAACCCATATTAAATATATAGGATCTGAAAAATCCCCAGAAGTAATGAACATAAGGTGTTAATGGGCCAGCTTTACGTCCGGCTTTGTGAAACTCCTCTGCCCCGATAATTGAATATTTTTTCATCTTATCAGTATGATCCTGCAACGATGCAAAAGGCCAGTGGAGGAGATCTCCCTTAAGTCTTCCTATTGTGGCTCCGTTTGACATAATAAACTTCTCGTGCAGGTTAAGTGTTCCCCATTTACCATGATCAGTATAAAACATTCTGAGCTGTCTGTCGGGATACCACTCTGAGTGATTGATCCATTTTCCACAGTAATTACTTCTTCTGTTAAAACGGTAACCATCATATTCCCATTTGTCTTTTATGTGAAGAATTGATTGTCGCAACCTGTCACTCAGAGCTTCATCTGCGTCGAGAGAAAGAATATTTTTATAAGTCGCCTGGTTAAGCGCAAAATTTTTCTGATCGCGATATCCTTCAAATGCATGTTTTATAAACCTGACATTATGTTGATTACAGATCTCCTCTGTTTTATCTGTTGAATACGAATCGACAACCACTATTTCATCGGCAATTCCATTGAGGGAATCAAGGCACTTACCAATGAACAGTTCCTCATTATATGTAATAATAACAGCAGATATTTTAGGCATACATTGTTTGCATTAGGATTGTGCTCAAATTTAACACAAAATCAATTATTATCAATTTATAGAGCAACGAATTTATTTTCTGTTTATCAAATAATTTAATACCATGATAGTCAACAACGTTAAAGTACCGTCAAATATCATGCCGGGATGTCATATTCTCTAAGTGCCTCATTAAGAGATGTCTTCTTGTCAGTTGATTCCTTTCTGATGCCGATTATCAAAGCACAGGGCACACTAAAATCGCCTGCCGGGAAATTTTTCAGGTATGACCCTGGGATAACTACCGACCTGGGTGGAACATATCCTTTATACTCTTTTCTGGATGAAGATGTTACATCAATGATTTTAGTACTGTTGGTAATCACAACATTAGCACCCAGAACAGCTTCTTTCCCTATGTGTGCTCCTTCCACTATTATGCATCTGGAACCTATAAAGCAGTTATCCTCTATTATAACCGGTGCTGCCTGTACCGGTTCAAGTACTCCTCCGATGCCTACCCCGCCACTTAGGTGGACATACTTTCCAACCTGTGCACATGATCCAACTGTGGCCCATGTATCAACCATTGTTCCTTCTTCCACATGTGCGCCTATATTAACATATGATGGCATCATAATAACTCCGGGAGCAAGGAATGAACCATACCTTGCAACAGCGTGAGGGACTACCCTTATTCCCAGAGATTTGTAATTTTTTTTCAGGGGAATTTTATCATGAAATTCAAATGGTCCGATTTCAATTGTCTCCATTTTCCTTATCGGGAAATAAAGTATCACTGCCTTTTTGATCCACTGGTTAACTATCCATCCGTTTTCTCCCGGTTCAGCGACTCTGATCAACCCTTTATCAAGTGCATCAATTGTTTTGTTTATCTCATTTTGAACGTCGGGTTCATTAAGCAGTGAACGGTCTTCCCAGGCCTTTTCTACGAGGTTCTTATTTATTAAATCCATAAAGATGATTTTTGATAAAAATAGCAAATGTATTATACAGAAATGCTTAAAAGCGAATAACTATTTAAGTATTTGTACAATAATTTCACATCAGTTCACATAATAACTTTAAATTATCTTGAAAAGTATATAAACGGAAAAATTAAAAATAATCCCCATAGTTATTATTAAAATCAGGTTCGTTGCGCGAATTCACAAAATCGAATCAGTCTATAAAATTAATTAACATTTTTTAAACAATAAAATCAACTTGTTTTTGAGATTCTGTTTGGTGGAATATAAATCTGTTATATATTTGTAGCTTCCGTATTTTTGTTTTTTCCCTCACATTTTGGACCTGGATTGGACGATTTTATTTGTATTAATAATAAACCTATGAGTAAATTTATTTATTTAACCGCAACTCCTGAAGCATTAATTGCTTCAATGCTGCCACCAGCAGAATTTGGTGCATACCTGTCGACCGGTACTAAGAAAAGGAATAAAGGTCAGGCAATATTCTTTGAGATTGATCTGTCAAAAATTGAGAATCTGATAGACATGGAAAGTCTTAATAGCCGTTGTGTACCGAAAGCAGATGGCAGACCTAAAAGCTCTGTTTATCTCTCAGTTTATAAAACACTTGAGATGATTCCATTATCAGCATTAAAGAACCTGTATCTTACAACTGACAACGGTCATACTCTGGAGTTGAAGAAAACACCTTATGAGACGTCAAGGGAAGTCATTGGCAAACTCCATCTGTTCCAGGAATTATGTCCGGTTACACCTCTGGTAGCCAGTGAATTAACTCCTTCGAAATTCTTAAGGAAGCTTACTGACGGATCAATTCCAATCTCACTTCCTAAATTATTTTTCGTGGATCTGAAATTGGGAGAACTCGCAACTAATCCTCTTGCCGGATCAGTTGAACATCTGCCTTATTCAAACATCGGGCATTTAAGAGACTGTCTGGAGATTCTAAAAGGTGAATATGAGAAACATATGAAAACTGTTCAGCGTGTTTATTCAGGTTCCCTTCTCTACAGGACGATTGAATCTGGTTTCTATGTAGGTGCAAAGGATGAAATTCTGTACTATCCGTATCCCACGTTATCAGAGCTGGAAAACACTAATTATGAATTTTTTAGATCTATATAGTATTAATCATTTAATTTGAATATTTATTATGGTGAGTTTACCGGGGGCATCCCCTTTTGAAGTAGCCGCAATCTGGACTGTTCTTGTTATTGCATTTTTCGGTCTGGCTTATGCTCTATTTCTACGTCGGCAGGTTATGGCCTGCGATAAGGGAACAGAAAAAATGCAGGATGTTTGGGACGGAATTCGTTTAGGAGCCAACGCCTATCTTAAAAGGCAGTTGAAAACTATTATTCCTCTTATTTTCGTCTTTACTGTTGTTCTATTCTTATCAGTTTACGTAGTTCCTCCCACAGAGGAGTCAAAACTGCGTTTTGTCGGTTATTCCGATGAGTCTCTTAAGCTGGTCATTGGTTTTGGCCGTGCTGTTGCATTTATTATGGGTGCTGTATTTTCGCTGCTGGTTGGTCAGTTCGGTATGAGAATGGCTGTTCAGGCAAACGTAAGGGTAGCATCAGCTTCAAGAAGAAGTTTCGCCGAAGCATTAAAAATTGCTTACCGTGCTGGTACTGTTACAGGTATGTTAACTGATGGTTTAGGCTTGCTTGGAGGAACGCTGATCTTTATTATTTTCGGAGTTGCATCACCCGATACTCTTCTTGGTTTCGGCTTTGGAGGTACATTGCTTGCACTCTTCATGAGAGTCGGCGGAGGTATTTATACAAAAGCAGCTGATGTCGGCGCTGACCTGGTTGGTAAAGTTGAAGCAGGTCTTCCTGAGGATGATGAACGTAATGCCGCAGTTATTGCTGACCTCGTGGGTGATAACGTTGGTGACTGTGCAGGGATGGCAGCAGACATTTTCGAGTCATATGAAGTAACTATCGTATCTACATTAATACTCGGTGTTGTTCTGTTTACCCAGACACATCAGCTTTCATGGATTATTTTTCCGCTTCTCGTAAGGGGTATCGGTGTACTCTCTTCTATAGTCGGTACCTACCTTGTAAAAGGAAGCAAGGATGGTAAAACCAATAACGCTCTGAAATCTATCAACAAAGGTTTTTATTCGTCAGCAGCTATAAGCATTGCAGCTTTTGGCGTTCTTTCATTTTTCTATCTTCACGACTGGCGTTCATTTTTGTCAGTAGTAGTTGGGATTGCCCTGGCGATAGTACTAGATGAGATAACCAAACATTTCACCGATGGAAACTACCATCCTGTTAAGGATATTGCAAAAAATGCAAAAACCGGTTCTGCAACACTGCTTCTTAAAGGTATGAGCTACGGTTTTGAAGTGGCTGTATGGCAGACGCTTGTAATTGCAATTACGATTCTTTGTTCAGTGATGATTTACTGGGGCCAGCCGATTGTATATGTTCTGTATGGAGTAGCCATGACAGGTATCGGCATGTTAACTCTTACCGGAAACAACGTCGCTATGGATGCTTTCGGACCTATTGCTGATAACGCTAACGGTATTGGCGAACTTTCCCATCTCGATAAAGATGCACGTAAGATCATGGATTCACTTGATGCAACAGGTAACACAACTAAAGCAATTACAAAAGGTGTTGCAATTGGTTCAGCAGTTATTGCTGCAGTTGCCCTGTTCGGATCCTTTATTACCGATGTGAGCAAGGTTCAGATTCAGCTTGGATTTGATAAATCAGCTCAGCTTCTCGAAACAGGAATCCGTATAAATTTACCGATAGTTTTCATTGGTTTCCTGATAGGTGGAACCATTCCCTGGCTTTTCTCCTCACTTACAATTAATGCGGTTACTAGAGCTGCAGCACAGATAGTTGAAGAGGTACGCCGCCAGTTCAGGATTCCGGGAATAATTGAGAGAACTGTTAAACCTGATTATCAGAGAGCTGTTGATATCTGCACAGTTTCAGCGCAGAGAGAATTAATCCCTCTGGCTTTGATAGCTGTTATATCTCCGGTACTCATTGGAAGTATGCTTGGAATTGAAGCCCTTGGCGGATTCCTCGGAGGTGTAATACTTTCAGGACAATTACTTGCAGTTTTTATGGCAGGAGCCGGTGGTGCCTGGGATAATGCAAAGAAGACTATAGAAGACGGACTTTACGGCGGAAAAGGATCAGAGGCACACCATGCTGCAGTAGTTGGTGATACTGTCGGAGATCCTCTCAAAGACACAGCTGGTCCGGCCCTTAATCCAATGATCAAGGTTATCAACCTTGTATCTCTTCTTGCAGCACCTGTAATCATTGCTTATCAAAAACCAGGTCATGTTTCTTTAGGTACATTTATTACCGGGGTAGTTTGTCTGGTGATTATAGTTGGAGCAATCATGTTCTCAAAAAGAGGCGGATTTAAAAAAGTGCCTTTTGAACAATAGGACTTTATAAAACTTAACATATTTTAAAACCTGCCTGTTGCAAACCGGCAGGTTTTTTTATTAGGATACGGAGAGTCGGTAATAATAATCCGGCTAAATATTGGTAGTCAAAATAAATTTCTTAAATTATACCTCTGAACCGGAATGCTGCCGGTGTTCTTTAAAAGCTAAGGATCTCAGGATTACGAAGATTAATTATTTGAAGATATTTGTTTCGATAGTTGTTGAACATTTAAATCTTTAATTATGATTAGTAATTTATTCTGGATTGTTCCGATTTCAGCTCTCATGGCATTATTGTTCGCCTGGATCTTCTACAAGGGTATGAAGGTGCAGGAAGAAGGAACTGATAAAATGAAAGAGATTGCTGAATATGTTCGTGAAGGTGCTATGGCTTACCTAAAAAGCCAGTACACCGTTGTCGGCAAGATATTTATTATTCTTGTTGTATTATTATCAATCCTGGCTTATATGGGTGTTCAAAACCCGTTTGTTCCGATTGCATTTCTGACCGGCGGATTCTTTTCAGGTCTCTGTGGCTTCCTGGGAATGAAAACTGCTACTTTTGCGTCTAACAGGACAGCATGGGCTGCTTCAAAGTCTCTCAACAAAGGACTGCAGGTTGCTCTGCGTAGTGGAGCAGTTATGGGCCTGGTTGTTGTAGGATTTGCACTTCTCGATATTGCTGCCTGGTTTATTTTCCTGACGAAAGTGGTTTTTACGCCTGAACATATGGTTTCAGGATTGAATTTCCTTGGTCTTACATTTGTTCAGGCCGGAATTGATGAACATCAGAAGTTTGTAGAAATTACTGCTACCATGATCACTTTTGGGATGGGTGCTTCAACACAGGCTCTTTTTGCACGCGTTGGCGGCGGAATCTTTACAAAAGCAGCTGATGTGGGCGCTGATCTGGTCGGAAAAGTTGAAGCTGGCATTCCTGAAGATGATCCTCGCAACCCGGCAACTATCGCAGATAATGTTGGAGATAACGTTGGGGATGTGGCAGGTATGGGAGCTGATCTTTACGAATCATATGCAGGATCAATACTTGCAACAGCTGCTCTTGGTGCTGCCCTTCCTGCAATAGTAGGACATGGTGATTATCAGATTAAAGCCATCATAGCTCCTATGCTGGTTTCAGCAATCGGTGTATTATTATCAATAGCCGGAATATATATGGTTAGAACAAAGGAATCGGCTTCTCCGAAAACCCTTCTCAGAGCTCTCCTCCTCGGAACAGGTGGAAGCTCAGCGCTTATTCTGGTAGTTCTGGCAGTAATGGCTAAGGCTGACTGGATTACCTGGGGTGTATTCGGCGCTGCAGTTTCGGGTCTCGTTGCAGGAGTAATAATCGGTCAGGCAACTGAATACTATACTTCTGATGGCTATAAACCTACACAGGGTATTGCCGAACAGTCTCAGACAGGGCCTGCAACTGTTATTATTGAAGGTATGGCAGTTGGAATGTTCTCAACATGGCTTCCTGTCTTAACAATCGTAGCAGGGATTATTGCTGCGTACGGTTTTGCAGGAGGATTCCACAACTTTGCAATGGGTGTATATGGTATTGGTTTTGCATCTGTCGGAATGCTTTCTACACTCGGAGTTACCCTGGCAACTGATGCATTTGGTCCTATCGCTGATAACGCAGGTGGCAATGCTGAGATGGCCGGACTTCCTGAAGAAGTAAGAGAAAGAACTGATGCTCTTGACGGACTTGGAAATACAACAGCTGCTACAGGTAAAGGTTTTGCCATTGGTTCAGCTGCTCTTACCGCACTGGCTCTAGTTGCTGCATATATGGAGGAGGTGAAACTCTGGCTTGGAAGATTAGCGGATAAAAGTGTCGATGGTTATAAACAGATTGGTGATGTTTTGTTTTATCATAATCATGTACCAACAACCGTACAGGCTGGCCAGACTGCAGTGGAAGTTTCACACGCAGGGATCAAAGAATTTGTTACAGCATATAATCTTTCATTATTCAACCCGATCTTGCTTGCCGGTCTATTCATTGGTGCAATGATGTGCTTTGTTTTTGTTGCCATGGCAATGAAAGCTGTTGGAAGGAATGCAGGTAGAATGGTTGATGAAGTAAGACGTCAATTCCGTGAAATCCCTGGAATTATGGAAGGAACCGGAAGACCAGAATATGCAAAATGTGTAGCCATTGCAACAAAAGGGGC
>Ga0302271_10000442_pt1 | contig 40669 bp, 22 predicted proteins | sample III_Bog_N1_1_FD_198767 | JGI IMG/M metagenome (GOLD analysis project Ga0302271, IMG submission 198767) | Peat permafrost microbial communities from Stordalen Mire near Abisko, Sweden - III_Bog_N1_1 | ecosystem: Environmental > Terrestrial > Soil > Wetlands > Peat | place: Sweden: Abisko...
TTTTTTCTTTTTCTTCTCTTTTTTTTTGTTCCCCCCCCCCCCCCCCCCCCCCACGATACTCTATCTTTATTTTTTTCATTTGATTTACTTTCAAATTTCAATTTTCCCCATTTTCTTCTTTAGATTTTGAATGATTTCCTCCCCAGAAATTAAACGTTTGGATTTTATTCCTTGGAATCCCATCAAAAAAAAATAACAAAATAAACGGTTAATAATTAGGAACTTTTGAATTAATTAATTCTTATGAAGAGCTTGTATTTTGGGACGGGATCAGGTTTAAACAAAGCAGGGGAAAAGGTACATTTCCAAATACTGATTATTCAGCTGAGTTATGCTTGATAATGACACATACAGATCTTCCCACAAAAGGAATAGTAGATTTTCAAAACAAATATCTAACTTCCAAACACATGATAATATTTTTCAATCTTTTCTGCTTTTTTTTCTTTCTCATTGATTGAGTTAGCAGAGTAACGCAGCACCTCTAAGAATCCAGAAATCCGGGAGTTATTCTAGAGATGGTAAATCCACAGTGAGGACAAAGTTTGTGGATTATCCTGTCGTTGACAATACTCCTGCTCTCAAGGATGTCTTGTAGACTGGACAACTAAAAGAAGAAGAAAAAGTTGAGATTATTGTTAGGGAAAAATAAAAGAACAAGAGAGCAATTCATAAAGAAAATAGAATTATCTTTTTACGTATAATTTTCTAGTTTTTCTTGATAGTTCTCGGATGGATTGAAGTGGATTATCGGCATAATGCAACTGGTTTGGTTCTGTGTGTAATAATAATTCCAAAATAAAAAATGATCAACTGAAAGAGAACAAAACAATTAATTAATTACAGGTGAAGCATCGATAACGCTCTTTCTCTTTCTGTCCCATTGTGCTCCTTCCAGGAATAGTCCATAGATGTACACTCCATCCTAGAATATTTATTAAAGCAAATATTAGAAGAAAAAAATTTAAACTACATTTTTTATTTTTGATCAATATTTAAAAAAAAAAACTGCCTAAATCGAAGGATTTCTTACAGATGGCTTAGCATTGCACGTTTCTTTATCTAGATCGAGCACTCTGAATGAGAACAGTAGCTTATCAATAGCAATTTAGTGTCCTCTCGAATGTGTCTGCAGAACCCCTGTAATGAATCCTTGAGGGAAGAAGAACCCACTAATCCAATAGCACATAGGATTTCCTTCTTTCAGCCATTTCGACATGAACTGTACACGCTCTCTCAGATCAATAATCCAAGATGCTAACGGCTTCAACGATGGGTATGCTACTCTCTCCCATAATCTTGGGACTTAATTATTCAGCAGTGAATTGTACGTTGCATCGAGATCAGAAGACATAACTATATCTCCTTCTATGGCTTTTCCAAGGTCGTTAAGTGTCCGGATGATTTCCATTATCAGCGTATTGAACTTCTAGACTTCTTAAAGAAGTACAGTCGAAAGTGAAGATATCAATCCTTTGTCATCTGTGGTAAATAGCTCTTCCAATCCATCTTCTTTTTTCATGATATCTGGCGTAGATTCTTGAATACTTTTCTTGAGATCCAAGACAATTTAATCGGGTGTTTTCCCTGCTGCACCACTGGACATCCTTGGCTAGATTGACAGAATTGTTTCAAGCATTTGCGTTGATTCTTGTGCTTAGTATGTGATGTTGGCATTCTCGTTCATTCCGAAAACCGATGGATCTTCGTTCAAGGGAAGGCTCAAAATGTATTGTTTGTAACTTTCGACATCACCGATTTTTGGGAGAACATACAATGAACTGTCTGAAAAATGATACTCCCCTTCTAACGCTTCTTTCACGTAGAACTTCTTCAGAATCGTCTTGAGACATCGTCTATCCCAGTCATCAGTTACTCTACCTCCATAGTTGATCTCTCCCGTCACGAACAGCAGAGCTTCCCAGGGAATAAGTTCCTGTTCGTTGAGTAACATCTTCATGACAGTCGTGGACGTTTCAAGATCTGAATCATTGAACTCATACCTAATGTTCCAGCCTAATGGACCGAACTTCCTACGTTCTTAGATAATCGCATGGAAGAATGTTAATCCCCAAGTTAATTTATGGAACACCTCTGGTTTAGTGCATCCATTCAGGAACTCATCATTAATCGATTCCCAGGATCTTTTGAGGTTTGCTTTGAGTCCTCTTGGTGGTTCTGTGGTGATCTTAATTCCATTCTGCAACACCGACACAGGGAAATAACTTGCTGGCATGGAAGTCAAGAAGATTCTGAAATCCGCATGGATGTTTTCAAGTTCTGGGATCATATCAATGATCACTTCAAGTTCAGGCATCCAAGTTCTAGCTAAATGGCAATTCAACAAGCAAACCCAATTCCCATCGACTTTAGCTTCCTCAATCAACGCAGCAGCTTTAACACCTTGCCCTTATCCTAAGGATATAATTTTCAAGCGCTCAGACATCTCCCTTTGCTGCGAGAAACTCAAAATCTAAGTTGTAGGATCTGCACCTTGTGACAGCACAAAGATAATCGGTGTCATGATATCTGAATCTGCATGGATCGTTTCCATAGTCACACTTGGCGATTCCACGTAGAACTTCCCGAGATTACTTTGCACATAATTACTAATCGCAAACATGATTTTCTCAGGACGGAATAATTTTAGAATCACCATTTTTTAGAAATCATCTAATTTAGCATCCCATTCTTCAGGTAATTTCGCTGAAATCGGATCTTCTTCCTAGAAATAATCCTTCCATAAACTAACCTTTTGAATAATATGTCTAGTGAGACCTTTAAACTATTCATTGAAATTCAACTCCAAAGCGTATGCTAAATCCCATGATAATGCCTGGATAAATGTTTTATCTGGGTTGTTCGGTTATTTTTGCTTGTCGAAAACACCAGCTCCTCTTAAAAATATCCCCCATAAAACTTCATCTAACGTTCCAGCGTGCTTATTAATCGATGTTGCTATCAAAAAGGAATAGATTAATTTATCTTTTTCGAACAATCCTCTCGTCACATTTGTGTAGATAGTACTCGTGATTGTGTCGATTAAAAGTCCTAATCGAGTCTCAAAATCATCTGATTTCTTGGTATTCACCATAGCTAAGTTAAACAATTTCGAAATGTACTAGAGCGAGTATTAATACATTGGATCGATCAGTGATAGGTCTTTGATGACAAAGAACAAAATTGACCCTCGAATGGAGACACTTCGATATGAATTTCTAGTCTATTCAATGTCCTTTTCGATCTCCATGGATTTAATAATTTGTTTGTTAATTTCTTCTGCCATTTCTTTCGCTGATTGGAGGGTCGATATTAGGTTCACATCGTCTAAGATCTTCTCCGCTTTAGCTTCGGCAAGTAGCCTCAAAATCTCTTTTTCCGATTGGATAATTTTTTTCTTGTAAGTTGCTAGATTCAAGACATTTTCATCGCGTTGCTATTCCACTTCTGGTTTTTCGTTCTTCACGACATCGGCGAGTAGCTGATCTTCAAGTCCTTCGAATGTCGCTGTGAAGTTGATTACTGTGACTTTAATGAAAATCTCAGGAAGATAATTTGGATTTGGTTTCTTTGTTGTCAAATAAAGACTAAATTGCTTATGATAACCGATTTCCTTGTCACCTAATTTGATTAATAGTCGACCATCTGCTTCATAGTATGCTTTACTTAACAATGTGTCTATTGCTGGATCTAAGGTGTCATCTACATCTTCAATTAACACAGGATATCCATTGCTAACTTGTGATTAAATCACATTTAAGAACTTTGGATTATTAAATTTCAAAATAGCTAATTTATTTTATTTTTCCATATTTTTGAGCCACTTATTCGCTTGTAGCTAAGGATCCACTAGCAATGGCCATCTATACCCCTTGGTTACGAAAATTGAATTATCCTAGGACACTTGGTCACTGGGTAAACCTTGCATAACCCATTCTCTTAACAACATAGGATCTCCCATGGTTTTTACAATGCTGTATTGTTCAGAAGTTGGGATACCTTTTTCCTTGATTAACTCTAACCAACTTGCGTTCAACTCATGTCGGTAATTACCCGTGAATGGCCCGTTATAGGAAATCTACGCTGTAGATAAAAATACATCTCCAAAGAGATTCTCTATTTCTCCACCTAATCTTAAAACTGTTTCCTTCCATCTGATGGCTTCTCCTGCTGTGAGAACAATGAGTTTTTTCGCTCTATCAAGACGTTATTCAGTTAGTTCCTTGTTGGCTTCAAGTTCATCTCGTTGTTTCACCATCGCTTCCGTTTCATCACGTAATTTCTGCACTTTCGCTTTGACTTTATTTAATTCTCCCACTTTTTCGTCAAGTTATTTCTTGACAGTGCTCAATTCCGCATCTAATCTTGCAACTTCCATTTTCTTTGGTTTCACTTTAGCATTTACATCTGCGTATGTTTTCATAGCTTAGCAGAATGATGCTAAGCCGTATGCGTAGCTTAAATTCTTTTTGATGTCTTCCAGATTAAATTCTGGTTTGACTAAGACTTTGTTGAGTTTTTTTAATTTTTCTTCGGAAATATTATCCTTATCGAAGTTTATCATTCTATCAATGAATTTAGGGACATCACTCAGTAATTGTCTAGCTGATGGCCAATCCGATTTCTTCTCACTTTAGATTATTCCAAGCAAACAAAAACAGAATTATTATTTTGTATTTTTTTCATGTTTTTCATATCATTTTTCAAACAAAATTAATATTTTAAATCTCTTTCTCCATTACCCTAATAAAGCACAAACAGCTTCAAATGTAACAGGTGCTTGTTATGGTGGATTCGCCATTGTTTTAAGAGTACTAAGTGCTGATTTATCAAGATTTTAAACTGCTATCAATGCTTGATTTAATTCCGGCATGACTTTCTCCAATTCTGCGTTTGCTTCATCTGAAATCATTTAAATTCTATCTGCTTGCTTTTACACCTTCTCAGCTTCCTCAGAGACAATAACTTCTTTCTCGGATGCAATCAATGAGTCCTTGTTGACTTCTTCTAATTTCACATTGACTAAGACAGTTTTTTCTTCAAGTTAAGGCTTCAAAAGTGTTAAATCTATTTCAAGTTAAGCAACCTACTTGTTAGCCTATTCTAACTTAGTTAAACCAGACGAAAGACGCTATTAATTACCCATGAGCTCTCCTCTTTTATCTGAAAGTGAAATCTAATATAATTTAATCAGATCCAGATATGACTTCGGTGTATTGTAGACTTTTCTCTTCAGCTGCTACTCGAATATTTCTGCCTAATGAGAAGCTTATTAGTGCACTTCCTTGCACATGAATGCAACTTCTGAGATAAGTGTCTCCTTAGATATCGTTGTTGGTATTGGGAATGTCGCATCGTTTGTTAAAATTGTTGTAGCTACGCTAATTAGCGCTTCACTTGGCCAAGCTGAAAACCAATCTAAAGCGCAACAATCTACTAGCGATGGGAACTTCCTATGCCTGATTCGCAGCGCATCGCCAACTGGACTCATGCATAGCACAATATGCAATAAATTCCTAACCCTTTCAACAAATGTCTTGTAAATCGTATCAGGATCTTCTGCACGCTTTAATTTGGAATTTATCGGCCTAACATCATTGAGAATTGCATCTTTTTCATCGGATTACCATAGATTCGGGACTTCACCGCTGTTCAGAATGTTATTGATATCCTCCAAGAACGATTCGTAGAGAATCTAATTATCTGTAAAAATAAACGTTATTCCTTTTCCATCGATTCCTGCTAGTTTCATGATGTCCTTGATGAAATCTCTGAATTTATCGGTATCAAAACCTTTAGTTATTTCCACTTAAACCATTTTGTACTCTAGCATATACGTAGCTAACTTTGTAAGAGATTATTTTCCACTTCCTCCTACTCCAATGAGCATTGCGTTTCCTCTTGGTGACCTTAGGACTCTTAGTATTCTGAGAATATGATAAATGCACGCATCGAAGAATACTAAATTCATTTTATTGGAGTTCTCAGAGTTATAATCGTCTTACTTATCGTCTAAGACTTTTATGACTTTTTACATTTTATCAGTGACATCTTCATATTCCTTTTTCTCTTATTCGAGTCGGAGAATATCGCTGAAAACAATCTATTAACTTCCAAATATCTCTGACTTCTACAGTCTAGATTTAAAATGTCTCGCGAGAAGTTGCATGACGAATTCATAGAACCATTCTCGATCTTCATCGTTGATCAAACGATCATGGAAAACTCTCGAAACCTCGTGGATCCATAATTTAGTTATGGCATTTTCGTCTCTCACTGCACCATAAGGTGAAGTCATCATGATACCTTGAAAGACCTTTGAGACGTCTCTGAGATTGAAGGTATAATGGAATTTGGAAGGTTTAGCTTTAAGTTCAATAGCGATTTAATGATACACATCGATTGTTCCATCGACTACAGCACTTGCCATACGTTTCACAGCGTCTTAGAATCCAGTGTTGAAGAAACCTGTGAGCAGTGATTCGAAGATTTTAAAGAGGATTTCTCGAGTTGGCTAAGGGATGCAGATTAAGTTAAAATGACGTGTGAACCTAGCTGATAAGTTACTTCTTCCACCACCTGGTGGAGCTGAGCAGATGCATAAAATTGTGTCTTGAATATCCTTCCAGAATCTCTCTTTTCGATCATATAATCCACCTTTATCTATCAAGAATCGAAGTAATTCAATAGGTGGTTGAGCACCGAATTCTTCAACAGATGGCATGTTAATATCGTCTATAAATACAGCTGTTTTTCTGTTTGGTTTTGCTCCAAGTAAAGTTTTCTTGATCTTCTCCAATTTCCCTTTTTTGTTTCATAAAAATCACAGTAATGCATATGAAAATAAACACATAAACCTCTAAATATTACCTTCAATGGTGAGCTATGTGACATAGGAAGATGTTTAAGCTGAGAAAATCAAACTAAAATGATCCACACTTCTTGTCTCTTATATTTATGTTAGAATCGTTGAGAGAATCACTGATTTCCCTGTTCCACTCATACCAGTGAGATACATGTGTTTCTTGAATGACAACAACCATTCTGTGAAGAAACTATATCGCACAGTGTCTAATGTTGGAACTAAAAGGTTGAAATAAGGTATGTCTTTATCGTAGATGAATTCAGGAGTCTTATCGTTCCAGTGACGGAAAGTTAAATCATTATGCTAAGCTGAACCAACGTCTAAGAAAAAGGAGTAGACTTAACCTTGATTTGGGAAGATGCAGAGAGGGAACTTATCTCTCACTAAGAGATCAAACTATGATGAGGTTAAGAATAAACGAAATGAGTTTGATTGAATAGCTCAAAAAATAAATAAAAAAAGAGGATTATTTTATGTTACTTTATCATAATTAGATTCATGCACAGTGACGCACATCGACCAGATGAATGCAAAAGCAAATGCATGATCAAGATATCTCTTCTTAAACTCAGGTCTCTCGCCTTTCTTGAATCCATAGTCATCACTAACGAAGCACTCGATTAAATTACACAGAGACGCGACTAACTGCAAATCACACGTACCAATAGGTTCCTTCATTTTTCTGATATGATCAATGAAAAAATCAACTTTTTCATCGAAAAGGGAATACAAATGAGCTCTTAGTTCTTTGCCTAATAGTTCATCTTCCGTTCCTGCAGCTGCTGCCACTCCATCGAGTTCTGATTTTGGGTTGAATTTCTTTTCAATCCACGACTGCACATATGGTCGCCATCCGAGGTTTTCATACATTAAATAGACCATTCCGCAGCGAGAGACTGTAGCAGGAGATGCTACTTTAAGATCTTAAACTTCGAATAGCATTCTCATTTGATTTCTCAATTTGATCCTCTGTCCATTTGCTAAACACAACATCATATTGTCGTCTAAAACTGTGTTCATATTTTCAATCCATAGAGCATCGACTGGTCCATCAAAAACCACCCATTATCTGACTTCAGTCTCATCACTAGCTGAATCTCGCATGATCTAAGACGCTAATCCATCTTACCACTCTTACGTAAACGGATTAACTTCACCATACAGCTCTCCCATCGCAATGCATTTAGGATTTAAAATATGCGTTTTAACTTCTTGATATCGCTAATCTTTGGATTATTTTTTTCTCATTTCAGACATAGCATCTTAGAGCGTCCTAAAGCAAGCTGTTTTCCCTGATGTAGTTGCTCCTACAAGCATGACACCAAATCTCACATTGAATGTGTCAAATAATTAAATAACTTTTTCTTTTAAGTTCTCAACTTTCTAGAAATTCAATCGTTCAAATGATTCGTCAATTTACCCTGGTAGCTCACCATAATCTGGATCAGGGATCATCTCATTTGGAAATAGATCCTAAATTAACGCTGAAAACAAAGGAAGATCATCTTTCAAGAATTTTGGAACATTTGAGTCTCTCATAGCTCTAATCAACACAACATCTTCTTTTAAATCAGGCTAAGCTCTTTTGAGTGCACCAGCCATGACAAGCACACTCTTGACAGCTCTCATACCAAAATCATAGTGATCTTACTATGACAGTTGTTCAGACGATAATTTATACAATTAAACCATTTTCTTCGATAAAGGTTTAGCATTTTCAAATCCTTCAGCGAAAAGCATGATTTCTGCTATCAACCTGTAATCAGGAATCATCATACTCACAGGTCTAAATTGTACTTTTAAATTATCTGGTAATTCAGTTCTTCCAGCATATCCTGGATTCATTGTGATAAACACACCATATCCATCGGATTTCAAAGGAATCATCCTATCAACGAATAAGAACCGTTCATCGTCTTTGATTCCTCTCATTAACGCCTATCGAATTGTCAAGAGCTGCTATGCGATAACAGAAAGTACTTCAATATCAATTCTATTGAATTCATCAAGACAAGACCAAGCACCTTGTTATGCTAATCCTGAGAATAATCTGCCCATCATTTAGTATTCGATTTAATCCGAACAATTAAACACCACACAAAACAACCCTAATGCCTTAGCAAGATCCTTAGTTGATTCCGTTTTCCCTGTTCCAGCAGGCCCAGCCGGTGCAGCACCAAGTTTAATATTTAGCGCTCCAGTGATCGTAATCCAGCATCGATCTGTTAACGGTGTGATTACAAGTCTAGTTGTTGCACCGAGATATTCGTTTCCATATTTGATTTTGGAATTAACTTATCTAACATTCACTTCACTTTCTTCTTCTTGATAGTAATACCTTAATTGCTTCTACCAAGCGAAGTCATTAATAGAATTCACTCCTTCTTCGCAGAGTCCTTCGAGAATATCTCTAGCGTGTACATCTTAAGTGATCAACGCAACAATCGAACGATGTTTCAAGGGATCTAATCCAGTTGTGATAAGTTTCGTTAACTCTTCTAGCTACTGCAATCCGAGACTGTACCAGCTGTAAAGTGGATTTTCAGCTTCTTAGTCAGCTTATTGTTCAATGTAGATTTATGTATACGCTGTCCACATGATATTAGAAACAGTTGCGACTACTTGCGCAGGATGTAATAACACCCATTCTTTACGGTCTTTCGCTTCAAAATCGACTTTACCACGCTTGATACTTCGTTTTAAACTTTCTCGCATTTGATCTTAGACTTACAATAGCCATTTTTCAACTTCTCCCTTTGCTGCCAATGGTTTTATGAATCTGCAAAGGGAGAAAAACAATCCAAAAATATTTTTAAAAAACTCCTTTTTTACAATAAAAATTGTTACTCAATTTATTCAGATTCCGGTGAGATCATGCCTCTAATCAGATTCGAAGCATCAATATTGAGTCTATGTATGCCATCAAAGCATTTCTTAAGATTCTTCTAAATCGCTTCAATATCTCCAGCTTTAGCTAAAATCTCAATAAGCTCATCATTCGATAAGAAATAAAACCTAGGGAATTCTCCTCGTTTATCTTCGAGATAATCATCCAACGCTTTTTGAATATTATTTAGTGTTTCTTTATGCTTTCTCCAGTGCTTAAGTGTATCCTTCTAGTTAATACATTTGTTGATGTACTTGTTTTTATTCGCTTTTCCCATGAATTACTTGAAATATTTATCGACTGTATCGAATTATTATGTTTCTTCTCTTAATTTGCTCTTGATTTCGTTGGAAGAGAAGATGTTTTCGAGATAAATCCAATTTTTCTACACAGCAAGCATGTCATCGATGGTTTCTTAACAGTAAAGCACAGTCTTTTAAAGTTTTTCTACTTCTTCTCTGAGTTTCTTGAGATATCTTGATCCGAGGATATTATTGAGATTAGCTAAATATTCATCGATAGCAGCGAATAAATCATCGATACCATCGAGAACATATGCGTCTTTTGTTCGTGGTTGATAATGCTTGTATTCAGCTAGTTCGAACTCTTGTTTATCCCATTTTTCTTTGATTTCTTGGTATTATTTTTCAAGAACGGCTTCTTAAGTAGCTTAAGTTGAGATTTCTTGAATTTCTTCCATGTGCTCGACGACGTTCATATCTATGAGATTCTGCAAAGTGAATTCTTCAGTAATCTCGAAATCTTACCCAATTATCCGCTTGATATCAGCCCAATGGTAGTCTTTGAGATGTCTATTCCTTAGAGCTAGCACAACGGGCATGGTGTTTCTGAAATCAGTGACGAGTTTCTTGAGTTCTGTGAGAATTACATTTTAGGGTAATTTTTTATCACAACGATTCATGATCTTCGAGTAGAATTCTGCTTTATTTTTGATGTCTTCAGTGTCGATAGCGTTGAATTTGCCATCAACCCAGCCAGCGATGAGTTGTTTCCATTCTTTTAACGATTTCCACATTAAAAACCGGAGATTTGCATCTTAGATGAGGATTTCTAGATCTTCAAATCGACTTGTGGGCAGACCAAGTGTTTACTCGTAGTGATTGTAGAGTTTACTGTTTTCTTCTAGTTTTTTAGCTTCTTCATTGAATGTTTCGAGTTCTTTGATTGCTGTGTCCATATCGATTTCGGTGCTGAGATATTTTTTGTTCTGAATTAAAGAGTCTAATTCACTCACAGCTTTGATTAGCTTAGGGATCAAATCTTCCTTGACGTCACGGATGTAACTGAGGAAAAGGATAGAAAAAATTATTCAGTGAGAAAATATTTTGAAAGAAAGATAGTTTAAAAGATTTTTTGATGGAAATTTTGGAATTATGGGTTACTTTTCTTGATTTCTCTCAGCAAGTTCTTCAGCACTTGTGATTGTCTGCTCAAGTCGCTTTTGGACATTTTGGGTGTCGATAATAGCTGAGATTTCCTCTTTTTTCATTTCAAATTTGTTTTCGATGATAATATTCCTCACATGTTAAATATCACCGAATTTATACTTGTATTTAGGTAGATATCTCTAAACAATCTTCAAATTATTGCTCCTTTTCACAAATTCATCAATGTTTGCACCACTGCCTTTCAGAAGATTCGTCGCATTGTTCATCCTGATTCACAGCAAAAGTGTTGTTAAGCAAGAATATTATTATTTTAAATCTTTTTGATCCTTACCATTCTTTGACTTCGACATTTCTCACTTTGATCATTTCTGGCATGAATTACGAGAATACCTTAATGATTTCTGATGGGAAATTCACTATTTTCTTTCTAAGTGCCTTCGAATCCAATCTTAGCAATCCGAGATCTGCACTTTCTGGTATTTCTTTTTCATAATATTCCTTCTAATCAGTTAATTTCTTCAAAGTCCAATTGAAAGACTCACCAGGGTTCAATAACTTCTCATTTCTAAACAATTCAATGTCGATTTATTAATTCTCCCAGTATTCCATCAGGAAAGTCTGGAATTTCTTCTGAATGTAGTGATCACATTTGCTGAAAGCTTCCGTGATGAGTTCTCTGAAGGTTTTCTAGAATTTATCTTGAGGTGATCCACCATCTATCCAGTCTTAAGGGTTTAGGTAATTCGTGTCAGGATGCTCCCAATCGTCACCAACCATGTCATCCCATTCTTCTAGGACACTCACGTATCTGAAAGAAAAGAACACAAACAATAAATTTGATTTTTATTTCCCAAAAATAAACAAATCTACAATTAAATTAAATAAATCTATTTATCCCTTACATTGTCATATCATCATGCCTGCTCCATCTTTCAAAAGCTTAAATCGAATTCGTTCCTTCCGCAATACATCTTAGAATATCCGAAATGACTGTCTCTCTATCAGGTCCAACTCGCAACCATCTTTCTGTAATAGTCGGTACAATTTTTCTTGGATAAGTTTTATTCTCATCAGGAACAACTCCTTCACCATCATCTTCTTCGTCATCTTCTTCTTCTTAACCCTCTTCTCCTTGTGCTGATTTCTTTTACTTACTCTTCGCAGCTGCAGCAAGTTCTTCTTCTGTTTTCTTCTTCGGTTCTTTCAGCCTCACATGATGTAGAATATTGAAATCTTTCTCTGTATGATCACCAAATGGTTTCGGCATAAACTCTTTGATATTCTCAATTTGAATGTATTAATCAGGAATAGGCTCAAAGTTCGGATTGATCTCCACTAAAAACAGTGGATCGTTAGACATATTTTGATTTCCTTTTAAACTCATCTGATGATAGAAATAATCTTCGTCCACAAGACAAGTTAGCTTATTCTCTAACTCTGCGACACTGTATTTGAAGATATTACTTAGAGATTCCATAGCTAGGAAATCAACGAGATAAGAGAATCTTAAAAATTTCGTGCAGACTTTCCTAAGCTCCGAACGTTATTCGTAGTTCATATTATCCGAAAAACCTAGATTCTCATAAGCGGATTCTTTAAGTCGGAAGAAATTTTGATTCTATTTTCTTGAATTCTAATAATCTTCTTCAGTGTTCGCCATGTAGACATTCCTCCTCAGTTCATTTAAGGACTCATCGAACCCTCCTTTCACGATGGTTCTGCATTTCTTCGAATATTCTTGAATTTTATCTGTGATTTTTTTCCTCGTTTGTTCTTACATGTTTTTGAATTCTTCAAGCGAATAAGTCGTTTCGGCACCAGTGTAGGCGTTATTATCAACACTGATAAATCTCTGTGTTTCCATCATGTCATAGGTATTTGATCTGAATTGAATTAGCGTATCGCGGAAGGTTTTGTTTAAGATGAAAAGTTTTTCATTGAGTGCCTTAGCACAAGTGGCAGTTTTATGTTTTATGACATTTTTCCTCCACATTTTGAGTGTCTTCCATTTACGGAACTTCGTGAAGAACTTCAAACTCTTGATCTAATCGTAATGTTCTCTTTCCTATTTTTTGGAATAAATTAATAAAATTAAATTATATTATTTTTTTGATGATTTTTACCTTCATCCACACAGCTAATCCAATAAACTCCACAGGTTTTCCGTTGACATAATGGGTTAGACCTTTTTTGGATATGGTATAGAATTCCTTTAGGATCCCAGATTTTTCCCTTGCTTTGATGTCTTTGTAATCTGCTACGATAAGATTATACGGGTCATCGTCATCTTTGTCCTTGTCGTCTCTAATCAAATACTGGAATTCATGCACATGGACGACGTTTTTCAAAATCAGCTCGATGTACAGATCCAACTTTGGATTTCTTCCTTTTTTCTCTGCGTTTGCACCAAGAAGATTCTATTATTCTTCACTTTAGACAACTGTGAATTCTCCTTTGTAATCAGGTAAAGGATGCTGCTGGTTTTAATCAAATTCATCTTCATCTAATTTTCTCTTTTTCATAGAAAATCCTCCAGTCGAGTTCATTCCAGCACTGGTGATGTTCCTGTATCGAATATCGATATTTTGTTTTCCAGATATTCTGCCAACTAGCTTTTTCGTGCGATCTATCTCAACTTCAGTAAAGCCATTGAGATTCATTTGAACTTAATCGAGTTCTCCTTGGTTTCGTAGCGCTGAGGTAAGACCTGTACGATCGATGGGAGGTAGAGCAGGATTTGAAATTGCACTGGAAATATTCCGTTTCAGCTTAGGAACAGCTGTAGAAGCTCTGTTGTTGAGAAGGGTGAATTTATTGGTTATGCTAGTCTTAATTCTATTGTTGTTGTCTAGATTATTATCGATTTTTTGAGTGTTCGCAAGTGGAGGAGGGAACAATTCGTGAGTCTTAAACATATATGTTTTAAAATCCATATTATCAATCTCCGCTTGGTCTAACTCTTAAGGCCTCTGCTATTCGTTGTTCCCTAGAGCCATTTGTTTATTGGAAGACCCTCTAAAATGTGATTTCGCAGTTGACAATCCAGTCCTTTACTGCTGCAAGAAATCATCGTTCTAGAAATTGTTAGTATTTTTTATGGTGTTGCCAATGAGATTAACTTATTTAGAGGATGAACTCGTAGGAACAACTACATCCTATTCAAAAACACCTCCAGGCATGACAATCCCATGTAATCTTTTACCTTAGTGAAGCACCACTGATTAAGGCTAATAGATCAATGGTACGTTCTTGCTTCTTCTATTCTACAAGTTGGTTAAATTTGCTGTTAGGGCTCTTTCTTGGAATTATTTTTCCCCTCGCTTAACTGATGGCATCGTCTTAATATTGAATCCTTTATCTTATAATCTGGATTGTAAATTATTTGGATTGAAACTACCTTGAGATTAGGTCTTAATCAGCACTCGAGTCTGTTTCTGGGTAGTGTTAGTATTACCGATGTTGTGTATGTATTTGTCATCTTAATCTGCTTGATCATCACCAAGCAGCTACTTTCTGCTCATTCACTCTTGCTTATCGAGGAGGCTATTCTGCTTTAGCTGCAATTCTGTCTGCTAAGTGTGAGATATGCACTGACTTTTTTTTCCCCCTTCTAATTCTGCTGTTTTATTATTGTGCAGTTTTAGTTTTTTTTATTGAACTTTGCGATTTGATTTTTCAATCCAAATGATTCCCCTTAATAACACAAAAAAAAAGGACATAGAAATAAAGATTATTCTGTGAATGAAGGAAAACAAAAGCAACAAAGGCGCATAATTAATTGACTTTTCTTTCCTTTTTTGTATGAAAAATATAAAACTGTTTTCAAATTTTTTCTTATGAATTTTTTCTTCGGAATTGAAAGAATTAGCTATGGAGAACAAAATACACTGGATTTCTAAGTCAATTTGGTTCATGGAAATTAAATTAAATAAAATAAAGCAAGTTTTTATGAATTATGTAAATTATTTAAATTTTTGTTTTGCTTTTATGTTATTCTCTCAAAAATCCAATATGATGTGGGAAATACAAAATAATCTATTTTTTAACATTGTTAATCTATAAGTGATAGTATTTATGAGATTAAAATAGAAAATAAGTTAAATTATTATAAATTGTTTCAAACAATTAATATTTATTTTATTTGTCTTGAAAATTCTATTAAATTCATCTATGAAAATACATTATCCTTTTGATGCATAAAGCCAAAATACGATATGTGTCTCGGAAACATTAAGTTCATTTTGTGCGATTTCGTAGAATGATTGATTGTTTGATGATTTCCAAATTAAATAGGTATTTTTCTGTTGATTTGTTTGATTCTCTGGGAGAAAGGATACAGGCGGGGAATTTTTTGAGCTTCTGAGAGCAGATGAAAAAAAAAAAGATTGAATTATTGGAATAACAAAAACAAGCTAGCAAGGTAAAAATAGTGTTAAGATTGTCTGATTCTCAGTGAAAAGGGACATTAGAATAAGCCAATAAAGAAAAAAAGAGTGAAGTATTGTTCAAGCAATGGAAATAATGCAAGGAGGACCATCAAAGATCAAGAAGATAATAATGTCTGCTTTTAATGGTGGATCTAGACAATAAATTGGGAATGAAGATGTTGAAAAATTCAATTGGACATGCGAAACAATACTGAATCCTGCTAAGATTGAGGTAATAGAAGATATTAAAGAAATGAACGAGACTGAAGAGAATTCCAAAGGGGAGGAATTGTTGATTTTTTATGAATTCCCTTTCATTTTTATGCATTTCTCTCACTTTTTTCATAATTTTTAAAACCAGAATAAAGAACGCGAAGAAGATGGCATGTCAAATTACTTACTTGATTGCCGTAACCACTGGAGACTATTTAGCATTCTCGAAAGGACAACCAACGAGAAGAGCGTATTTGTCTGCTGCGAGATGCTCGTGAAGATTCTTGAAAATGACAATAAACAATTCACATATGCAAAAGAATTATCACAGGAAATTGACCAATTCATAGCGCTAAACACATCTTAAACAGCATCCTCTACTCTTTTATCTGAAACAGCAGAAGATAGAATATCACCTGTGACAGAAGTACATTTGAATCTCTTTGGTTTCTTCTTGCATCTGTTGACTAGAAACCCAGTGGATTAGAGTAATTTCCTTGGTTTTACGCTTCGCTCAGTGTGCAATCTCTTAGCTGTTCTCTTCAAAACGATTTGGGTCGAAAATTCCTTAGTGAATCTCACTGATTTAGTTGAGTATATCGTTTAAGTTTTCAAACAAAAATAACTTTTTGGTATTCACATTATGGATTTTTTAATCGAGACAATCTCTTCATTTTCAACATCTCTGGGGTATATTCTCTACAGAAGAACGATACTGTCATTCTAAACAGCTGCACTTGTGCCTTTCATTTAGTCTATCGGGGCGGTGTTGTACCCTTTGTTGCAATAAATCATTCTTGCACCTTAGTAAAAACCAGCAAATCTTGAGAAATTAGTAGATTTGTTTCTCTCTATTCTCTCATTCAACTTCAATATTTCCTACTATGATTTCGAAACAGATCAAGATTACCAAGACAATCAGCTCATTCAAGTAAGCACATAGAACTAATTACAGGCACATTCTTATTTAGAAAAATTCTGCTTTATTTTGATTTTACTGAAGAGATTTATTAGGAGGAATATTTCCTGATTTATTACATTATTTGTTTTTGTGTAGTTTCCAGAGAAAATGGTGAAAGTATTAGTGGATTTTGAGTTCTTAGAAGCATTGTTCTTGTCTACAAAATCTCTCTTAAATGAAGGTAATCCAGTAGGATTAAAGGTAATACATTTAAAATCTTTCCAAAATAATCAAAAAACAAACAAATGTAATAAGTTTCTCCTTCCTTCTAACTATTTGATCTTGCGTTTTCGATCTAGCTCTTGAGATGCTTGGGTCGAATTGTTTCCTGCAAATAAACCCATGCAACAGATGAAAAAGAAAAGAAAAGAATCATGGTTATGTATTGTTTCCGCGGGATCTGCGGGATAATCAGCAGCTTAACTTCATTTGAATCTGAAACAAACCTTGAAATCATCGATTATCTGAACAGAATGATGAACAATTTTGGAGTCAAAAAACTCAGAAAAATCGAACAGCAAGGTATAGAATGGGTTAATATTATCCAGTAGTTCACACTCTACGTCCTTAAAAGCACAACACCACATGTAAACAAATTTTCCACCAATAATTATTGTCTCCTCATTACAGATCCTTGAACTTTTTGACTTTTTTTCCCTCCAAGATAAAAGACGAAGTTGTCCCTAAATTACTGGCGCTTTGGCGTAAAATCATCCGCCTTTCAGTGCACATTAAAATCCCTGAAACCATCTAAGGACCTTTGTAGAAATTCGCCCCAACTGTAAGAACAATAAAGCCAAAAAAGATAAAAAGAAAGAATCAGAATAATTATTGAGTTGAACTCGTGATTTCTCTAATTTTGAATCATATTTTCTTTGCATTTTCTTCAAGTTGATAAGTGCGTTCCTAGAGAAATGCTTGTCTTAACCACTCGGATTCTTTGAAGATACTAATTTTTTGAGTAAGTTCATTAGATTCTAAATAAAAATACATACGGTTTTATTAGTTTTTTGTTGAGGCAGATTAATAATCTTTCCTTTTTGTGTTTGTTCCTTTAGGATTTAAGAAGTTCAAGAAGGCCATGAAGAACTATTTTGATAGCATTTTCTTCATTGCAAATAATGAATTGGAAAGTTGTTTCAATATTACGACTCATTTATTTGAGAAATCCACTGAAGAATACTTCCTGTGTCTGACAAATCGCTAAAATATCGATGACAGAACAATGCTACTTTAGAATCGTAAAGAATATTTAATTATCTTCGTCATGTTTTGAGTTCTTTACAAATTATCATAAATGAATCCTACATTCAACACAATAAAGCTCAAGACTTTAAGTTGCATCGATAAGGATCAGTCTAACCATTAGATTATTTTTGGTTATTTAGAAAAAGTCTGCTTGATGGTCGGTTTAGCTACACAGCTAGTGTTGGTATCCTCAGTAGGTGTCGACAGGTCTAGTTCTTACCTGCAGTTATCCGAGAATGTCTACGACAACATGGGCAAGATCATAGCAATTTACTTTAAGCTCCTCTAGGCGTAGATTGCCTGCAATGTCAATCAAGTAGAGAAACAAATGAATTTAGATTCAAAAGACTCATGTGTTTTGGTTTGTTTAAATGAATTTATTTGTTGATTTTTGATATTCTTGACAGCTTCCGTTGATTACTAATGAACTGACTGAACTCTCGCTGCTTTACTTTATGGAGGAGTACATCATGAAGACACTTGGAAGTAAAAATTGATTTGATCAACAAATTGTTCTTAATCTTCCTTCTCAATGTTTGTTGTAGCAATGGATTCAGAAGATGCAAAGGCCTTGAATGCATCACCCTCTTCTACGTTAAAGGTATTGAACAATAAGTTTTGAGTTTTTGTTTATTTGGAAACCAATCTCTTTTTGTTTGTTTGGTTAGTATTTCTCGTATGCGCAAAAGTACCTGAACATTCAAGGCTTTTAGTAGCTAACTGACATGATGATAGGGAAACTCGAGTAAGGAGTAGTTTCCAAGGATAAGAATGTATTTGAATACTCCTTATATGTTATCAATTTCATTTTCCTACGGTAAATTAGCTTCTATTTTTTGCTAAATTATTACCCTTTTTTGACATGATCATCTTTGGCAACAGGCTCAAGCACAACCTCTCCCGCACAGTATTCAAGAAAATGCCCTTAATCAGTCAGCTTGCTGCGCTGATCATGAAGGAATCTGTGGGCAGATAATTACCAGCTGATGCATTGAAAGTCAGAGCGAAGATCTATGAGTTAGTAGCGTTCGTGTACATGGATGATCCCTTTGATAATTTCATCGAAGCCACTGAAGGGATTGTGAGGAGAATAGCTTTCGATCCAGCAGCATGCCAGAAAGTATAAAAAAAAACAAAAAAACAAGCAAAATGTTTTTTATAGATAATATACGAATAGATTCGCATAATTAAACGAACTATTGTTGTTTTGCCAAACAAAAGGAAGATATGATTCGCTTTTTCTACGACGCTTCTGGGATAGCCAAGCACATTGATGTTAGCCCCATTTACAAAGTATTCCTCAAAAAAACGTAAACAAAAATAACTGATGGAAAATTCATTTGATATTCTCCAAAATATAAACTCTCCAACAAGGAGATCCTTTGTTGCCAAAATGTTTGTGATTTGCCTTTATTTATCAATAGATATCACCTTTACAAGTTCGTGTTTTCATCTCAATTACTTGCCTATGGTTTAGACATGCAACTAATGGTACCAGCGATGAAACTACTCTTAAACGTCATCGATAACAAAACCCAAAGAATTAGCCTTTTATCGAATCAAAACTACGGTTATCGTATGTTCAAGGACTTCAGCGAATTCCTTGTAAAATACGGACAGCTTCTTGTGGAATATTTTACTTCCTCCAATGCTAGCAAAAGCGGTAAAGAGAGCAAAATCAAACTAGTTTTACTCTACTGGCGTGTTCTCAACAAATTCCTGTCCAGTCGCTTAGTGAACTTCTCTGTGTTTTCGCTGTTCGGCGACTAAACCTTCATGGAATACCTCAAAGTCAGCTTAAACTTAAAATTCCTACTTTTCAATGATGTTTTCCAATACCCGAAGCTAGCCTCGGTGTTTATCTAGAACATCTAAGTGATCTCCGAGCAGTATCTGGAAACAGTGTTCGCTTTGAACGAGGAGAAATATGCAATGAATATTTTTTTGATTTCAAAGCGATTCATGGAAAAAATCGTACAGGAAAGCTTCTAGTACGGTACGGTTTCCTCAAATACCGTGCATGAGGACTCATTACTGTAGAGTGTCGCAGTAGTTGTCTAGAATCTATGCGCTTTCTGTGTGGAAGAAATCAATTTTAAAATGACAGAAGACCTCGAATAAGGAGTCAAAAAGGTTATAGCATCTGGGCAATTTGTATTTAGAGAGTACATCAGCTTTTTGTTTCATGCGGCGTTCAAGTATCCGCAGAATAAAATGTTCTCTAAAATATCAAATCCACTGTTCGCTTTCATCGTCTTCATGCCATAAGTAACAGATGTTCCAAGCAAGGGAGGGAATGTGGTTATTCTCTGGGTGAGAAATTGAGATGTACACCAAAGGAGTATTTTATGATAGAATTTTCAAGACAATTGTTTGATTTTGTTTTTTATTAAAAACCCAAGTTATTCGATGAAGTCCGAAGAGAATATATCTAAACATCATCTAGAAATCAATAGGAATTGGTAATATTCACTGAATTATGTGAATCGCTGCTCAAAGATCTAGCTTTGAAGATTGACCCAATAAACCTAGAAAAATTCTAAAGCAACTTAAAGCTCATTGTTAAGACCATCAACTAACAACAATAATGTCAGATATAAGGTGTTCTATCTTAATCTTTCTGCTGAAACGTGCATATTCAACATTCCTTCATATTGTTATGTGTTATGGCTTGTTTGATACGCATCACACGCGTACAAAAAACATAAACTTATCCATATAAAATGTACTCCTTTCAATACCCAAATATATAATCAATCTATTTTCTAAGAATGATATCTATCATAAAACACAGTGATTCTCTTTATCTGGTTGATTATTTTGCTTCCCCGAGCAAACCTTCTTACTGCATGATCTGCTGGATATCTAGAATGCCTCGTGAAGGCATTTGAATTTTTACATGAGGTGTGAAGCCTAACTATTTCTAGATGGGGATTGTTACTTGTGTTATGGCTTATCTTTCATCTAATTTTGTTATTCTCCAAATACTTCATTTCTTTTCGATTTCATTTGGAAGAATTCTTGCGTTTTCAAATTATTTCCTATGCAAAATGGTGGCTGCTCACTGCCCTTCCTTGATGCAAACTAAACAAAAAAATACCATAAAACAGTAATCACATTAGCAAGTGAAAATATGTCTCTTTCTGTGTGTTGCTCTTTCTTTCTCTTTTTTCAACTTTCTAATTTAAATAAATATTTTTTCTTTTCTTCTTCTGGTTCATTACACTCTTGTAGAATTTCTAAATCTAAGGTGTCATCAGCTTATTACTCTAACCTAAGATATTTCGATTAGGTATTATCTCTGCAACAGTCTACTGCGATTCCTTAAGCAAAAATAAATCAACGAATTCATGGTGCTGTCTCATCTCCATTTTCAGAGGAGTTATTATTTTTATTTTTTTACTTTGTTTGCATGTAAGCCTTGTTCTTCTTGGCAGTGGTAGTTCTACTAACAATTGGATATATATTACTTGCTTGACTAAGCTGTATTTGAAATGGTGTTCTTCTCTTGAAGAATAGGACTCCCCTTAAAAATACTAGAATAAGCTAGATTTCGCGAAGGGGATGGAGATGAAAAAATGATAGTTTTGTGACGATTAATATGCAAATTAGGAGATTTATTCCCAGCGGAAGTAGTAAATAGGTCGTCCTTAGGAGGAATGGTCTGGCAATGGGTATTACTTTTCGACTGAGTGGAATAACTCTTGGGTGTTACATGAAAGGACCGATAATAATTCGGACTCTCAGCTGTTCTTAGCCTAGTTTAGGTTAGTAATTCACGCTTTAGATGACTGCTGTCATTTAGAGATAACTTTCTCTTGCGGAGTTAGCTATTAGTTTCTGTTAAGGCAGGGGTTCTAAATCGTTTGATAAACTAAGGATAATATGCTGTGCAGTGATACATAGCTCTGTTGTAGTTGGTCTTGACAGCACTACAATCTGATGTTGTTAGATTCTCCATGCGATTTGAAGTAGGATATTTTGAGATTGGGTCTAACTGCTCTTGGTTCCCATTTGCGATCTGTCTTTCTCTTGAAAAACTTGTTTTTCGCTGGGGTTGCTAGAATATCGGACTCACTGAGGGACTATCATCCACTATTTCTTTCAACTTCAATAACGATAATCCTAATTTTAGATGTTTTTAATGATGGCGCTATTGCTTAACGTAAAGAGTAGCAGCCTAATACGTTAAGGCATGATGTTCGTTTTCAGCAGCACCAATGTTCTGACTCTAGATTTGGGGTTATTATTGTGATATTTATTCCTTGGTTTATAATGGCAACAATAATCTCGATGGGGTTTGCATTGTATGTATGTTAAGGATTTAATCAGCATATCCAGCTAAGCTCAATGAGAATGCATTTTTATTATTACCATGGAACCCATCGTTGACTATTTCCTTGAGTACTTATCCTTGCTATTTTGACTGTTTTTCTGGCAATGCTGTATTATTATTATTATCTTTTGGTATTATCCCAAACGAAGGAGCAGAGATATTCGAATTATAACAGTTGTTATCATTACTCTTATAATTATCATTAATATCCGTTAAGCTCTCAGGATGGGGGTGGTAACTCGAACATTAAAAGTACTTCATAGAAGGATCTATGATTGTTGTATTCTTATATTCTTTAGGATCAGTCATTGCAGAAATACTGTAAAATCCTAGAGGAATAATACTATTTGACTCTCTCTTTTACAATTGTTGTTCATTCTATTATCGTTTTTGCTACGTCTGCTCGTGTAGATCTTGAATTGGTAATTACTGTAATGATTCTTCTAAGGATTGCAGCGCTTTTATATCATCCTTAAATTAAGTTTGTACTTAGTGCTGCGTATTCATAGCACTACTAACTGTACTGCTAATACTACTGCTCTTGCTGTGAATCTACCCCGAAGGACACTATTCCTCCTACTAGCTGTTAAGGCTGTTATTATTATGAAAACAACTGTAAGTTATGTTTTTCTTGATTTCTTAATCAACTTATCCTCCAGTGCACTGATCTAATAATTCCATTTCATTCTTTTCATTATCACCTAACTTCATGCATGAAGATTACTAACTTTCCCCCCCTTACCTCTCCATCTATGTCAAAGAATGCAGACTAAATTTATAATTGGTATTAATGTCTTTGCAGCTATTCATATACACTTGATAATATTAATTATCTTTATCCTAATTGATAGCAGACGATCTATTATCGTAAATATGTTTGTAAGTGTCGAGTGCTGCTGTTGAGATTGATTGAGCTTCTTACTTAACACCTATTTGTTAGTTTTACACAGGGGTTTGAACATTTTATAGATAAACTTAGACGTAGTTGTCGCTGCAGTACGTATAGGGTTAATTCTTAGAAGGGTCTTTATAAAGGATCTTACAATCATCAGCAGACTAACAGTGATCGCTAATCTGCTCTTGTTGTGATAGCTGATTGTGCGAAGATGACTGCTTAGAACTATTATTTACATGCTAGGTAGAATATTATGAAAAAAGCTAATGGAATGAAGGAGAAGAATAACAAGAATTATTCTAATTATTCGACCAGCTTGCCGATGCATTTATTACTGCAGGTACTGCTGTTGCTGCTAAATATTCAGATTAGTTAAATGAATTAGCTTTCACTGCTGCAGAGATTAAGGTATCCGTTATTGCTTGCATTGGTATTGTTTCCGATGCATCTTCTGCTGAGATACAACCATTCTGAAGATAATCAGGAGGATTAGAATAACAACAAGGCTAGTAATAATTTGGTAAGTAATTAATTGGAACATCATTATTAGCAGCACCATCAGGAGCACAAGAGATTTAAAGCAATTCGTCAGTTGGACTCCAATTTTACAATCCAAACGATTAGTTTTATTATCCGTGCATGGATGTTGTGATGTTCGTAGTCATATCTTCTTGCACGTGCTCTACAGTCACATTCCCAGGTTTACTTATCTCACTTTGTGTCTCCAGAAATTAAAGCTGCACATTTATCACAGGTGTTTTTCGTTTTATCTTAGCTGCAAGTCTTTTCTTTTGTGTGGCTTTTCGTTCTCCCTCATCTATTTTCTTAATGAATCTACTCGCCTTGATCATCGTTGTTAAGTTCTATTCAAGCTAACAGTGTGTGTGTTGTGACCTTTGGAATATTTGTCAAGTTGTATATTTTTTTGCTGATATTTTGATTAGTTTTTGTTTTGTGATTTCAAAAAGAAAAAAAATATTATTACAAAGCAAAATTGGCGTGTTTAGCTCTACCCACAAGATTAATAAGCTAGGAAGTAGTTCTCCTTTGAAAGATAAGCACTCCTAGAGTGGCAAGGAGGTTAAGTAATTGCGCTTTACTTCTTTTATTATTTGTCAACGTTAAATACAGTAAAATAATTTTAATGAATTTGCTAACTAATCCATAATTGTATTTGAGCATGCTTTTATGAGATATTTAAAATAAAAATATTTTAATTGATTTATCATTGAGAAATGCAATCAATATGTTGCTTTCATGCTGATCAATTAATCACGATGGATGAAATAATAATTGTAACCACCTTCACAATAAAACTAGTGGAGTGTATGTACGTATGTTGTACTTTTATTCATCGATGAGAACGGTTATATTAAAAGAAACTTGCGGTAAACAATGGATCGACTAGATAATTCTGTGTGTGTGTGTGATCCCAAAACAATCTTCAGATAAAAATATGCAAAACACAGTTTCTTAACACATTAATAAAAAAAAGAACGCTCAAAGATACAAAACGATAAGACAAAGAGAAAAGATACAAGGAATTATAAAAACATGAGTGATAATTAGTATGGTAACTACGACATCAGAGGTACCAAATATTATTTCATGTTTTTAGGGAATACCCTTGACATTGCTGTTTCTACATGAGTCATTTGCTTTGTTGATTTCTCCCTCTAGGTGGTAGAGGTGGTAACTTCAATGATAACACTCGCGGATAAAGAGGAGGAATGTAGCCAGGCTATGAAGTCGCCATGCCTCAAGGGGAGAGTCCTTTCGTTGATTTAGGAGGGAAGAAACACTTCGCAGGACAACCAGGGGAGATCAAACAGCAGCGGTCACTTGAACACCCATATGATCTTCCAAATAGCTATGAGTTCTCCATGGTAAAGTGTTGGAAAGATAAAATGAAGAAAAAAATTGAGTTAGAAAGAAAAATCATTCTCTCCGTCTTAATATTGTTTTTTCTTTTAGCCTTATTATCCAAGGAGTCTGAACGTGCGTGACATCGAAGGAACTAATCCAGGGACACTCATCAGCAAGGCTGTGATAAAGTAAGGTTAAGCGAAGAAACTTATCGAAGAAGAAAGAACCCAAGATGAAGCTAATAGCAATCAAATCGATCCTTATGAAGCTTACTAGGATGCACTTGATAAATTCAAAAGCCAAATCAACGGAGGAGGGTATCCTTCAGCACCCAATGGGAAGAATTTCAAGGATAGGCATTAAATCCAAGCGAGAGGGAACCTTGACGATCCTTATGCAGCAAATGAGGATCCAAGATACACGAATCATAAGCAAACTGATGCTAGCAGATGGGAAGATAGTATTTATGAATAGAAAACATAACCGACCTAGTAAGACTATGAGCGATAACAGTCAGATTTCAAGAATAATAGCAGTCACGAGTAATACAGTTAGTAGTAGTAAAACAGAGATTCTTATAATGATTATCAACAGTTTTAACAACAACAGTATCAGAGATAATAAGGATAACAACAACAATAATACTAAGGTCCTTCTTATTAGTCTCCAAAATACCAATAAAAAGCTGAATCATAGCACTAATACAGGCAACCTCCCTAAGCTCCTTAAGGATCATCTTTGAGCAAAAATAACTACCCTAATCCACAGTAATATCCTAGCTCTCAGCAGGACTAGGCTCCTAATGATAATAATGTTTATCCTAAAATGAATAGCTACTAGAGTTCTCCTTCGTTGTTGACACAATCCTAGCTGCAACAGCAGTACAATAAGTTCAATCCGAGCAACAAATTAACATAACAAAGTGAAATTATCAACCATACCATGAATAACATCTCACCATAAATCACGAAGCAACAATTAGGCCCAAATATTCTAAACGTCGAAGGATATGTTGGAAACAGACAAGATGGTACAAGGCTGAACCCTACAAGCATGTCTTACGGTGCACCATCCAACAATCAGAATCTCATCATGCATCACAGTCTTCTTGGGAATTAAATATATTCTTCACCTTAGGATATTTACCCAACGAGATTACCGCATACACGAGATGGGAGAATCACAGGGAACTACTTTCATCCAAGTTTGAATATTGAGAAATTTGAGAAGTTTCCAGGTGAAATGGCAGCACCCTAAGGAATAATGACAGCAACGACAACGAAGACTAAGAAGAATGTCACAAATGCATCGATATTCACTGTGCCGTAGAGGTAAGGATATTTTGATTGGATTTGGGTATGTGTGAGGAAACCAATAGATAAGATGTAAGATTATGATATTTTGGTGTTTTGAATAGAGCTGTAGCTCCAATAAGCGAGATGGGGAATATCATGAAGAGTACTTTTACATAGAGACTTCCGAATGAGAGAAATTTAGAGAGCTACAAGAGAGATAATAATAATAGAATTCCTACTTTTAATGATCCAAGAAATGCATCGAGAGTACGATTCTAAGACAATAACAATAACAACAGCAGGAATAACAGTAATTCCTTAGGAAGTACTATGAGTAAATTAGCTGCTCATCCATTGCCGTTTGGTGCTCCGTTTTCGTACAATCCTAATGAGTTTAGAAAAGCTGATATGGTATCGCTAAACCATCAGAAGCTCTTGGAAAAAATTGAGCATTCGATTGATGTTAACGACAGCAATCTTGAGGCAATCGAGTATGCCGTGCCTGAAATTCAGCAGCCACATATTAAAAAAACTCTGAATCAGCAACCATATGATTAGTTCTTGTAGGAGAATGATTTAGTATTACAAAAAGAACTAGAGAGATCTTATGGATAGAAAGGAGCTGCACCATATCAAGCTGGTAAGAATTTTATTTTTATATCATAAATAATAGAGTATGCTATTATCATTTATTATTTTAAGCACAACAGGATTTTATGTAAATACTATTATCAACTTTTTTTTAATGAAATAAAAGGAATAATGAATAATTATGGCAATGGAAGAAACAGCTAACAATATGTCCCAGAGAGTGAGAGACAGCGCTAACAACAACATGCCTAGGATTTCCTTGCTAAACACGGGTAAATTTATTAAAAATCAGATAATAATCATTTAAATAATTTTTCTCTGGAATGATATTTTTTTCTCTGCTTATTTGAACCTAAAAAAGAGCAAAGGCCCTAAGAAACCTTTCTAATGTGAAAATATTCTGAAAAGTTTATATTGATGAGTACATTTACTTTTGAGGAACAAAGACAGATGGATATTTCTACATATACGTTGTTTTTTATTATCTTTTTTACATGAAAAATTGTTCATTTTGCATAAAATATTAATAAAAGCTATGAAGAATTAGAGGGTTTTCAAGTAAATTGCTTCAAGTGGGTGGTTTGAAAACAGCAATATAACAAGGTAACACTATAAATATATATAAATATAAAGAAATATGTCTTACCCTTCGATTCGAAGAGCAAGTTAATGATGATTTGGATCCTGGTGTAGATCTTTTTGGGGTTGATAAATGCTCATAAACTGGTATATTTAAGGTTAATCTTCAGTATTTTTAGAATAGTTTTAATTCATTGGTATCTGCTTCTATGAATGTTGCTGTTGTCCCAGCCTTTTCTCTCTCTCTCTCTTTCTCCAATCATTGCCTTGTATCTCCCAATTGTCACCTGCTGTGTCTTTTGTATTGTTCTCTGCGACTTCCCCCCTCAAAATTTGATCTTCTTTTTGAGTGCCTCTCCAGGCAATGATTCGTGACTGTTTGTCAGGTCTGTAAACAATTGCGATGACTCTGGAATGAAAAGGATAAGCTAAATAATCGAATCCCGAAAAGAAAACCTAGAGAATATAATTACCGCGAGTAGAATTAGAAGATATAGAGTTATTGAGGTTCTGGCTATGATGAACATGAGGATGGGAAGAAGTGTTGTTGTTATTCATTCCACTCATGTTGCTGTTGTTGTTTCCTTGCCGTGATTACTACGATTATTAATATTATTATTATTATTATTGTTATTATTGTGATCCTTGATATTAAGTTGTAGATGTATTAGCTACTCCTCCTGATTGATGATGGTGGTGATGTTAAGATGATGATAATGATGATGGTCCTGTTGAATTTTAACCTTATTGATTACTGTTGTTGATATTGTTCTATATAACGTTGTTGGAAGAGAATGGATTCTGATTTTAATTATTATTGTTATTCCCATTGAACCCAGCTTATGTTGGCATTTTGAATACAGAGCGTGTAACTGATGATTTGGGTGTAGAAAGTATCGAAGGGTTAGGTTGATTTGTCACTTAAATATTAGTTGTTGTGATTGTAGGTGCTGCCGCATTTGCTGATGTCGAGGGTTGCAATGAGCTAAGTTTCTTTTTCAAGACCAATAATTCTTTTTCTAAGGAAGATAGTTTCTTGTGATTTTTCGTCTCATTAATACCCAGCTATTGAATCGAAGACTCCTTGCTCTGTGAAATCAAATTGATAAAAAAGTCAAAATGAGCTAGTAATTATTCCAAATGAATCTTAAAATTTTGAATTTTTTTAAAAGAGCATTCTTTCGATGATTTTACCTTGATGCACTCGAAAAGATTGTTGAAAGCATGGAGTATGAACATCATATTATTGTCTAAGGATCGCTAGATAATAGGGATATTATTCAATAGTTCTTTGTTATTGTTGCAAGCACTCAGCTATGTCAACACAAACTCACAAAGCTAATTGATTCTCTCCGACATCTCCGGCTAAACATCATTGTGTCCTTATCCAGACATTATCCCTATTTGATTCACTAATCTCTCATTCTCTCTCTTCAACTTATCAATAGCTTAGTTCTGTTGCTGCTGCGAAGGATTATTGTTGTTATTGGCATTTTATTGCTGTGCTTATTGAAGCTATTACACTGCTTCACTGAGTTAGCTCTACCCGGATTCAAACTATTGCTGTAGCAACAAATATTTCTTCTTTAGTCCTTGGTATTTATCATCCAGCTACATGAACTTCTCTTTATATTTCTATGCGTTCTATTCTTAACTTGGATTCATACCAGGGATGTTGTTAGTACCATTAGGATTGTTGTTGTTATTGCCAAGTTTAAGTACTCTGATTTGATTCTCAAGTGACTTAAGCTAATGATCTCTCAGATCAATATCTGCCTTCATTTTCTTGTTTTCCTCAGAGACCATTTAGTACTTTGAGAAATACTACTAAGCCTGTTGAATTCCAATTTAAATTTAAGCTATCTTGGAATGCACATCCTTAAGTTCTTTCTCCTTTTCAATCACCGACTATTGCAGCTGTTAGATTATAGAGTCTTTCTCTTTGATAATAAATTACTGCTATTTCAATAATCGTTCATTTTCCCTTTGTAAATTATCGACTTCCTTCAATGCTGCTCTGACTTTCCCTTCAAGTTATTCGACCTCTCCATTGACAACCGATTCTTGTTCGAGTTTTCCGTATTCTTGAATCAAATGGTCGATTCTCTTCTTGTAACTGTTTTCTTTATCAGTCATGCCTTTCAATTATTGTTTGATTTCCCATTCATTTGTAGTGTATTTCTCAACTAAGGATTGCAACAGTCTGTTGTTCGCAGTGAGTGCGATGTTTTCTTCGATTTTAGCGTTGATGATCTTCTGCATCTAAGACATTTCAGCTCGTTATTACGCGAATGATTACAGCAGCTCTTGGACGCGTTTTTCAGATAACGATGATTTCCCTTTGAGTTCCGTTTTAATTTATGATGATTCTCGCATGAGAACAGCCATTCTTGTTTCTAGCTCTCCGTTTTTCATCAAAGCTTACTGGAGATTATCCATTTTGGATCGAAGATTCTCTTGTAATTTGATTACAGTTTCTTTGCATTTTTTTAATCTATTATCTGCTTCAATCACCTCTCGTTCTTTTGCTTTCATGTCGTTCTTCATTCCTGTCATACGCTCTTGCAGGAATTAAACATTTTCATTAGCTGATTTCATGTCTCTCTAGAGTTCATATTGTTCCATTTCCTTCGAAGAGAGTGTTTGCTGCAAGTCCTGAGAGAGAATAAGTGAAAAAAGAAAGAAAGAAATTAAATAATGATCCAGTTTTGTAATGAATAAGGATATGATTAAGATCCCTGCGTAATTTACTTTATTCCTTTGCGAGAGACTTTGAAGCTAGTTCCTTACTTCTAAATAAGCCATCCTGAAGTGTTTCTCAGATTACTGCAACTCCGTGACTCTATTGCTAAGCGTATTCATCTATGACCTCAGTGTGATGTTTTAATTGCTTTCGAACTCAACTTGTAGTCTCAATTAATGATTCTACTCCTGCAGATCCTTGTTTATCTTCCCGATGCAGTTCTCATTGAGATCTAAAATAAACACATTCAAAAAAAAGATATTATTAAAGAGAAGCTTTTGGGATGATTACAAATGAAATATACTGTTATCCCATTAAACAATTCCTGCTATTTCTCTCTTTTGATTTACCATTTTTAATCGAAGATACTCCTCCTGCTGCGTCACTTTCTTCTTAGGCAATCTAGCCATTCTCGTTATTGCTATTAGTCGAGGAAGAACTAACCGCCGTTGATGAGCTTCCTGTGCTCGTTTGATTACTTGAATTACTCAACTTTAGTTTCAGGTCATCAATTTCTTTTTAGGATAACTTCAAGAGCGCATTCATCTACTCAATTTTAGTATTCTTCTCACTCATCTCCTGGACTTGGTAGTTATACGTATCCGTTAGAATCCCTAGTTCTTCTTGGATCTTATTCTTCTCTGCTTCATACTATCCAAGCTTATCATCTTCTGTTTCCATTTGCTGTTGTAAATGAATTAACTCATCGGACTTCTCATTCAACGCCTATTCCATTTTCTTCAGTTCTTCTGATTTCTCCTTGCACGCTTCTTGCAGTTAGGTTTCGATCATTTCTAATTATTAAACTCGTCTCTTCATGCAATCACTGTTTTCAATAGCAGCAGCCATTTCATCAGACATCAACTAAAATTTACTTTTCAATTAATTTGACTTGCTGTCTAGCTCACAGCGCTCTCGATCGAATCCATTAACTGCCTCATTCAATTAAGTCTACAGTTATTCCTTGGTTTTGATCTCCGATTGAAGAGATGTATCTTTTGCTGTTAATTCAGATTGAAGTTCAGCGATCTACTGTTTGCTCGCAGTGAGTTTACTCTCAAGTTCAATGAGTCTCCTATTGAGTTATCCAATGTTCTACTCATATTCATCACTGGCTTGGTTTTTTTCATCATCAATATGGTTGAACTAACTTAAAAGTTCTTCAATTTCTGTCTAATGATTCAGCACATCTCTTGCTCGCTGCTCTTTTACTTTAATCACATCTTACTTGAGTTGTAGCACTTTGTTACGTTCTTACTCCAATGCTCTCTCACTTGCATTCTCCTTTTGCTTTAAACTTTCAAAGAAAAAATATTTTAGAAAATCAAAAAATTTTACTAATTTTCACACAAGAAAACAAATAATTTATTTTACTTAGCTAGATCATAATTCAATGCTTGCAAGGCATCGTTGTGCTCTATTTTCAAAGTATGTATTTAGTCTTCAAGTGCTCGATGCTTTTCATTTGGTGGCATCTTCGAAAGATTTATCTTATCTAACCTATCTCTGATGAATTTCCTTTCTTCAATACTATGTCTCAAGACAGCATTGAGTTCACAGACCTTTTTGACATTTGTGATAACAACTTTGAGATCAATTGAACTTGTTTCACCACCATCCTCAGCGGTATTTCCTTGCAAACTGATTTTATCTAGTTTTTATCGTAATTCGACATTCTCATCGAAGACGTTCATGACATTCGGTGTCTCACCCACAATCTTCAATAATTCCTCGTATTACTCATTCAGCATGATTTGATTCTCATTCATCGTCGTTTTCAATCTAAAAAGGATTAATTAGCAGGATTGTTAGATGATATTCTCAAGAATACGAAGTAAGTAAATTATTCATTCTCTTTTGTTGTTGTTATTGTTGATAATTTGAAAATTTAAATAGAATTTTTTACACTTCTGGATCAATTTATGTGTTGAGTAGCTTATTGAGTGCTTGAATTCTCGATTAGTATAGTGTCTATATGTTTTTGTGATGCGTTTCACAGAGATCCTAATGAGTGACTCCTTGATGGTATGCAGTGAGGTATGTGTCTTTCTTAGAAAACTCCGGGATAACTTGTGTGTCAATGGATTGCTAGATTGTGGATACTGTTCTTTTGAGCTCTTCTTCTAACTCCAAGCAGCGAGAATTACTGTCTAACATAGTTCTAATCTCTTCTTCAGATATTGCTGTCTTCGAACCTTATTATTACTGCTATTTCGTTCTCTTACTGTTATTCTAACCACTTTGCTATTACTGTTGTTATCCAGAGATATCTTCTTCCATTTCCAAATCATCTTGCCTGTTTTAATCATTTTACTCCTATTGCTAGTCATCTTCGATTTCCATTCCTAACTTCGCTCCTTTAAGCTGTTCTTCCAGCGAACTAACTTAGTTCTTAGATGAAAGTAAATCTTCTTTCAACCTCTTAATTTCCTTCTTCAGCTACTCCACATTTCCTTATGCTTCTTCATTTATCGAAGCCTTATTCTTGATCATTTTAGCTCTTTGCGCGAATTACAAAGTACTTAATGTTTCCTAGAAACTTGTTGATGCAGCACTGACGGCAGCAATCATATACGTTCGACTGTTACCTCCTAGCGAATCCTTCAAGAGGAATGTCAACTTCGAATCCCTGTATGGGATATGTCTGTTTCTGCCTTGCGCTTATTCGACAAGTGAATTTATAACTAGACCAAGAGTTGTAAGGGATTTGTTAATGTTCGATGCTTCTTTGAGTCTATCACCAGCAGCTGCAGTTTGCTTTTATCGTTCTGAACCAGCTAAATCCACGAAATGAAGCTTAGACACCTTCACATTGACCATTCCGTCTTGAGTTTTCTTGGATTCAATAGTCATTGAGAAGACAGAATGTGATCGAGAACTCTCGAAGTTCATATTCGTAGCTCCAACGTGTCTGTTTCGCATACCTCGAAGAAGCAATTAAATAGTTTCATCGGAACTCTTAGCGATTTCTTCAGTCAACCCCTCGATGTACACACCTTTCTTCAGATCCTCTCGAACCATTAGATTGCTTTGAGTGTTCGATAACTTAAGGCAACAAAAAATAAACCAAAGTAAATCACCAAGATATTACTAATTTTATGATTAACTTACGAGATCCATGATTTGTTCATTGTAGATTTCGAGATAACTGCATTTAACCAAATACTCCACGTTGCCTTCTTTCCTGAGTTACGACGTCAACGCGAAAAGGTGATCGAATACTCTAGGCTGAACTCCTCTTTCCTTTGAGTCTCCTCTATCTTCTTCAAGCCCTCGACCTTACATTGTAAAAGTCTTACCAGCTCCAGTCTGGCCATATGCAAAGATGCATGCATTGTAACCTATGATTCAAATTGAGTAGCGTAAGTTAGTGCAACCAATAAGATTTTGTAGGTTCTCTTTAACATTTAAACTTTTGATTTTGAAAATGAAAATCATATATATTTCTTTCTTTTTCTTTCTTTATATTTCTGCAAGTAACCCTAAGTTTCCTCATGATGTAACTAGCTTTTGATGCTCAGAAGCAGGTCATTCTTTCATGCAATCATTAACCCACAGCTCTAATATATCCCTGAATATCATTACCATCAAGCGCTGAGATCATGAGTGGCTTTGCAGCTATCTAAAAAATGTCTTCTTATGTTGTTTTATCTCCACCAACGAAATCGAATTTAAACTATCTCGACTCTGGTTTGGCATCGATTGAAATGCTATTCGGTGCTTCGTCATCTAGAATAATGCAAGATTTTGCACCTTCTCGCTTTTCACGGTCGTTGAGAGGACGAACCCTCACCATAACCTAAATATTGTCTGTCTGCTTGTCCATTGGAAACTAAGATAGATATAGCAATTATTCTTTCTCCAAATTAAGATGCGAAAAATAATAATTTATATTGAAAAATATCGAACGAAAAGAAAGTTCAATTAGGAATTTCTTAGGAAAGGATCCATATTTTCAAGGAAATTTAAGTGAAATCTAGCTCATTTTTTCATTTTTAGAGCAGCGAAAACCTGGTTGAAGTTAGATATATGAATAGTAAAGCTCTAATTCAAAAAAATAAATAATCAGCTGGGATAGAGAAATGGCGCGGGATAAAATTAGGTTATATAATAGGGCGACACTTTGAAAAATTCAAATTTGAGAGCGAACCGGGCAGATTCGAAATTAAAAACCCCCTCCTCTCTTTAAAACCAATAATCTTCAATTGCTCTAGATAGATAGCCTACCCACCAGTTTAATTTTCTAAGGTAATCAAAGATAAATACAAATTGTTTTTTGGGGATATTAATTCCCGCAAAGACATAAGAAAAAAACAGATTAAGAAGAAGAGGTATTTTAAAATATTTGAGATGAAGATTCAATGCAGATGAGTTTGAAAAGATCTATTTTATAACCAAATGAGAGAAAATCAGCTAAAAACAATAAGAAAAAGATAATAAAACACAGATAGAGAGAGATTGATGAGTTTGCAAAATGTATTATTTGTTTTAATATTTTCAAATTAATGAGAGTTTATTGTTTGGCTAAGAATTAAATAAAGAAAAAGATAATTTATGTGTGTTTTAAGTAATATCCTCTTTAAAAAATGAGTAAATCAACACAGTGAAATACAAATTCATAAAGCTAAAGATTTTTCAAGCATTTTCAAGCATTTTTGTTTTTATTTTGATAATATGGAGATACCTATTTTACTTCTAACAGAGTATTTATCTAATATTGCTTTCGTTTTTTGTTGTTGATTGAATTAACTTGTAACCACATTGGTATTTTTAATTTTTGTTGTTGACTAATTACAATCAGGTTCCAAAAGTAGTCAAAATATGCTTATTATTAAATAACTTAGATTAGTTTTTTTATGAAGACTATTTGAGTTAAGGATTAGGGGGTTTATTTCAGCTGAAAGTTGAACTTCCTTGAGAGTCGAGCGTATTATCAAAGGAAAAAGATAAGAATATTTAGTAAAATAATACCCTTTTTTCACAGAATTTAATCTTTCAAAGGAGCTAACTTCATATAAATCAGTAACTACAAAACATTTTATCAATTTTATTTTTCGTCAGTTTCAACAAATACTAATAATATCATTAATTTAGTTTTAGAGAAGTGAGTTAAACACTTTGAAAATTCTTGTTTAATTATCTCAATAATATTCACCATCTAAAATCACATTAAATATTATATTTGATCAATCTTTTTGCTTTCATAACTAATTTTTCTAATATTTTTTCACCATTGTCTCCAATACTATTTCTAATGAGATCTAAATCTAAATCTAAATATAAAGAAGTGAGAGAAACACACTTTGAAATCCCTTCTACTAAATACTATGCACCATTATCTTGAATACTATTCTTCTGTAGAGAAAGTACTAAAGAAGTTAGAGTAGCAGACTTTGAAATTTCTTCTCCCAAATACTTTGCACCATTCTCACCAATAATATTACAGCCGAGATCTAGAATAAAAGAAGTTAGAGTAACACACTTTGAAATTTTTTCTCCTAAATAATTTGCACCATTATCGTGAATACTATTCTCCGTTAGAGAAAGATTTAAAGAAGTTAGAGTAACACACTTTGAAATCCCTTCTCCTAAATACATTGCACCTTTATCGCCAATACTGCTATGATAGAGATCTAGATGTAAAGAAGTGAGAGTAACACACTTTGAAATCCCTTCTCCTAAATACTCTGCACCGTTATCGCCAATACTAGTACTGCTGAGATTTAGATGCAAAAAAGTGAGAGTAACAATCTTTACAATCCCTTCTGCTAAATACTTTGCGCTATTCTCATCAATAATATTACAGCCGAGATCTAGATGTAAAGAAGTGAGAGTAACACACTTATGAATCCATTCTGCTAAATACATTGCACCTTTATCGCCAATACATCTGTGATCGAGATCTAGATGTAAAGAAGTGAGAGTAACACACTTTGAAATCCCTTCTCCTAAATACTTTGCACCTCTATCGCCAATACTATTTCTGCTGAGATTTAGATGCAAAGAAGTCAGAGTAACATACTTTGAAATCCCTTCTCCTAAATACTTTGCACTGTTATCGCCAATACTATTACTGCTGAGATCTAGATGTAAAGAAGTGAGAGTAACACACTTTGAAATCCCTTCTCCTAAATACATTGTACCTTTATCGCCAATACTGCTGTGATCGAGATCCAGATGTAAAGAAGTGAGAGTAACACACTTTGAAATCCCTTCTCCTAAATACTTTGCACCGCTATCGCCAATACTATTACCGCTGAGATCTAGATGCAAAAAAATGAGAGTAACACACTTTGAAATCCTTTCTCCTAAATACTTAGCACCGTTATCGCGAATACCTTTTTCATGCAGAGAAAGATCCAAAGAAGTGAGAGTAACACACTCTGAAATCTCTTCTCCTAAATTCTTTGCATCATTATCATCAATATTATCCCAACTATAAGCAAAGTGGATTGAATCTATTAATTCCTTAGGTGTTTATTGTAGTTTTTTCATCAGTTATTTTTAATTTTATGCTCTTATTGAGATCCTTTCAACAATAGACTCTTAGAATTGTTGAGTCTCCATATGAATTTCATGAAACATTTGATCACAAATGGTATTCTTGTGAGACAGTTTTTTTAATTCTTTTCTTTTTTTATGATTTCTTTTTTATTTTTATGATTTGGTTTTTTTTCATTTCCCAGTTACTTGCTATTTTTAAAATGACTCATAAACTCTTTGAACTTTTGAATTTCAGAAGATCTGGCTTCCTTTTAAAATTACTTCTAAGAACAGAGTGTTTATTTATTAATATTTCTTTCATTTTTGTTTCTGAGTGAATTGACTTGCAAATACAATTGCATTTTAAGTTGTAGTTGATAACTAATAACATTTTTTAATTCATATCGTTTTTCTATGTCTTTTTTAATCACTAGAATGCTTAGAATTCTTTTGTGATAGGATTAGAATCTAGCTGATGAACTGTCTAAATTCTACATTATTCCTAGAGAGTCTTACTTAAAGTACTAATCAGGTTGGAAAAATACACAAAATATGCCATTAAAATAACACAATTTAGATTAATTTTTTTATTTTATGCTTTTTGCATTGAAGTTTAAAAATTTTTTCAGCTGAAAAGTTGAAATCCCTTGGGGATTGAGAGTGTTATTAAAAGAAGAAGATAAGAACAATTAGCAAAAATAATTCCTTCTTTTTGATCAGAATTTATTCTTTTAAAGGAACTTACTTCATCTTTGAAGTTAAGACTACTTATTAATATAGCAACTACATAAATATGATATCAATCAATAATTATAGTATGGTTCAACATATGCGAGTATTTCTTCTCTCCTATCAGGGTAGACATCTAAAAAGTCACTCACTGTCATATTTGGATCTGCTTAAACTCTTTCTCCTTGATAAAGAAGACGAAGATATCTAGGATCCTATTCCAATAAATCATCTAAAAAGTAATTTAGCTCAGTCAAATTCATACTTTAATCCACTTCAGTTTCAAATATCTAGTTAATTTTTACAAATTTCACTGTTAGTCTTACCTGTTTTACATTGTTTTCTTCATTTTAAAAACTATGTATCATTTTTTTTCGATTTCTCAATCTTATTTCTTTCTTTTTTAATAATTTTTCTGCTGAATTATGGAACCGATTACCCATTTAAATGCTTTTCAATTGATTTTTTCTTACAAAAGGAATTTGTTTATAGGAGAAATTCTAAAAATCAATTATTTTTTTAAATCAAAGAATTGAAGATAGAATTTGTCTTAGAAAGGTTTTATTAAAAATAGAAGGGATTAAGGAGGGAAGTAGGTGGGAGATGAAATAGAAGAAATATACTTAAAAATCAAAGAAAAAATATAAACAAATTCACAACCTTCATTTGTTTCTTTTTAGATTGAAAAAAAATTGTTGGAGTAGTATTTCTATGTATTATTTATTATTCCATATCCTTTTTCTTCATTTCCACTCTCTATCTTCTAAACCCACTTTCATTCATAATTACCTCCTTTAACTTTTTGTTCTAAAAATTAAATCCTAAAACAAATCATTCCTTTTCTGTATCTAATATAATCCTAAATGCTTGAGAGCCCATCTCAATCCTCGTTTATAATAACTTTTAAAACAATTTAAACTACCACTAACATACATATATTTTCTTATTTTCTTCAGAATTATGCAAACCCTAGTTCTGTGAGTCTCTTGAAAGCAGATTTGAATATATTCTTGAAATAGGCATTGTCATCCTTAAACTTCAGAGAATACTCCCTTAAGACCGGATCATCTCTAAGAACTAAATCAGCTGGCAGCATCATTTGGGTATCTTCAGGATTCACAAACTAATTCTTGCTACCAATTTTTTTGGGAACCCACTCCTCTTCGAACAGTTCATTGAAGAATAAATTTGATAACGTTGTAGGTTATTCAGTCCATACCCCATCGTATCCAGTGCTTTCAATGTGGCATTTCCCAAGAGTATGCCCACCACCAATCAACGCGACCATCTCTTCGTCGTTAAAACCAAGCCTTGAAAAGACTCCTCTCATGTTGGTACAGGTGTTTGCACTAGGATCAGGTAATCTACCGTTAGGAGGGCATTGAAGCTCTGAAGTTGCATCTTTTCGACCAGGAATGAACTCTATTCGATCTAAGCCCATATCTTCTAAAGCAACGTAGCTAGCCAACACCCATAAGTCACTGTAGCTGATATTCTTTTAAACAAAAAATTCAAGTAAATCTTCAACTATTTTGCCTTAGTTCTTTAAAATAAATGAATTATTTCTCATTTTACTGGATATTTAATCTTAATAGGTTCAAGAAAATTCTAAGCAATTTTGAGTCCTCCATTATCTGGATCAGACATTTCTTTCTGAAATCTCATTGTTGCACCGTTTGATCCTCCATTGCCTGAGTGTTTACAGTAGGTACCTGATGAATGCCAAGCGAGTCGCACGAGAATCGGCCCAATGTGATTGTATTCTTCGTGATTGTACGATCTCAGAATATTACGAATGTCCTTCCGCACTGCCTCGTAATTTATTTATCCAGCTTAATCATTCTACACTAAGATCCTTTTCAGTTAGCAAACTCTCTCAGCCATCACTTCCTTTCCTCTTAAGTCTCTCCCTAGTTTATTAGTTAACTTCTCCTTCTTTTTTTTCGAAGATTTTTTGTTAGTTTTGTTCAGGATTTTTTCTTTATTTTTTGATCCGAATCTTCTTTTTTTGGGTACTAGGAAACTTCAAGTTACACAGTAATAAACGCAAATTACGTGAGTCATTTGATGACATATTCCAAGAAAACTCCTTCCTCCCCCCATTGAACTCAATCAAAGTGTTCTTGTTACTGAGTTCACTTAAAAAAGTTAATTTGCATCTCCAAACATAAATGGATTTTAGGAAGTAAATAAACTAATGGAACTAACTAATTAGCATGCAAACTTACTTAAGAACAATAAAAAAACATGAAATCTTTTTTGGATTTGTTATGAAAGCTTGGGAAAAATAGATAAATTTTAAATGATCATGATGAGGGGGCAGGTATTGAAAAAGTAAGGAGAAAATGGGGACCTCAATAAGACCTAATAGATTAGTAGAGTCCTCCATTCTGGGTAGTCGATAATAAAGCTCTTGCCTAGGATTGCAGATATCTTCGAGATGAATTAGTTTCTTTGTTTGTCAGGATATTTTTTTCATTTCCTTTTTGAATCATCATAGAAATTCCCATTGTTTTCAAAGAATATGCTATCTTCAACTTCACATTATTGCTCAAAATTATTATTAGTTTAGAATGTTTATTATTCTTACTATTACCTTTCTTCATTCTCAAATAGCCAATCCTTGTTACTCTTCATCCTGTCATCACAACCACCTCCACTTTCGCCGTTCTCATTTAAATTATTATTGCTAATAATATTTTATTCTTATTTTTGATTTCTGCTGAGTTCTTCAAAAACAGGGAGGAATCCTGGTGGTTTATGATATCTTTGTGGAATCGTATTGCTATTTCCATCGATACTGTCGCTGTCACTATCAATTCTAAGTTGATTTTCAATATTTTACAAACAGTCATAAGGAATTGGTGAGAAAATAGATACTTAGTCATCCTGAGACTAAATATCCTCCTTCTATTCTTCAATTTCTTCTTCCATTTCGTATTACTAGCGATGTTGTTGTTGCTGTTATTGCTGTTATTGTTGTTGTTGCTGTTGTTGCTGTTATTGCTGTTATTGTTGTTGTTGTTGTTTTTGTGGTTCTTCATCTATTCTTTTCTACTCTGAATTATTATTATTCTCCTCCTGTTCTAATTCTTCATTCTGTTCAGATTAGCTATGCCATAATTACTGAAATTACTCTAAT
>Ga0302271_10000443_pt1 | contig 40661 bp, 17 predicted proteins | sample III_Bog_N1_1_FD_198767 | JGI IMG/M metagenome (GOLD analysis project Ga0302271, IMG submission 198767) | Peat permafrost microbial communities from Stordalen Mire near Abisko, Sweden - III_Bog_N1_1 | ecosystem: Environmental > Terrestrial > Soil > Wetlands > Peat | place: Sweden: Abisko...
GTGAAAGGGAGATTCAAAATTAGATCAGTTCTTGTATTATGTAAAAGCAAAACCATACGAATTGAATAATAAGAATATGAAAGACAGAAGGAAAATATATATTAATAGATAAGCAGAGCCTATTGAAATAAGAAGAAAAAGATAATAAATAGGTTAAGAAAATGGAAGCACCCCAATAAGTGATAATCATCTTAAAAGGTCATCATGATCTTCAATCTTGTTTATTCTCAACTTGATCATCTTTTTTTGGAAATGTTTTATTCGCATATTTCTCTTAGATAATATTGATTTCTTGTTATTCTTTAGCATAGAACTCATCTTCGACTAAAAATATCTTGTGATCTTTGTCTCTCTCGATTTTATTCCGTTCTTCCTCAGCTAAAATAGTTAAACAAAAGGAGTAAAAATCCATTCAAATCTCTAATTTAATAAATCTCCTTTTTGTATGACCCCTATTTTCATCTGAAAATCAATAATTTCTATTTCTGTAACTTACTTAGCATTGTTAAGTTCTTCTCTATTTGAAACAGCAGCTTCTCATATTCAAATTCGATTAAATCTATTTTGAGCTTTTTTTCTTCAGACAAACTTTGTTTTTTATCTGCAATGAAATTGGACACAATAGTGTCGATAACACTGATGCTGAATTTCTATCTTTTCTCTCGAGTATTCAAAATTATCTTCTTTTTCACTTGCTTGACAGGATTACAAATTAATGGTTACTCTTTAGACTTTCCATTCGTTATGGCTTCCTCAACTCCATCACTCTCAGTGCGACAAAAAACATTATGAGTATCATCATCGTCATCGATTTTTCTGAAGGAATTAAACGGAGGAGTAGAACATTTTGTTTTGGTTTTCATTCTTTAATTCAATCTTTTCAGAATAAGATTCGTTTATTTTTTGAGATCTTTCTCTATGACCATTTCTTACTCCAGCACGTTACTGTCTTATGTATCCATTATTTGATTTACATCTTCGTCAGTCACTCCTTCAGCAGCTTTTTCTTCTAATCCTTTGATTTTATCTCTCCCTTCAGCTTGTCTTGCTGAAAATTAGAGTTATTCTAGTTTTTTCTAGGATTCATTTGGAGAATAGGATGAACTTTGATAAGTAGGTAAAATGTGCTTGTTCATTGCCTTGATTACGTTATCCTATTAATGCAGATAGACTATTTTATTCTTGTAATATATGAATTTGTCATCGTTGTTCGAATCGTAATATTCTACGGCCAGCTAGATTTGTCAAAAAAAAAAATATCATTAGAACACAAAAAATGTTTCAGGAAATCGCTTGGATTAAAACATATTGAAAATTATAATATGCCTCCTTATTTATAGATATGTTATGTTAAACCAAATGATCATTTTTGTTACAGTGTAAAGCATAATGAGCTCTTTGATTTTATCTAGTTCTATATCAGGATTAGCTTCGATTGCGAGTTCAAGTTAGCGAATATTTGTCTCAAAATTTGGAGGCAATATTCTAGAGTCAATAGATTCATCTGATTCGTATGAATTCGCAAGGGCAGAATTGTTTAAAATCCCCTTTTATGGGCTAATGTTGATATTTTTGCTAAATTTCTATTGTAACGTACTTTAAGAGGCAGCTTTATCCCAAGAGTATCCTGCTGAAGGAGGTAAAGATTAAGCATTTGCTTATCTTAATTTCTCCTCTAACTCATGCTAAGTATGCTATTGTTGAATCTACTGCACTCTTATGCTTTAGGAGGAGCTATTTGGCTGCTTCCAAAACATGGAGTGCTTCAATAACGCTCAATCTGATATTGATTTTCTTTCTTTTTCAAATTTTTGGTAAAAATGTTTGCTTTCTAAACCAAATGAAAAAAATTCAATTAACACACTATGATGATGATCGATTCTCTCTTTATTTGTCCAGTTTTCTATTTAAAATTTAGATTAAAAACAATACTCAAAATAGTTTGATAAAGAAGGAGTGTTTTGAATGAAAAACAATATCGTCTTATTGAGTTAATTAAAGAATTAGCACAGTAGAATAAAAAAGGAATAATTATTGCAATGACAGCGCACTCAAAAAAACAACATTTAAAATTACAAAAAAAGACATTTTTTTCAGGCAATTCTTAGTTCAATAGATCATCTGCATAACTTCTATTTTTTCTCTAATTTCTTGTCCTAAAGATAATCCTGAGAGATATGCAATGGTGCTTTAAAGTGGCTTGTGAGTATAATGAGGGTTAATTTCATGGAAATCTACATTTGTTAAAGCCAGCAGAAGATCAAGAGCAATAGTGATTTCTTCGAGCTCTAGAAGTCTAGTGATTCTTTCTTAATCGAGGGAAAATGCTATTTCTTCTGGTTTAATGCCATATCCTTCCATGATTACTTTTAAAAAATCTTTGTCTTGAACATTTTCATTGAGATGATTGCTTTTCCAGAGGAAACTCACAAGGAACTTAGCAATATTATCAACGAATTTAATCTAATTATAAAATAAAAAAATGAGTTATTTTGGAAGAAAAAACCAAAAAAAGCCAAGAAAATCGTTACATTTTCTGAAAAGAGACGTCCAACGTAAGCCTTGTCGTCATATTCGAACATGCAATTCCTGAATGCTTTCAATATCGCCACTCTTTTAGGCCTAGAAGGATGGAAGATGTATTTCAAGCATTTCTCTGGTAACTCATTTTCAGGTCTAATAAGATACTTGCGTGCATCGATATCACTTGAAATATTCGTAAGGATATTAGAAAAATGAGAAGTTAGATCTTAAATTGTTTCTTTCAAGTATAATTCATAGAGAATACGGAAGTTAAATCCTTCTTTGTGTTCGTCTCCGAGTTGTAAGATCCCAGTCTTTCCTTCTTCGTGCTGAGAAATGTTAGAAAGAAGCAGGAAGCACAAATCGCAGACGAGTTTCTAGTTTTTGGTATAATCCAGGCTTTCAGTTCCACTCAGTGATTTCTTTCCTGTGTTGTCCTTAAGCACCTCAGTTATCGTATCTTTGATTAAACCTACGACTCTATCAACACTTTTCAGATCAATCAAGTGCTTCTAAAACACTCCGTCTTGTGTGAAATTGATCAAGTTGCTCAGGCATAATGTTGTGAATCCCTGGAAAACAAGCAAACATTGGATTTAAGCTCACTGCATGATAAATGTGTTTATTTTGCATACCTATTCAGTGAAAGTGCGCATGAGTGACTAAATAATATCTGTTTTTTCAAAGAGGATGCGGTTATCAGGATTAGCTGAGCATTACAACAAGATCCCGAGTGCTTATTTTTTGACTTCGATTTTAGGATCTTTTATGAGTAATGCAATGTCATCTGCTATTTCCTAAGTCAGCTCGTATTGAGCTTCGACATTTTCATCTTCTGGTTAGTTCTCAGCCATCTTAGTAAATTCTATTTTAAGAATGATTTTGTTGTTTCTAATTGTTTTTTTTAGTTTTAATCTTCTAATATTGATTGTGTTGCGAAGTAATTCAGTGGCGAAAAAGTGAGTCTACTTTTTTAGTAAAATTATCCTCTAATTTTGCAGGGAAATCCATTTGTATTATTTTGGAATTGGGATGATTACCTCTACTGTAGGTATTTATGCAAATAGTATCAAGTTTTTTGCATTGACAAACCCAATCAAACAAACAAAAAATATCTTTCTTGATAAACTGAAATTTCTTGAATTGTTCTTTGTTCTTCTTATTTTGCAAACATCACCACTCCTGAAGCAGCAAATTTTTAGAGATATTCTCAGCTGATTATGGAGTTTCTTCTCTAAGGAATAGGACTTGGGAGCATCTTAATCTTCGGTGGTAAAACCATTAGGCGATTTAAACCATATTTTTTTCAGCCAAAGTTCAGCTTGCTTCGAGAGAAATACAACCATAAGGGTGATAATTTCGTACTTATTACAGGAGCTTCTGATGGAATAGGCAAATAATTCGCTAAGGTTTTTGCGTAACAAAATGTTAATGTCTTGCTTCATGGAAGAAATGCGGTTAAGTTGAAAGCAGTCAAAGAGGAAATCCTTGCTGATTCTGGTATTCCAAATGGACTAAGAGTTGAAATAGTTGAGATTGATCTCTCCCTTCCTCCAAGATCTATTGAAGAAATAGCTAAAACGCTTCTTGCGCCTTATAATATTAGTATTCTTATTAATAACGCAGGGATAAGTTCTGTGGCAGGTGTTAAAGACGAAAAACTAGAAGACATTGAAAAGTTATTTAACACAAATGTATTTTCTCTCATGGCCTTGACAAAATATTGCATAGCAGAGCAATTTAACCAGGAAAAGTAAAATTATGGATTTATCAATGTTGGGAGTATTGTTGGAGACTTTCCACCAGGTTACCTGTCAGTCTATGCAACTTCTAAATCAGCTGTGAAGACGTTTTCGTCTTCAATTCGTTCAGAAGTTACCCCCAACATTTAAGTAACTTGTCTGCAACCTTACTATGTTTCTACTAAAATGACTGGCTACTAAAAATTGAGTTTTGACACAATTTCTACAGAAGAATTTACTCATGGAGCTATAAATGCGTTTCTAAGTGGTCAATCTGATTCTTGTGCAAGCTTAAAACATGAACTTATATCGTTATGGTACTCTCTTCTTCCATCGTCAATTTTACTACCTTATCTCACAAGCCCCATGCGCTTAGTTGCAGAATTTCATTAGAAAAAAAATAAACTACGTCTTGCAAGAGAAGCCAAGGGGAAAGGGAATCACCAATCAAATAAATAATCTATAGATAGGGAAGATCCATTAAAAGATAAAGTGAAGGATATTGATAACTAGAAACACATTTGAGCTTTAACAGGAATATGTCAATAAAGGTCTTTACTAATAAAGAAATGATGTTTTTTAGAGAATCTTGAGAAATTTTTTTGAAGAGAAATAATCTAAAATTATAATAGTCTTTTCTACTTAAACGTTATCAGTTTGTGTGTGTTGATATTTGTATTTTATCATAAACTATTAAGTTTATTGGTTTAATAAGTTTTTTTTTCCAATAAATTAAGACTAAATTAAGCAAGGCGAATTAATTTTGAAAGACTCCTAAGCCTATTTGGATGCATTAAAACAGAAGATAAACCAAAGTGAAAGATCTAGCTGGGAGAAACGAAGGCATAATAAAAAGAAAAAGGATAAAAAATTCAATCTGAAAGAAAATCATACAAAGAAATGAGCACTCAATAATAGAAACCCAAGTTGGTACAAACCTTCGGCAGAAAGAAAAACGCCGTCGCTGTTGCCTCAGTGAGACCTGGAAAGGGACTCCTTAAGGTTAATGGCTCTCCCATTGATCTTGTTAACCCTTAGCTTCTCTAGGCTAAGATCTACGAGCCTATTCTCCTTCTCGGTGCTCAAAGATTCGCCAATCTTGACATCAGAATCAGAGTCAGAGGTTCTGGATTCACTTCTCAGATCTATGCTATCAGATAAGCACTCGCTAAGGGAGTTGTTGCTTATCATCAAAAGTAATGATATTTTCTATTTTAAACAAAAATAAGGAAACAAAAATCAGCAGAAATAGCTATGAACCTACAATTTCAGTAAACGATAAGGACAACATTATCAGCCATTTTGAGATGAATTTAGAAAAAGAAAGAAAAGAATGAGAAAACTCATTTTAAAGAATAGAAATGCTACATATTTGTTTGATTGGTTAATTCTAACTGTGCTGTTTTTACTCAGGTACGTTGATGAAAACTCCAAGAGAGAAATCAAGGAACAACTTATGCAATACGACAGATCCCTCCTTGTTGCTGATCCCAGAAGAATGGAGCCCAAGAAGTGTGGTGGTAGAGGTGCCAGATCCAAAATGCAAAAGGCTTACAGATGAAGAAAATAAAAAACAAATTTTGCAAAGTTTGTTGTTGGAGGAAGATGGTTGTTTATTTATCATTTGTGCGTTTATGTCCTCAACAAGAATGCGCTATTTAAACCTAATGCGATGCTTATTATGCTTATCAATAAAATAAATTTACTTCTTTTTTGCTTGTAAATTTTTTAAAAAATGAGGAAGATTTGTGATTGGTTTTTGTGGAATAAAATATATTATTCATCATCACAGATTTCTCAAAAATAAGAATAATTAACATTTCATAGCTTAGTTTTAGTTTTTAAGTAATAGAATTTATCAATAACTAAAAAATAAGAATAACTTTGCCAATTTGTTTCACAATTTTTACAGTGAATTGGTATTTTAATATCAAATAAATGACTTGATCATTCTAATTCTCATCACAAAGCCTTTCATGATTGTTAATAGCCTGATAAAAACAATTGCCTGGCGATTCTTTTAAAAGTTACTCAGTTTATCCTATTTTTATTAAAAGCTTTGACTATCCCTGAAAAAAGAGTTTCAGAGTCTGAGAGAAGATTTTCTGGTGAATCGAATTCCATGACTTTGCCGTGGTCTAGCACAAGGATTTTATCACTTTCAAGAATCGTTTTAATTCGATGGGCTATCGTGATGAGAAGGCAGTTCTTGAAGCTGCTGTTCAAAACTGATGTAACTAACTCTTCAGTCTTTTCATCAATGCGACTGGTTGGCTCATCGACAATGATAATAGCAGATTTCTTTAGAAGAACTCTAGCAATACTCACCAGCTGCTTCTCACCCTCAGAGAGATTATCTCCTAATTGAGTAATCTAAAAATAAAAGACAATTCATTTGAAAAACAAAATTATTAACATTTTTTTAATACCTCGGCATTAAGACCAAACTTATGAAAAGCTGGGCATAGATCCAACGAACAAGAAGAAATCACTTTGATCAGTTCTTCATTCCCATGTTGTTCATAAGGATCAAGGTTATTTCTCAGCGTTCCCTCGAAAATAAACGGTTCTTAACTCACCACACTGATTTTACACCTAAGTTCAGCTAAGTTAAAACTCTTGAGACTCTTCCCATTGATAAACACATCACCTGCGTTTAAATCTAGAACTTTTGTTAAAGCTAAAGTAATAGATGTCTTTCCAGCTCCAGTTCTCCCAACAACTCCAATATGTTGGTTTCCTTGTAAAACTAAATTCATATTTCTCAGACAATTTGGCTGATCTGCACGATATGTAAAAGAAGCTTCCTCAAAGGAAATAGATGTTTAGGTTTCTGAAATAAAGGATTCATCATCTTCATCATCGTATTTTCCAGCAGGTATTACTGGTTATTGTGATTGTTTAAATGTTTTCAGAAGATTGTTTGATTTCAAAATACTTTGCTTCTCTTCGAAGTCTTCTTCAAGAAGAACACCACTTTTTTAAGGCAAAATAATTAACAAAATTAGTTTTTTGATTGCAGAAATGATATTTTGTTGTTGCTGCTAACCTATTGAGCTTGGAGCATCTTTCATAGTTGATGAAATGCGTTTCAAAGGCAATCCATGATTATGATATCTAAATTGAGCATATTGCTACATTTGCTATTGCAATTGCAATCATGACTGCTTCATTTGGATCAACGCTATCATCAAAATACTAAAAAAAAATATTCACAAAATAACTTTAAATTGATATTAAAGTCTCAATTTTTCCATCAAAATTTCTTGATATATCTATGAATGTTTACCATAATAATCGCAGAAATGAGAATAGCTTAAGCGTTCATGAAATTAGTAATGCATTCAAACCAATATTAGATTCCATTAACAGCAATTTGATTTCTCAAATCCAAATCAACACTGGATTGGAATTGTTATCTTAGATTTTAATGCTACACACAATTTCTTAAATAAGTGATTCCTCTAATGAACTCAGATAAATACTGTAAAATTGGACTTTTTGAGAGCGCCTCTGATTGATGAATCAAAACAAAACATTAATGAAAAATCATAATACAATTCTAAACATAAATAATAAATTGAATTCCTACCTATTCTGACGACTTATCGTTTGGCTTTCAGGAAATAAATACATATGCCGATTGAGAATATGAAATAAGCTATCCCAACAGGGATAATTCTAAGATTGAAACTTAACCCAACAACAACGCACATGACAACTAGAGTAGACATGTTGTTGAAGTTGTTTGAAATATCACTGAAAATCAATGTGTCGATTTCGTAGATGTCCTTAGAAAGTCTGTTCATGATTCTGCCAGTCGTTATGAGATTGTAGAATTTAGTGAACGAAGCTCTGAGCAGTTTGAAGACGATAGATTTATGTAGAAACCGTGATAAATTAGCCATGGAATAAATCAGAATGTTATCATTTAGAAACAAGGAGAATGCTCGGAGAAAGTCAAATATGCAATAGAGCAGAATTACTTGTTTTTGTTATTCTTTTTCAGCTTCTGTAGGATGGCTAGGACTCTTGACATTCGTCATGAGAATACGGGAATACACACTTGAACCGATGTATAAGGCAATTACTAATAGTCAAATCAAAAAAGGATTTAAAAAGAAAATAATTGTAGAACTGGATTACACAAGAAGTGGTAACTTTTTTAACAAAAAACAAAGAAAATAGCATATTTTTTTAAAAATTACCAAGCAAAATAGCAATGACGAAGATAACACCTCCTATCTATCCCATGAATTCAAAGAATATTTACTTGTTAATGGAACCAAAGGATATTTCTTCTTTTTGAATCAACTATTTAGTGTAATTTTATCCTTCTTCGTTATCTTGTTTGTTCTGCTAACCTACCGTACTCATTATTCTCTTTTATTATCGTATTTCTTTCTCAATTTCCTCATTTTTCTCTTCATCTTCTTCAGAGCTTGAGTAGTTTTTTGTTATGAAACGTTTAATTTCCTTAAAAGATCCTTCTTTAATAATCTCTCCTTCTTTCACAACAAATATCCTATCTGCATTTTCCATTCCGAGAAGACTATTCACGAAAAGCACTCTAGTTTTGTCTTTCAATACCCCATTGAAGCACTCTCTCACAATATGATGAGCTACATGCAGATCAAGGGCACTAAGTGGATCATCTAATAAGTAAATATCAGCTGTTTTGTAAATTGCTCTAGCTAAATTCACCCTCTTTTTCTACCCTCCTGATAACGTGTCTCTAATTCATCAAGAGAAACACAAACATGTTTAATAACTTTTATATTATTTACTCCTTCATAATATCAATTATCCAATATATTTCTGAAAAATCTCTTTACCCTTTCTCTCCAACAGTGGTTTCATCTCCATCCACAAAATAAGCTATGTCTTCAACTAAGCAACTAGCATTCAGTGCTTCTCTGTAGCGTTATTCATCATATGGCTGTTCATAAATAATATTTCCCTTGACTGTGCTTTATGTTATCCAAGGTTCTTAAGTGCTAATACTAAGCAAGCCGTTAATTGAAACCATTTAATTAAATGCTTCCTCCCCTCCAATAACTTCCATTTCACCAAGAATTCCTTGCAAAATAGAAGTCTTTCCACTTCCAAGCCTTTAAGAATTGACAAAACAATAAAAAAAATAAACAAACTAATTGTTGTAAAATATTATTTTGTCCATACTCTCCATAGAACACGACTAGTTCTCCTTTCCTTATTGAAATATTCAGGGACTGTATTTAAAACACTTTCTCCGAGTTCGTCCTTGAAAATGAATCCTTCTCTTTCTTGCTGAGTTTAACTGACTCTTAAATCTAATCTAGTTTGAGAGAAGTTTTCCATGAAAACCTTGCATTTGTTAGCTAAATTGCAATGTCTTAATTCTGCTCCTCAGACCCCATCTCAGGAAGTGCTCGCTAGTAAATGAAACTTTCAGAAAAGAAATTCTCAAGACGTTATAGCGAGTTGTATCCAACAACGACTCCTTTGATGTACGTAGGGAGGGAGGCAATAAATCCAAGAATCATACTGAACGTGTTTCTCATCATCATAAAATCATTAAAGGTTTCAATTCCAACAGTGATCTAGATGATGATTGTGATCACAGAATTGGACAGCCCATTCAGAAAAGAGTTCAATATTTGAATGAAATTCTAGCGATACAATTACTTCACCTCTCGAGAACGTTTTTTCTAAATCTAGAAGTGTTTAAAGGCAATTTTAAGAAGAATCCAAGGATTTTTTAAGAAAAAAGAGCATCAAATCAATTAACTAAATTAAAATTACTCTCTCGTCAAAGAAACTCTCATAGCTGTTGTATTTAATCGTCTTGATCCCTCTCATCATTTCTTCAAGAGAACGCATTCGCAGATCTTTCTCATGCATGAACTTCTTCTGTAAATTTCCATAGACTTTACCAAGGAAGATAGCAATCAAGAGGAATCCAAATGATGTAACAATCTCAATGAAAATGACTGTGATGTTAGAAAGGGAATCAAATGCAAGATAAATAGCAATAGCTAGAAATGGTATTGTTAAGATGAGAGAGCAGATGTATTGTGTGTATTGAACCACCTAATTAACAAAAAAATACAAATTAGAAAAGAATTACCTCATGAGTAAAGACTGATTAACACAAGCAATCTCTCTCTTTATCTTTCTCTCTTAATTTACTTAAAGGATATCAACTTAGACCATATTCTGAATGTCACCAATTTTGTAAAACTGATTACGATAAATAGGAAAAACCAGTGCTTTTTCGAAGATTTTCATGCTGAGTGCTCCAGTCATTCTCACTGTAAGCTAGCTCTAAGGAAACAAAAAGATCAACTGTTGGTTTCTTTTCTTTCTCAAAGATATTTGAAAAAGTTTCATACATAATAAAAGTTATAATTAGACGTTATGATCGAGTCTGTCAGTGTTATGAGCAACAACACAACCACAGTAGGAATAAGAGGAGTAAAGGAACTACCTCTATCATCACTTTCAAAGCCATCAATAAGATAATTCATCAACTTTAAATGAAGAATCTAGCTGACTACTTGACTTAACTAGAGAAAATATACAATGCTAATTTCCTCTAAACAAAATAGTAAATTCAGTTGAATTGCAGGTATCAAAATTAGAACTCTCTCATGAAATACAAGGAAAATTGAATTATAGAAAGAGGGGATTTACTTTTATAGACCAGAAAGAATGTCCTTTGTATTTTAGACTTTATCTCAGGTCTTTTAAGTAAGGCTTCGTAAGTTGCGTTGAATTTTGTGTAATTCACTTAACTCGAGTCTTTATCTGATAATCCATAAATGTCTTCCTACTCGAGAGTTTTCTTTTGAGATTTCTACTCAAAAAATGTTCATAAATTGAGAGTTTAAATGATGGTCTTACTCGAAGCAATGGCATAACCCAGAAAAACAGAGTTCGCGATAGAATATTCATTTTATCGAATGGCTTGTTAGGAGGTGGACTTGCATCTTCATTTTCAAGCAAAGGATGTTCTATTGTCTCACGATCAGAAGTGCTTTTTTTCATTTAAAATTAATTTTTATGTATTTTTTTGGGATTATAAAAGATATCATTGGAAATTAGGGATGACTTTTTAATAAATTAATCAATTGATATGTTTACTGCAATTCCACAAGATTTAAGACTGATAAACTCTGGTTTGATTGCTTGAGAAATGAAACAAAAATCTAAATTACTTTAGAAACAAAGGAGCTTAAAAGAAAGGATTATTTTTATTTTTTATTGAAATTCAATAAGAAATAACTCATTTTAAGAAAAATAATCGCTAAACAAAAAGCAGGGAATAATGTCTTTATGCTAGCGTAATATTTTTTCTTTTCGTTTATGATTCTTGCTAAAGAATGTGACGAAACTGCGAACAGAATTTAGCAGAATTTATAGACACGATTACTAACATTTGGATGCTCCCATCCTTAAGAATTAATTAGGTTCTTCAAATTCTTAATTTTACCTCTTGCATTATTAAACATTGTAGCATTCTAATCCATTGAATTTGAAGATTCCATTTTAAAATTAACCCCAAGCAGTTTAACTTGAAAACAAATTTTTTTACATTTCTTATCAGTAAACATAAATTTTGAGCATAACAATATGGAAAATGCTTATTACTCCTTACTATTGCCTTACTATTTTGTAAACATTTTGATTTGAACAAAATTAATAACTTAAATCAAAATTAACAATAAAAGAATTGTTTGGTTAAACTTTTAATTCCTTAAAAAGTGATTCTTGTAATCTGAAATTGTTTGCTTTACTTAATTAATTTGCTTTTTAAGAGATCTAGATGGCAATGATTTATTGATAATTTATGACAGATATGCTTTTTTACAACATACATATGTTTATTCGTTATCAATTGATTCTTTTGTTGTTATATGCCTTAATGATTCCAGAGAATATTGTACCTTTATCTGCAAGAAGATTGTCTGGTGAGTCAAATTCCAACACTTTCCCGTGATCTAAAACAAGTATTTTATCACTTTCAAGGATTGTCTTGATTCTATGTGCAATCGTGATGAGAAGGCAGTTCTAAAAGAATCTATTCAACATCGAAGTCACTAACTCTTCAGTTTTTTCATCTACACGACTTGTCGGCTCGTCAACGATGATAATAGTTGATCTCTTCAATAATATTCTTGCAATACTTACGATTTGTTTCTCACCTTCTGAAAGATTGTCTCCCAATTAAGAAATCTAATTTAAACAAAAGGCATCAGAAATGCGATACAAACAAAGAATTAAAGGAATAAATCAATATCTACCTATGATTCAAGACCTAATTTACTAAACGCCTTGAAGGCATGGAATTAGCACTCTGAAAATATCCTCAACAACTCTTAATCACTGTGCTCCTAGTAAGGATCTAAATTATCCCTCAGTGTTCCTTCAAAAATGTAAGGCTCTTAGCTTACAACACTAACTTAATGTCGCAATTCAGCTAGTTCAAACTCCTTAAGACTCTTCCCATTAATAATCACATCCCCTGAGATTAAATCAATCACTTTAGTCAATGCAAGTGTAATGGAAGTTTTCCCTGCTCCAGTTCTTCCAACAATCCCAATTCGTTCCTTCCCGCCAATAGCAAAACGTAGCTTTTTCAAGCAATTCGGCTAGTCAAATCGATAAGAGAAAGAAGCGTCTTCAAAGAGAATGGAATTAGATTAAGAGGCGCCTTAAAAGGATTCTAAATCGTCTATTATTTCAGAGGACTCAGATTTAGAGCTTCCTTCTGAGTTCCTTTGTTTTTATTTCTTCTTAAGAGGCTAATATCTTTCTGGTTAATCTAATCCATCTTCAAGGATGATTCCGCTTTACAAAAAGGAATCAAAGTTTATTGAAAATGTTAAAAGAAAACTCAATTCTTGAGTCTTTTAAAAAGTTACCTATTGAGTCTTGAACACCTTTCATAATTAACAAAGTGCGTCTCAAACAACACCCAAGATTGAGACAGCATAATCGAGGTAAGTGCAACATTAGCAACAGAAGTAGCAATCACTATTGCGTTATTACCTTCTACACTCAAATCGTAGTACTATTTTGTTGTAAAAAAAATGCAAAAAGATTTACAACTTTGTATTAGTTTGTTGAGTGAAACTACAAATAAATCTAAAAGTTTACCACAATAATTGACGATAACATAACAGGCCATAAGTTCATAAAGTTCATGATACACTCGAACCAATACTGGACTCCATTCACAACGATTTGATTTTAAAGATCTACATCAACTACGCTTCTAAACTGGGTTCGTATGCTCTCATGGAAAACACAATTTCTTAAATATGTAATTCCCCTTATGATCTCAGATAAAGTTTGCAAGATTGGACTTTTTGATGTAGCCTCTTAGAATAACAAAACACAACGAATTAGGATCAAATTAAGCTAGAAACAATTGTATTATTGTTATTGTGATGTTACCAATTCTGACAACTTGCCTTTTAGCTCTGAGGAAGTAGATTGATATGAACGTCGAGAATATCAAGTAAACAATAGCGATAGGGAGCACTCTGAGGCTAAAGCAAAAGCCTGTCATAATTATAAAAACTATGAGTGTGCCGATGTTGGTGAAAGTTGAGGAAATATCATAGAAAAGAAGTGTATCTATTTCATAGATATCCTTGGAAAGTCTATTCATGATTCGACCACAAGTAATGAGATTGTAAAATTTAGTGAATGAAGCTCTAAGTAGCCTAAAGACGATCGATTTATGGAGATAACGAGATAGATTTGCCATGCAGAATATGAGAAGATTATCTTAGAGGAACATAGCTAAAGAACGGATAAAGTCAATGAGACAATATTTTAAGATAATCCTTTTTTATTCAGCTTTTTCTTCTTCAGTAGGGTTGTCTTCGCTCTTGACATCGAGCATCATCAGACGAGCATACACGTTTGATCCAATGTATAAGCCGACAACTAGGTAGTTTCAGAAATCAAGAATTATTAATAATAGTGCTGATAATTTAATTATTTCTAAACGTAACTTGTAACTATTATTTTTTAAAAAAATAAAAAATGCTTCTTACTTAGGATAGCTCCAATAACAAAGATATTTCCTCCAATGTTTTTTATGAATTCCATGAATATTTTCCCATTGATTGAACCCGATTGGATATCTTCTTTTTGGATAAGCTCTTTGGTGAAATTTGACTATTAAAGACTCTGCGATGGATCAGTTGATTTTGGGGCATTGCTCATTAATCTTTTCTATTGTCTTATTTCCACATCTTCTTCTACGTTATTTTGATCTTCCATTTTTTGAATAGCATCTCCAGATTTAGAAAATAATTACTCAATTTCTCTGAAACTGCCTTCTTTTGTGATTTACCCATTTTTCACAACAAATATCCGATCTGCTTTTTCCATTCCAAGAAGACTATTCACGAAAAGCACTCTAGTTTTGTCTTTCAATATCCCATTTAAGCACTCTCTCACGATATGATGTGCTACATGCAGATCAAGGGCACTAAGTGGATCATCTAATAAGTAAATATCAGCTGTTTTGTAAATTGCTCTAGCTAAATTAACCCTCTTTTTCTACCCTCCCGACAACGTGTCTCTAAAAACATGAATAAAGTTAATTTTTAAGTATTTTAAAGTCTCAAAATGGTAATAACTTCTTCAAATTTACCCATTTTCTCCAATAGTAGTCTTATCTCCATCGACGAAATAAGCAATATCTTCAACTAAGCAACAAGCATTCAATGAATCTCTGTACCGTTTCTCATCGTAGTGTTGTTGATAAATAATATTTTCTTTGACAGTAGTTTGAGTTATCCATGGTTCTTAAGTGCTCACACTAATATCACCGTTAATTCTTACCATTTAATGAAATGCTCCCTAACCTCCAAGAACTTCCATTTCACCCAGAATTCCTTGCAGTATTGATGTCTTTCCACTCCCAAGCCTTCAAACAAAATATGAAAATATTTCTTAGTTTTTATTAAAACTATCTTTTTTTGTTAAAGTTTACTCTCCGAAGAAAACTACGAATTCTCCTTTTTGAATGCTTAAATTCAGCCTTTGCATGATAAAAGCTGTGCTAGAGGATGCTCTGGAAATAGACTTTCTTTCTTTTTTGCTGAGTTTAATAGATTTTTCAATTTAATCCATTTTCAGCGAAGCATCCCAAGAGAACGAAGCATTGACTAGTTAAATTGCATAATCTTAATCAGATCTGTCAGACACATAATCAGGAAGACCAAGCTAATAGATAAAACTCTCCGAAAAGAAATTATCCAGACGAAGAAGAGAGTTATGTCCAACGACAACACCTTTGATGTAGCCTGGGAGACTTATGATAAATCCAAGAATGATGGAAAATGTATTTCCAATAATTATAAACTGACTGAAAGTATCAATTCCAATAGTCAATGTGATAATTGTATTGATGACTGAATTCGAGAGATTATTTAAGAAACTGTTCAGAATCTAAGTAAAGTTTTATCGATACAACTGTTTGACTTCTCGAGTTCTTTTCTCTTTAATCTAGAAATATCCATAAGAGATCAATTTGTTAGAAAGAATCATTAAAAGAATAAAATTAATTATTTTTACTCTCTCATCGAAGTAATGCTCATAACTATTATATTTGATGGTTTTGATTCCTCGCATCATTTCTTCGAGAGTGCGCATACGCAAGTCTTTTTCATGCATAAATTTCTTTTACAGTTATCCATAGATTCTACCTAAGATCACTGAAAATAAGAGAAAAATAACAGCTGTGATCACCTAAAGCGCTATGATTGAGATATCGTTTAGGGAATCATAAGCTACGATAATAGCGAGGATCAATAATGGGAAGGTAGAAATCATTGAGAATAAATTTTAAGTATATTGGACGATCTGTCAAAAAGGGAAAATAACACAAATTTCACACTTTGGTGTTCTAAAAAGGAAAGTCAAAAGATTTATAATTTTACTTGTAGAATATCAACTTAGACCATGTTGAGTATGTCACCAATTTTGTAAAACTAATTCCTGTAAGTTGGAAATTTAAGAACTTTCTCGAAGATTTTCATGCTAAGAGCACCTGTCATTCGCACTGTGAGTTGACTCTAAGAATATTGAAATACGTAACCCAAATATTAGCCAAAAAAGATAAAAATGATGCTTGAAGCTCTTACGTAATAGAAGGAGTAATTGGATTTGATAATGGAATTGAAAATATAGCAAAAGAGCATTGCCACAATTCCTGGAATGAGTGGAGTAAATGCTAATCCTCTTTAGTCACTGTTGAAGGCTTGGAGAAGGAACGATACAAACACAGCATTGAGAAGAGTGTTCAGAACTTAAATCGAGTAGAGAATGATTACGATTATTATCTCCTCTTTGTTTGGCAAAGGCAAACCAAAAAAGATGATGATTTTCATTTCAAAATCTCAAATATGAATCATTCCAGTTAATTCCTCTCTTCTAAACCCTTGGAATATGTCTGTTACTTTTGTAGATTTTATTGAACGTGGCTTGAATCTTGTTTGTGACTTTAGGATTCTAAACCATTTCCTCATAGACTTTGTTAAACTTCTCATAGTTTGTCTTGCTTGTATCTTTGTCACACAAGCTAAAAACATCCTCTTATTTGAGAGTGCACTTTTAGGCTTTCTGTGTTCACAAAATTATTAAATATTATTCGAGATTTCTAAACTCAACTTAAGAGTAATAATAGCAACTATAATACTTTAACAAGAGGAACTATCCAATAGAATAATATCCTTGATATGAAGCTCTTAGATTCAAATGGGTTCTCAGGTGGAGACTAAGGTATTTGATCTTCCTCCAAGAGTTATTGATCGAATTAGTTATTTCTTTCAGTCATTTATGTGATTTACTTTTTTTATTTAATATTTTTTGTTGTTAATAAATATTATTATCTAAACGATAATCACTTTATCTAGAATTTAAACTGTGAATTTACTTGAACAATCTGTATGATAATCAAAGATAATTGGCTATCAATGAATAGGCTTACTAAATTGTTAAAATCACCGCTTGTATTAATTAAGGATATTTATTAGAAAATCATATCTTTGGGGGGGGTGGGGGATTTAAAAAGGATCAAACTTTAAGTATCTCTTTCCCTTCCCAGTAAAACAGGCTTTAATATCTATTGATTTCTATCCAAAGATTTAATTAAAAGCCCTTCTTCTTAATGAATATGTGTAATAACAAGCAATTCTTATCAGAGTTCCTGATAAGAATATCTTAGATTTGTTTAGGTTTCTTTAGTGAGAAATTAATTTAGTTTCCCCAATTGGCTTACTATCTAAATATCATTAATTCCCTGCAAGATTTTGCAAATTCTATTTTTCAAGTAGCTTTTCATACCATTTTTTACAGACTGACAATATTTGAAAACAAAGAACTATTATAATTTATTTGATTATCTACTCTTATTAGCTGAATTAATATCAGGATATTGAATTAGCTAAGGGAATAAATAATCTTTAATTATTGATAGTATTAATAAATATAAGAAATTCTTCTCCTCTCCCCCCCCAAGTAAATAACCAGATAATATCTATTGAATTCTATCTAAATAATAAATTTGTCCCTAATCAATGTTTTTGATTAGTTTCAAATGATCTAATTATTTAGCTTTCATATGAAGAAGAAGAGAATCTAAAGATATTTTTTTAACTATTATTCTTTATTTTGATATTAAAAATCAACAAAATCTAAAATAATATAAGTAAAAGTGTTAATAAAAGAATGTAAATGGTTATTTTAAATTGAATTATTTCTTAAATTGGAATTCATTATCTTGCAAATGTTAATAATAAAATTCCTTCTTTTCAAATGAGATCAAAAGACTAATTTTTGATCGAATTTGTAAATTATTAGTAAATAAAATTCCTTAAAAAAACTATGAGAAAAAAATAGCAGATTTATTTTTAAAACAAATTAAACAAGAATACAGAAGGAAAAAGTGTTTAGCAAGCATTAAACAGTCAATTTATTCTTGCTTTATTAAAAGCTTTGATGATACCTGAGAAAATGGTATTTTCATTAGAAAGCAGATTTTCTGGTGAGCCGAATTCCATGACTTTGCCGTGGTCTAGCACAAGAATTTTATCACTTTCAAGAATCGTTTTAATTCGATGGGCTATCGTGATGAGAAGGCAGTTCTTGAAGCTGCTGTTCAAAACTGATGTAACTAATTCTTCAGTCTTTTCGTCGATCCGACTGGTTGGCTCATCGACAATAATAATAGCAGACTTCTTCAGAAGAACTCTAGCAATACTCACCAGCTGCTTCTCACCTTCAGAGAGATTATCTCCTAATTAGGTAATCTTTTTTAAATGGAAAATACAAAAATAAGAAGAATGGTATAACTTCAAATATCAATACCTCAGTATCAAGCCCTGATTTAGCGAAAGCAGAGCAAGTAGATAGCTAGCAATCCTTAAATACCTTTAGTAACTCTTCGTGACTTAAGTCATTATGAGGATCAAGGTTATTTTTCAATGTTCCTTAAAAAATATAAGGTTCTTAACTAACAACACTGACTTCTTGCCTCAAATCAGCTAATTTCAACTTTTTAATGCTTTTCCCATTAATCAATGTTTCACCAGAGCATAGATCAATAACTTTAGTCAAGGCAAGTGTAATCGAAGTCTTTCCTGCTCCAGTCCTTCCAACTATCCCAATTCGTTGATTTCCTTTGAGGGAGAAATTTAGATTTCTTAAACAGTTTGGTTAATCCGATCGATATTAGAAAGAAGCATCTTAGAATACAATGCTAGGTTAAGAATCCAAGAATGATTCTGAGTCATCTTCATTTTAAGATAGATAGCTTTTGAGAAGCTACTTTGAATTATTTAAATTACTCTTTTTCAATAATTGCTTGAGTGTTTCTTTTGTAATATTGTCCTCTTCTTCTAAAGGAATTCCCCTAAAAAACAAATAGAATTTGTTATGTTTCCATTATGAAGTTCAAAATATCAAGGTAGGATCAAAATGTGAGGGTAAATATTAAAAAAATGAATATATTCTCCTCCAATGCTTGAATAAATTGGTTTTTCATGTATGGTGAATAGCGAAATATCTCAAATTACGAGTTGAGTTTGGAGCATCTTTCATAGTTGACAAAATGTGTCTCAAAGGAAATCCATGATTGTGATACTAAGATTGCACAAAGTGCTACATTTGCAATTGACGTAGCAATAACAATAGCTTCATTTATCTCTACGCTAGTGTCATAGTACTTGCAAGCAAAAACAGAATGAGAAAAAGATTAACTAATAATTACTTAATTTTCTTAAATTTTCATGAAAAAAATGATCTTACAAGAATAATCGAGGAGAAGAAAATTGCCCAAGAACCTGAATAATTCGTCACACATTCAAACCAATATTAAACACCATTAACAGCAATTTAATTCTTTAGATCAACATCAACAGTCTGCTGGTATTTTTCCCGTAAATTCTCATGAAACACACAATTCCTTAAGTATGTTATTCCACGAATGATTTCGGATAAACTCTGTAATATCGGACTCTTCGAAAGGGCCTCTGAAAACATGTATGTTATGTAAAAATAAAAATCCATTAATAATTTCTTATGAGAGTCATAATTCACCCAAAATAGTATTGAATTTTATTGATGTTTCATTACCTATTCTCACTAGTTACCGTTTAGATTTGAGAAAGTAATACGATACTAATATTGCAAAGACTATGTATACCACAGCGATGGGGATGGCTTTAATATTGAAGCATAACCCGCAGAGAACACCCATGATAATTAGTGAACCGAAATTATTGAAGTTATCTGAAATATCACTGAAAATCAATGTGTCGATTTCATAAATATCCTTAGAAAGTCTGTTCATAATTCTGCCTGTCGTTATGAGATTGTAGAATTTAGTGAACGAAGCTCGGAGCAGTTTGAAGACAATAGATTTATGTAGAAATCGTGATAAATTAGCCATCGAATATATTAATAGATTGTTTATTAGGAATAACGAGACTGCACGAACGAAATCAACAATACAGAAAGTGAGAATTATGATCCTCTATTTAGTGTTCTCTTCTTCAGTAGGGTTAGGGTTGTTGTCGACTTTGAGGAGAATATAACGAGAGTATACACATGTGGCAATGAAGAGGCTGAAGACTAAAAACAATAGAATAATCAAATTATAATTATTGAAAAATCTAATCTAAACTTAAAAGTTGTATTCATGTGAAGCTTGAAATAAGAAGAGACACATTTTAGTTTTAAAATCCTTACATAGTAAAGCTATTATGATAAAGACTGTTCCTCCGATGTTATCAATAAAATCAAGAAAGATTGCCTTGTTCATGGAACCTGTTTGTATTTCTTCCTTTTAAATTAGTTCCTTTGTAAAATTGGTTTCCTTATCATAGTTTGGCTTATTAGGGTTAACTTAGCTCATAATTCTGTTTTATTGCCTCAACTCTTGCTCTTGTTCTTTGTTTTCTTCTTCTGCATTAGCATAGTCATTATCTGGTTCTTTTCTGATGAACTTCTGTATTTCCCTGAAAGTGCCTTCCTTTGTGATTTACCCATCTTCCACAATAAATATCCGATCAGCTTTTTCCATTCCTAGAAGACTATTCACGAAAAGCACTCTAGTTTTGTCTTTTAGTATCCCATTGAAGCACTCTCTCACGATATGTTGAGCTACATGCAGATCAAGGGCACTAAGTGGATCATCTAATAAATAGATGTCTGCAGTCTTATAGATAGCCCTAGCAAGATTTAGTCTCTTTCTCTAACCGCCTGATAAGGTATCTCTGGGAGAACAAAACAGACACAGTAAAAAAATAAATCTAAGAAGATAATAATTTATTCATTTTTCAATTACCCTTTCTCTCCAACAGTGGTTTCATCACCATCAACAAAATAAGCTATGTCTTCCACTAAGCAACAAGCATTCAGTGCTTCTCTGTAGCGTTGTTCATCATATGGCTGCTCATAAGTGATGTTTTCTTTTACAGTATTTTAAGTTATCCAGGGTTCCTGAGTACTTATGCTAATTTATCCATTGATATAAACCATATCCTTGAAAGCATTTTCACCACCAGCAACCTCCATTTCTCCTAGAATTCCTTACAATATTGATGTCTTTCCACTTCCAAGCCTTCAAAAAGAAAAACAATATTTCGTTGAGTTACAAAAACAGAACATATCATCAAAAATGAAGTTTACTCTCCGTAGAACACAACAAACTCTCCTTTATGCACCTGAAGATTCATTCGATTAATTGAGAAGTTTATCTCTGAATTAGTCCTAGAGAACGATCGATGCTCCTGCTTACTTAGTTTGATAGATGATTCGATTTAATCTAAATTCAATGAAGTTTTCCATTGAAATGAGGCATCTTTTAACTCAATTGCCAGATTATCTTTTTCAACAAAGACTTCGAGTTAAGTTCTTTGATAAATAAAGCTTTCAGCAAAGAAATTATCAAGACGAAGTAACGAGTTATACCCTACAACTACACCTTTAATATACCCAGGGACAACGAGAATAAAGCTCAGAATCATCGAAAAAGTATTCAAGATCACGACCATATCATTAAAAGAGTTAATTCCTACAGCGAATAGAATGATGATTCCAATAAGAGAATTAGATATATCGTTAATAAAGGAGTTCAGAATTTAAGTGAAATTTTATCTGTACAGCCATTTCACTTCTTTGATGCGTTTTTACTCGATCTGTTGAGAGGTTTTCAAAGGATTAATTCAAGCATCAAAAGAATCAAAACGAAGAAAGATTATTAGGTATAAATATTATGTATTTTACTCTCTCATCGAAGAAACTCTCATAGCTGTTGTACTTAATCGTCTTGATTCCTCTCATCATTTCTTCTAAAGAACGCATCCGCAAATCTTTCTCATGCATGAACTTTTTCTGTAATCCACCGTATATCTTCCCGATGATGATGGAGAAGATCAGAAATACAATCGACACAGCAATTTCAATGAGGACTATTGTGACATTCTGCAACGAATCATAGGCGAGATAGACAGATAGGATTAGCAATGGAAGAGTCATTATTATGGAAAATAAATTCTGAGTGTACTGCACTGCCTGATAGAACAAAGAAAAGAAGGGAATTTAATTTTTTTGTACTTAAAGATTAAAGATATGGTGTTGGCATTTTATATTTTATCTTCTCACACAATTTGAAATAAGTTTACTTGTAGAATATCGACTTAGATCATATTGAGAATATCACCTATTTTATAGAACTAGTTTCTGTAAATTGGAAACTTGAGTACTTTTTCAAAGATCTGCATGGAAAGTGCTCCTGTCATTCTCACGGTGAGTTAACTCTATTATGCAAGAAAATCTATTTTTAAACTGTTATTGGCATGGTTCTTACGTAGTAGAAGCTATAGTGTGATTTAATAATTGAACTTGTAATCTGCCAGAAGAACAGCAGAACCATCGCAGGAATGAAAGGAGTAAGTGATTCTCCTCTGTCTGGACTCCCAAAAGCATTGAGTAGATGAGTCATAAACATTACATTTAAGATCGCCTCAAGAATTTGAAACGAGTAGAGTATCACAACGATGATAATTTCCTCTGTAAAAAAATAAATAAGGGAAATCATAAATATCGAAAACAAGAAAGAAACTTAAATCAAATCAATAGTGATTAAATCTAAACCTATTAAATTAATTAAACGCTAATACAAAAATCATATTTTTTGTTGTAGTTTACTTGTGTAAATCCTAAAGAAAGCAGCTTGGATTTTATTTTTATTCTTAGGATTTTTGAGAAGTTATTCATAGCATGCGTTGAATTTAGCGTAGTTCAACTTGCTTTTATCCTTATTAGATAATTCAAATACATCTTCTTGCTGTAAGGTTTTCTTCTGCGATTTCTATTGGACAAAAAATACAAACAATTGTTGGAAATACACACAAATTAGATTTGCTTGGATACACACACACACAGGCAGCATGTTTTGGAAAATTACTCTGAGTAAAGGGAACACCCAGGAGAAAAAAAACCTCGATAATGGGTTAATATTATCGAATGGGCTCTTTGGAGGTGGTGGCTGTTCTTGTGTATTTTCAAATAATAAATACTCGTTCGTTTGATTTCCTTCTGGTTAGTTCATTTTTTGCATCTTAAAAGAATTCTTTTTTTTTCTTCTTGATTATGGTAGGTTTATCAATTAAGGTTTTAAACAGGTATCTATGGCTTTAATGATTTCTAGGATTGAATTACAGAATGGTTTGGTTGGATATTCTTAAATGGTTTTGACGCAAACCTAATAGTTTTAATTTGGAATCTATAAGTGATAACTTAAGGAATTGTGTGATTTCAAAATCTAATTGGGACGAATTGATCATTCCCTTGTGAATTGCAGTAAATACATCAAATTATACTGATAAAATCTAGTGAGAAGGTTTATTAATAAAAGAAATTTTTCTTTGGGATATTCTTAGATAAATTCAATGTCAAAACAAGATGAGAAAATATTGGGGATTCAATTGATTCTTGAGTTGTTAATGTTTTCTTCTTCTTTTTGATTATTCTTCAGAGGCAATTAACCTACAGAATTAATCCTTTTTAGATAAAAATACAATTATAAACCAAACCAGAGAAATGACTGGCATACAGATCAATTTGATTTTTAAAATGCTTATTTTTGGTTTTATTTTTCCCTTTTGAAACAACAATACTCAATGAGAAAGAATATGATATGATATGAAAGTCGTTTTAAACGATCCTTCTTGATAACAACATAGAAACATATTAACATCTTCATCTTTCAATTGTATTTGTATTACTTTTTGTTGTAAATTTAATGAGAAAGAATAATAATACAAATACCTGAATGGGGGGAGATTCTACGAGAACATAACAAGAAACAAATAATCTTTAATCGCTTGTTGGTTCGGTTTTAATATTATTATGTTAGAATATGTGTGGTTTGTTAGAATTATTTGACTAGTAAAATATGTACTAACAAAAATAATATTTTTATCCAAAAACACTGCAGGTTCACAATTTATGAGTTTGAATGGATGTGTTGACGAGAAATCAAGTTTTTTATCAATTTATGCCATTTTTCTAATAAACCTTAAATATCCCTGAGAAAATCGTACTTGAGTCTGCAAGGAGGTTTTCTGGAGAGTCAAACTCAATAACTTGACCATGGTCTAATACAAGTATTTGATCGCTTTCCAGAACTGTTTTTATTCGATGTGCAATTGTAATGAGAAGGCAATCTTTGAAGCAGGTAGTTAGCATCTAAGTAATCAACTCCTCAGCTTTTTCATCGATTCGACTGGTTGGTTCATCAACAATGATTATCTTAGACTTTTTTAAACACACTCTGGCAATGCTCACAAGCTGCTTCTCACCCTCGGAAAGGTTGTCACCCATTTGAGTTATCTTAAAAAATTAACATTTGTTTTGTAATTTCAAGTGAATTTCGACAAAACAAGAATTATTATGCATACCTCAGAATCTAGTCCAGCCTTGACAAATGATGAACATAACGACAGATGGCAATCTTAAAACACTTTTGTCAATGCTAATGTTGTGTGCTGGTCATATGGATCCAAGTTACTTCTTAAATTACCTTCGAAAATATACGGTTCTTGGCTGACAACACTGATTTATTAACGCAACTCAGACAGCTTGATTTATGAAATACTTTTCCCATTTATCATCAAGTTACCAGAACATAAATCAATTATCTTAGTCAACGCAAGTGTCATGGATGTTTTCCCTGCACCTGTTCTCCCAACAACTCCAATCCGTTGGTTTCTCCTGAGCTTTAGGTTTAGATTACGTAAACAGTTTGGTTAATCAGGACGATAAGAAAAAGAAGCTTCTTGGAACAAAACTAAAGGAACTGCTTCGTCATTGTTAGATTCAATATCAGAATACTCGAATTGACTATCTATGTTCTTTAGCTAAATATGATCATTTTTCAAGATTTTGTGTGATTTGTTTTATTATTAAAATTCTTGTTCTTGTTCGTCTGACTCAAGGATAATTCCACTGTGAGCAATACAGAAATAAATTTAAACTCAGTAGATATTTGAATTGTTATTACCTTTTAAGCTTTGAGCATCTTTCATAGTTAACCAAATGAGTTTCAAACTGAATCCATGTCTGTGATATTTGAATCGAATAGAGGGATATGTTCGAGATAATATTAGCAACCATAATAGCGTCATTTGTCGATAAACTTGTGTCGAAATACTGAACACAAACAAAAGGAAATAAATTAATTTTTTATTAATAAAAAATAATCCTCTTTTCTTACCACTAATATTACTGAAATCAGGATTGGCCACAAACCCATGAAGTTAGTAATGCATTCATACCAAAACTAAACTCCATTCACAGCGATTTGATTCCTTAAATCAACATCCACAGTTTATCTGAACTATCCTCTGATCTTGTCATGCGAAATGCAGTTACGTAGATATGTAATTCCTCTAATGATTTCTGTCAAACTTTAGAGGATTGGACTTTTAGACAGTGCCTCTAAGTAGAAGGACAAACAAAGCAAAAAATGTTTCAAGAAAATCTCAAAAAAATAAAATTTATAAAAATTACCTATTCTGACAAGTTGCCTCTTCGCCTTGAGGAAATAAACACTAATAACCACCGAGAAAATAATGTAAGCCACTCCAATCGGTGTGGCTCTAAGACTAAAGCAGAAGAAGAACATTATCGACATTGCAATAAGACCCCCAGAGTAATTCAACAGAAACGATAAATCTATGAATAAAAGTGTATCTATCTCATAAATATCCTTAGAAAGTCTGTTCATGAGCCTTCCACAAGTGATAAGATTATAAAATTTAGTGAATGAAGCCCTAAGTAGTTTGAAGACGATTGATTTATGTAGACATCTTGATAAACCTGCCATGCAAAATATTATGATGTTGTCACTGAAGAACATAGATAAAGCTCTGATAAAGTCTGAGATGCAATAAGTAAAGATGATTCGCTTCTATTTTTGTTTTTCTTCTTCTGTAGGATCGCTATTGTTTTGGATTTACAACATTTGAAGTAATGTGTAGGCCTGGGATGCTACAAAGATGGCATTTACTGAAGAAAAAAAGGTATTTTAAAAGTCTAATTGATGGGTAAGAAAAAATATGCTTTTTTACCTATAAAAATAAGGATTAAAAACAATGTTCCTCCGATTGATTTGATGAAATCTGCAAAGGTATGTCTGCCTATTGAGCCAGATTGAATTTCTTCTTTTAGAATGAGTTCCTTAGTGAAATTGTACTCGTTATTTAAAACTGCTTTTTTGTTTTTGATTGAGCTCATGATTCTCATGGAAGATTGAATTTCTTCTTCTTCCTAATCTTCAGTGTTTTTCTCACTGATATTGCTGATATTTGGGTGGTTTTTGGAGATAAACTAAGAAATCTCCTTGAAACTGCCTTCTTTGACTATTTCTCCATCATTCACTAGAAAAATTCGATCTGCTTTTTGCATCCCAACTAAACTGTTCACGAATACAACTCTAGTTGTGTCTTTTAACATACCGTGAAAACACTCTTTTACAATATGTTAAGCTACATGTAAATCGAGGGCACTTAATGGGTCGTCTAATAAGTAAATATCTGCAGATTTATATATTGCCCTAGCAAGATTTACTCGTTTTCTCTAGCCTCCTGATAAAGTATCTCTATTTGAAAGCCCAAAATTTAGTGTTAATTCTAAAAAAAATTGTGAATCCTTTTTACCCATTTTCTCCTACTGTGGTTTGATCACCATCAACAAAATAAGCGATATCTTCAACTAAGCAACTGGAATGCAGTGAGTCTCGATAACGCTTTGTATCATAAGGCTACTCATAGATTATGTTCTCCTTCACTGTAGTTTAGATCACCCAAGGGACTTAAGTACTTATACTAAGATTTCCATTAATGTGAACCATCTCTTAGAATGCAGTTGAACCTCCTAGTACTTCCATTTCTCCAAGGATTCCTTGAAGGATTGAAGTTTTACCACTTCCAAGGCTAAAAAAAGAATTCAAAAGCAAATAAATAATGGAATTTAGAAGATTATTTAGTTTTAGGAAGATATGGAGATATTTTATTGCTAAAGTGTATGTTTTACTCTCCAAAGAAAACGACAAATTCTCCTTTTTTAATGCGAATATTTAACGGTTTTAACTTAAAATGTCTCTCTGTATTCTAGCCAGCTAAAGAGAGTCTTTCTCTTTTATTCAATTTAACCGATTCTTCTAACTAATTCAAGTTTATTGAAGATTTCCATGAGAACTAGGCATTTCGAAGTTCGATTGAATAATCACTGGCTTGCTAAAAGCTATCCGAAATTGCAAGCTAGTAGATAAAATTCTCAGAAAAGAAATTATCCAAACGAAAGAGTGAGTTATGCCCAATAACTACTCCTTTAATATATCCTGGGAGTAACTAGATGAAGTTTAGAAGGATCGAAAAAGAATTTATGATGAGGATAAATTCTTTAAAAGTATCAATGCCGAAGGTAAGTGTTATGATGGTTAATATCAAGGAATTAGAGAGTTGATTCAAAAAGGAATTCAGAATTTAAGTAAAATTCTGTCTGTACAGCTGTTTGACTTCTCGATTCCTCTTCAGTTCAATCTAAAAAAACCATAAAATACAATTTAATTTTTTGAGTCTTCTTTTCTTCTCGGTAGGATAATTCACGAAGCGAATAATTATTTCACACAACTAAAATAATTACTCTCTGATCGAAGAACTTCTCGTATGAATTATACTTGATTGTCTTCACTCCTCTCATCATTTCTTCAAGAGATCTCATTCGCAAGTCTTTTTCGTGCATAAATTTTTTCTGCAATTATCCATAGATTTTTCCAATAATTGTTGAGAAAATGAGAAACACAATTGCAGTTAGGACTTATGTCAAGACGATTAGAGTATTTGAGAGAGCTTGAAAGCAAAGGTAGACTCCTAGGATTAGCAGAGGTACTAGGATAATGAGAGAAAAGAGATTTTAAGTGTATTGAACAATCTAATTTAAAATGGAAAAATCATGTCTCAGGGTGAGGGTGGATGAAAAGCATCTAAAATAAATTAAACTTGAAAGTTTACTTGCAATATGTCGACTTAGAGCATATTGAGAATATCTCCAATTTTGTAGAATTAATTTCTATAAATAGGAAACTCTAGAACTTTCTCTAAAATCTTCATGCTAAGTGCTCCTGTCATTCGGACAGTGAGTTAGCTCTAAGAAACAACAACAGTTTAGTGGATATTTTTAAAAAAGAAACTTCTGGATTTATTACATAATAGAATGAGTAGTTTGATTAGAAGATAGATTTTGTGAGATAACACACAAATAAAGCCAGAATTCCTGGGATGAGTGGGACAAATGATTCTCCTCGATCATTTCTATTGAATGCATCTAACAGTAGATTGACGAAAATCAAATTGAAGAGGGTGCTGATTATTTGAATCGTATAAAGGATCACTACGATTGCTATCTCCTCTGAAAAGTACAAAAAGTAACCCAAAATGAGTGAGATTAAGGGGGATTTTAAAAAATAACAATAAACTAACCAAAAACCCAAAAATCTAAATCAAAAAACAAAGGCTAAATTAGTTCCTTACTTTTGTAAATTCTATAAAACGTGGCTTATATTTTGTTTTTGATTTTGGGGTTTCGAAGGATTTATTCATAAGCCGCATTGAATTTTTCATAATTTATTTTGCTAGAATCCTTGGTATCCAGCTCGAAGATGTCCTCCTGCGAGAGAGTCTTCTTTTGAGATTTCTACTCAAAAAAATATATATTTAGAAATTAACCAGGTTCTTGCAAAATCTAGAAATCATATTTTCTTACACTGAGCAACGGAAATACCCATTTGAACATAATTCTTGAAAAAAAACTAATCCCTGCAAAAGGATTCTTTGGAGGAGAATCCTTATTTTCATTCTCTTCTTCTAGCAACTAATGTTGCCCTTCATTAAAGGAGTTTGCCATGTTTATATTCTTTTGAAGTTTGTTGTTTGTTGTTTGATTGTTTTATCTTAATATTGTTAATGATTTGAACGGTTTATTCCTATTTTCGTTTTTCAACTACTTATTTATCATCTTTATAATAAGTTTTTAATTAATAAAATCTCTGATAAGCCAACACACCAGCCCTATCCTTCCCTTTTACATCAGATAAATCAAGTAGGTTTGGTTTAAAGAATGAATCTTAAAAAAGGAAGTAATTTTAATGCATTTTGCGTTTCCATTTAGAAGTTTGATCCCATTCTGACTACTCCCAATCCCAATTTGAATTCAAAAATTATTACTTTACTAATTACTGTTTGATTCGGTATTGATTCCCAGAGATTCTTAATCGATCTTACTTAATATTTAAATTAAAATCAGCTTTCCTAAGATTTGATTAATTATTTACATATCCATTTACATAAATCGCCTTGTAAAATTAAAAAAATATCTCCATTCAAAACGTTTAATGTAATTCACATGATTTTTCTTTTAAACCTATCAAACGATATTTTAATTTGAAACAAATATTTACACAAAAGCAGGAATAATTATCTTATAGATGTAATACACATCTAACTTATTTGTCCTTCATTTACCTCAGTGATCATCAGAAGCTAATTTTTTTATAAATATGAGCCCATTTTTAGATTATCTTTAACTCATTTGGATTTTTCAATATGCTCAATAAAAATGATCTTTTGAACCAAACTACAAATGAAAATAATATATTATTTTATGATTAGTATTATTCACAGGGCTTTCTTTGGCAAGCGCAGCCATAAAATTATTAAAACATTTTAAAACACTTAGCGTATTCTCTTTCAAATAGTTTTCATTCCCTTATTCCTTTTCAATAGTCTATGATCATGAACAATTGTATTTTCTTATTAATATCTACTTTATTTATCTACTCAGTTCTTTAATTACAAATTTCTTTTTTATCCATTCTCTTTTGAACCATCAATCAAAAATAATTAGTCATTTCAATCATATCCCATTCTAATAATTAAATCCATTAATATCCTTTTTAGAACATTATAAACATATTTTTGATAAGATATTTCAAATGTCTATCAAAACAAAAAATAATTATTGCACTTTTCCACTCTTGAAAAATTCATTCGTCTACCTTATTTCCAAAAAAAAGAAATTGTGAGTTCATTGCTGTTTATTCCCACGGTTACAGATCACTTTGAGCGCCTTATTTCAAATTTACAATCTTTGGGAGTATCCGTTTCTTTTATTACAAATTAAATTTTTTATTGCTTTGTTGAACTTTCCGATACCCATCATAATTGAATGCATTAGTAGTCAATCCTAATGGCTATTTGTTATTATACTTTTACTTGTAATACTGTTCAAGCTCATCGAAATCCTCACTAGCATTACTTTTTGATTGAACTGAAACATTCAATGGAACAGTTTCCTAAAAGAATTCATCTTCATCTGTATCTTGATGGCAATCAGGTGCACTTATTTATCTCATTCCAAGTAAATCTCTGTCTTTTTTCAATGTTAGCTTATTTGTTGGAAAGATACTTTGCCCTTGATAACTTGTTCTGCTTCGGTGTCTCAAAGAGGTATTAATCCCACCAAGTGCATCGATGTTTTGATAGCAATTGCCCTCATGTTTCTTCAGCTTTTCTTCTCTTGAAAAGAAAAGAAAATTAATTTGATTTTGAAATATTTTCTTTGTAGAAATTCTAAAATATTTACTCATTCTCCAACTTAAGAATCCGTGAATGCGAGGTTTAAGGGAAATGCTGATCATTGAACCATCTTTTCTCTGTAAATTGTTTCGCTGCGATTTCTTCCCCAAGAATATTGTTGTTGAGTTACTCTTTCTAGCTTGTGGCTCTCATTCTCTTCTGATACGGTTATTCAAGCGATTGCAAAGGAGCTCTCGTATACTCTTCTAGATCTGCAGTATCACATCCGAATTCTTCTTTTCTCTAAACTGAATTTGCTCTATTAATTGAGTTATTATTGATATGCGTATTTTCATTAAGTTTTATTGTTAATTATCTGTCTTTCTTTTAGCTATTTTTCGCAAACTAATCTTGAGTTTAACGCTATAAATTCTATTAAAAATAAGTTTTCACAGGATAAATCTGCTTATTCGATTGCAAAGAGGTGTTATTTTTATTCCCCTTTAATATCGCTCTGCTAGAAGAATTAAGTTCGATGACTTAAAGACGCTTTTTTTCATTTTTTTGAAGCATCATGTGCATGTTCATTTAAAGCTACGAGCTCTTGAGTTTTAACAATGGCTCAAAACTGTTGTTTTTCAAATATTTCCCCGATTCTTAGCTACAAAAATTCATTTTCGTAGTAGATTAACAATCACTTTTAAATCGAAAATCTTCAATATCGCTAGTTTGGAGTGTTATTTTAGTCTTGGAATCTCCTTTCAGTTATGTTGATGATTCAAATTGTTATTATTTCATATTCCCTCTTTTTAAATTAACTTTTTCCTTTCTTAGATCGATTTATCCTACCATCTTTGTGCTACCAATCTACTACTACTACTAGAAGGAATTGATCCATAATGGAAATTTCGCTCTAGTTGATACAGCATCATGACTACAATATTTCTTCATTAAATGATCTACTTCTTCTTTTGAGAGTATTTTCCGTTAAATCAATGGCATTTTTTCTTTTGGTTTACGGTCCATGAAGAGACTCACACCTTGACCAAAAATAGGCAGGATAGTTCTTGGTATTGGTTCTCCTTCATGCATAGTTTAGGGTATCACAAAGTTTAATTTAAGTAAATGTTGATTCTTTTAATTCTTAAAGATAAACAAACAAACATCCCCAAAAATTTCTTAGAGTTCTTTTTCTCTTCTCAAATGTATTTTTTCAATTAATTTATTAATTTTCTAATTTTTTTCTCAACTTTTTTGGCAATGATTTAGATTTATAGCATTAAACAATACAAAAAGCTAATACATTTTCCTCAGTATTTCGCTCTACTTTCATCAAATAGTGTAGAGGAAATCTTGATATGTTTCAATCACAGATAATCCAATAATTGAAGTGAAAAATAATCCAACTGTCCAGATAAGTGCAGTCTATGCATTGAACTTTATGAGAATACCTATGAAAGATAGGAAAACTGTGATTATCATCTTAAAGTCGATTGCATTCGCTTTTATGCTTCTTAGCATCATCTTTTAATAAACAAAATATAATATCAATATCATCAAATATCAAAACTATTTTTTTTAAAATTAGGATGTGTTGCTATCATGTATCCTTACCTTCAATGGAGTATCTTGATCAAACTAAAAGAGCGAAGAAACATCTGTTTCAGCTGATAAATGCGATGTAAGATACTCAAAATCTATCGATTAATCCTCTAAATCTAATAACCAATCTTCAAATTCATGCTCATTTTTCAAAAATGAAATTTTCTTATTTTCTTCTAAGAAAGCGATCGCATGGATTTGATATTTTCCTTGTTCGCTAGCATGATGATCCTTAAAGAATGATTCCAAGACTTAACGGAAACGCCACTAGCGGTTAAGATCAACAACAGCGAACTAGATATTGTGGTAATTCTCAAAGATTCTTTGTCCTTGCTAGAATTTCTTAACTTGTTCTGCTTCTAGCTAAGCACGGAATTATTGCATGTGCGTTTGAAGATTCTCGAAAATAGGCGATTAAGAGAAGAGTATCACACAAAGGGTTTGATAATCACGTGAATCTTCTTCGCTGTCGAAGCTAGCGTATTCATGTTCTTGTGAATGTCTGCAGTAATGCTTGAAGTTTTCCTTTGAAAGTTCTGGAGTAATGCGGAATTTGAGATAACTCATGATTTTATCGAATTATCCGGGGTTAAAGCTGTTTCCGAAATTGAATTCATATTTGTTTCTCACTTTTTTCTCTTCATCGTTGATGAAAACTAAGAAATTGTTCTTGGTGTCAAATGCTTTCTGTAAAACTTAGAGCTAATTGTATCCGTTTGTGTAGAAATTGAATTCCTTCCAATTCTAGTTGGATTTTTATCATTACAAAAAATATAAAATTAAAAAACTTGATAAAGAAAAAATCATTATCTTGTTTACCTGTAACGCAGCGTATTTATACTCAATAGGGATTTTGTCACTGGTGAAGAGATAAACAATATCGATAGGCTTGTTTGGAGCATACTGCTTCGCGCTTGTTGCAACTTGTTCGGCTTGCTCTTTCTTCACAATGTTGATTTTATTGATAACAGCTTTTTAGATACTTTTCGCAAGTTCTATTCAAAATCAATCTAAATTCAAAAATAATAGCCATTTTTAGAATCCAAGTAATTCTACCTGCACCAATATTATGAGAGTCGAATGATATGAGAGTTGGTGCTGAGTGATGAGAGATTGTAAAAAATGTTGGGAATACTGAAGTTGGAAATGGCAGACGATGGACTAATCGAATATCTTTTTCTGCATCGATTCTGCCGAATTTGACTACGTGTCCATAAGTATCGATGGTGTTCTCCCAAAATGGAGCCATCCTAGAGCAAGCACCGTTTCCGTTCATGTAGACTTAAATAATCCATACATCAGTACTTTAAAGAACCAAAGAATCGTAGTTTTATCCTGTAAGAGACACCGCCTTACTCTTGATCATTTCAAGCATGCCGTGGGACTGTTTAAAAGAAAACAAAATTGAAAATATTGATATTAAAATAAGTAAATTTGTTACAGAATCATAATTTTCTCTGGATTTAGGATTTCCTAGCACTTTCCAAGCTTCATTGATGGCATAGAACTTTTCTTTACAGATATTTCCACAGTTTTCATTTTTGTCAGGATGCCTAGAAGACAAAAATGTTTTAATAAATTTTAAATCAGAAAAAGACAGAGTTATTAAATAATAAAGAAAAAGAACGAATTTCAAATTTAGATCCAGTAAAAAGGCAAAGACATTAAATAATAAGGAAAAAGAATGTCTTTCTTTACCATATTTAAGATAACTTTCTAAATGCAGATTTCACTTCCTAAGGTGTTGCCGAGGATTCGATTTCTAGAACTGAATAGAGGTTCTAGGAGAAAAACAAAAATAAAAATAAATTATTTTCTTAGTTTTTATCTTTAATTAAATTTAAACGCAATAGTTATTTTTTTACTTGAGTCGACTCTGTGTATCGATATCTATTAAAATTATCCCCATAGTATTTGAAGACACCCATAACCACCAACGATAACACTAAGAAGATAACTATCCTGTAATCACAATGATTGTGACTCTCCTTAAACAATTCTTGATCATTCTCAGGAGTTTACGAGCTATTTAATGCAATTTTTTCCTCTTTCTTTTCTTTTTTATCTTTCTTTTCATTTTTTGCTTTTTTCTTAATATCTTTCTCAATTTTCAATTCTTCTTCTTTTCTTTATTTCCGCAACCTTTCTTCCTTTTCATCGTCAGACTCTACACTCATGTCTTCATCACTTGAAACATATGGTTCATGGCGTTAAGTAAGATCTTGAACATTTTCATTTTCTTCTTCTTATTCTTCTTCATCCTCTTCTTCTTTCACCTATTTCTTAGTTGCCTTTTACTTCTAAGCAACCTCCTACTTCTCTTCTTTGGCTTTTTATTTCTAAATTTGTGGTTTAGCCTCGATTGCATTTTTCTTTTTCTGTTTCTAGTCAACAGATGCTATGTTCTAAAAGATATTGTTCTACTTTTAATCTTAAGATTCATCTTAATTTTAGTCTTCGGTTTCTTTTTTCTTTGCAAGCAAAGCCTATTTTTTCTCGAACAGCTGATCGAGCATGTCATCTTCTTGACTCTCTAAGCAAACCACAATTCATCAAATAACTCCATTAAACCATATTTTACTGTCTTACTGCTAGAATTTTTCTTCTTAGGTGGCATGACTGCTTGTGCTTGTTTGTTTGTTTCTAATCTTTTTTGTTTGTTTGTTTTAAATAATTAAAAAATTATTCGTTCTAAATTAGCTTCTTCGCTGAAGATATGCCAAAGAAAGAGTATTTAAAAACTGATTATGCGTGTGTACTTGTGTGTGAGATGTACCCAGTAAAAAAATACAAAAAGAATGCTGCATTATTAAAAAAGAAAGTTTCTTTTGGATTAATTCACGAAGCAGTTGAAGTCAAGAGAGAGAGAAAGATATATATAGATCTCATTGAGTATTGAAACACAAACTAAACAGTCAGAGAAGAAAGACACACGATGCAAGAAGTAGAGACATTACACAATCCTTTAATGAACAGTAATATTATGGCTAGCTAACCAAATCCTTATCTCCTCAAGAATTATGCGATTTATGTAAATTATCTTCCTGATTTAGCTTCTTGTCATGAGCATTATCACCATAATCTTTTACTATTTTTTAACCATAGCAACCACCATTGTAATAGCCTACAAACCAATATGAATAACCTACTATTTTAAGTGTTTCTTCATATCCTCAGATTCAAAACTCATCATAGCACAACTACGGTTCTTCACCTTACATTATTAAATCGCCATATGAGCAATAAATTGGAAATAAAAGAGTTGTACAATCATAGATTGTGTCTTAATCTGTTGCAAATAATAACAATAATAATGAACTGCAGCATCAGTCTAATAGGTTCTCCCCTCGATAAACTCAATCAATTCTAACCAACAATCCACAGAGTCAATTTAATAGCAAATTATCTCCTGCTTTCTAACCATCTTCATTCATCTAATCTTAGCTTTCTCCCTCATAAAAAGATTCCCATCTCAGATATCTTTAATAACAATAATCTTATTCACAGTTGTAGCAATAAGAATACAATCAAACTATCCCTTAACGAAAAATCTTTGAATCTTAACAGCTTCAATCGTAAACAAAATCCAAACCCTAACTTGTTTTGCCTGGATTTTAAGATTAACTTATGAATTCTGAAAAAGAACTGCAATCAACGAGAATGGGTAGATATACATCGACTTTAGGAACTGAAGGAAGCTTACCCAAAGAAGCGATTAGACTTACTTAGAATAACAACACTGAAGAAAGAAGCATCCTAAGTGGGTCATAACTGAGTGACTAAAGAAGTAGATATGGTTATATTGTTGAACCAAGCAAGCAGTCGCTTTCATAAAGCTTATCGAGAGAACCACGAAAGGTAAATTAATATTTTTCATCACAAAACTAAGAATACTTTCCTGCATTGCTTTGTGTCATTTTTGTAAAATTCTTCTTTTTTCCCATTTATTTCCCCCCAGAAAATCTTCTCTCCTATTAGTGAACGCACTGCTAGCACCTTAATGCTAAATGAATAGCATTCTCCAGTTGGTTTGATTTCACCGATGATCTCCAGCTAGATTATTATGAATAATAACTAGCAAAGGAGTATATATTCTCCTAATCGAATGTTGTAAAGCTAGCAATCACATTAATCTTTCTATTCTTTGAATCAATAAACAGCATAGTTTCAATAAGACAAACAGTAGCCTTTCTTTCATACTAATAATGCTACTAATGGTCAAGGAAGACGATAATAACAATTAAAGTTAGCATCAGATGATGATGATCAAATAGCATATATTCAATAGCAAGAGTAGTAAAACTAACAAAAATATCAAAATAACAATGAATAAGCTTAGTTTAAATCACCCAAGAATGGTTTCCAAAGGAATACAATTCCTAAAACATCCCCTAAATATGATTAACAAAATATTAATTCTAATAGCAATATGAATATGAATATAAATACTGAAAGCTCTTAAGGGAAGAATCTTCTGGCTCCTGTAATGGAATCTACTAATAGAATGTACTCTTCTTCGTGTTTGAGCCAAGCGGAGGGATAAGAAGAAACAGAAATACATGCTCCTTTTGGTGAAGGTTTAGAAGAATAAAATATTCAGCATTTATTAGAAAAAGAGAAAGGTTAATAATAATAATAATAAGCTAAGCTATCTCAAATAAGAGATAAAGATAGTGAGTTTAGCCATGAGATCACCTCATCATATTTGTCATTTAGGAACCCTAATAACCCGAATTGTACAATTTGTTTAAGTTTGTTTTATCATTTCTTTTTTTATCCACAGAATATAGAATTATTTAAATTATTTCCTATATTTTTATGGAAAAATTAGTCAACGAAGAATCAACTGATGAACGATTTAATGACCTCAACCCAATCGCGCTTAAGGATTCTTCTCTGCAATTTCTAGAGGTAATTATTTTCTGGGGATTATTATGATGTTACAATATTGTTATGCTCTCATTAGGAAGAAAGAACTTTGAAAAAACTAAAAAATTCAAAGAAGGAAGATAATCTAAGCCTGCTGCTGAAAGGATTTGGAATGCTGTTTATATTGATTTACATGACAAAATTGGTGTTTTTTATAAATTCTTCGGTTTTTGGAAATTGAGGGTTTATTATATTTGTAATACAGCTCGATTAGTTAGATCGATTTATGTAAACTGCTCTCAATTATCATAATTGATATTATATTATTAAGCCTTTATCATCTTCTATTTATATCTAATATGTCTGTTTGTTTCAATCAAATGCATGGCTCTTTCAAAGATACATTCTTCCTGTTTGATTTGATTCTCTTTTGGCAGAGTTTTCTCTTTAAAATTTTTGAAGATAAACTTTATTAAAATATATTTTTTTTCTTAGCGAATTCATTTTTCAATCCTCTCTTACGCTCTCGTTTCTCGTATGTCTCAGCTGCAGACTTTCAATGTAAGTCTAATTCTTTTAGTGAATGATTTCCTCTCAGACAAAATCATGCCTTTTTTTACTTTTTTGGAAGTTTTCAGCTCCTAGTTAGAATGTTTGGAGCACTTAACAACCTGGATCATATTATGAAACTGTGAATCATAATGGATAAAGTTTTTCCTTTCAAGCTGCGGATGTTCCTAAAAGGAAGCTAGAACCATTATTTGGCCCATTAAAGGACACTTAGCATGTTCGTTCAGTGAATGTTAGCAACTAAAATTTTAGTAACCCTAAGAGTTTCTAATCTGAGATGCGCTTGAGTACATTTGGCATAACAAGCAATTCTCCTTTCAGATAAGCACCAGTAGTTTATAATTCAGCTTCTTCCAAAGCAAGAAAGCTAAGTCCTTTCTTAATAAGCAATCAATACTCAAGTTAAAATGGAAGATATTTTGACTACTCACCAAATACGAGATAGGTAAAGAAAAATAAATCAATAATCCTAGCTAATTTATTGATTTGCTGTTTGAAAAAGAATACACTTGCAGAAGCAGAATCAGCGAATAATTCAGCTTAAAAGCAAAGTTAAGGAGCAGAAGGAGGACAATACCAGCAATTTACATACCACGAAAGATCCATGAATAATTAGCAAAGTTAACTTAATAAACTTAATGAATCACCGTTCCAAAGCATGGTCATCTCAAAATCAAATATTGGCCACTCTTTTTCAGCTCAAGAAAGGGTAACTCCTCAAACAAAATCATCAATTTCATCTTCTATTCGATAAGATTTTCACTCCCCAGAATAGTCTTCTTCTAAGTCATCTCGTCAACTTCCCACTTCGCTGACTAACTCCAAAAATGAAGCTCAAATATCTTGCTTAAGTGATTCAGTTCAGTAAAAAGATAGATAAAATGTTAATAATCATTATTATCCTCAAATTTCATAAAGAAAATCAAGATAACTTGAGACTTAATCTGAGAAATCAAATTCATCTAAATCCAAAGGGAGTTATGCTGATGAAGCATTTCGGAATAAACAACCACTTTTTGAATCATCAAGAAACGATTAAACAAACTAAAACTACAGCTAACCGTATGAACATAGATAATCTACTGAACCATCGTTTCACTCACCTAGTCGAGCATATCATCATAATTTGCATTAGAGCAATTAAAATTAAACGAAGTTTGCTCCTTAAAAATCTAATCAAATTTCTCCATAATCTGATTTTGCATATTCAGATACATAACGCATAATCAATAAATGGAATGCAAAACAACGTCATTAATCTGAATTGATTTATAATAATCCTAATTAGCAATTCATAAACCAAGAAGATTTAATTGGCTCTGTTAGGAAGAATAAGTATCTGGAATCCAACTTAAACTATTCAGGAACTGGTTAGTAATTCTAACATGATAGATTTGGTTCAGAGAAGTCGATTAAAAGTAATGAACTCTTAAGTTAGAGCCCTCAATACTAATATTAATCTCCTTAAACTGCTTGGAACCATGAAGAACCAACTGGAATGGATGATAACAACACTCAAATATTACATCAATAATTTTAGGGATAATAATCTACTAATAATTTAGAATTTCCATAATTACATCCTGATTCGCGATATCATCACCAACAAAAAGAGATTGATTCATTTTCAGATTAAAATAAGTATTAAAATGAGGGATATTAGTTTAGTCACAGAGATAACGGAAGAATAAGTAATAATACCTCGAATATGTCTAAGTTATAGGACTATTAAAGCTAAGAATTGGAAGATGAGCATAGTCAAAATAATCTCTTGAAAGATCAATGTATTGAAGATAATTATGCTAATAACAACGAAAATGAAGATGATTAAAATCAAAAAAAATGTTAGAAATAAAATATTAATGAAAAATGTGAAGACTAAGGGAACTTTGAAGATAATTACTAGCAATACTAACAGATTCTTGAATCTGAGAAGCTGCTTTCATAACAATAGAATGTTAACAAGTAATCGTATCAAAATGAGGTATTCTAGAGTCTACCACATTGTGCAGATATATCTCCTGATCAAAATACTTCTGATCTTAAAGAAATGTCAATAAAATCTATTCTCAACTTGCCTAACACTCTCAAACAACTTAAAACACAAAGAGAACCAAAAGTACTTCATACTTAACTTCAAAAATCATAAGATATTTTGAATTCTGCTCATAATTATTTTTCTCATTTTTTAGAAATAATAGAAGAATTAGACTACGCTCGTCGTTCAAGTCGCAGGGATCATTCTACTTTTATCTTTCTTGTATGTTCTTTTCATTCGATGATCTATTGATCCGAATAAAGCTTACAAAAAAGAGAAAAAATTACAATACTTTTATTGTTTTAAATCAATTTATAATTTTCTTTTTAATTAGTGGTTTTCAGTGATAAATTATCTAATAAGAATCAGTATATTAACAAGAATTGCAAGAAAATCCTTTTGTTTTAGTTCCTTTATTAGACTGTTCACTTTGTTTCAGCCAGGAATTCATTAAAGCTATTAGCTGGTATCTGGTTTAATTTTCTATTGGATAATTCACAAGTGAATTATTTAAACCCCAAAATAACTTATCCAATGCATAGTAATAGTCCCTCTCTCTCCCTCGGTGGCTGAAAAACATTTCCTCAACTAATCTTTGAAAGTATTTAAAGCTTTTTGGGTTATTATTAGTTGCTTTGTTCTAAAATTGTTTTCAAATTTTTTTGTTCT
>Ga0302271_10000444_pt1 | contig 40632 bp, 27 predicted proteins | sample III_Bog_N1_1_FD_198767 | JGI IMG/M metagenome (GOLD analysis project Ga0302271, IMG submission 198767) | Peat permafrost microbial communities from Stordalen Mire near Abisko, Sweden - III_Bog_N1_1 | ecosystem: Environmental > Terrestrial > Soil > Wetlands > Peat | place: Sweden: Abisko...
AGTCTAATTCGCCTCTAGCTTGAAAAGGTTTTGAGCTACAAAAAGCATGAATTTTCATTTTTTATTTTGATTGCCATTCTCCCCATTTGGATATCTTAAGATACAGTGAAGATGATAATTGAAAAATAACAATTTATTTGTTCTTTCCTGAATAGATTAAAAGTGAGCTAGTTCTCGCTAGGCAAGATGAAGTAGAAAGACTCGATAAGTGTTTTAATGAGTTTCAAAACACTTCGCATTTACTTGAACCACATCATCACTATCTTTCAAGTGAAGTCAAATAAAAATGAAAGAAAAAACGGCAGTTAGTAGTATAATTTAATAGTATTTATTTTCTATGTTGTATGCTTGTAAGCCGTTTATTCTACGAGTGTTTAGTATCAAGGGGATTTCATATTATTAGCATTCCCGTCATAAAATCCTTCTATATAGTCTGTTTTCTCTTTCTTTAATGTGTAATATCAATTATATTTTTGAGCTATTTGACTCATCTTTCAAAGCGAATAAGAACTTGTAATTAAGGTTCTGATTCCCAACGGCAAAAACAAATAAACAAATAATTGCTGTAATCTAGAATAATTGAGAATTTCATTCCGTTAAATTATTCTTAACTGCTCACAAATATATCAGTAACATCCCCCACTATTTGACAAATTCAACATAAATCCATTTTCCAGTTGTTCCATCATCTGTGTTTCATACTGTAACCTTTTACAGAATGAGTCACTTTTCTCTTTGCTTTTTTAAATCCATTTGCTATCTATCCAATATTTAAATCCTCAAAACTGATTCTATTCTCACATAAAACTCGATTTAAATTTTCTTATCTTCTAAAAATGTTAATTTCTGGTATTTATAGAATAGTAATTTAATAGCATTCTTGGTAATAACCCCAGGGCAACAGTGAAGTACTCCCTTGGGAACGATTCAATATAAACTATTAATTCAACGATTAAATCTTTAAAAATTATCATAAAAATAACTTTCCCTCCCCAAGAAATTAGGAAACCTCTTTAGAATTCAGCAACCAAATCATCCTTCTTCTACTTGCACTTATATCCTCGTGCTTAACCTAGCAAATCACAATAAATACCAACAAAAACATAAATATGTACCACTTATATTTTTCGCCTCCATCTTCTCCAAATCTATCAGCTAGTCCCACTTCATCTTAATCGTCAAGGACAAGTTTTCCTTCTCCTTCTGCTGAGAAACATATTCTAACTAAACTACTCTTCTAATAGACTCAACTTATTTTAAATATCCTCAAGATAATTTTAGCTCTTTTTCTTCTTGTTATTCTCCCAGACGAACACACCGAGAAAAAGTTAAAAACCTTGGAAATATGGTGTGGATATTTAGGAATTCTAGCTTTTTTCGAAATGGCTCTTAACATTCACACAATCATACAATAAAGACAAGAGTTATCTAGAGAAACCAGCTTAGATCTATCCGCTTTGTTTCCTAATAGCAATTCACGAAATACTAACATAAATAATGGTAAATTTTATAATAGATTTAAACTAAATTTCCACAAAAAACTTAACAATATTTCAGAATTAACTATCTTCTAACTCTTCTTACTTACTTTGATAGGATCATTGTTGTCTCTGCAGAGGCTCCTTCAGTTTATCTCGAAGATTACTCATTCCAAGAATGAACTTCTCAACTTGCTTTCTCATATGTAACCATCCAATTAATTTTACCACTTAATATTCTTACTTTCTCTAAATGACCAACATTTTTGGTTATTTGCTGCTATTTTAAGAAGAATTTACTGAGTTAACCTTCAGAAAGTAGTTAGCATTTTGATATTTTTCAAGCACTAAACAAATTGCTTTTCTACCATTAACGAAGCACTATCTACTGCTATCTAATAATCAGCTTTCTTTTTAAACATTTCTTCTATTAATACTCACTTCCCCACAGTCTGGATTTAAATATTTTTAATACTTCACTAAAGAAGAAGAATAATTGATTGATCTTACTGCTCTCTTCTTTAATGATATTTTACTAGCTGTTATTCTTAGTATTTAATCTTTTCTTATTTTTCCCCCACAGAATTCATTTCGCACTCTTCGTCTATGGCAATGCACTGATGAAAAATACTTAGGACTATAAAGACACAACCTTGTATTAAATTGCATTCATCTATCTTCTAATGGTAATATAACTTAAATGAAAAATAATCTTCACAATATTGATTTTCTCTCAGAATCACTTTGTTATGTTTTCCTTTCCTTCCAAAATTACCTTTTTAAATCTTTTTCCTCCCTATTAAACTTTGTTTCTAAGTTTGGAATATCATGAATTACCTTTAACTTTCTTCTAATTACTCTTTTAATAATTTTTCACCTTAGGGCTATCTTGTATTTTGCATTCCGTTAATCTGTTGTCTCATATTGGTACTCTACTTGCCAGTAGTTCTAATTGGATACTTAATTTTCCATCGGAATATCATCGAAATGCTCTCAGAAAGATCAAACAACAAAATGACGTAATCGATTTAGGAGGTAAACTAATAAAAACAAATAATTTTCATAATTTTGCAAAAAAAAGTCAAGCATTTAATATGCTAAAAAATCAACTACTTGCATTACAAATGGATTATTTTTTTATTTTAGGCAAAACTCGAATAACTTAACGCAATCGATGAAACAACATTTCAATAGTCTTTTCTTCTCCAAGAAGAATGCATTGTATGCATGAAGCTCTATGCTAATGGAGACAGTGTATTAGCCTTACCATGCAGCAAACAGTAAAATAAGAATTCAATACTTTTTCAATTCACTAATTAATTATTGTTGATTTATCAGATAATTATTTAATCTTTTTGTAATTTTTCTAGTCATCATTTCCATCGCGCATGCATCCATAAATGGCTTCGAATCAACAGTCAATGTCCAATATGCAGACAAGATATAAATAAAGTTATTCTGGAGCTCAAAGAATCTAACATTTCATAAGCTTCTACAATGCAAGAAATTGTATGACTCCAAAATAACAGCACAAATTAGCTTTCTATTATTAAATTAAATTATTATTTTCCTCTGTGTACATTATCATTTCTCATTACGCAGCGTATGTCATTGCTGCTTTTGTTACTTACTACCTTAGAATTTAGATTACTTACTTCCATAACTCATTCTCTAAATTACAAATACCTACGGTTTGTTTTAATGTATTGAGTTTTTTGTTTTCTGTTAAATATGAGAATCTCTTTAATATTAGCTCAAAACTTGCATTCTTTAGACATTTTTTCTGTATTATAATATGGGTTTCCTTTATTAATGCTTGACTTGTGCATATCGCACATATTTTAAATGTTCATTTTAGTTGTTCTCTGCAAACTAAACAATAATTCCTTGAATGAAAATCCATTTTTCCAAGGTAATTCCAAGGTATTAGGGCCATAAAAATGAAAAGAATCTAATATACAATCAACCTTCTAAATAGTGCGATATTTTCCAGAATTACACTAAATGTGTGCGATATTTTATTACAAATTATCAAAATATTAACTGTGGGGTGGGGATTATTTATCCTACATAGATACGAAATACATATCCATCATTTATCCGCTATTGATAAACTCTTCATTAAAGACATAACCACATTAGATAACAAGAAACATAATCCTTAAATAAAATTATAAAAATCACAGCAATTCAACTCCTCAAAACAATGGAAATCTCCAAAAATCTCTCAGATAGCAAGTATTTTGTAGCTGGTTTAGCTCTCGGATCAGGTGTGATTACTTCGCTAGTGTTGAACCTCTTGAATAAGGCTGAACAGGCATCTGAAGCTGCAAATGCAGCTACGTAGAATCAGTCATAAAGAAAAGTTCCAAAGAAAAGAACAGTCTTCCGTAAGAAAAAACAAAAAAATGGATAAAATAGTTGAAAAACGATTTGAAAATCTAAGCTGTTTGTTTTTGATTGGTTTAAAACTAAAGTCCATCAGACAGACAATGTGATCCCAAAGGAGATCCTTAATGCGAGCAACACTCTCATGGAAGAAGTGAAGAATCTAGAGAGTAGAACTTGTAATATCCTTAAAGTTCCTAATCTTATCATCGAAGTCGTAAATAAAATAATAAGAAGTTTTAAATTATTATGCTACCAAAACAAGAACTAACTTGTATTGAATTTTTCAAGCCCTAAGAAGAAATCCCTTGTTACTTGAGTCCTTTGTATGGTGAAAATAACTACCGTGAAGTCTTTGGTGGCGGTGGTTTCCTTCCAGATAATGCCTTTGTGTATACTGGATCATATGTGCTATGTAACAAAAAGAAGAAAAAAATCAAAAAGAATTTTTTTTGTTGGAGCAGAAATTACTCCAAAATAAACAAGAAAATAATTGAAACTCTCTTTGACATTTATTTGTTGTTATTTTTTTTTTAGCTGATGCTGTTATTGGCAAGAATCAAAGCTTAGATCAATCTAAGAGATATGTCCGTGCTGGTCCTAGAAAACACAATTACTTTAACCCTTAAAATGTCAAGGCTGCTATTGTCACTTGTGGTGGTTTATGTCCTGGTTTAAATGTCGTTATTCGAGAAATCTTCATGTGTCTTTACTACAACTACGGTGTCAGAGAGATCTATGGAATCAAATACGGTTACAAAGGATTCTATTAATATGACTGGGTACCGTTGAACGTAAAAGATGTCAAGGAGATTTAACGTCTAGGTGGTACTGTTCTTGGATCTTCTAGAGGTGGTTTTGATGGCCCAAAGATCGTTGACAGTCTTGTCAAGAATGGAATCTCTCATGTAAATTTCATTTTTAGCTCAAAAAGGAGTTTGTTTAAATATTTTGCTTTTCAACTTAATTCCCATAGTTATATTGCCTTGGAGGTGATGGTACTCATAGAGGTATCTAGGCACTCTACAATGAAGTGAAAAAGAGAAAGCTTAATATCGCTGTTGTTGGTATCCCTAAGACAATTGATAATGATATCCCCATTATAGATAAGTCATTTGGATTTGAGACTTCCGTTGAAGAAGCTGTGAAAGCAATTTAATCTGCTTATGTAGAAGCTCACTGTGCAGAATACGGTGTAGGTTTAGTTAGACTTATGGGTAGATATGCTGGTTTTATTGCAATGGAAGCTACTAACGCATCACGTGATGCACATGTGTGTCTTGTTCCAGAGTTTAAATTCAATCTTTACGGTTAAGATGGTGTACTTGAGTATGTCTACTAGAGATTGCTTTCTAAGAGAAATTGTGTTGTTGTTGTCGCTGAAGGTGCTGGAGAAGCTGTGTTAGATGGAAACTACTCGAACTCTGGTGAGAAAGATGCATCAGGCAATGCTAAACTCAGTGTAAGATAATAAAGGAATTAAAAATTGGCAAAATTAAGATTATTTTCTTAATAACAAACTTGCATTTTTGTCACCATTTTCAACAATCACTTAACTAAAACTAAACTGTGAAACACAATAGGACATCGGTGCGTTCTTGCAAAAGGAGATCGTCGAGTATGGCAAGAAGAAGAACATGGAAGTGACATTGAAATATATCAACCCCACTTATATGATCAGAACAGTTCCTGCAAACGCCTTGGATCGCAAGATGTGCACATAATTGGCTTAGAATGCTGTCCATGGAGCTATGGCCGGTTTCACTGGATTCACAGTCGGACACGTCAACAATCGTCTCTGCTACATTCCCTTAGATGAAATTTGCAAAGAAGGTTCAGGAAGGAGAATCAAGGCTGAAGACAGAGCATGGTAGAGATTGCTTGCTTCAACTGGACAACCTAACTTCCTCCCCAAGGAACAAGCTTGAGATATAAATACATAATTTTTATCAACAAACTTTGTAATCTTTTCCAGCCAAAAAAAAAGTTGAAGTTGTATTTTTGCTAGTAATATGTTTTTTGTTTTGTCCTGTCAATAACCTGAAGAGATTTGGGCTACAATATGCTTATTTTTTTATGATCCTCCTAATCCTAAGAGAAAGTATATTTATAATATGCACTACATACTGTATTATGTTTTTCCAAAAGCAGTTATATTTTATCAAGCTATTAAAAAAAATTTCATCTTTTACCACTTTTTTTAGTGAATCGCTCATTGGACATTTATTTTTGTATTTTTCTCTAAAATTTAAATAAAAATCACAAAGTAAATGAATCGAAAAAAAAAGGGGAGAAATTTATTAATTTATTCTTCTAAAAGAGAACTCTAGTATTGTGGGAGGGATTCAGTAAAAGTAATATTAATCTCACCATGCAATATACAGGTTTTGAGAAAAAATAATTTACTCGAAACAACAAAAAATAGATTATCTTGAAAACATACCATAAGAGAGAAACAACTAAAACTGTCCTGAGAAGGGCTTAGGACTCATAGCCAGCCACCTGTGGTGATATATTCAGTCTATGGAGATAGAAAAAGCACTTACTGGGAAATCCTTCAGAAATGAAGAAGCAGCAGTGAGATATTATTTTCAGCGTGCATCTAAAGGAGATTCTTACAGTTAATATGTGATGGGCTTGCTAACTGAGGAAGGCAGAGGGACAACATAAGATATGAATAGAGCGATGCTGTGGTATAAGCAAAGTGCAGATTCAGGGGAAATTCGTGCATAGTTTAGTCTAGCTAATTTATATTATCAAGGTAATGTAGTCGCTTAGGACTACCCTCAAGCTGAGAAATACTACACGCTAGCTGCTACGCAAGGACATGATGGCGCATTGTTTTAACTTGGTCTAATGAATGCCTTCGGATAAGGGATAAAATAAGATTTCAATAAAGGAATATTTTATTTCCAGTAAGCAGGCTAAAGAGGGAATGCAGATGCATATAATAACCTTGGAAACATGGCCAGAGAAGGCACAGGTAAAAGAATAAAACAGGAAGGAAAGTTATTTTTGAAGCGTTTATCATAACAAAATAAGAATATTTTCGTTAAATGGTCTATTTGTATGTACAACAAACACAGGAATGGAAGTGAACTACCCAGAGGCAATTCGGTATTATGAGCATGCAGCAGAATTAAACGAACACACTGCTGCACTTTCAAATCTAGCTGCACTCTACTTCGAAGGATAAGGTTAGCAACCATAATAACACAACAAACTTTTTCTTATTTTGAATTCTACAATTATTCTTATTTACTTAACACCTCCCTTCTTTTTTTTTGTTAAGGTGCGCCATAAAGCTATGAAAAAGCAGCTGGTTATTTTCAGAGAGCAGCTGCTCTAGGACTTGACATAGCTTAATTCAATCTTGGTTGTCTTTACGAAGAAGGAAAAGGAGTTGGCAAGGATATCAAATTAGCTGAAGAATATTACAAAAAAGCAGCTGACTAAGGGAATCAACAAGCAGATGATGCCTTGAATAGACTTAGGAAAGAGAATGTGTCTTCGAAAGTAACCAGCACTGATTCGAAGAGAAGAAAAAGTGGATGCACTACAGCGTCGTGCAGTATATTCTGAAGAAAAATGAAGGTCAAGCATACACTCACAAAAAATTACTAACAATCTTAAGATTTATTATGAAAAATATCCAAACATTTATTATGATTTAAATGGCTTTTTTTGATGAAAAGAAATTAAAAAAATCGTTGTAGCTCTCTCTCTCTTTCTCATTGTTCATTGTATATTTTATCACAGTATTGCTAGCGATGTTAATGTTATTATTATTTCAAAGCACCTATTTATTCTTATGGCTGAACAACTCTTTCAATTGGATTGCTAATGTTAGTTGTAAGCGGTAGGTAAAGTAGAAGAAATAATGCGTTAATAAAACTTTGAGATATTAAACTGAGAACCTAGATTCATCAATTTTCTTTGGAGATTCACAGAATACAGAAAAGGTTATATCTTCTCCTATCAATTAAAATGCTTTATTTTCCCTCTTTTCACAGCAATAACGCCAGTAATAACGCTAAGAATCCTCCTGCAGCAGTAATCACCCCTGCTACTACTCTTAGTTTCTTTTTATACTTCTCCCAGAAAGATAGCCCGTTGCTTTCAACAAGATCGGTGATTCTCTCAGCCATCAATACTTGTTCCTTCGCTTCGAATAAGTTTTTATATTGTTTACCTGAAGTAACCAGTGATATAATTCCTTATTTCTCTAAGATTACTACTGTTTTGACAGTTATTGGATAAAACGCAGCATCTGCGTTTTTGTTCAGATAAATCTCCCCTCCTGGAATACCATCTGTTTTCGCATCGTTTACGTAAAACTGTAGATCAATAAACTTATTCTCTGGTTTGACAAAGAAGCTAAATGTGATCTCATAGTCTCCAGGGGGAAGTGAAAGACTCAATAGTGTTTATTTACTCCCCATCTAGCCATAGGTTTTGACTTCTTTCATCACAGCTACTTTTCGTTAATCCTTTATCGATTTGATTTTCTCAGTCAAATCGGAAAGATCTTTTTAGGCTTGCTGCAGATTATTCCTAAGTTTCTACTCTCTATTGACATTTTTTCTAACGAGAACAATGGATTCCTTGCTTTCCTAGATAAAATCATATTTCACAATGACTTCAAAGTCTAAAGTAGAAGATTCATTAAACCTAAGATTTGCTTGGAGATTCTAAGGCTACTTATTCTGCAGAGCTGGTACAATACAACTGGATTAAATGTACTTCAATTGAAAGCTGTTCACAAAGTATTCTTCACCATCGCTGGAGCGTGTTGCAGATATATTCACTTTGTTATCTGCTAAGCTCTCAATGCTAAACACAAAGTCCTTGAAGTTCACACGAACCGTTGACATTGGGATATGAACACGAGGGTATTCTTCTAAGAAAGTAGAACGTTTTAGGTTTTTTAAAGCTTTCTTGTGTGTGAATTTCTTGATTTGTTAATCACTTCACTAACAACAAGAAGATTCGTTTTAAGAATTTATAAAAAGAAAGAAAGAGATAAAGAGAGAGAGTTATAGAAGAACATAAAGTAGAAGTATAATTAATTAAAGGAGACACTATACAGTATTGGTGAAGACGCGGGGGAAGGGAGGGAGAGAGAATAGACAAGGAAATAATTAAATATTTAATAAATAATAATAGATGGGAATTTATAACTTGACAAATGTGTGTTTTTATGAGCCTTTCTCACTATTATTTCTCGTTCCTTGCATCCATGAATTATGCTAACATATTCTAATCAATAGAAGACTACTGTTGTTACCTATAATTACTATTATTAGTACCATTCCCTGTCTATTAATGATGCTACTACTCCTACCAGATGCCATTAATAGAATTACTTGTGGCATGATCTTAATTAAAATATTATGTAAATTAATTATTATTATGCACAGTATTCAATGTCTTTAATGGCAAAAACGATTCACTCGTCGGCAAGCATCCTTATTTCGTCGATTCTAATAAAATATGATCTAAACTGCATCCATTTATCGATGGTCCATTCGATATCTATGTCAATAACTTCGGTGATGTTGGTCCATTATGTCTAAACCTCCCGAATTTCTCAGTGCCTGCAAGGGATTCCACTTTCCCATATGCTGAAGAATCTCTGTCGTCTCCGTGATCTTCACTTTGTTGTTGTTATTGCTGCTACTGCTGCTAGGATTGCTATGAAGATTATTTAAAGAACTTCTATCTACTCGTTTTAATTCGTCTAATTGGTTGATTCTATTCAGCTAATGTAGTCTAGTGCTTGATGATTTAGTCAACAGCTCCTTGATCGAATTCAAATTCTTCATAGGATGTTTATTAAGACAAAGATTACGCTCTAATATGATGCTGCGAGTGATCCATGATGCCTTGCTGTTATGAAAGCAATTATCTATGCTCTTTCGTAGGTATCTCTTCTTTCTTTTCTTCTTCAGCGAGATGATGTCCATTCTACCCTCCTGCAGATTATTATTATTTCTATTACTGCAATTACCTTGATATTTTACCATCTTAACCTGCTGCCATCTTCAAGGTACCATTCTTTCCCTTATTTTTATCTTCTTGTTTATCTTTCTTTTCCTCTTCTTCTTCCTCATCTGTATCGACTTAAACTAACTTTTAACTATTCTTACTTTCCTTACTATTTCTCCCTTATCCCTATCCTTACTGTTTCTACTTAATAAACTCTTCCTCACTTTCATCATTCCCTCCTTCTCTTCCACCAGGTGATGAATCTAAATCTCTAATATCACCAATCTTCTTGGTTATTTTTCCTTCACTTCCTCGTGATACTAACCTCACATGACTCATCTCATCTTCTTCTTCATTATCCCTATCATAATACTAATCTTATTATATTCTCAGCAGATTCCCTTGCTACTTGAAATTCGTTGTCTTAAACGTATTTACACTACCTTCTTTCTCTTATCGCTTCGCTGTAGTATTATCCTTAAAGTTAATACTCGTATTCGTCATAATTTACTAATTCCTACCTGTAAGTTATTAATTTGTCGTGGTGTTATTATTGTTTGTACTGTTATCAATCGCATTATCATCATAATCATTATTGTCTGTGCTCATATTATTCACTGTATGATGCTTCCCGAAGGATTATCGTCCAGAGAACAGTGATAGCAATGGCTGAGTCGATTTAATATTCGTTTAAGATACCTCATGAATACCACCATAAATCGATTCTTTTTCATTCTACCCTTCAGAACTCCATTATTAACTCCCCGCATGACTGGATCGCTTATTACTCGCTTAGGATTTATTTGTCTTCAATGATTTACTTGTGATCTGTCTGGTTTATTTGTTCTCATCACTGCTACTACTGCTACTGCTACTACTACTGAAACTGCTATTATTATTAGATGATTTTTTCAGATTATTCGTAGTACTCTGCACCTGCGAATCTTAGTTTTATTGTCTGTCTCGACTGTTGTCTTCTCGCTCACTTTGGCATAAATATCACAAATTATAACAATAATTTATCTTATGTTTTGTTATTTTAAATGAAAAAGAATAATTCTAAATTCAATTTTTTTAATATTTCTCCCCCTTACGTGCTGCCTGAAGTTAAATGTCTTGTATGTATTTTTCTGCTATTAGAATTGCTGATTTATCTTAAGGAATGCTTGTGATGATCAAGACTATCGATGCTTTTATCGCTGTCACTATTCTTATGTATATTGTTACTTTAGAATGTCTTTGATTTTATACTTAGCACCTTCGTCTCAGTCATGCTGTTCTCCTCTCGAAATAATGTATTTCCTCGACTCTCCATACGACTGCAAAAGACACACAGACACATCGTCAACAAAACAAGTCTACTTATCATTATAAATATTTTTCCTTACTTAGGGCAATCTTTCTTCCCCCGGCCAGGTGAAGACGTAGTTTATCCTTCGAAAGTCGTTTCCTCGGTGATTCGTGTTAGGAATTTAGAAGGCTAGTTGATATTCATATTCTTAACGCCCGATATGAAACTGTGGTTCAGCAATTAGCGTACGTTGTATCTTTCTCGAGGACGAATTCTGTTGAATGGAAGGAAACACACAAACACACAATTAATTTTGTAGATTTACAAAACGTACATAAATTTATCACGGTCTACTCTTCGTGTAATACCTGAGACATTTCGATACAAAATCCTTGCATTCTGCTGAGAGATGTTCCGGAATTGGAGGTGCTTCCGTTGCATTCGCTATGTAGAACATCGCTTAAATAGGTGTTTTATCAGCCCAAGGTGGTTTAGCTGTAGCCATTTCAATCACCGTACATCCAATACTCCAGATATCAGCAAATCTTCCTGAACCTACTTATTTGATAGTCTCCGGTGCCATCCAATAAGGTGTACCTCGAATGGAATCATTGTGTCCCTTTTCTTCGACTATCTTCTTCGCACTACCAAAATCTACAAATAAGAAGATTATGTATTCACTAACTCATAAGAGAGAAATCAATGTTGTCCTACCAGCTAATTTGCAGTTTCCATCTTTGTCAACGAGTACATTAGCACCTTTGATATCTCTATGGATGATCTCATTGGAATGAAGATACTCTAATCCCTTGAGGATTTGAGTTGTAAACTTCCTGATTAATGTCTCGTTGAATTTGTTGTAGCGATACAGCAGAGAAGATATCGAACCACCTAAAGTGAGAAAACACAACAGAAGATAAAATAAATATTATTTCTTTAACTCTTTTTCTTTCTTTCTCTTCTTACCTGGAACATATTCCAAGAATATATTAATGGAATTCTCGCTCTTCTTGATTCCAATATATCTCACAATATGCTTATCTGAGAAGTTCTAAAGAGTCTCAATCTCACTTTGAATCTACTACACTTTCTAATATATTCACAAACAACATCCAAAATCAATAAATAATTCTCAATTCCATCACACACCTTCATCTCATTTTATTCACCTCTTTTCTATCAGCTTGATTATATCCACCGATTGATATCTACTTAACAGCCATGAACTCTCCAGTGTCTATGTTCATCCCAAGGATCACCTAACCAAATGAACCACTACCTAACACTTCCCCGGGCTGCCATCTGAACAAAAAAATATTCAAATCATACTTACATTTTTTCACTCAAAATATCCATAAAAACAGCTCAAAACAATCAACTTTCTATTTTACCTAATATTCTTATCCCTGTGCACGACTGTTTTCTTCTCTGTGTTGTGTCTAATCTGCTCATAATAGGCAAGATCTTCCTTCGTAAAATACTTATCATTGTTGTTCTTGAGCATCCCTTCTTCTTCTCCCTTTTCACAAAATCACCAATCAAAAATATTTCTCCCATCATTACCATTCTTTAGGCTAATACTATCAACATATTCCAACATAACTTTCCCACATAAAACTCATTCTTTTTCTTTACTTTATCATTAACAAGTTATTCTTCTCTTGCAACATCGCTCAAACCATTTCCAGCTGTAGTAATCCCACCATTTGGGATCTTCTTAACCGACTAGAGTAATTCAACTTGATCATATGGTTTCTTGTTTTTATTTAGCGGTGAAGGATCTACTATCTTCGTTGGTGAACCTTCTTATGAACTATTCTAATTGTTATTATTATTAATGCTATTTCTGTTATTCTATTTCATCTACTGTACTTCAACACTACCTTCAATTGATCCTACATCCCTTGAGATCATCATTGTATTCTTCTGACTATTCCCCTTGAACCCTTCGATTCCTGATTAAGAAGATCCATCAATACTATTAGGATAATTACTCATTTTCCCTTATTATGAATCGCCACCACCTTATCCATCTAATGTGCTATGCACTGACGCAGGTGCTAACCTATTGACTTTGATTCTCCTTTCTTACTTACGTTTCTCCGTTTCTTTCATGAGTTATTGATTCTAATCTGCATTCTCATTGTTGCTATCACCACCATTTACACCCTTGCAGACACTCAGAAAATTGTTGCCCATTTTGTAGGTATGTATGACAAATAATCAACCAGACAAACAAAAACAAAAAACCTCTCTAGGAATCTATTAATCAATCTAAAGTATTAGCACTTGAATTATCTATTTAAGCAATCACCTTTCATCTCTCACAATCTTTTTTTCTCACTTTTGATTTACGTTCTCATTTAGTTAGTTCCTCCCCATATGGCATTTGTATTTCTCAATTCCCCGAGTTCTAAGCACTCAATTTAAAAAATATAAATCAAACCTTCGCTCTTTTCTTCTTCTTCTTTTTCTACAGCAATTATCATTAATTCCTTATTTTTTCTATTTTCTCAATCTTCATAATTCACAATAATACAACAACAAAAACAATAAAATTTGCTATTTAACAATCCAAAAAAAATCTCTTTGAATCTCACAACACATAATGACTATCTTATTTTCTCCTCCTCATACAAGCTTAATCGTCTTTCCTTTAGCGTGATCACAATGAATAGCCTTAATGAGATGATCTTATTCAAAATAAAAAAACCAAATCCAAAAATAAATATAAATATCTCAAATGAACAATCCCTATCTTTCTTAGCTTGAAAAATTATCTCTTACCGAAACATTTAAAGTCAGCTTCTGGACGGATGAACGAATGGATCTCAGTTTTGATATCAGCACCATAAAATGTCTCCGCGAACTCATTGTAAATGTAACATTCCTGTTTATTATAAAAATTCATGCTTTTTGTTGAACAATTTACCAATATTTATTCCTTTACCAGCTACTTCTTTGAATCGTTGAAATATTAGCTAGATCCTATAAAGAAGAGAGCTTGATATTTGTTCCCGAAGAGTTCAGCAGCACCAACATATACCCCAGTCAACAAGCGACTGATCTTCTCTTCGATTGCCTTGTTCACCTCGAGATTAGCTGTGGGAATCCCTAGTTAAGTTGCTGCCTTACCTATTATTAAGAAAAGGAATCAAATATCTCATTTATAATAATATCAAATTTCATCAGCAATTATTGATATTGCCTGTTCATTACCTTATCCATGGATGACTTTACTTTCACAGTAAACAACTTCATTGAGTTTAATTTAACCACTGTATCCAAGGATATCTTTCCCTTTAGGTGCTTCTTTGAGTTTGAGGAAATACTCTGGATCTATCTTTGTAATATCATTCGAAGTAGATATCACTTCCTACCAAGGAATATCTTCCCATTTGAAGAAACTAAAATATCCATCTAGTTCAGATTGTTTTAGCTATTCTTTTCTGCTGGAGCTATGAAAATCGTGATTCTACAAGTAGATCAATGTCTTGTTCGCTGAAAAAATAATTAGATTGCGGTATAAATCACTGTATTTTTTTTTGGTTTTATTTGTTTTTACATTTCTCTTGTCCGAGCTATTTCAGGAATTATTCATCACCATCGATAATCACATCAGCGTTTCCGAGGACACTCATTGCATTGCTGTTTAGCTCCCATTGCTCTTTCGCAAGCCAATCTAGAAAATTTATTTGTGAAATATTTAGAAAAGTCAAACACAAACGAAAAAGAATAGCCAAAGAACGAAAACTCCACTACAAAATAAAGGTAATATCTTTTTATTTTTATGATTTTTCTTACTTTCATGGAGTGGAATGAGCTTCTACATGAGTTGCTCCTCCATATTAGAGTAGAGGGTTACTTTGTTCCCTTGATCCTTTAGATACATCACTGCAAAAAATCAAAAAATAAAACCAGAGAGTCAAAAATGAGAAATCACTAAATCTCAATAGGTATAAAACAACCACAACTCCTTTATTTTTCTTACTTGTATCGATGGCCGCAATAGTTGGTTTGATGGATGTGAAATATTTCCTGAATAATTCAAGGAAATCTTCAGGTTTGCATTGGTCATTTTTAGAGTCATGTGGGATAGAATCATAAGCTTGCTGAGGTGATTTCAGCTCATATAAAGATCGCGTCGAGTTCTGGATATTGAAACCAAGTGGAAGAAGATACGATCGTAGAGCGCAGAATAAAATCGAGTTGTAATCGAACACTAAATTGTAGTTTATGTAGATATTCTTCATCGAGTAAAGGGTCGCAATGAGAAAAAGTAATAGGAATGTGTGACTGCGTTTGTCTTTGTGATAATTCTGTTGGGTATTTGATTGATTGGAAAGAATGCGAAATTATAAAATAGTTTGTATTCAATTGATTGCAGAGTTTTAGGAATTAAAGAGAGTGGGAGAGTCTAAATGGGAATTAATAGTATTGTTTTGTGATTATCACCGTATTATTAGTTATTCCTTTTAAATCCTTTTTCTTCTTCATTTTTTCTTTTCTTCTTCTATTTCAAGTAGATATAGTAGTTTCTATGAAAGAACAATCTATTTTTCTATTATGGTTATTTATTATTATGTAAGTAATTAAGTAAGGCTACAACCATGATGCATTTGAAAAACTTCCAAAAGAACCAAAATATTTGTTTGAAATCATTATGTCGTCATCTTCAGTTCACTTATTCTGAAATATTTGAACTTCTTAAATGAAATTGTTTTTCACCCAAAAATTACCAAAATAACTTATAGAATCCAAAAACCTAATTATTTCGTTGCTCAATACAGCAGGAATAACGATTATGATGTTTCAAATGGTCATTTACAACAATAAAGGGAAAAGTTAATGAATTTATTGCTTCTTCTAGAATTTTCTAACATATTATTTATTGATAAAAGTTCTTTTTGATTAGATTTTAGACAACAATCTAATTTTCTAGGATTTTTACCATTTCTTTACTACTGGTTTTTGCACTTACTTAAAGACAGGTTTCCTTATAATAATATATCAATAAATCAGCTTTGAACAACTAATTTTCTGCCATGAACCACTTAAGCTCATCTTAACTCATTTGGGCTGTTGATTACTTCAAGATACCCTGGATATGTTGTGATAGATACTTGTGCATTTTTTATTGAGTTATTTTTATTTTTATTATTGGTAAATTCAGTTAGTCTTGAATCCTTTGAATTGATATTTTTGCCAATAACTGAGCTATTTGTTGTAGCACCATTAGAACTAGCAGTAGAGTTAGCAGTATCTTATGTGAGGATGTATTCAGTCGGTTAAACTTTAAGATCAACTAGGAGATATTTCAGGAGATTTGATTATTATTAGGATGATTTAACATTTTATTTAACAGCATCTTCCCCTTGGAGTTTGAGTACTACATTACCTCTAGAGTATAGAATATCATCTTTATTATTTGCATGTGTTTTTCCTTGAATTTAAGAGAAATACTAATGATATTGTTATGAATATTCCGATGAAGAAGACTGTTATCTTACATGCCCAGTTAAAGCTTATTCTTCTTTTTCAATAGGATCTCTAAGTGATCCTTAATTTTTTAATGATCTTGTATGCTTCTTATTACTGCTAAAGTGATCAATAAAGCTGAATTGTCCCTTCTATTTGCTCATCTATTGAAAAGAATTATTTTAAAAATAACATTCTCAAAAATTGATACAAAAAATAATTTCCATTTAGTACTGAGTAATATGAAGAGATTTAAGTCTAATTATGATATTTTCCTTGAGGTGTTTTGGCACCCAAAGCATTCTGTTACTCTCCTAAAGTATCAGGAGTGTAGTAGTCTCCAAAGAGTCGATATTTATTGGTTTCTAGATTGGGTGGAGAATTTTCAGAATGACTGCAAAAATGTTCACCTTGAAATTATGCAAATGATGGACTTTAATATTCACTCTCAGAATGACAATCCGCAACATCATTATGATAATAACCATCTGATACAAGATGGTTGGTATGGATTTACTCTTATTTTGGTAGTTCTTCATTGGGTATCTTAAAAACGCTGATACTTCCTTTCTCTAAATGAGATAAATATAAAAATAATCTAATATGCATTCCATAAACCATTGCAAATATTACTTATTTTATGCTGATTAGAGCATTTGTTATTATTATGCTAACTTGCGATTATCTTCGAAGGCTCTAAAGTCGCTTAGTGATGCTGCTACGGCTACTTTTGTTTTACAGAAGAAGCAGATCCCATTTGCTATTTATTATTATGTTTTTTGCTTAATTTTATGCATGGTACTAGCCAGCGGATGTAGTAGAAGAAAAATAATTTAGTGTTGCTGCAGTGCTTGCTGCTGCTATTGTTTTAAAGTTAAATAATCCTACCTTATTTAACCAATCATTCAGTAGCTTTCCAAAATAAAAAACCTTAATTAATTATCGCTAGTTTTCTGTTGCATAAAATTGCATTCATTAACTCGTTCATTTTTGAAAACAACAAAGATTTATTTACTTTGTAAATGCTTGTATGCTACTATTTGGTGTAGGATAGCATGTTTTTTGTTATTTATTATTGTCTTATTTTGATGAAAGCAATCAGAATAATTAAGTGACAATATCTTAGTAACAATCGAACCTTATGTTCTTTGAATTTAAGAAATTTGCCGATTTTTGAATGGATTCTCTCAATGCCTCCTAAGGAAACAAAAAAAGAACAAATTGGAATTGAAAATTGTTAAATAATAGATTACCTTTATTCTTATTCGCAACCATTTCTTCATTTTTTGTTATGATCATAAATAAATAATTGCACATATTTTCTTTAAAATTAACTTAAAAATATTTTATTAAATTTCTACAAAATTAGCGACAAACTAACTCTCAATCTAAACAAAATTATTATTCTTTGATGAATCCATAAACCTCAAAAGCGAAACACACAATCATCAGAGAGGTTTCTAAACTTCCAAGAGATCTAACAAAAAAGAACAATTACTTCATTTTTTTTGCTAAAATTATTCCTTTATCTTTTTTCTTAGCCACTTTTAAGCCAGCAAAAAATAGTAATTTCATCAACTATGCTTTAAACTCTCATTATGTTTTTATTTTATAGACTACAATCTTTCTTTCTCTCATGGACAATCTAAGTCATTCATTTGGATGATTTCAATAAAATAACAAAGACCCATTCTTTTGATTTATTCGATCCTTTTATGCTTTTTAAGATTTCCTTAGAAGGTTACAATAGCGCTTTTTTGTTAATGGAATTGCTTTTTCACTGAATTTGACATTTCTTAAGATTAAACTCTTCAAACTTTTCAAAAATATTTCTCTGAAAATGTGTAAGGGAGACTTCTTTGAAACCTACTTCTTTTTCTCTCTTTCCTTTTTGTTATTGTAACTTGCCTTACAATCTGCACTGAACTTTCTATTTAAGCCTAAATACATTTATTTTTTTCCTTCAAATGTGAGGAATAACTACGTGTAGGGCATTCAAAAGTATTTTTTCAATTATTTGAAGCATAGTTAATCAATCTAAACGTGTGATATTTTCCTTAATTAAATTAATTGCATCTCTCAATTTCAATTTTCTTTTTTAATATCACCTCCCTTCCTCCTCCCTTTATTTTTGGTTCCAGTATCTTCCATCCCTTTCCCAATCAACCATCCCTGGTAATATGTTAATCATTTCCCTACACGTGTAGGAAAAAAAGAGGAAGATAGTATCTTGAATTATGAGTTAGTTTGACCGCAGCAACGAAGTTTAAATAAATTATTATTAAATAAAAAAATTAATTAAAAGAATATCAAACACGCAACACAATGAACAAGTCAATCCTTTTCATTGCAGGAATCGTTGTTTTCTGTGGATTATTCACTGCTGGTTTTGCCGCAGAGGATGAGAAGAAAAAAGCTGAATGCCCAGTTATCGGGATAGATCTAGGTACCACTTACTCCTGTGTAGGTATCTTCAAGAATGGAAACGTTGAAATCATCCCCAATGAGTTAGGTAAATAAAAACAAAATAAATATCTTCCATTTTTGCAAGAATTTCGCTAATGAAAATGGTCTAAATGTTCTAACATATTTCTTTTCTTGAACTCCAGGTAACAGAATCACTCCTTCCGTTGTTGCCTTCACTGACGAAGAGAGACTCATCGGTGAGTCAGCTAAAAATCAAGCCGTCAACAACCCAACAAGAACTCTCTATGATGTGAAAAGACTCATTGGTCGTAAATACACTGACCCTACTGTCCAACACGATCAGAAGTTCCTTCCTTTCTAACTCATCGAGAAGAACACCAAGCCTTACATCTAAGTTACTGATAGCACCGGTTAATCTAAGCAATACGCCGCTGAAGAAATCTCCGCTATGGTCCTCGTCAAAATGAAGGAAATCGCTGAAACCTTCCTCGGAAGAACTATTGTTAACGCAGTCGTTACCGTCCCCGCTTACTTCAACGATGCTCAAAGACAGAGCACCAAGGATGCCGGTTAGATCGCTGGTTTGAACGTTCTCAGAATCTTAAACGAGCCTACCGCTGCAGCTATCGCTTACGGTTTGGACAAGAAAGAAGGTGAAAAGAAGATCCTCGTTTTCGACTTAGGTGGTGGTACTTTCGATGTCTCCATCCTTACCATCGATGACGGTTTATTCGAAGTCGTTTCTACTTCCGGTGATTCCCATCTTGGTGGTGCTGATTTCGATCAAAGAGTCATGGATTACTTGATTAAATTAATCTAGAAGAAACACAAGAAAGATATCTCTAAAGACAAGCGTGCTATCTAGAAGCTCAAGAAGGAAGTCGAAATCGCTAAGAGAAGATTATCTAGCACTATGACAGCTCAGATTGAAATTGAAAATCTCGTTGAAGGACTTGATTTCAATGAAGAACTCACTAGAGCTAAATTCGAAGAACTCAACGCTGATCTTTTCAAGAATACTCTCTAGCCTTTACAAACTGCCCTCGCTGATTCTGGTTTCAAGAAAACAGAAATCGATGAGATCATCTTAGTTGGTGGTTCTACTCGTATCCCTAAGGTTAGAAAACTCGTTTAAGATTTCTTCGGCAAGGATTTGAACACTGGTGTCAACCCTGATGAGGCTGTCGCTCAAGGTGCTGCTATTCAAGGTGGTATTATCTGTGGTGAAGAGACTCTCTCTAACAGTGTCGTCGTTATTGATGCTACACCTTTGTCTTTGGGAATTGAAACCGTCGGTGGTGTCATGAGTAATATTATCCCAAGAGGATCTGTCTTCCCAACCAAGAAATCTTAGGTTTTCACTACCTATCAAGATGACTAAAAGACAGTTACAATTCAAGTCTTCGAAGGAGAAAGACCCATGACCGCTGATAACCATTCCCTCGGTAAATTCGATCTTACTGGAATTCCAGGTGCTCCTAGAGGTCAACCTTAGATTGAAGTCACATTTGAAATCGATATTAACGGTATCCTCAATGTGAGCGCTTCTGAGAAATCAGCTGGTGTTAAGAACTAGATCACCATCACCAACGATAAAGGACGTCTTTCTCAAGAAGAAATTGAGAGTAAATAGGAATACTTTTATATTTTTACTAACACAAAATTCTAAATATATTTTGACTTGTTTTTCCAGAGATGCTCTAAGACGCTAAGGAATTCGAAGCTTCTGATAAGATCGCCAAAGAAAGAATTGACGCTAAGAACAGTCTTGACTCATATGTTCACTCCATCAGAAACACAATCGAAGACGAAGCTAAACTCGCTAACAAAATCAGCGATGACGATAAGACTACCATCAAGGATGCTATCAAGGAAACCCTCGACTGGCTCAACGCTAACCCAACTGTCGACAAAGAAGAGTACGATGAGAAGAAACAAGCACTTGAAGAGTAACTTTTATTAGCATAAAATAAAATATCATATTTATTTTTAACTTTTTCCTAAACTTTTTCTCTTATTAATTTTTATATTTTTTATTATCTCCATAGAATCTGCAATCCTATCATCAGCAAGGCTCATTCTCAAGGTGGTGACTCTGGTGCTCATCAAGATGAAGATGTCAATGAAGATCTTTGAAGAATCTATTTCTCTTGATTCTTCTTTTATTTTCTAAGCAGCACTCAAAAACAATCAAACCCACAATGTTGTTTGTTGATGTTTTATGTTTTGTCGCTGTAGTGTTTACACATTGTTCCTCTTTCAAATTCACATACAATTTACAATTTACAATCACAATGCGCTCTTAAGTAGGAAATGATATCGAATTGTTATGGACTTATCTTTATTAAAACCTAGTTGTTCTTCTTAATAAAACAATGCCATTTTTTCTCAAATTGGCAATTCAAATGAAAGAATTAGAAGATAACCCCTTCCCTCCAAACGAAACAAAAACTACAAAGCAATAGATTGTAGTCTACTAAAGCACAATAGCAAACAAACAAGTAACAAAAATGATTTTCACGAATCCTAGTTGCTTTGAAGATTCTACACCGAATCAGCATAGAAATTACTATTTGCTCGAATATTCGAGTGCTCATTTACATTAAGACTACTGCTCTGGTATCCTGCTGGCACCATTGAAGGTTAAGACAGTTAGTTAAATTGGGTAAACAAAGAGGATTATTGTTATTATGGTTGTATTTGTGGTTGTGAATATTAAAACTAAGTTGAATTTTAAAAAGAATTCTTTGTACTTAGTCGTTAATTTTATTAGCTAAACTACTATTTCTACTGCTGTTGGAGATTCTATTAATGCTGCTATTAATAGAAATGAAGCTGCGAATTATTCGTTAAGATAGAATTACCTTATTTAGCTAGAGCAGATGTCTATTATGGTGGAATACCTTAGTTCTACAGTTATGAAGGCTATCCTGAGTATGCTTATGATGTACTTCCATTGTTAGCTTAAGATTTGAATTTCGTCGAGCGATTATTATTAGTTTCTAGATTGTAGTATTGAGTTGCGTGCATGAACTCAGGTTGCGCTTATTAATACTATTACTACATTTACGTCTGTTGAAAGTTCATGAGATTAGTACCATTAATGCTGTGAAATCCATCACCACTTTCCCTAAATTAATCACTATCAAATAAATCATTATTAGTAAAACTAGTAATCATATTACACACACATCAACTGCTCATTATTATAACTAAAAATAACTCTTCCCCTCCCTTATCTTTTTGTAATACCTATTGATCTACTGATTCTACTGATAACCTGAGACAAGGTTATTATGTCTTTCTTACGCTGAACCTAATCTACCAGGCTCTTGATAAGGAACACTCATAGGATTATTACTATTTCCACTATGTTAATAGAATTAATTACCTACAATTTATGATTGCAGTTATTCTCCAGGATAATTCTTTCTTGTTGGTAATTATTATTATTATTATTATTATTATTTCTATTGTACTCCATTGGTATTATTGTTGTTATTTGCATGTGGCTCAGTGTTCGTATAGTGTCTTGTTCTAGCCATTTCAGGAAGAATATCTTACTTCTATTGAACATTACTATTAACCATTTTATTATTATTAATCTTAATTTTACTATCATCTTTTTCAATAATATCCCAATCGAACACTAAATCATTCTACCATCCATTAGCTTCCATAAGATCTTTAAACATCTTCCTGCAAAAACTATAATTTGGTTTCTCTTCAAATTTAAGTTCTTTGGTATATTTCAAGAACTCATTGAATTCCTGCGGTAACCCTGAGCACAACTCTTCAACAGTTGTTGTTTCCTTTTTTACTTTAATTTTCGCATATTTCTCCTTTTTATCTTTCGCACGGATGTTCTGCCAAGGTAATTCACCTTTTAAGAAATATATCAATACATATGCTAAACTCTCTAAGTCATCTCGTCTGGATTATTCAACCCCTGCTTGGGTATTATACGACGCATATCTAGCTGTCCCAGTTAAATTCTTACCTTCCTTGTAAGGTATATGCCCATCGTCTTTCGAATACCTTTTAGCTAACCCAAAATCTATCATATAAACTCCGCCTTTTTTTTATCCTATTCCCATAAGAAAGTTATCTGGTTTAATATCGCGATGCAGGAAATTTCTGCTGTGTAGATACTCTATTCGTTAGATCATCTAATCAGCTAACATTAACACGGTTTTAAGCGAAAATAATCTCTTGCATTTTGAAAACAGCTGCTCCAAGGAATTGCCGAGCAGTTCCATGATCATAATGTTGTAGTCTCCTTATTTGTCGAAGAAGAAACATTTCGGAAAGCCTATCAAAGGGATAGATGGTTTGCTGTAGAGGTAGTTTAGAAGTCTAGCTTCGAAGATGATTTATGGATGCTTTGTATCTGATTTTTCAATCTTGCAGGCGTAGAAGATTTCTGATGATGAGTTTTTTAAGTCTATTGTCTTGTAGATAACTCCAAATGCACCGCTTCCTAGTTTTTCAAGAAGTTGGTAGCGCTCTCCGAGTACATGCCCAGAGAGTTTATTAGTGTCTAATATAATGGATTCCTCAATTATTATTGGCTATGTAGAAGAAGGGAGATCTCCAGTTGTTTTCTGGGTATTGCCATTGAGAATAATATGTTATTCTTCTTCCATAATCATTGCCAATTCGGCAGAGGATTTACAGAGGAAGTATGAGGATTGTTATTTTCTTTTGTTGTTTTCTGCTGAAAGCTGAGGGTGCTTACAGGGGGGTGGAGGTTATTTATTTTTTGGTTAACTTTTATGACAGATTTTTTATTATTTTGATGCTTATTTTTCGCTAAAACAGCTGGGATTAATCTCAAACGTCTCTTTTATTCCTCTGAATCGATTGATTGATATTTTTTGCCCTCCCAAATAAGATGTTTCACTCTCTTACTTTCTCTTTCTGTGTGTGATTAATACTTGTGTATTCTAGAAAGAAAAAGTATTATATTTTTAATATTTTATTATGAAAATTATTATTATTCTTTTATTAGTTATTATTTAGCAGTCTTAATAAAATTCTCCATAAGGCGTGTTTCTGAGGTTAATACAAAAATAAAAAGTATCCATTTTTTCATGAAGACAATGCAACAACAAAAAACACACACACTAAATATACAGCTGATAATTCATCGAATTAAAGATTTAGGGATAAATAAGCAACTAATATAAATGAAATAAGCGAGATAATAAAGCACAAGAAGGCGTTTGATTGATTTTGAATGAGATAGAGAGAGATATAATTGAAACTGAAGCGCATATCAATTAATAGAGAAATAGTTAACTGTTATCCAAGAAGTAACAACAGCTTTGGATATGCAGCACCAATCTGAATAGAGTTGTGGGTGTGAATTGTTTTTCCATAATAATAATTGTTATTTTTGTAATTTGGTGAGAAGATCTAATGCTTGTAAGGCACTATTATCATAACAGAAGAAGAGTGTTTCTTCTTGGTATTTTTCGCATTGTTCCTCCATCTGTTTCATAGCATTTCCCTTTCCATTTGATTGAGAGAGTGTGCTTGATTGATTAATGGTATTTTTATATCAAAAGCATTGATTATTGGTTTCTTTGCTAGAATATCTTAAGTCGATAGATTATATGAATATTCCGGTGTTAACTGAAGAGGATAGTTCTACTGGAATCGAGAGTTCGCAATCGCTTCAGAATTAATATTGCTTTTCTCTTTTTGAGAGCTATTTCCAAAGAATAATGTCGGCCTCTCACACATAGTCTGTTTCCTTAGAAGATGAGGTGGATCAGGCGGGATAAAGTTCGTATTATTACTTAGTTAGTAAGTATCGCTTGAATCTTGCTCTTAGTCTGAAGGCTATGTGAACTAGTCAGCCATCAGAAGTTGCTTGTTGCCATTGAGTAACTCCAACAGCACAGCGAGTTCGTTGTTGTTTTCAAATTAATGGTTGCAATAGAGCGCACCAAGTTGAGAGGATATCGACCCAAGGATCACAGGAGTATTCTAAGGAAAAAGACAAAAAGAGCATAATAAAAAGAAAATGAAATAAAAGAACAAATTAATTCTTTAATATTAAAGTGCTTTACATTTTCTAGATATGCAATTTTCTCATCATAAACTACTTCTCTAGCACTTTTTAACATCTCTTCATCAGTTGTTTTACTCCCACCAACTACCACTAAAAGATCAATCTTGCCCTTCTAAAGATAACTGTTTTACAAGACGATCTTTGTCATCACACCCTAAAAACAAAAAATAATATTCTTTAAAAATCTCTGCAATACTACCCCCTTGTTTTTTTACTTTATTCAAGCAAGACGGCCTTACTTGAATGAAATCATACCCCTCGAATATCTCATATCCTGGCATGCTTTCCACGATCTACAACAGCTATTTAACAAGTTCCTCTTTCTACGCATCAGCGAACTCCTTCTCGACGTTCTCAAAATGCCATGACGTCGAAACTTCTGATTCTGTAATATACGATCCAGCTGTTTTTTACACGAAATTCTCGATCCTCGTGGAAACGCACATCTTCATGAATGTTGGATCTTGCTACTTCGTCAACGTTATCCCATCAATATCAGACCCCGTATGCTGTATCTTCTGCCCATTATTAGAAACAAGTGTGATATTCGGTATATGCCCAAAATATTTATGCAGAAGCTCAGCTGATTTCCCTGAAATAATATAAATGGTTATATTCGTCCTTTTCGCCAGCATAGCTACTTAGTCCACCAGTCTACTGTTGATCTTCGGTTCTGCCAGCAAACCAGATTGGTTTTCAAAGAATACACTTGAGAAACCAAATACAAATATGCCATTTTTAGCATGCCGACATTTATAAATCAAATTCTGCAGATTTATCTCAATATACTAAGATGAATTCCGTTCATAGATCTTGCAGATTTATTCTTTGTAGATAATGTCTCTAGATTTATCTAGAATCACTGATTTCTCTTCAGTTGAGCAGAATATGCATGTATCCCTATTCATAGACTATCGTTTGACGATATCACTGATGAAATTACTAATCCAATTTTAACTTGAGCAGAATTTTATTAAGTAATTGTAATCGAATTCTCGCTGAGCTTAATCACTAGTGTTGTTTTTTTCAGTGATGTTTATTCTACTTTTATCATGTTAGACTAGCTACATTGTCTCCAGTTTAGTTGGACTCTCAGTGGAATCACTTCTTGCATGAGGATTCGAAGAAGTATCAGTTATCAGAGAACTGAAGAAACCACTGGAAAGAATAATACAAAAATAAGAAATTTATTGTTTTAAGTCTGTTTGTGTGTGTTTTTACCTTTGTTTGGCGATTGATGGGCTTAGGAGCTGTAGCTACGATGAACTGTTATCATCATTGATTTTAAGGGATTTAGTCTACTGACCTTATTTCTCGATGTTAGCGAAGACCTTGTAGAGAGTTTAAACGATTCTTGCTTGATCTTATGGATTGACAATGTTAACTGCATTGAAAGAAGCCAGTTAATTCAGGCAATTAGAAAGTATCAATTATCCATCCTTTCTGAGTAGCAAATACTCCATGTAATGGAAATGCCTGGTTTCTTGAAGAACAGTGGATAGAAAACATTCGCTGAGTGATAGATATGTGAAATATTCTTCAAATGATAATGAATCTCCTTCGATAACCTCGATGACGCTATCGTAGAAGCATTAGGCCTAATTAATCTACCTCGCAAGTGCTTTTAGCTCATCTAGATACTCCTGCTACTCTCGCAACGTGAAGAACTCCCCGTCAGTTGAGAAATACACAATTTATTTTAATTTATAGTCTTGCTTCGAGCGCATGTACTTTTCATGTTTGAGGAACTTCTCAAAAGCAAGGAATTTCAATTCCAACCCGCTGTTCTTCGATACAGAGTCGATACCTATGACAAGGTGCTTGTCTTGCTTGTGCAGGACACTCGCTTTCAGCAAAGATTCTTCGAGAATGATTTCTTTGGTTCTTTACAATTTTAATATGTTAATTCCAGGATGCTCAATACGGATGAAGATCTCCCTTCCATTGCATTGTAACATCACCTTACCACCAGCTCTAAGCAAATAAACAAATCACCATTATTCAAGGGGGAATATTATCTTATTTTATATTTTAAAACTTTTTTTGAAATTGAAATGGTTATTAGGAATTTGTGTGTGTTACTTGTGAACAACAGCACACCCCATTTTCTAAGCAAAACTTAGAAACGGTTCGCAGTTTTCATACGTCGAGAACGACATGATATCACAGAAAAACAACGAATGCATGAATATCTCCGCTTATGGTAGCATTTCAAATATCTGCAATGATGGAAATTTTCGTGTCATAAAAAAGGAAATTGTAGTTTTTTCCTTTTAATCGAACTGCTGAACTGATCCTTGGCAGCGCTTTTTTTGCCGCTAGAAATATGATGGCACAAGGAAGAAATGAAAGTCATAAATAGCTATTGCGAAGATAGGAGAATGCTCTAAAGTTATACGCTTAAGAGTGTTAGCTACATCCATGTTGACTTGCTTGTAGATACCCCAGCATGGCTCTTCTTCAAAGAATTACATGTTATCGTTATATGGGAACAAGAATCTCGAACAGAATTGCCTCGCAAACGCAGAGGAATCTTTTTCTTCATAAAACAGCGGCCAACAGTTGAATTTACTTAACATGTAAGCTCTAAGTTCTTCTTTTTCAGCTAGAGAATCTGGACAAATATTGGCTAATCCCACCCAAATAAGATGAAGATTGAGGTTCCGGAGACTTTCGTAGATTGAATCAATAAGGGGATCAAAATTTTACACGAACTCGTAGGACCACTCAATCGACAAAGAACTCGATGGTGCTCTTGGTAGTTTTCTCTTTTTGTTTTTAATGTAATAAGGTAATCTAAAGCTCACCATGATTAAGGTTTTTTCCGATTTTTCATTATTGAAATCACCTTCGAAGATTTCAGGTAATGACTTAGCAGATCGTTAGATCTTCTATGGTTAATTTGACTATTAAGTTGTTTAGTATTATTACTACTACGATTACTACTGCTACGATTATTGCAATGTTTATTACTGCTATTACAGTCCATAATACGAGATATCTTTGAAATCCGATATTTTTCTAACTTTAAGTCCTTTAACTTACTGCGATATCTAACTATCTTTCTTCGCTCGATTGAACAATAAAAATATATTCTCCAAATGTCTTGGAACTTTCCCTTCTATTTGATTCAACGAACTAGCATTGAATTTGATCCCAAGTTTACTTCTCAGCTGTTTCTTCTTTATTGCTTCTTGTTACTCCTCTTTTTCACACTCTAAATTAGCATTCTTGGGCTCGCCTGTGTTCTCTTCCCAGCCTGCATTGCTATAACAAACAAACAAAACAAATATGAATTTATTCTCCCCCCTTCTTCAAATAAAACACCTCTTAAATTATTCCAATCTCTTAGCTTCCTTACTCATTCTCAGCATTCATCGAATTGAAGTAATCTTCATCCTCATCTTCATCTGAAAAATCACCTTTTTCCCTTAATTTTCGGTTACCAGTATTATCTCCAGCATCTGCTTATCCATCCTATTAGTTAAACTCATCAGACACCTTCGACTGTCTTCTGAAGAAGTCTAAGGAGCTTGTATCTGATGATGAGCTCTAATAGCACCAAAAAGAGCACAAAAATATTTCAAAAAACGATCTTTAATCAACCCTAATATCATTGGCAATATCAAAATCTTTTGTCTACTTAGCTCCCCTTTCCCCAAAATGAACTCCATCTAAAAGCGATAATAAATCCTTTTACTTATCCATCTGCTTTTCGAAGAGGGTCGAAGATCATGAACTTTTCTTATATTTTTTTCGCATTTGCTGTTGTTTTTTTCATTCAAAAAATGTATCATTATTTATAATAAAAGAAACTAAAAATCAAGCATAATATAATGGCTATGAGTTAATAAATATCCTTCTTTACTTGTGTCGATGATGTCATAATCGTGGTTCCCTGTATACTTCTAAAATGGTCTTTCGATGACTTGGATATTATCTTCCTTCATGAATAGCAACGCTTTAAAAAACTAAGTTTTGTATTTTCTATTCATATCTATGCTGAAATTCTCCCATTTCACTAGTCTATCACCTTCGAATTTCACACACTTAAACTCAATCAGAGTGCCTACCATCAAGCCAAACACATTTTATTCAGAAAAACAATAGAAAAGAATGAAACAATGTATATTAATTCAACAATATTAAATCTTTTTATCCTCTTGCTTCTCTTTAGACTGCTACTAGAATAGCAAATGAAGAAATTCTTATTAGCTCCTTATTGAATACAGCATTAACGCACTTGCGGGAGTTGTATTTCATATTTGAAATTGAGATACACGCAAGATAAAAGAAGCCAATATAAAATTATGCTGCGCCCCTTATTCATCAATTGTTGAACATATGTAGATTCCTGAAAAAATCCCACCAAAATGTATCTAAAATGTCATTACCATATGGAATCTCGATGAATGTCTCATGAGTCCAATCAGGATATATCTGCGAATTGGTTTAAAGCTGCAAACCTTTGGATACATCCCATTCTCCTAGATCCTTAATGTTGCCAACAATCCTGACTGTCTGGTTAACATTAGTGTGGAAGGACACTTGAAACTTCAGATAACTAGACATTACTGAGAAGAAAAAGAAAGAGAAACAGAGAGAAAGTCCTGCTCTCCTTTGAGATAATCTTATTTCCTTATTTTGATGGTCTTCTCCTATTTCTTTCGAATAAATACAGCCAATCCCACCACTTCCACAGTCTTTTTGGTGTAAAAATCCTCCCCTCCTCCGCCCCAATCAAATAGCCTTTTACACATACGAGCAAATAACCTATTTTTCAGTTTCTTACATTCCCCTAACTACTGATATTTCGCATTACATCAATGTTGTTCCTTCAAAGTAAAATATCCCATGTTGAGGGTATTTCTTATGTCTGATAATTTTAATCCATTTAGTTTTACAAATAATCTGCCTCATAAAAGATTAAATTAGGGTGTTTAGTATTTAATATGGGTTATCCTGAATTTGTTGATTAAATTAATTCATTTTGTTTATTTCATGGATTGTTTTGAAGGAATTATTATTAGTCTTTGCAATGAATCAGTGTTAACTCCATGGTATAGAGTTTCATACCTTTTTAATAACAATACTGAACTTTTAAGAAGATTAGTAATAATTGAAAATCAGAAATAAATCCAAACAATTGATTTAAATTTGAGTGTTACGAGCGAAAATATAAATATTTGTTTTTGTTGTTGGAGAAATTATGCAATAATTAACGAAATAAGTTCAATTAACTAAAGTATACAAGTTAATGTAACGCTTATGAGGGCTGAGACAAGAAGATTATTCAAAAATAAATTTGTGAGTTTCCGTTTATTTTTTTGTTAAATAGATTATTAGTTTTTCAATATTAAAATGAAAGAGTCAATGTAATTAATATGAACTAAGTCAAATCAGGAAAGCAACATACTAATAAAAAGTATGGGTATTAAGATAGAGAGAGAGAGAACTGAACTCTCTCTTAAATTTTAAGGTTAAAAACTATTGGGAGACTGTGAATAGACTTAACACCATCAATGGAATTAAATTTTTATTTTTTCAAGCAAACCCCCCAAAAGAGTCGATGTCAGGAATTGGAATGAGTCTGATAAAAGTGTTCGTTAAAATATTGGAAGGTCGGGTAAAAAACCTCGCTTAAGGGAGAAAAGAGTTGTTACGAATCAGAACAAATAAGAAAAAAAGCTAAACCCGCTAAAAACCTCCCTATTATTAGCTAACTAACAAAAAAAAAGAAAAACAGAAATGCTCAAACAACGCAGTGCCCTCAGCTACAACAACACCAACAACTACACCTTACCTACATAGCCTATTTTCCTAAACAACAAGGAAAACAACCCAAACATTGACAACGAAGATTACCCAATCGGAAATGTACTACAATCTAACAACACCAATGTCCTTGGTCCAAAGTTGCTCTAAAATAATCACAACATCTCTAATCTCTAACCGTTGTCTTCGAAAGCTGGAAAGAGCTTCATTGTACCTGAGGACACAGATAATTCTTCTAAAGACCCTTAGAGCCATCTTATCGCTTAGTAACTGATAAAAGATGTTCGAGCTCTAGCGATATAAAACCAAAAAACAGAGCAGAATCTCCGAGAGCTGCAGTAGAAGATAAACTTACAAAAAGGTAAACAACGAAATTCCTTCATGAATCAAGTTGAGAACAAGGAGAACTAAGATACCGTATTTGCAAAGTAACAAACAAGAAACCATAGCTACTCGATATAACCACTTTCAAATGATCAAGGAACAACAACATCATCATCTTCATCTTAGAATAGCTATTAGAGCTTCTAAGATACAACTACTTCGATAAATCATCGTATCAGATACAGTAACAACATGCCAAGTACTTCAACAAACGCAAGCAACGAAGCTAGAGGGTTATCGAGAGAACAACGATCAAAACCACCCACTAAAATTGAAGCTCCAGTGAAATAATAATAACTGTTGTAGCAGTAGAATTCTCTGAAGACTGTATCATCTGAGACAAAATCAAGTAACCTAGAGAAGAAAGATCAAAATGGAGTTAAAACTGGAATCGAAAAAGAAGAAACATTATCATAACGCTTCGGTCGCATTCTCATTAACGAAAACTACTCCCTCGATATCATAAATCACTTGAAATCACAAGAAGTAAGTATTTACCTTTTACCTTGTTTGATTTTATTTATTTATCATTTTTTTAGTTCACAACTGTACCTAAGAATTGCTTACTCAAACACAACATCCCTTAAACTTTACGAGCTAAAATGGTGGATTGGATGGTGGAAGTCATGAAATCCTATAAATGCTCAGAAGAGACATTCTTCATGGCAGTACGAATCATGGATCATTTCCTTGAAAAATCAAAAATGTAAAAAATATTTTTATTATCAATTTATCCCCCTCCCCCCATAATCTCTAATCACTTCTTATTATTATTTAGAGTCAAAGAAGTCAATGAGCTTCATTTAATCGGTGTAACTTGCATTTTCATTGCCTGCAAATTCGAAGAAATCTACCCAATGCGTTTATCTATTCTCCAAGAGCGCATCGCACATAATAAACTTTCAGAATAACAAATTAAATCCATGGAAGCAGAGATCCTCCACACATTGAACTTCAATCTGTTAGGCACATCTCCTTATGACATCGCAATGCATGCCTTAACTCTAGCAGGATATCAAGAGAGATTCTCCACTGAAGAATTCTCTTACGGTCACAAGATCTGCGTGTACCTCTGCAAAATGGCACTTTATGATTATGAGTTTAACAAGACAACAACATACTCCCTACTGGGTGCATCTGTGATCTACATTGTCTTCAAAATCTTCCAGTAGATTAACAGTTAATTCTCAGCTGAGCAGAATATCAAACATGTCGTGAATTTACTGAAAATCGATTAACGAGAATTAGTGAATTGCAGTACAAGGATTCTTCATTTAGCTAAGAATTTCGCATAGATATTCCCAGATCTTAATAATCTCTAGAAATTCAATGGGTTCGATAACAAGCAGAATTAGACTTTTGGATAGTGATTAAAGTATTTTTTTTCATTGAAGATTTTGAGCAAATGAAGAAAAACAAAATATAAAAATATTTTATCTTCATAAAAAATAAAACACATATCCATCAATTAACTCTCTCTTTTTCTGTCTTTCTAATTAACTTTATGCCGCTTTGTGTTTATATATTTTTATCTCGTAAGTGACATATTCTCTGATTTTTACACATTTCCTTAAAGAATAATTCCAGCAAAAGTTAAAAAACTAAACAATCATTTTTTCATTACAAGTAATAGTTAAATCTACATAAAATAACTTGCTATTCTAATTAAACAGATATTAAGCAGTTTAAACTTGATTGGTTGTTAGAATTTAACTTGATTCATTTTACAAATTCATTTCATCTTTGATAAAAAAATCAATTTTATTCACAATAACAAAAAATATTAACAAATATAAATTTTCCCATTCTTTCTCTTACTTTCTATTCTTCTCATAGTTCCTCATCGTCATCATCTATCTTTTATGCTATCTTCTTCTAGCTAAATAGACTGCCTTTCTTTTTGAATGATTTATGGCTGAGTTTTTTAGTAAACTTTTTAGATTTACCTCTTTTCAGCCATTATTTGCTCATTTTATTAATCGATTCCAAGACATTTTCAATGTTATTATGCGGGAAGAAGAGTCTGAATGAATGAGCTACTGAGAAATTGTTCATGAAATACAAGAGACTCGTGTAGTTGTTTTCAAGTTGTTATTAGTATTGCTGTTAATTTTGGAAATACTTCTCGGAAGGTCTGCTTTGTTTGTCACTTTTCCCAGCGTCTTTCTAAGAGGCATCTTGGTTGTTCTCGTCTTCATCAGAGAAAGAGGATTCTTCATCTTCTTGTTCGTCTAAATTGTAGTTCATAGTGCGAGGTTCAAATTTAGATTAACTGAATAAGCTCTATTCGTATTCTACAACGAGCCAAAATATGAACAAATCAAGGTAGTTAGCAAACATTTACGAAGCAATTTAAAATGGTAAATTGTAAAATTTTTATTATTTTTAGTTTATTTTTTCATACATCTCCTTCCACTTCGATGGGAGCTTTCTCTCCAAGGCGGGGTGTTGTCTCTGTATGAATTATTATCCAAGCTAATAGATTTTTTCAAATCAAAAACAAATGATTTCACTCCAAAATTAAAAGAGAATACACATCAAATTCACATCATGAAAAATCATAATATTTTTGTGATCTTTTTTACTTGTAACTTTAGACTCTGTTCCTAGTTTTCGTTGTATTTCTTCTAATCAACGATTACTCCAGCTTTTATGAAGGTATAACCACCGTATTTGGTCTAGGTGATTTCACACTTGCTGATTTCATATCCATCAACGATGTCGCTTCGTCGACCATACTATCACCAGTAGACGGTTTCATAATATGTATTGACTTCGATCGATATTTCAAATCTGGAAGTTGCTTTGGTGGTAGATTCAGACTATTCCTGCTAGGAGAGGACGTTAATTTACTTAATAACTTTCTTTAGTAGATATTTTACTCTTCTTCATCCATGACACTACTTCCACTTGGCATTTTAGGCATCAGTGCATTATTATTAATAACCATATTCCCTTAGCCAACATTCATAGAGCTGACGCTTGGTGTAGCCACATTCCAATCATTATGCTCATTTAAAGTCTTGGTATTCACACTTTTGAGATAAGCTGAATTCATGGAATGCATATCCAACTCAGAGTCAAAGTAAATACCATTTATGTCACCTGGTGGCTTCTCTTCTCGGACTCTTAGAGTACCTGATATCAAGCAGTAATTAATAAAATTAAAAAAATGCTAATTTTTCCCTTAAATACAATATTCTTGATTCTCTTTTACCTAATGTCCCTATCGATGAAGTCTTCCCTCGAATATGAAAATACGAATCTAGATATTACGAGTCCATTTTGGGTAATTCAATGTTATTCAACTGCAAGTGATCTTCAATGTCAACGGATGACATGGTGGAATTATTATTTATCCATTCTTAGTTATCGTCTATGAACTTTTCCACAGATATCTTCAATTTTTCCCCATTCCCTCTCGAATTCCATCTGCCGTCTTTCTTCCTCTTGTAACTTCTGATAATCTAATTTAGTTCTTAATCAACGCGCTTCAAGATAATATTCTTCTGCTGATCATAGAATATATACGGACAATTTAGTGTCAAATGATCCTTCTCACCGCAGGAATAGCAACTCACACCAATTACATCTAACTGAGTCTAAATGCTAACCATTTCCTTGATGTAGCAGTAGGCTTCTCGTTATTCAGGGAATTCATCGAGCAGCTCGAGAAAATTATCTAAAGAAATGTACTGAACTACCGATACACCGATTGATCGAGCTGAAATATGTGGTTTATATGTATCAGTGAAGAATTCGTATGACCCGAAATATTCATCTTTTCTGAAGGTCTTGAAGCTCTTGAGGGAGTCCTTAAGATCTGTTCGCGATGTTCCTATATCAACACAGAATTCGATTATGCCTTTTTTGACTATGTATATCTTTGGCTGTTAGACTCTGTTGAGATTTATGACATATTCATCAGGTCCTAGAATCTGCTCGCCCATTTTGAGAGCAAGTTTTTCTAGGAATTATTTTGAGAAATACTATGAAAGCACTCTAATGCTTTTGAGTTAAGTTAAAAATGAATTTTAGATGATTTCTTCTTTGAGCTGCAGGGAGAGTCCTTAAAGCGATTTATCAGCACTGACTTATCGACTTTCAAGACTCTCATCGGTGACATATTCAAGATATTTCTAAGCGAGATTCTAATAGTGCTCACTCACGCTATGGTCACTCATGTAACTAAGGAACAGAGAGAGATAAAAAGAACAACAAAAAAATGAAATTTAATAAAAATCCCCTTATTTTATATATTATGTGCTTACCGATTAATTTGCTTAAGCTACGACAGGTAATTTTTCCTTTTAAGTGAGATACTTTCGAAGATCTAATACCCTTCTTAGAAGCAGAATGCTAGAACTGTTATGATCAATGTGTTGACTAATACAAGATACAACTTCTCATATGAGGTCTATGCGACAACACTTGTTTTCAAGCATGACATCGAGGAGATTGCGAAATACAGTGAATTCAAATATTGCACATGGAAATCAGCTTACAGGAGTGACAGTTAATCTATCCATGAAATACCTTGATGGATCGATTCCTAAACACCAATGTAGAACCAGAAACAAGCGAAGAAATGAGCAAAACAGTATACTAATCCAATTAGAATCGCAATGTTGATTGCTGCGTGTGTTTTGTCATGCAGCAGAAAGGAATCTCTGAGTTTATTGATGATATTCACACCGAAGAACAGTCGAAAGTAAAAGAAAAGAAGTGTGAAATTGTTCGAGAATATTATGTCAGAATCTAAGTTCAAAACAGCTAAGAAACTGATTATATCCCAGATGAACCTATCTCGAAGATACGCTGATATGATTTATGGTCTAGATTTGATGATTTACCCTCTGATGAAGCAAGCCGTGTTGAGATACTTCAAAGCGTCTATCGCAAAGATAATTGGAGATAAATAATTGAAAATGAACGTTGTATCATCGAAGAACTTATGGTTTGTTCGAAAGCACAAGAACAAAGGTGTGAAAAGAGCGATAAACACAGTGTAGAGGAAAATGGAAATATCAAAGATTTTGATCCCCAGGGAAAGTGGAGAAAGTGGAGGGAGTAAAGTATCAAATTGCTTCATACTTTGTGCGATGCATTTGTTGGCTTTTAGAACACAAGATTTCAAGCCTTTCAGTTGTTTCAGATAAATCAATAATTTCTTTTTCCATTTCCTAGACACGCAGCCATCTGATTAATATAACCAGCCTTGATATCGTTTTGCTTTGCTCTCACGGAGTTTCACGTAGAATTCACTTTTATCATTGATGAGTCTCATTTGCAGCGCAGTGAGTTAAGTTGGCTTGGAGAACATGAGAATTCTCTTGAAGGAGCTGATAGATTTCGATATAACATGTGCTAGCACCATCCATTTACGCTACCAGAGTTTTTTCGTTGTGACAAGGTTCGTAAAGGCAATCGTGCCTGTTTTGTAAGTTTTGGTGTTAATGGATTCTTTTCGCCATTGCTTCGCTGTGTTTTCCTTGAGGTTGTTGTTCGAAAGAGGGAGATCTTGGTTGATATTTAAGGAGAGTTACAAGAGTTAGTTTGTTTTATTGTTATTGTTATTTTGCACCTGTTTTTGTAGTTATTGTGAAATATTCTGTGGACTTTAACTCTTCTCAGAGGATGTATCTCCTTGCTATTCTTCTGGATCGATAGGACATTCTTCATCTTCATCATCCTTTTAATCTCTGTTGTTATTGCTGCTCGAGTTAAACAGCTGCTACCTCTAATCCATGCCTTCTCTCACACCTTCGAAATTGCGGTTCAGGGACTAACCTGATGGTTTTGCTCCAAAAATATTCTTCGGTACAAAATTACTGTAGAAATTATCATTATTAGTGCTGAGATTCGCACTGCCAACAAGGGAATTATTGTAGTTTTGGTTGTTGTTGTAATTGCCACCATTGGTGATGAGATTTAAGATATTCGCGGAGTTTGTAATTACTGGACTAGCAAAGGAACTACCTGATTTTCGTTTAATCGTGCTGAGATTATTCACACCTTGATATGACTGCTACTACGATTACTACTATTAATATTGCTATTTGAGATTCTCATCGATTTCAGGAGTCGAAAATGGACTTGTAAAGCTATTGAATTAATCCACACCACTGCCTCCTCCTTGAAACAACTGAGATTGTCGTTTGTTCTAGAAAACAAAACAAAAAACAATTGAGATTCCACTAAAAGCCAATGAAACTGCGTGGCCCTTTGTCACTAATGCACATTTTAACTATAACTATAGCTGTTATTTTTTATTTTTATTTTTTTAATACATTGCTATTGGTGAGATTTGGATTACTTGCGAAATTGCTCATTTAATGTTACCCTCCTAATCGAAATGGACTCCCATCATCGATCAATCTCGATGCTTATGCACTAGTTGTACCATTGTTGAGGTTGTTTAAACTATACGGATGAAGTACAGCGTTGTTCATCCCATATAATTCCTTGAAACTCATTGGGATTTATTTTAGTTAACAACAACAACGCTGCGAGCTAGGAATAGCTTTTCTTATCAACCGCTTGTTTTTGTTTTCCCAATCCTTAACAAACCACTCACGCAGAAGGAGTTAGAAGAAGAATAAGACAATGTGCTTAATTTATAAAAATATTTATCCTTGCCCAATCCACAGAGCTTGCCTTGTTGCAGATGCTTCTTATCAATTAGAGAAAATAATAGTCTCCCAAGAAAGTGTGAACAATTTAATGCAAATATCAATAATAAAATAATAAAATAAAAAGGAAATATAAAGCTCTAAAACTCAAGGATGTTCTAATATTCCGAAATAAGAACATACACTAACTAACATAATGAAAATGGCTCAATTCATTTATTTTTGGTTTTTGTTCAAAATTTCACTGCAAAAGATGATTTTTCTGCAAGAAAGAATTGCTTTGAAAATTGCAGCCTAACATTATACTCATAGTTGAATCTGCTGAGTTCAATGAACTATTAGCTGTTTGATACAGAATCCAGTTGAAGTGGTTAATCTGGGAGATGCATCTATGGAAAGTTATACAGAATAATAGAATGGATTGATATTGTTGAATTTATCAATAATTCTCCAAGATCACTCTATCCATTATCTTAATCAACTTCATAAGAATAAGGATGCGTTTCAAATGACAGCTGAAATCTCTTTTTATCATCATCAACAACACTAAGTGTTATGCTGATCGATAACAAACAATTAGACTTCTTATTATGTTCTTTATCACATTATTGTTTGACTTCCTCTTCAGTCACAGAACTACTTAGATTTAGAATCTACCCTTTACAAGTCTGTTTTGGGAAATACTAATCACCCTAGTTTTTTTCAGCATCTTCACTGCTATCATCATCACTCAATGCACATATCAATTTATACACATTACTCAAATCTTCAATAGTCTAGACATTCTTAGAATTCTAATATCCAAGTAGTTTTCCTGCTCTGATGAAAATCGGTGCGGATTCTGTTAGATCATTGAAAATAGTCAAAAACTAGCCGTCCCTTGAGTGAGTCTTTACTTTGAACCCACTCTGCAAATCGTACCTAAAAGGGATAAGAGAAAAGTACAAGAAAATGTTGTAATTTTGTTAAATAAACAACAAATTCAATACTGTAATAATAAATTCTACCAATTTCCAGCAGGAAAATAAGGATTTATGAGTTTCTAGCTCACAACAACACTAGGTGTGACCATGAGTTCACTTCCAATCATAAATTACTTATTCAGGACATATTCACTGTAGCAATTTGCATCCTCTGAGAATTCAAAGAACAACGGACGAAATACCGTTCCCGAATGGTTTAGCCTTACGAACAGCATGTAGTAATGTTTCAAAATTGAATACCTCAGTCTCAACGCAGCAATACTAGTCTTAATCAGCCCATCTCCAAACGCATAAAGCTCTTGAGATTCTATTACAAATGCGCAACAACAATATTTCAGGCAAATTACATGTATTTTAGGTTAATAAGATTTCTCCCAATGATTCTTTTTTTTATCTTACTTGCTACATCTTGGTTATGGTTCCTAGCAAATGGATACAGTGATCCTAACTGAATCCATCTGCTGCATAGCTCCGGTGTTGTGTTTTGCATAAACCCACAAATATCAGCACCTGCAAATGGCAAACCAAAGATATTCATGTTCACAATACTCGGAATTGACAGTTAGAGATATTCAAAGGATGATACATTGTCTCCTGTCCACTTAAAGGAAAATCTCCCTGATCCTGGGAAGCTACTACGTGTGAGAATAAAGGGATAGACAAATTTTCCAGATTTTGATAGGGTTTGAAATGTCAAATAAGATTCCATGAGACCATACAAGTTGTGCACATCTTTGTGAGAATAACCACCATAATGTAGCATGTGTGGAGCTTAGATTGGCAATCAAGAACAAGATAAAAATAGGGTTAAAGTAACTAACTTTTGGGATTATTGTGAAGAAAAAATAATTGGATTGTTTTAGGTATTACGAAGAGTATTTTTTCCTAGAGGAGATCTCCCTGGAGTGTACACAAAGGAATAAGGTTAGTTTATGTAATCCAAGTCAGGTTTATCATCAATATCTTGATATTTAAGTGCTTCTTTATCAGTGCATTCGTTGTCACAGAAATTCGAAGGTTCATTCATGTCAATCCACAAACCAGAATACTTAAGCGATTCTTGAAGTGGATCTAATACTTCCTGCATGTATTCTAGCGCATTAGGATGGAAGAAATCAGGAAAATACGATACACCTGGCCAAACTCTACCTTTGAGTCTTTTGCCTGTGTTTGGAGATCGACAGAAAATATCCATCTGCTTTCCTAACAACTACAATGATAGTAAGTTTAAAACAAACCAAATTGCATGGAAATGTTTTCAGCTGTTTTACCTATTAACAACGCTTAATTCACTTCTTTTCCTGCTATCTATTTGCTTTCAACACTAACGCCTACATCAACTATGGTAACATATCTGACTTTGTGATGGGTATGCAAATTTTTAAAAAAATCTTCAGGAAATCTTTCTTCATCGACTGTGAAGCCTATCTTATCAATCATCACATCGATGTCTGTCCAAATTGCTATGAATTGTTAAGAAAAAAGATGCATAAACAATATTTTAGATTCAATGGGCAAAAATATTAATGAACTCTCACTGTCCAAGGGTATTTCATGTTTGCGATATGATGTTATGACTCTTTCCAAATCATCACTAGTCTTATACCCCCATCTGCTCTGGTGAAAACCAAATGCCCTTTGATTGTTGAAAAAATATTCAAAAGGTAAGAATGACTTAATCTTCAAGATTCCATACCAAAAAGGTGGCAGAGCATGACCTCCCCCCAGA
>Ga0302271_10000445_pt1 | contig 40542 bp, 26 predicted proteins | sample III_Bog_N1_1_FD_198767 | JGI IMG/M metagenome (GOLD analysis project Ga0302271, IMG submission 198767) | Peat permafrost microbial communities from Stordalen Mire near Abisko, Sweden - III_Bog_N1_1 | ecosystem: Environmental > Terrestrial > Soil > Wetlands > Peat | place: Sweden: Abisko...
ATATCTACTGGGTGGCACAACCAATATCTTTAAATTCCAACTTTCTTCCAGATATTCAATAAAGCAAATAACTAAGATCTTTAATATTAGATCATTTTAATATAATCCCCCCTCCTCTCTATTGTATTATTCCTTTTTCATTGATTATAATCCTATTTTCCCCCACAAATCAATACAAGAATACCATAATATAAATCAAAGCCAACATAGATAAATAATGAATATCTAATCAAATTTTATCTTCCCTGAAAACCAATCTTCTCTGTGGGCTAGCTTGCAATATCTACATACTCTCTGAAAATGGCATCAGAGCCACATGTGCTGTTAAACCCTGCTACTCTTGCGAAAAACGCTTTGGTGAAAGAACTTTCCCTTTAACAATACTCGGTCTATCTCTAGGGTCTATTAACATACTCTGTGAATTAAGTCCTAGCTATGAATATCTTATGCTATTTATGGTTTTATTGTTGTTGTTGTTGTTTCGTTCGATGCTAATTGATCCTCTTACAGGCGAATTATTATTCTCAATCTTTTCAAAAAGCTTGATCTAATTCTTTTCAAATTACTAATTATCTCCCTCAAGTGGGCTGTCCTTCGTATTCGTTAGATTAAGCATTGTAGATCCTTTGAACAGTGTCTATTATGCTCTTAAATCTAATCTACTAGTTTCAGTTTACCTATTATTTCCTCCTATGAACTTTCTAGGACAAAAATAACTCCCTCGATGAATGTTCATGGATTGTTCTTCTTCTTAACCGCATGTTCTCTAATTCTTTGGGCTGTCTTCTATCTTAGTGAACAGCTGCTTGAATAGCTTCAGCGAAGAAGCACTAGTTAAGGTTGTTTGTCCTACTGAGGAGTTCGAGAATTATTAAGGATATTATTTTTGTGATTTCAAGATATTTCCCTAGCGAAATGACTAAATTATTTGATTGCTATTCCCAGTAAGCTTATCCATTGATTCAACTGCATCCTTGCTGTCGTTCAATGTTTGATTAATCCGTTAAGTTGCGCTTGGTAAGTGAACGATATTCTGCAGTTAACTCATTGAACTCGAGTTACTCAATGTCGGTTTGAATGCCTTCCTTGCATTACTCATTTGCTGATTGTTCTTCACCGTCATCGACAGCGAGCTAGTTGAAGCATAGTTTCTGTTAGTATTATTGAAAATATTTGAGTTGTGAATCTTCCCATCGATGCTGTTCTTCCTGTTTCTTGACTCATTGGTCTGCATATGCTCCTATGCAATGCCTACATTCAACTCTTTTCTGGAAAGCTTAGAAGAGCTGAGAGGTTTAAATACTTCAAATTTGCTCGTGTTTACAGGAGGAGCACCATTCTCAAAAGAACTAACTGTCTTGGCTACATTCGTGGGTGTGTTCAATTACACTGAATTCACTGGACTAATAAATGCAGCTAACACACTGAGTTGTTTCTTCCTGCTAATGAATCCCCTAGGTAAATTAGATTTCGGCGAAGCAAACAGTTCTTCGGTGTTATTAATACTGTTGTTTAATAGATAACTGCGCTTCTTGGATGAGTTCAATGTCAAGTTATTAACACTCACATTGAGTGCGTGTGTCTTGATAAAATTAGAAAAGTTCTGGTTTCTATCTGTGAATTTGTTGTTATGGTCAGTGATGTTCTAATGAGAGACTTCTCGTTGATTTAAATTAGTATTACTGCTGGAGCCTTTGAATTGCTGCTAGCTGTGAATTATCATGCAAGGTGTCTCTTTCTTGGGTTCTTCTCGGTGCAAGAATTCCTTCTTGCGTTGCTGGGTTCCACGACTTGAAGAAAGAGACTATTACTACTGCTGCTGCTGCTGCTACTGCTGTTATTGTTTCTTATTAATTGTTTCTGTTTGTAGTTTTCTTGTGAGATTCTTGACTTCAGTGTAGGATAATTTTGATAGCGTTGTGATGTCAAGTCCTTGTTCTTTTAGACACTCTAGAGTATCAACAATAGGCTTATTCTATCGATTCAGCAGCTAACTCAACGAAGAAGATCGATGATTTTTGAATTAGATAAAGTTAGATTAAAGTCTGTTTGGTAGGTTGTTTTTCTTAGAACTGTAATTGCTGGTGTTTGAGGCTGCCTGCTTTGAATTCAATGAATGCAATTGCTGTGGCTTTAGTTGCTATTGTTTATATTCTGGTGATTTTGGAAGAGGTTATGGATGTATTAGATATCTAGTAAGAATTTATGTAGATTTAGGGGATTTAATTGCTGTTACTGCTGGTCCAAGAAATGATGGCATTTACTGTTCTTGATGCAATCGAATGTGATGCTCTTGTAGCTGATCGTGTAGGTTAGATAGGGTATTAGTAGGATCAGGTATCTTTACAATATTTTGCTATTTTTCTGATGTTTATTAATCAATTTAGCTTGGGTTGTTGTTAATTGGCTATTGGTAATATTACAGTTGATCCTATTATTATTGCTAGAACTACTACTGCTGATCTTACGTAGCATGATTTGATTTATTTGTGTTAATATGAATAGACACATTTTATGATTTATTATCCATGTCATTATTATTCTGCTATTTCTCTGAGATTGAATGCTACGATGAAGGATTCGATGATCCTGAGAGAGTCTTCTATGAAGGTATTTGCAGATATTACAGTGATGGAGAAATATCTAATTCGATGCTTCTTCTGTTTGGAAATTAGAAAATACTCTTCTAGCTATTCTGCCTGTTTTTATTGCTGCTATTTACAGGATTACTATTAAGAGAATGTTGCTACTGGAACTACTGCTGATTGGGTGTGGTGACTATGTTAATCTAAGTGCTAATTATCTCAGAGAAATTATTGTTTTTAGGAGAACTAACAGATAAAATACTATTTAGATATGTGCTATTAGTGTCCTTGTTATTACTTAGCTTATTGCTGTTGCTGCTATATAATTTTAAGTTCTTCGGGCTAATCAGGCTTTCTGAAGATACTCTGATCTTGAGCGCATCGGTCAGCTGATAATTATTATTATTATTGTTACCTTCCCCCTTGCATCGACTCTGCAATAGTCTGCTGAGCTCGACATTATCTTTAACACTCTTGTTCCTGTATTCCTCCCACTCGCACTTCGCACTGACTTCTTTCTTGAACTGCCGCAAGTAATTGTAGACCTTCATGAACACTAGCAATTTCTGTGAGAGAGAAGAAACACAATTATCATAAACAAATTAATCCCCTCATATATATTCTATTTTTTGTTGCATTCTCTTTAAATTACTTTCTTCTCGATACTGAGCAATATGGCTTCTTCGGAGATGCATTTCGCTTGCGTTTATCTGTATCCCTATTTCTTCATGATCTCTTACGCACCGAAATATGCGTATTCTCCAAGTTAAAATAACCTTACGCGTTGTCTGCTACGATGGTTAATAATTTGTCCATTGTGGCTCTTAGAGGTTCGATCTTGGTGATCTTATTACCCAAGTATCTGAGATTGCTTCTTGTATTGATACAACAGCTAGCGTTCAAGTTTAGCTTATTCTGGAGATTGACTCTCATCTTCAATGTCAATATCTTCAGAATCTAAAGAATTACTAATACTTTTATTATTACTGTTCTCTCTATCATCTGGTTCTACTTCATCTCCGGTGCGTTTCTCAGTGGCACAGTGGTAGGAATTCTTTAGAATGGCATTCTCAGCAGTTTTTTTAATTTTGGCTTGTTCTGCATCTCTAGAGATTTCGATTTCCCCTGATTTTATGAAGTACAAATGGCTGCATGGATCTTTCTCAGAGTAGATGATGTTTCCAGCAGAATATCTCTCTTCTTTCATGAACTGCCAGAGACTCAAGAGCTTCGACGAAGTCATCTAACTCAAGAACGGAAATTTACGTAGAAATTCAACTGTCTCACCCATCATTTGTTCTTTGTACTTCCCGACAATCTTGTCGAAACCTTTTTTACTTAGAGCCAACAAATGGCAATCCTCACTGCAGATCACGGTAGCTGTCCTAGAGGAGAGGGGAGAAGAAAGAACCAAAGATGTCAAAGAGAACTCAATAGAGGGTTATTTGATCAACTTACCTTTGCTCTCCAGTGAGAATAGCAATCTCTCCGAAACTGCTGCCTGGTTTGAGTTCCTTGACAATGTCAAAATCTAAGTAGTTCCTAGCGATTCGCTGCTTGTTTTCTTATTTCTCTCTTTCTTGCTCTTCTGCTTCGATAAGTCTCATGACATTCTTGTTTTCTTGTTATTTCTCCTTGAGATTCTAACATTGTTGCAATAATATTTGACCTTGTATGCTCATCCGTTTTGGCTTTACTAAAATGGAAGTTCTTCGCTAAGGTTAATTATTTATGCTAAATCCATAATTCTATTGTTATTCAATGCTACTAACAGTCTTGTGGCTGTTTGTACTACTGTAATTATTATTGTTGATGTTATCTGCTTCTTTCTCATCTTGATCTTCATACTGTTATTGCTACTTTTGCTAATTGTTTCCTTAATATTTCTGTTTCTGAAAATACTCCTTATTTGCATTATTATTGTTATTTTTATCTTGATCCTTATTATCCTTCAATTCTTGCTCATTTTTTGTTTTATTGACTCTGAACCCTGAATTCGGTAGCAAGCAATAGACACTTCCTTTGACAAAGACCAAAAAGACACAAGATAATATAAAATTGCAGTGTTGAGTAGTTCTCTAAAGAAAGAATTGAATCATTATATTTTTCCTTTAGCTTTGATATCAAATTAAATAAGAAGATAAATTACCTTTCAAGATCAAGTAGAATACTGATCCAATATCACCTAGAAAAAACAACAACACAAAAATAAATGTTATTTTATTCTCAAAATGGCTTGACAACCTGTTCCAAAAAATTTTGTTTTACCATAATTGAAAATGACTTCATTTTTAGCGAAATACTCATGCGTGACTTTCATAAGAATTTATTGTGTGCAGTTCTCAGAGATCTTCGGGTAGTTGTGGAACAGCGTAATACCTTCGATGATTTTCTTCAGAAAATTGATCTCCAAGCTATTCCTCGCTGCCTTCCGAAGAACGTACACAGCTATCTAAGATTGGGAGTTCAAAACAAGCAAATAAGCAAACAGACTAGTAAATACACAGATTAGTCTTGTTATAAACATATTTCCCTCCTCCCAGATTGTTCTCTCTGTAATTCTTTGTACATTGCTAACTTCTTATTAGCTAAGATCTACTACATCTCTGGAAAGAATCTCCTAAAGAAGTCTGTCTTTCTCTGTAAAGTCCTTCGTTGATTTGTGCTCTGTAAAATCTGTGTCCAATGACCCTCGCTGCATGAATGTTGATGTTAGTTCAATATAGCTACTCTAAGGGCTTGAAATTAATTGCTCTGTCTTCATGTGCGCTTTCTTGCTTGGAGAGATAGGCTCTTCATTATGATTGGCTAATGGAATTAGGGCGAGAGATTAATTATGGTAAAGGTTACTAGAGTGACCAAACATATATTGTCAGTCAGTTCTTTTAGTCTTTCCCCTTGCAAAGGATGTCTGCTCTTTGTTCTTTTTTTATTTTTCCTTTAGTTTTCGAACAGTAATCAATCTCCTTTTTTGTTCTCTGATTTCAAGTATCTCCTTCTTCTCGAAACGAGTAATTAACTCTGGCTGTAGTTTTGTAATATGATTTCTTACCCCTTTTTTTTGTTTTCTTCTAATAAGCGGAACATACGCAATAGATGAGAAGGATAGTGCTGGTGGCAGTTTAATCTCAGTAAACTAGGTGCAAAACAAAATAAATCGATTTTGGTTAGTCTACAATCTAAGTTAAAAAACAGTAGAAATTTATCTTTGGTTAGTGAGTTCGCTTGTAGTCCTGCTCTATTTGGAGCATTTGAAAAATCGTATGAGGAATTCAATTAATTGTATTCTTTTTTCCAAGTTAAAGAGCTGATTGATTGATTTCAAAGAGATGCAAAAAAAAATATATATTAGTTTTGTTCGAATCACTTAATTGATCATGATCACTTTTTTTAGGCATAATTACTGCAATACAGTTTCTTTTCATTGCTTAAATTGTTTAGAATATTTTTTTATGAAATTTTCTCAGTTAAAAAAAAAAATCCACTCAAAGTAAATACAAACAAGCACAAGCTTATCGAAAAAACCTCAATTAAACTTGACTCCTTACTATTTGAGAATCTACGCTACTTAGGGAGTGTATTCGGAAAGATTCTTCACCGACTCAGGTAGTCTATTCGGTTTGCCTTTGAGCGCTTGTATCAGCTCAGGAAGCATGTGATAGAGATTATCAATGATTAAATCTTGATCACCATATAATATCTAAGTCTCTGTGAGTTGCTACCTCAATCCAAGATTTTATTCACCTTATTCTTCGAATTTCTTTCTCTGCTAATCTAAGAACTATTACAAATCAAAAGAAAACAACAATCAAAATGACAGATTTTTTGCATTTTTTGGAAGCTAGGATTCTTAAAAATAGGAGATTTGCTGAGATATTTTTACATCGAAAGTGTCTTAGTAGCGTTTCTCTTGTGATTCGATGCATTTCTGTTACTGTTCTAGCCGTTAATTCGCCAACTTTGTATTGCATTTTCAAAAGAACCAAAATGAAAAAATCGAAAAAATGTATGTTCTAAAATGTTCAAGAACATGAATACAATAATTTCTCATATTTTTGGTATTAATAGTTGGCTTTATTTGTAAGAAAGGCAGCATTTACATTGAAATCAAGTTCCATGATTTTCCAGAGTGTGACTTATTTCATGAGATCTTCTTTTTCTGAACTCAGTTTGTGGATTTACGATTCTAATTCCATTCTTTCTCTATCGAAAATATCTCTTTCATTCTATCTCACTCTTTCGATCTCTTTTCTCAGCTGCTATCTCTCATCTTTCAAAGCAGTTATCTCGTTGTCTTTCCTCACAATCACCTCAATGTCTATGTGATTCTGTAAAAGGCAATTTAAAAACATAAGAAAAACAAAAGAAATATGTTTATTACATTCTTCACGTATTAAGCTGAAGCTCTATCAGTCGCTAAATTCACTATAGAATCTTCCGCTCTATCAACATAGGACTTGAATTCCCTCAGAGTTGAAGACAGTTCATTTTATGCTTTGTACACCGATGAGAAATCATTTGATTTCAGTAAACTATTTGATTAATTCAGGTCTTCATACTTCGAGATTTTCTCCGAAACCTGCTGCAATCTGAGATTCTTTTCAGCGATATCTTCTTGAAGTTTCTTGAACTCCCTTGACTGCGTGTTCGCTTCCTCCAGCATTCGTGAAATCTTCAACGTTTTTTTATCAAGTTTAGCAGTTTTTTACTCTAGTTTTTCTTCATTCTTCATGCTAATGATTCTTAGTTCTTGAATTTGTTAAGCTAGCAAGGACTTTTCCTTCAATTCAGCTTGGTTCTTCTCCAATTCTTCTTCTAATTCTAGTTTTTACCTTTACACATTCACAAAAATAAAAAATTTAGCCTTTTATCGTCGGAAATGTTTAGGTATCTTACTGTTCAGATTATTTTAGTTTAGCCTCCGTTTCCTACAAGCGTTCTTGCAACTCAAGTAAAGATGATTTTGTAGACACTACTTGGTTCATGAATTACTCTTAGATGCTGCTGTAGAAGCTCTCAAAGAATTCAAATGTGAATCTTGTTTGTGTTTCAGCTAGAAGCTTATCTAAATAAAATACAAAGTAAATCAAATAAACAAACAAATCAATTTATTCTTGGTTTAACCACTATTCTTTTCTTACATTTGAACGGTCCTTTAGCGTGTGTCAAATACAATTTCAGAAGATCTTAGAACGTTTGATGTTTTTCAAGTAATGTGGTTTCCGAAAGGGGCACAAATGCATTATGCAGCAGATCAATCTAATGATTCTTAAATGTTTCATACACCTGCACAAGCAGATTAGTGCAGAATTCCTCACTTGTTTCTTGATTTTTCTTGTAAATAGCATCTTTTTCATCGTTAATCTTCTCTTCTAGCTGCCTTCTTTATGCAATAATATTCTAACTCTGCCCCTGAAAGGACATGACTTTATTCTCATATTCTTAGAAAATCTCATAACTAATAAACTGCAGTTTCTCATCGACGTACTATTTATCAAATGGATAGTTATTCTAGCTGAGTTATGACTTGACTTTATTCAAAAAAACATTGAATTGCTCTTCTTTGACTTTCCTAAAATACACTTCACTGTGACTCGAGAATTTCTCAAGAACATCCAGCGTTTTCTTGGATGCAAGTGCTTGTTGCAGTTCGCATATCATGTACATAATGATTTCACCTTTTAAGGGACTGCCATTGATTTTGCGGGCATCTAAAGAACCTTCTTTGCTTTTTGAAAGTTAAATAACAAAAACAAAAAGAGTGAATTGATCATATGAAATAGATAATATGCTATGATTGTAACATAAACAGTCATTTTGTTGTTTATTTTGTTATTTTAAATCGTGTTTTACTTGATATCTGAGGGATCAAGGATAATTGATGCTTCCACTGGATTCTCCATGGATCCTTTAATAAATGTTTTGGCTATTTCTGTCGCTCGTTCCTTTGCAATCGCAGCTAATGGCCTGAAGTTAAATATCGAAGAAACATTAAGAATCTATGGAAAAACAATATGTTTGGGGAGTTTTTTATTCTTAAAAAAACGCATTAATTGTAGCATGTTTTACGATGGAAGAAGTGTATATTTGGCGATATAAAGTGCGAATGCAAGTGCGACGTATCCAAAAGAATGCACATCTGCAGCTGTTTCTGCTGCATCATCAGGAATCTCTATAATTATTGCAATTGAATCTTGCTATTTCAGCTGAATTGGCTTATCAATCACATAGATATTGCTACTTCCTTCAGGGGAAAAAACAATCAGTATTTTACAGATGAAATATTGGTTAATAATTGATGATCTTTTTAAATGGGTTTCATTGTGAGTTTAAAAAACCTTACCATTTGAAGGTAATGCTGAGAGCATGCAATTTTTAGAATTTGAAAGCAATGATAGCAGTTGTTAAGAGCCACTTACTCCACAACATATTGGCATTACCTACAAAAAGAAATAAAGAAATTTCAGTAAGAGATTTATTCCTTTCTATCTGGAATTTTAGATGAATGTGAGCTTAAATCTGCAAAACTTTGAGCCTATCCATGCAGTTAAAACTATGATTTCTATCAAATGTATGAGTGTAAATCAATTTGTATGTACATTGGAGTGTCTTATTTTGCTAAAGAAAATAGCTGCTTCGTTTGTAAATTTCAGTGTTAGTTCATTGTTCGATGTGCTAACTGTATAGAGTGGTATGCGAGAGATTAATAGTCCCTGAGAATCTTCCATTATTCAATATATTAATCTAATAAACTGTACTTTAAGAAAATTTAATATTATTTTTTTTAATTTCTGTGAATTCATTCCATCCCAAAGTTATATATGTGATTTGTTCTTTCATTCCATTCAGATTCAATTAATATGTGGATGGATAATCAATGACAATCTAAAGAGACCACGATAGAGCATAAACAATAATTTTAAATGTTTAATACATCCAAGTGGATGTTTTTGTTATCAAAATATGGATAGGTTTTGTTAAAAAAAAAAAATTTATTTTTTATTATTTATTTTTTCTTTTCATTGTTGCATTCAAAACTACGAGAAAGAATGAGGGAAGACACAGAAGTTGATGAGATCTTGTGGGGAGATTTGGATTCATTGATTCATTTTGATAATAAAAAAATCACACTAACTTGATAATATTCTCTTAGTTTATCATATTTTACCAATAATTCTTTCTCACCTTTCAATTTGAGTCGCAAGTTAAAACTGAGGGATTGTTCTTTCAGAAGACAATCATGACAATCAAATCCGCATAATAATAATAAACAATTCCATAAATATTCTCACTAATTTTCTTCTCTTAAGGGAAATCTTTTTTGATTTAATTAGTAAAAGACCGACCTTTCAATGCACCAACAACAGTCCGCAAGTAATCGCTTCAAAGAAGAAGGCACAGTGGAATTTAACCTTGGAAACTTCTAAAAATCTGTAGAATTGTACACTTCTGCAATAGAGGAGGATAAGGAAAACTACATGAATTACTATAATCGATCGTTAGCTTACTTTTCAGCTGATGAATATCCAGCTTCTTTGAAGGACATTCTCCAGTGTAAGATCCTGAAACCTGAATATATTGAAGTGTACATGAGGGAAGCATTAGCACTGATAGAAATGGATTAGCTAGGAGAAGCAAAGAGTGCTCTTGAACAAGGGAAAAAAATAGCTCAGGATATTTTTGAAGGAGCTAACAAGTAGATGCTGGAGATTTCTCAAAAAATTGATAAAGAAATAATAGATCGAGCAAATGAACTCAAAAATGCTACCACAGACGAGCTCCAGAAAACAGGGGAACTCATAAAATGGCTCTTGTAAGAGCAGGCTAAGATCAGCAAAATCAGAATCAAACACGAAGTTAACTCTGAAAGAAGTCTTGTTGCTTAGTCCAACATTGCAGATGGAGAAACGTTTCTCACCATTCCGTTGAGTGTACTCCTAACATTCGATGATCTGTAAAGCAACAAAACAATTCAAGCAGCAACTGAATTAACATAGAAATTAGCCAGAATCAATAATAGCAGTTCATCAAGGAATGAGAGTTTAGCAGAAGAAATCAACAAAATATCCCAACAATAGAATGTATTAGAAGCTGCAAAGAGTCAATAAATTCTCGCAAATCCTTAATCTTGGACATCAGAAATCCCAGGATTCAAAACTCTCTCGGAAACATCAAAAAACGAACAAAAAAATTAAAGTACAAATAATTAAATTCAAAATTCTAGAATTAATCAAAATCCACTAAACCAGCTCCCATCTGAAAAACTAATTAACCAGCAAAGATAAGGGTAATCAGAATCCTAAGAAGCAGTTCTCCTAAAGCAAACAGCTGCAGATGAAAAGAAAGTTGATGATTTTGAAGATAACTCAGATTTTCTAGGTCCTCAAGGAGTCGAATGCTAAGGAAGATAGATTATTGAGCTCCATTATCTCGATCATAGCGGGTTAGCTGCAGTGTTATGCAAAGAAAAGCTTCTTGGACATAAATCTAAGATGTTTAATTTCATTGAATCTCTTCCAGCAGACTTCTCCAGCTTCCCTGCAGAATACAAATAATCCGAAATGGATATTCTAGAAGGTACCACATTCAAATGCATAGTCAAGGAGTAATAATCTGATATTCAAGATGATTATGCATTCCTTTCAGCGGCAGATCCTGTTTTTCGCAAATCAACGTCATTTTAATTATTTGAATGGGCGTTTTTATGTGGTAGATCTAGATTGTTTGATATAACGATTCATAATAAAAAAACTAATACATTAGTTCCTCTTGCTGATATGATCAATCACAGAACGAAAGGTACTTAAAATGCAGAATGGATCTTCGATGAGAGTAGCTTGACAATATAAGTGAAGGCACTTAAAAAAATTCAAAGAAACACGGAAATCACATTTACTTATGGCGGTAAATGCAACGAATTACTTTTACTTAACTATGGATTCATCGAGGATAGCAGAGAGGATTGCATGAATAGGTAAGAAAATGGTAAAAAGGAGGATAAATCCACTAATGAAATCAACATTTTTAATGAAGTTCCGATTATCTTCAATTTCGAAGACTCCTTGTCAGATCCGACACTTCCTCTCAAAGAAATCTTACTTGGTGGTAAATCTAACATCGAAAAGACTTGTATAGCTAGGATTACAAGTGACTTTGATTCAGTGAATTCCGCTGGGTTTTTAGGTTCTTTGCGTTTCATAACTTTAAGAGATCCTGAGATTCTAAGAAAACTTAGTGTTTCCCATAAAAACTTCTAACAAGCTACAAATTAATTAAATTTACCATTTGTCCCATAGAAAACACCATCACTTTCAGTCGAGAATGAGATAGACATGTGGTCGAAGGTCTAGGAAATACTCATACCTTATTTGATGAGGCATAAGAGTTCCTCACTGAAAGATGAAGCACTTTTAAAAGAAGATGAAAAACTGCATAAATTATCCAGAAATGAAAAAGCATGTTTGATGGTCAGACTTGGTGAGAAAAAGATACTTGAGTTCTACATTGACATGGCTTGCTAAATGTCAGATATTCTGAAGGCCGTGTAGATAATAAAGAAATCCAATTAACCAAAACAGAAATAGCAGCTCTAGGCAGAAATGAATTCAAAGATTGTTGGGTAGTTGTAACCATTTTCAAGATACATCAATCAAGTCATTCTCAAGAGACTGTTTCAATAATGAATGCATAGAGATCTCTAAGATAATAACTTTTAAAGCTGTTTAGTAAGAAGGATACATTGCGTATATTTCTAATAAAAAACGTAGTACTTTGTTTGTAATATTTTTGGAAGAATTTTCATTTAAATTTCAAGCTTACTCATTATTTTTGAATAAAACATCAAAAGTTTCACACACGCATAGTCTAGTGTTCTCTTTATTCTCAGATTAACCACTTAAATACTTGAGATACTAGAAATAAACAATTTCTATTCTATTCTGAAAGTACTTAATTAAATTTACTCTTGGTTAGTTTTGTAAAAAAAATAATTAGTAGAAATGCCCTAATCGAGAAAAAAGAATTTATTGGTGCGATTAAATTGTCTCTTTGCACGCATTCTTATGAATTCTTATTGTTGGTAGATTCTTTATGACTTTTATCATAAGAATTATTCTTCTAAAATCATTAGATTTCAGAGGAAAAAAGAAAACCAATACCAAAACTAAATAACAAAATAACAAAATATAAAATAAAATCATCAATACTATTTTGATGGAAAACATGGCAGATTCAAGTAATTTAGTTGATTAGAGCTCTCAAAATGCACTTGAGGTTAAATCAACTGCTGCAGAACTCCAAGACTAAGGGTACACCTCCTTAAAAGAGAATCTAGCAGAGATACATAATGATTTTGTTTTTCTCAAACCTTTTGAGAAAAAGCTAAACGAAAAAAAAGATGAGAAAAAGAATATCAAAGTGAACTGTGACTTAGCGATTGTGCTGGACTGCACAGGCTCGATGGGCAGTTGGATAAATTAATGCAAAGAGCACTGTTAGCAGATCATAGAAAAGGTGAAAGCAGAGTTTAAAGATTCTGAATTTCGAGTAGGTTTTGTAGCTTATCGAGATTTCGGAGACATCAAAAGACTGGAAATATTTCCTTTCATTTCATAAGATTATCAAGATTTGGATGACTTTATTTTTAAATTGAGTCCTATTGGAGGAGGTGATGCTCCTGAAGACATGGCTGGAGGATTAGATGCAGCCCTTAATCAGCTAGGTAATTAAAAAGAAATAAAAAAAGCAAAAATCTTTGAGATTTTAAATCTTATTTTTATTTGTTTAGTATGGAAAAGTGAAGCTAGATTACTAATTTTAATAGCAGATGCTCCTTGTCATGGATCAAAATTCCATACATTCGCAGATTCCTATCCTAATGGAGATCCAAACGGGTTAGATATTGAAGGTTTAGTTGCTGAAATAGGAAGAAAAGGCATCGATTTCAGTGCTATCTAGATCAATTCCAATACAAAATAAATGCTTTCAATATTCTCCTAAAACTACCAGAAAACTAGAGGAAAAGAGTTGAATATTATTCAGCTTGGAAGCGGCAGTAATGGGATCAAAATAGAAGAAAATTTCGGTGAGAGAATTACAAGAACAGTTGCGCAGACAATCACAGAAACAACATTTAAAACCGGATCTAAAGGCACATCTGATAGGTTATATCAAAAAGCATTTAGGATATTGAAAGCTCATAAAGGACTACTTAACACAAGTTGTATGTCCTAAACTGAATTATCTTCGCAATAGCCTGCCCAATCAACTCTTGCTTAAGCTACAATAGTTGAGAACGCAAACAAAATTGAAGAAGTTAATGAAGAAGATATGAGTAGTGCCTCCAGTAGTGAGGAATAGGAAGAATGCAAATAAAGTAAACAACATGAAGGCAAGAATAATCCAAAACGGCTAAAGAAAATGATTGTAAAAAGTTGTTTTATTTTTAAAAAAATGTGTTTCAACAAGAGAAATAACTGATTTTTTTATTGTTTCTTCGTTAGTGTGGCGATGGCAAAAAAAATGATGTTGAAATGTGGGTCAACAATGAAGACATAATAGCTGACGATGATGAAGATCTTAAAGAAAAAAAACGTTAATATTTCACTAGTTCTTAGTTAAAAATAATCAATTGGGAAATCGATCTGAATTCAAATAAAGCATTTCATTTATCTTGTAATTGCATCACTCCTTATGTCAAAAAGGAGCACAAAATAGATTGGAATTAGCCTGAAATTCGACTCCACAGGCTGACTTCGAAACTTCGAGTCATGAAATAATATTTCTCAGAAGGAGCTATGCGGTATGCATTCTACGCGTACGATCCAATAATCAACTAAAAACTCGTGGCAAAGCTTCATAAGAACCTCACAGATAATTTAGATTTTAACTTCATGAAGAGAGACTCTATGAGTTTGATTGCTTGCCATTATTTTGCGGAAGAGTTTAACTCGAGAATTTTACTGAATACAAATGCAGATTCGGAGATTCCAATTCTCTTGAATTTCGTAGACAGCACGATTTATGAAGTAGTTAAACATGAAAATAAGAATGTTAAATATTACTTTGTGGAGAATTACATTGAAGGAGATTATCAGAAATATAACAATAATGCTGGATGGACAAATGAATAGTCTAAAACATAATTTAATGATGTCACGTAGGCTTTCAGTCATTTTACATGGTAATTTGCTTAAGGATAGCTCCTAGTTGTCGATATTTAAGGAGGATAACTAGGGGTGTTAACTGACCCATAGATTCACACCAAGAATAAGTCTAAACTGTATGGGCAAGGTGATTTAGGATATGAAGGAATGTTGAGGTTCTTTTACACCCATAAGTGCAATTAGTTCTGCTAGTCTCTAGGGTTAATTCATCCAAAAGATACAGGAGATATTCCAAATGATTTCAATTTCTTCAGTGACTTGTATGGGCTTTAACAGGTTTAAGATAGCGATAAAAATAAAGAAAATGAGAGGATAAAAGAAGAATAGAGATTGATGGAGTAAGAAAAAGATGAGAAGATTAAGAAATTAGAAGAGGAAAATAAGAAGTAAGAACTTGAAGATGAGGAAGAAAAGTAAAATGATGTGATCACTGTCAAACTAGCTGAAAAGACCAAATAGAAGAAGAAAAAGGGACAAGCTTTGAAGAATTAATATGAAAAAGAAAGACTCCTAAAAGAACAAGAGGAACTGGAAAATCAAAGAATTCTCAATGAAAAAGCTAAAAAACTTGCTGAAGAAGCCAAAAAAGAACCTTTAGATAGCAAAACACTCAGCGGGAAGAACCCTAAAGATGAATCTAAAGCTAATAAAGCTGAGAGTCAAGTAGGTACACAGTGTTAATATTGCAAGAAGTGCTTCTTTTTTTCAAGAAAATTATTCATAGAAAAGAAGCTCGCCAACAAAGACATTATCTGTGAAGAATGCGAACGAGCATACAATGCTTCGATGCTTGATTTGGCTTGCATAAAATGCGGAGAGCTATTCTAAATATCAAAGTTTGCTTGCAAGATAAAGAAAATGAACCTAATAGGATAATGTGAAAAATGCAGGGAGTGAAATGAGAAGAAAAAATAATTTTAACAATATCAAAAAAATAAAAATAATGTATTGGAAAAAAAAAAAGAGAAAGTAAGTGTATTGGTGAAAATGTTGAAGATGTTAGTTGCATCTATCATATCACAAATCTATGTTAATTATTGATGTTGAGTAACATGTTTTTTTTGGGAGAATATAAGGGATGATTATGAGTGGATTGTAAGAATAATGCATTTAAAATTAAAATGTATTGTTCACATAATTGTATTAAATGATGGTTTTCAAAGTTTTGAATCGATTAATTAAGGATAGCAAGACTTGAATACAACTAGAAGCTAATTAAAATCATAAATGAATACTAGTTTTATCTCTTTTTGCGGACAAAACTGTCTGGCGGTGTTTATGCCAAAACAAAAATGTGAACAGAATCAAATTAATTCGCTCCCAATAGAAAAAGTCCCAGCATAATTGAAAAAAATATAAATAAACTAAAAGCAATATATTAGTGCAAAAGTGCAAAAGATTTCTCCTACTGCTACAAAAACAATCACAGTGAAAAATGATAGGACACAAAAAATTAGGTGAGTTTTAAGACTTTAAGAATATCTCCATTTCCATGTGTATTCGATGTATTAACAATTGTTCTTTTGCGTTTCTTAGACAGCAATGAAGTTCAAGAAGAACTCATCCAAAAAGTAAGTTGATCTAAAATGGAACAATATGAGAATTTGTTTTGGATTTTAGGCAAATCCTTCCTAAAAGCCATCCAAAAGCATTCACACTTCTGATCTGATTTTCTAACTCTTTTTTCCCTTTAGTTGCAAAGCCTGTTTACTCGCGAGAATTTAGAAAAAGACGTGTATTTCATTGCAAGAATGAACGATCGTATGGAGATTCCTCTTTAAGTTGTGTATCAGTAGAAAGATATCTACAAAATCTGTCCAAATGGGCGATATGTCCTGCATGCTTTGAATAAATGCTCGAATGTACTCGTGTCTCAAGAGCATCTTTTCGTTGTGCCTAAGATTCTTCCTCGAAAAAATCGCATTTACTTTAGAATCTCTGAAGTTAAAATGAATTGCACTGTTTTCTCGATAATTCAGCACATTAAAGATAATTCGAAGATTGTGATTGAGAATATTCAAAATATTAGTCAAACATCTGCATTCTTGACATTGGAGAATGAAGAAAGAGCTATTCAGATGAATTAATGGATTTCAGAGAATAAAATGGGGGTATTTATTGAAAACATATTGATTTTTGAGGATTTCATAAAACAAAAATGATTTTTTATGCCTAAAATAAATTAGGGAGAGCCATTGGAAGTTTAAGTCAGAGAAGAGAATCTTTTCAAGGCATTCAGAAATAATGTTAAAAGCGAGCTTGACACATACTACGAGAAGTAAACAAAGAGATTATTTTAAATTAGTTTGAGTTGCCAATACATTTTGATCCCCATTTTTAAATAGGCTGAGAGACGACAAGAAATCCGTTGAGATGTATGAAAACTTAGAGTTTTTCTAGCATTAGAACCCTGTGGCGATTCAAAATCCTACTCGAGTTGGAGAGAATGTGTTTGCTAATCCGTACAACTATTTCTTTTTCTAGCAGCCAGGATAAGAATAGCAAAATAAGCCATATGTTAGGAAAAGTAATAATGGTGAAAATTATGGTAAGAACAATAATAATAATTAAGGTAATTCCAATTTCTTCCATCCTATGGCGTTGCTCATGATGCAATAGCAGTATCTTCAAGGAAATAGCAATTTTAATGGTGAAAATAATCAAAAGAATCATAATAATTTGGTAAATAAGAACGAATCAGCTGGTAATTAGAGAAACCATAGAGGATAATAAGGTAATAACAATGGATAAGATGGAGAGAAAAAGAGATCGAAAAATCAAAACAAAAGAGGAAGAAATAACTCTAATCCAAGGGCTACCGAAGGTTATCAGTAGAAAGATGAAAATAAAGATAACAAAAATGTTCAAAAGAAAAAAACTCAAAAGAAGAATCTCGTTGATAATGAAGATAATTTCCCTTCTTTAGGATAGAACACCACTAACAAGAAAGAAAAGCCAATTGTTGAAACTAAAGCTGCTTCAGCTGATAAACCTTAGAAAACTGAAGCCTAAGAGAATCGTGTTGGTAGAAAGTAAAGTGCTGAAAAGAGAGATGTTGAAAAACAACCAGAAAGAAATGTCAGTGAAAGCAAAGACAGATAACTCGAACGAAAAAGAGAAGCATCTACCCATGCTAGTCATGCAAATAAACATGAAGAAACAGTGTACTTCCGCAAGGGCAAAGAAATCAAGGTGAGATATGAGAAAGATCAACTCGTGAAGATCTTCTAAGGAATTCAAAAGTCTATTGTTCCTCCTGAGTCAATTATCGAATCGTCTAAGGATGAGTTCATCCCTGTAGTGAATGTCAAAGCAGAAATCGAAATCGAAGTCACCAAGCCTACTGAAGTCACTGAATAAGTTAGAGATTAAATTGAATTTTTGTTTAAAAGTTAGATTTGTAATGTTTGTTTTTTAAAATAGTCTCATAGCAACCCGGGTACTCCATACTAAGGTACAGCAAGTGTGCCTTACAGAAAACCAAGCATCACAAGAAGCAACATCAAGAGAAAAGAATAAGAAATGATTCAAGAAGTAGAAGAGAAAACATCTTTAGCCAAACAGTGAGATTAGATTTGAGTTGGATTGGTATATTTGTTTGTTATTGGTTATCTTGAATTTATATTTGAATAAATGAATGAATTATTTTGCTTATTAATTATTCTTGGGGTAGAGTGTTTAAGATTATTAATAATTGTTATGGATTTTTAATTGAACTTCAAACAACAAAAATAATTCGATATTTTGGACTGGCTCAAAAATCACTGTTGAAAAGATAAATATCTTCTAAAAAATTGTAAGAAATTATTAGAATCTCTCTATGATTTTGAAATATGTGTCCAAAAAATAATTAAGAATTATTTAATTTCTACTAAAAGAAAGTATTTCCAGGAAAATATTACCAAATTCGTAATCTTCTAATCTCTCATTTTCGACATTTGTCAATCGATAATAAATATGGTCTAAGATCTCTTCGACAATAACAACAAATACTATCGAGTAGCTGTCGATAACCCACTGAAAATCATAGAACCTTTAGGTAGAACTTTCTTTAAAGATAAAGAGATAGATAACCTAAAGAGGAGTCATCAAGAACGTGGATAGCTGAATGAAGATCATGCTGGATATAACTAACAATATTAAGGATAAAATAATGATTTTAACAAAGGGAATCAATCGAATTTTAGAAATAATAACTTTCCATAGAATATATCTTTTTCTAAGAAGAAAACAGCCAAGAAAGTCAGTGCTGTCTTGATGGAAAAGGATAAGCTTTTAGAGTAGATAACGTATAATAAAGTGAGTTAGAGATAAGTTGATTTGCGCTTCTTGCAGGAAGTCAGACCTGATATTCCTAAAGCAGTTGTTTAGCTAATATCAGAAACGGAATTCAAATAAGCATACTAGAACTTCGATAGAAATCTATATATTTAAGCTCATTCGAGTATTATTGATCAAGTAACGAAAAATATAGTTATATTTTGTTAGAGATTGTTGTTGTTTTAATGATTATTGTTAAAAAAATAGATCAGATAGGACACTTACGAGAATTTGAAGGCCTTGAAATGCTAGAATTTATTGAAGATGCTGTCTGGATTTGTCAAAAAAACAAGCTAGGTTAGTAATTTCTATTAAGTTCTTGGTACAATCGAGAATATCTCTTACATAGAGTACTTAAAAAAAGAAGTTGAGTTTGCATTGACAACTTCGATTCTCAAAGTGTGGCTTTAGCAGAGTAGTAAATTTCAATAAATGAGATAATCCTCTGGATGGAGTGATTTAGAAACATACAGTTAGAATACGTCTGATGTTGATATTTTGAATGGAAATTCAGTGAAGAATTATATTGAAGAAGTTCGAAACAACTGTTAAAATGATGATCCTATGTGGGATGGATTTGATCTTTATCTTGGTTTAAAATCTATCACTGCTACGGAAGGTTATGTGGAATAAGAGAAATAATCTAATTCTAGATTACTGTTTGATATCGTGGTTCTTTGTTCTCTTCTTGCTGAGTAGTAGAATAGTGTTATAAAATTCTACTCTTCGTTCAGTTCAAAGACACTAACACTTCTTTTTCTGCTCTTTAAAGTCTTCTAAACAACTGTTATGTCTAAACCAAGAACTTCTTCACTTTCTTCAAATTCTAGATATGTGCATTGTATTGGACTTAAAGTTGAACCAGCAAGGAAGTTAGCTGAGATTTTACTTGCAAAATATGATGAATTTATCAAAGAAGAAGTAATCCCGATTGACATTAGGATCATGACTTAAGACTAGAAATTTACAATGAATTTCATAGAAAAATTCTCCAGAAATCTAGTGAAATTACAAATTGATTACTTTGACTCAGAAGATATCACAAACAAGAAATATTCAGAGATTGTCAAAATGGAGTTGTCTAATATATTTGTTTAGCCATTTTATAAAGATCTAGTGGATACATTCTAAATAGATGACTTCAAGCTGAAGAAAGAACTAGGTATTAAATAAATGAATATATCAGAAGCGTATTAATAATTAGATAACGAAACACAATAAGCTAATAAGGAAAACATGAATTTGAATACATCGAAGGTGTAAATTATGTAAAAAGATGTACAATTTAGTGAAGAGGAAGAAGAAGAAGATGAAGAAATGAAGGATTAAATAAATAATTCTGGTAAAGCTGGATTTTTAGGTGAATTCATTGAATTCTCTAAAAATAATGTTGTAGTAGAAAAGTAAAAATATGAAGAACATAAAAAGAAAGGTAACTTTAAGTAGTCACCTAAAAATGATTCAACAATTATCAATTAGAAAAACGATAGAGATTTGGTATTCACCCGAGATTTAATGAAAAATATTGGAATTGCTCCTCCACCTTCATCAATTTTAAGAAGCAAAAAACGAAAGTGAAAATTTATCCATCAACAATCAAAAACATTGAGTTTAGTTAGATATTACAGAATCTCTTTCAAAATTTACATGTTTATGTAGTTATTTTCTATTAATTGTTAAATAGATTTAAATAATAGCTTCCAATTGTAAGCTAGGTTAATGTAATGATGATTTGAACGATTTCTTGATAAACATTTTTCTTTTTTTTCCATGATATTTAAAATTCTTTTGGTTTTTCTTCGTCCAAACACAAAAAAAATATTTTTTTCTTGTCCCTACTTCTAGCCTATTCTTAAGCAGAAGATCAGACAAATTATGAAAAATCAAAGCCAAACAAATTGAAACCTAAATTTTAAGAAATTTCTGCTCAAATATAGGCAACGAGCAACAGAAAGTAAAACAAGAGTATTTATTTTTTGCTTGGAATTATTTTTCTCTTAAATTATTATCTCATTCTGTTTTTGGTTTAGCTGTAATTTTGCTGAGGACTAGTTCAACAATTGGGTCAACTTTTGCTCTTATTTAGCCATAAACTGCCTTGATCTATTCAGAGTGATTCTATTTGACGTAAGGATAAGCACAAGCGATATTTGCAGCTAAAAAGATGAATCCAAAGTCGCCAAGGCAATGAGCGAATTTGGTGATGAGGTAAAGAGTGAAAAGCACTCTGAGCGTGTATATCTTGTCTTGAAGAATCACAACTTTTCTGACTTGCTGAACTGCGTTGTTGATCCAAGTATACAAATGGATATAGAGTCCCTTGACTGATTCAGGATTTGAGAAGTCAACGCAGCATGAAGAGGATGATGATGATTTCTGAGCACTTTCACCTTCTCCTTTAGGAGCACAGCATTTCTTGAAGGTCACTCCAAGATATTTCTTGAATTGAACTGTTACCAGACAAGCAAGGAGAGAGAATGCAAGGAAGTTGCATGATGAGCTGAGGAAATGGAGATCAGCGATGTAGACAACAATCAAAACAAGATTGAGTGCTGCAAGATGAGCACCAAGAAGAACTGGAGTAACTTTTTATGTCTTATCGCTTGAAAATGGGCAGCATCCTGCGCTCGCTGACACACCGATTGGGCAACTCATATGTTTTATGCTTAGAATATTTTGGTGATTGAATAATTAATTCCTTTTTGTTTAGATAATTTTACTTTTTGATTATTTATTCTCAAGTGCATTCTTTTCACCCCCCTTTTTCCCTTTTGTCTCAGAGTTTAGAGCAGGAAGAGCTCTTTCGCTCTGACTCATAACTCACAAGGGAAATGCATCATAGAAAATTTAAAATATAGTGCGTAGTAAGTAATCCAATAGATGTAATTCTAACAAAAAAGACAATTTTTATTAGCAGAAATGAATAGTTTAGAAAACAAAATATGAGATTAAGAAGACTTTAACATATCTGTTTTGATTGCATAAAACCAACCAAATTCATAATTATTCTGCTTATTGTTGAGTTAATTTAATTGAAATATATATTTTTCCTAGCAATTTACTTTCCATTAAGATTATCAATTATCTTAGTCTTCACTGGCTAGCAAGATTTGGGTAAGAATTGCAATCGAAAAACGGAGGGGAAACGTTGATTTTGGGATTGACAAAAAAAGAGAAAGAAAACAAAGATTATTCGTCAAAATTACAAACATAAATGAGCAATGAAGCATAATTAGCTGATCAAACTGAAATACTAGGGAAGGAACTGCTGCAAAATCATCAGAATTAAGAGTACGGAGTGACCAAGAATACATGCTAAGATCCTATTGAAGGAGAAAACAGCAATGAAACAAAAGATGAAACTAGCTAATAATATGAGCATATTCTTCAAATTTCCGAAATCGACAAGGAAAACATCAAAAACAGCAACAACAACAAAAATACTAACAACAGTCACAGTGATAGCAATAACAGTAATGAATCCGCTGAAGTTGTTGAGTCCTAGTAAGTAGGCAATCTAATAATATCAGAATCTTCTTCTTCATCAGTGAATCACTCATCTTCATCACATTCTTCTAATTCCTCTCATGGGAAGGACTAAACCAGCGCTTTCAATGAGAAAATTATAAGTAAAACAGCAGAATCTCTTCGAAAGAACATCTTAGAATTCATTCGAGAAATGCAGCAGTCGACGGAGAAAAATAAAGCGATCATAAAGAAGAAAACTATGGAGAAGATTGAAGAGTTTGAATTAGAATTTGAGAGACTCTTCGGAGTTGATGAAGCAGAAGGCATCGAAGATATTATCATCAAGCCACTGCATGAGAAGTAACCATCCTTAGGAATGATAATTGCAATTCAATGGATATTTTTTTGATTTTTCTTGATTCAAGGCTGTTGAATGTGTATCCCTTGAAGACAGACAAACGATTGGAGTTTTATTTTCGTGTCTATGAGTTCATCAAACTAGAATGGCTGCAAGTTGAACTTGATGTATTAAAGCACCCACTGTACGCTAAAGCTGTCATGTGTAAAGCATTCAAACGTTTTTTGCTTTTAATTCAATATCTCAAAATGAGCTGATAAACTTATGGGATGAATCTGAGGAAAAATATTGTTTTAAATAATTTTAAAAAAAAGGTATCCATAAGATCAATGAAGTGTTCAGTTCCAGAGAGAAGCTTCATATGATAACTAACGTGTGCACGCTTTTGAGTAGTAAGCGGCTAGATAATTTAGTTATTTTATCATTAAATCCTGTTGAATTTACTTATTTTTTATGTGTTTTTAGAAGCACTATAGGCCACTTAATCTCAGTAAACCATAGGAGCTGATCACTTGCTCCCAACACTAATCTACGCTCTGATTAATGCAAAACCCTCAAGACCTTATGCCAATCTGTTATTTGCATTGTAAATACGGTCTAATTTGGAAGATACGCTCTTTCAAACTTTTGTGGAAACAGAATTAACCAAAAAAAATTATCTTTTTATTTTTTTTAAGGGATTTCCGTAGCCATTGGAAGCTCAAAGGTGCAGAGAAATATTACGTTGCGACATATCAAAGTGCTTTGGATTTCATCGATAACATTGATGCTCAGAAACTTAGAATCGATGAGACTGTATTTGATGATTTATATCACAAAAATTACCAAAAATTCAAGGATCTTGGATATCTTCATGATTTCGAGAGATAAAAGCGATTTTCAGGATGTGGTTCCTCAAAAGAAGCATTTTAGATTATAGATAAACTCAAGAAAAACATGAATGAAGTACATAAAATGATAGAAGACGTTGATAACCCCAATGGAAATGAAGAAGGAACCAAATTAAAATATCTGAATTCTCAACTTCATACGTTAAAATTAACATCGCTCCCTGAAATGTTCGCAGAGTATGCATAGATGGTGGATGCTTATCGAGATGTCGTTGAAAAATCATAAGCAGTTATAGCCTAGTTTAATTAACTCTCAAATGATAAAGATTGTGAGAATCTTTCAAATAATAAGAAAACTTCCAAATCATTCCTTAAACTCATTTTTTGAAAGCGAAAATTTTTCCCAAAGTTAGCTAATAAAGGTGAAAAAGTAGCTTTGAAAGGATTTTAATAAATATTATGTGTGTTTGATTGGTTTGTTTATGTCATATGTATGTAGATAGATAATAGCTCGTTTTATTAATTTTTTTATCTTTGAAGTAAAAGATTAAATTCTTCATGAATAAAGAGCTGCTTAATCATATTGGAAATGAAGCTAGAGAATTGGAAAGACATAAAAATGGAATGAGAAGAGATAAAGAAAAGAATTTAATTTAATAATTGAGATTCCCCCTAGAAATATAGACATCTGATCCGTAAGCCTGGGGAGAGATATCATCATCCGGGAGAAAATCAAACAAATATAATAGAAAAGAGGAAACGGACCCTCCAAATCAGCCAAGGGAACAGGGAAAAGAAGACAAAGAAGATTAGATAAGGAGGGGGGAGTGGAGAATAAATAAATATTATTTTTATTAAATAGCTTCACTTTTTCAACTATTAAAATTTACAACTTTAATTAATAATCTTGGCAAGAAACAAACAAAAAATACAGTGAAAGGCCACAAAAGCAAATAACACACCCTTTACAATCATTTTCTATCAAATGCAGCACTAATTATTAGGTGGAAAGGCTTACAACGAAGTGAGCATAACTCAAGATGGAATTGAGTTGAATACATTGAACGATACTTCCGTTGTTGATTCCTAGTCTACCAACAGGAAAGGATACGTCAATCTTGATGATATCTCCGAAAGTAAGTTTGTGTTTTTTTGATGTTTCAAAGACAATTCTATGTTTATTTGTTCTATTTAGATGTCGTTTATGCTGAGAAAAACATAAAAAATGACTATGCACCTCTTTCAAATGGCACTCCTAAATAACAATAGCAGCAACTACAACAAAATCAGAAGCCGCCATAATAGTTATCCTTGTCTGGATAACAATAATTATAATAATAATAATTTTAATCTGGTTAGATGCCTCAACCAAACTACCCTGGACTCATCAATGGTAGAGCTCCTGTGATTTCTCAATAGGCATACACTTCTCCTTAATAGCAGTAACAATACCTGTAGTCCTAATAGAGATTAGGGTAATAGCAGATCTATCAGCCGTAAAAATATTATTTGATTTTCAATATCAAAATAGTACTTGATCTCATGTTTTTATTTGTCTTTTTTGTTTGAAGCTCTTTCATTCAGCCGAATCCAAGTGGCATGTATGCTGCAAACAACTTTAGTGCAAATCAAGTAAATCCTACCAATCTCTCTTCCTCTTAATATCAGTTTGGCATGGCTAATTTGTCAGAATAAGAACTTCAACAATAGATTTAACTTCAATAGAGGATATTAGATGATATTGCCAAATCAAAAGCAAATTCAACTCAAAAATCATAACAAACATAATAACAATAGCAACAACAACAGCAAAAACCAGCACAACAACAACAATCTATGATCCAAGGAAGCCAAATCAAACCCCCCTAGCAATAGTAACAATAATAGCCCCAACAATAATTTAATAGCTAGAAACCAGCTCCTTAGTAGCAAATGCAACAGCAGTAGCCGAGTGTTATTGGGTAACTTTATCTCAAATAAACTACAAGAGATGTTAGCATCTAAATGTTCCATGCTTATTTTTGATTATTTGTTCACATTTTCAACAGAAAGATGGAAGTGAAATGTGTTCAGTGCATGATGATGTAACGCATCCCCATTTGCTCTAAGAAATTTCAATGCTATAATTGCTGTACAGTCCAAGATGCCATCTCGTAAATGCCAGTTTACTCGATGTTTCTTTGTGGAAACTGCCAAGCTAGAGTTCTGTTTGAACCAGGAAGTAAGCCTTTTTTTGTTTGTTTAATCATAGAAATACCAAGATTTCGAGTTATTTTACTCTTTTATCTCTTCTCTGATTGACATCCTTTGTGATTGGCTACTAAACAGTGAGTGATTACATTCAATGCACGAGATGCTAGATTATTAATAAAATTGGAGAAACAAACGACAAACAATAAGCAAGTTCCTCACTCCCGAACTCAAGAACAAATTCCCTGCCTACAGATATTGTTCAAAAACCACCTATTCTAAGATCACCAGTTTTACAGCCTCAATAATAACCCCCACAATCGATCTTCCAATAGCAAATGCTACCTCCTTTGCAGCAACCTCAATAGCCACAGCAAGTTCAAGACTAACCTTAATAAAAATAACAACTTTATCCTTCTTTGCAATAGAATCCTAAGCCCCTGGAATCGCAGACACAAGCTTCAACTCAACAAAAAGAACAAGATGATCTTGCACAGATTGAAAAGGAATTCGATAATATGATTGCTGGAAACGGAGAATCTAAAGCTCAAGCAGATTAGCTAGAATCCTTAAAGAAAGAAAAGGCTGAACTGCAGAAGTAATTAGATCAACACAAAGAACTCGTCTAAAGTCAATCTCTTTTCATCACGTAGGCTCAATAATAGCAGCAATAACTACAATAGCAGGTGTTGTTATAAAAACAGCAATAACAGCAGCAACAGCAACAATAGCAATAAATCTCTGCCCCACAGAACAGCTACAATTATCCTCCTTAATAAAACTAATAGATCCCATCTCCTAAGATGTACGGATCTGAGATACCTGCATAGGGACAAGCAATGTCCAGCTATGGAATGACTTCTGTCTATCAGGGTGCTTAGATATCTAATGCGTAGCTTTGAGGATGAATCTACTTGTTTTGTTGTAATATGCTAGATTTATATTACCTATTGAGTTTTAAATGTAAAACACATTATTTTTTATTTTTTATGAACATTTACAGATAAAAAAAGAGAAATAGATTTTTAAAAATACATAATTGTGTCTTTACTTTATTTTAAATCTCCTTTTAGTTTGAAATTCACCGACTAGAGCATTAGTTAATAATAATAATAATAATAATAATATTAGTTTATGATTAATGGATTGATTTTGTTTGGTTAATGCATCAATATTTTCTTAGTTTAAAATCTCCATTTGAATTTGATTTACCTTTTCCAATCTATTTCCTTGCTTTTTTCATTTATTCTTTGAAAACGATTTCGATTGATAAACCAGAATTCACAAGAACAATGCTGGTTTACTTCTAGAAACATATCAACTTGACAGATAATGCAAATGGATTTTAATTTGCTGGTTTGTGTTTTTTCTATTTCAAATGAGACAGTAAGGAAAAAAGAAGATGAGATTGATCGAAGTGTTCTAGAATAGCTCCATTAAGAGAGGTAATTGAAGAGATAGAAAGAGAAAGGGAAGAAATAATTAGTTTTAAACAGAAACAAATTAGAAAACTAGAGCTTAAACACCAGACAGAAAACTCTAAACACAATTTAAATAATAATTTAATCAAAAATAAGGCTAAAACCATCTTTCAGCAATGTTCTCCTCTCTTTTCGGAAGCAATACTCGTTCTCCAGATGAAATCGAAATATCCTAGCGACCTCCTTATCTCGCATAACCTACTCCTTAGCTCAAAGAAGCCTACATGAAGGCTGCTTTAAAAGAACTTCAGATCTTAAGAAAAAGTTAAATCTCCTTATAAATCGAAGATATCCCAATATAAATGCCTGGCCACATCACAAACCTCTTCATTCACACTCTGAAAGGCAGAAACATTCATCAAACGCAGTAACAATCACATGTAACCTCCAACACAGCTGTTCTCTTGCTCCACGGATTCGGTGGAACAAGTTTAAGTTTCATGTGGACGATGGGTAACCTTGGAAATAAACTGGAAACCTACGCAATTGACTTGCTCGGTATGGGGCTATCGTCTCGACCAGAGTTCCATTACAACAATCAAGAAGATATCGAGTTGTTTTTCTCAACAAGTATCGAAAATTGGAGGGTATAAAAAGGCATTTCCAAGTTGATTTTAGTTGGTCATTCCTTTGGAGGGTACATGGCATTTATCTACGCAAAAAGGTATCCTTCCAAAGTCGAGAGACTCTTTTTAGTCTCACCTATGGGAGGCACGAAAAGAACTGCAGAAGAAGTAGCAGCTTGGGTCGAAAGCAGAAAGAAAGAAGATGGATTCTTAAAGCGGTAATTGTTCTCATATTTCGAAGGTGCTTGGAAAGATAAAAAGACATTAGCTCAAGTGTTTCGTTCACCTCTAATTCCAACTAGTTACATGCTTAGTAGTTATATTAAGAAACGACTAAAAGTTCCTGAAAAAATACAAGATGATTGGCAAGCATACATTGAAGCTCTCTTTGAATTCCCGGATAGTTCAGAGAAGTCTGTATATTATTTGCTTAGGTTCCCTAGAATGTCTGCTATTGTTTCGATTGAGGAGACAATTAACGCAGAAGTTGAAAAAAACAAAAAGCAATTTTAATTCCCTATTCACTATGTATACGGTGATTCAGATTGGATGTGTGCGGAAGGTGCGAATAGAATTGTTAAATCAGCTGTTACGTCGGCTACGTTTGCGACGATGGTTAATGCTTCACATTAGATTGTGTTTGATCAGCCAAAATAACTTGCGGAGTATGTAGTTGATGTTTCTCAATAGAAAAATCAACCTTAACAGGAATAAAACGAACAGTTTTAACATTAGAAATTACAATTCAATCATATTTGAAGAAAGGTTGATTCTCTCGAGCTGATGGAATCCAAATTAATGTGCATTTAAAAGAAAATAATAGTAAATTTAAAATTTTATCTTTTTTTAAATAACGTTTTTATCTTATTAACTCATCCTTCGATTGTTTTTATTCACTCTTGTTGTTGTGTCCAATAATGGCTAGCAAACCTTCTCTCATTCATATTAATACCAAACTTAATGAAGAATACCTTTTCAACAAAACAATAAGGGGGAGGGGAATACAAAAAAAATACCTAAAAAATTCTCAATCATTTCTTAAAAAAAAAACAATTTCTGTACAAGCACTCATGCATTCACATTCAAAGAAAATATCATGAAGATTCTCTAAATTCAATCTCTTATTTATTAAACTACCCTTAACCCGATAGCTCCTCAATCTTACTTGCAAAAGCATTGTAAGTTAAAGTTAGCAAAAAAGAGAGATCCTGAAAAGAATTGAAAAACAATAAAAAGAATAAAACAATGGACTCCATCTCCTTCTTAGTTGTTAAGAGGCAAATATGATTATTGAAATCATATTTAGAATATCTTGAATAAAGGTAAAAATGATAAAAAATCTTAACTAAACCAAACAAAAAGTTCAACAAACTCTTAATGTTGAAAATCCAATCCTTCCATAACTCGATTAATCGTACCTTTCATGAACCCCACACCCGATTTTATGTTTTCATCATATATATTTTTTTCTTTCATATTTATCATTATTTTTTTTCTTTCTTCAAACATCCTTTCCTTATCGCCTTCTCACGTAAGATGCGCTGCCTGACAAAGAGCAGATTTTTTGATGTCCTCACAAAGAATAAAGGGAGTTTTTATTCATTCTAAAGAAAAACACATTTGAAGAGATAATTTACATATTTTATTAGACACGACAGAGGGAGAAATAAAAAACAAAATCAATATTTTTTCAATAAGGTACACAGACAAATACACAAGCACAAAAGTACATTTCTTAGAAGAACATCAACAGCGACAAGAGAAAGCAAACATTTCTAAATCAGTTATGAGTAGTAATCTAACAACTTAGATACCAGAGAAGAAGGCTCCAACAAATCTAGTTGTTGAAGAAATACAATAGAGTATATAAGATCTAAAAGGATATCAAATATCAAAGTACTGCACTGTTGGAAGCTATCTAGATGTTATGGACAGTAGAGGAACATGGTGCATTGGAAAAGTGCTTTCACTAGACTCAAAGGGAGTGATGACTATTCGATTTGATGGGTGGGCAGATAAATACAAAGAGGTAAGGAGAATTTATGAAATTTCATGATTTTTTGAGAAAAAAAGCAAACATTAGAAAGGGTATGAAAATATCTATCAAAGAAATAACAAAATATACCCAAATATGCCATACAATCAGGGGAAATTATAAACTCAAAAGGATTGTTTTAGTTAGCTGAATTACTGATTGGTAAAATCCCTATTAATCATCAAAGATACCATCAAGCACGAGGATATTACTAAAGAAAATTTAAAGAAAACCTGCAATATTCTTTCATCTTAATTGATTTTCATCTTCTTCATGTTACACAATCTTTTTCTTCTAGACTCATTTAATCGGCTCGAAGAAAATAGATGCGTTTAAGAAATGGACACCTCCATACACAGGAGGACTAAAGAGCACTACTCGTGAGGATTTTTCACCTGAATCACTCCGAGCTGAAGTGAATTAGGTAAAAAACAAACAAACTCCCTAGATTCTCTAAATAATTCATTCTTTTTTGGCCATGTTTCTTTGTGAAGCAATTAGAAGAAATGAGCTAACTTTAGAATGAAGATTTTGCTTTCAATGACACATATAAATTCACATAATATTTCAGAGGCACGTTATTCATCGTCGCTGACACATTACTGAGCTTCTAAAAATCGTTTCCTGAAAAAGATATTCCTCTTTTCATTGAATTCTTTTAAGCTTACCTTAGATTGTTCTTGAAATACATAAAAATTCTCCCTTCAGTTCTTCCTGCATACATTGAAGCGATGAATATAAATCGATTAGTTTTCCTTGTCAACCCAAAAGTTGCATTAGCTGCTGGGTTTGATGAGATATTTCAAGCTGTGTACACTCTCTTCGGTGGAGATTAACTGAGATGCAGTAGGTTTTACAAGGTAAAAAGAAAGGAAAAAAAGATAAATAATCACAAATATTTGTTGGTTTGTAATAACAAAAAATCATTTTTATTACTAATAGAATAACAGATTCGACACACCATCAATCTCCGAGATGTTTTCTTTCAAAAACCCTAACGAAGGAATTGTTGTGTTTGATTAAGTCTTAAGTTTTCTAAGTTATTTCGGGACACTTGAAGGATTTGATGCCTTGTTGGATTTGCTAGCTTATGAGTTGAAGGTTTCATCTGAGATATCTTATTTGCTACCTATCCCCGTTGTGAAGAGAATTATTGACATTTTTGAGAGAAGTTTGCCATTCATGAGTAAAAAGAAGGCTATTCCTTATGTTAGTACTCTCAAAAAAGTAAGGAGATTATCTTATAAAGGAAGGGTTTGACGATTTGAGAGATTGTAAAAAATATAATCTGATTTGATTTCTTTGAACTAAATAAAAGCGAGTAATTGAAAGATTAGGGAAGATAACAGACAAAGAATTGAAAGATATTGACACTAGAACTGTTCGCTTAATTGTATTCTCCATCACTGAGTTGCACAAAAGAGTTTCAGAAAATACAACGATCTAGGAAGAATCAGATAGATTTGATATTCGATTCACGATTAAACTCATTAAATGTCCTTTTCTTGAAAAGAAGATTGCTGGAATTAGTTATCTCAAAGCACTCACTGTGAGAACGGGATCTTCACTGACTAAGTATGAACATTTTTTATCTGCTAATTTTTGAAGATTTCTAATGTTTCTTTTGTTTTTCCCTCTGAGAAGGCAGTATTATGTAAGCTCAGACTCCAATTCTGGTTAATAACTTGCTAAAAGTAAACTCCGTGAGTATCTTGAACTTGAAAACTTCTTAGAAGCTTTGCTGAGTCCTGAGACTTTCCATCCGGAAATCCTTAAGCGATCGATGGAAGTGCTTACGTTCTTAAACGAAGAGAATGTCTTATTACCGAAACACTTAGACATGATATGGCGTCTTTGTGAGAATAAGCACGAAGCTGATTTAGCTGCAATTTACTCTACAATAATTGAATTAGCGAAGATTCTACCGGAGAAGAATCTTGATCTTATTTTCACATGGATAACTGCCCTACCTTTTGAAAACTACACCGAACTTACAATTACTCTTCTGAGAGACTTTTCTCTTAATGCAACAGCATCTTTAAACTCCAGTATTCATGACAAATAGCTATTTAGATACATTTTGATTTTTGGTTTTTGTGTTAAATTAATTTTTTGAAAAAATAACAAAGAAATGTGGAAACTCAAGACACAGAGTTCATAGCAATACCCTAACTATGGAGTCTACAAACTCTGGGGAGCTATGCAAGACAACACGAAAGCTCCTGGAGCATTAGTGAGTGTCTGCGTGGATGCATTAAGTGAAGTATTGAAAAATTCACTTTTTTCGACTCTAAAAGAATAATTTTTATCTTGGCTCATGGATAATTTAAAAAATGGAAATAGCGTCCCATAAAGCTTGCAACTTGCAATCATTTTACTTAAGAGTTTCAGTCAAAGCAGCTCGTATCTCTCAATAGTCGATTCCTCAGCAGAGAGTCTAGCTATGAAATTGAATAAAGAAGTGCCATTTTTTGATGCTCTTGCGAAAGATTTTGACGTTTATTTAAAGTAAATTCAACCGAAAGTTAAAAGAGTAGATGAACGAATCGGAGAAGAATGTCTGACAGGGAAGTGCTCGCATTCTGTTAATATTGACGTGAGACTTGAATTCATGTCCCTTGCAAGCAGGCTACTTCGTCCAAAGGGGAAAGACATATCAATAGATTAACTTAAAAGATTGTGGAAAAGTTTAGTCCTAGGCGCATTGACACCGATAGAGAAAAGCAAATTCCTCAGTTGGATAACAGTAAACATGTGTTGAATAAAAAAGGACTATTTTATACTTAATATCATACAGATGAATCGCAATAATCTTGTAATTTTTAACTAATAGAGAAAGAACGAGGTGCAGAATAATTCTAACGGTAACACAAACGGAAAACAATACGTAGCTGCGTTGGAAGAAAACCTGCTAACATAAATATTGGAGTAGATCTACGGTGACAGTGAATTAACGAGGAATTTCACAGTGGACAAGGAAGTTTTCGATTGCTTTAAGACACTCTTTTTATACGTGAATGTTAAGAACAAGGCATTTGAGTTGAATAACTAAGATTTAATCTTAGTCAATAAATATGATTCGATCGTAGGTAAAGACATTTTGTGGTAGTTGATCACTCATTGCAATGACATACAAGTTCTCGAGGAAATCAGAGGTTTAATTGTTGGAATTCATCTAAGAAAATCAACTAAATCAAATGAGCAAAGATATAAAATTTGGTAGAAATTACAAGATTAATGCTAGGATATTTTATCTTAGACAACATCACCTCTTGTTCAAGCTCACATTGTCTTAGTCATCAAAACATTCCTCCAAGAGTAACGGATTATTATTAGGAAAACTAACAAAAATTTATCTTGAGAATTTTTTATTATTGTCTTTACTGTAAAAAGTATCGAAGGACGGATGTTTTTCGGATAACGGAAACAAGAAGTGGTGATCACGGTGACAATGCCAAGCACTGGAAGTTCTTCAAGCAATTAGAACATTAACAACTCTGGTGCTTAGAAAAAAATAATCAAATTACCTGGTTAAGCGAGTCTACTGAGATTGAGAAAAGAAATTGCAAGAGAGTTCAAGATTCAAACCAAGGATTTTGATTTATTCTTCTTTACTCGAAATTTTGTCATTACAAGAGGATAAGAAGAAGAGTACACTGTAGATTCCCTGAATGGAACTGATGGAAAAGCACCTGCTATCTAAATTTAAAACCTTAAAGAAGGGGTACGAAACAAAATGATTATCTTTTGAAGAATATCTTGGGAAACTTTACATAAATTACTAAAATTCTGTTTTGTTGTTGTTTAGAATTAGAATTTATAAGAGATCACACAATTCAAGGAAGGATTAGCAAATTCTGCTTTTTCTGAGACTCTTTTTGACTTTCTTTCCAATAATGGAAGTGAAGAAGTTGTGAATAATGCTTGGGATGTGTTGAATATTCTTCCAAAGAATCTCAAAATCGCTAAGAAATTACAGAACTTAGACAATATCTCTACTGCTTCTTGGAATGATCTTCTTCCTTCAAATTGCTTTAGAAAACTACTTTACTGTCTCCAAATTGTAAATATCAAAAAATGCAATAAACTTGATTTATTCATCACATTTTCTATTAAATAACAAAATTAGATCTGCGATGAATTCTTGAAAGACGAGGGAAAGCTCAAAAAAGAATAAGAAACTTGGTACTAGTCTTTTTTAAGAAAAGGAGGTATGCGGCAGGTAATAGGTATATACTTAAGCATGAGTGAAACTGAAAGTCTCTTCGAAAAACCATTCAATCTTTTTTGCATTTCTTCATTGATCCAAGTCATCGGATTCTTTGTAAAATACTTCTTTTCGTCATCTTCTAAAGACTTCCTTTCCTTGAACGCTCCATCATCTTCTCAAGCGCCCAGTGAATTTCTTCAGATGCTCGTCTAACGAACAAATGACTACATTGGATTGTCTATCAAAAAAAGTGAGTTTTTCTTTTCTTCTTAACTTTCCTCATTAAATTAGTCCTCGTTCCTGAGTACTTCAATAATTATGAACAATAAAAAAATTCAAAATGACACAAACTTAAGCTCAAATAAGCTAACGATTTAGACATATTTGCTGTCCTTTACAAGACAATCCTTTGATCTCCTTGCTAATTGCTTTGCATAGTATCCCCCTCTGTTATCTCTCCATCTGCATAATAATACACCATCATTGATTTTCATCTCTAGAGGTTTGTTTCTTCTTGATAATACTCCACTGAGATAATAGCTCAAGCAGTCCTTTGGATAGTTAATTGACCTTGATGCTTCAAGGCAAGCACATCTGAATTTCTAAGGAATTCTTGCGAAAATTCTCGCTGAAGAAGAGGAGAATCTTCAAACACAGTGTAGAGGTTCATGCTTTGAATTTTTCTCGCTATATTTGATGATTCTTGAGAGGCTTAGCAGTATAACACCTAAACCATCTCCTAATCTCCTTGAATCTCTCAAAAGCACACTCGAAACACTCATTAGAATGATTAAAACATCGTCTGTTTTTGAACACTCCAAAAAAGATAGTAAATTTTAGAAAATACCATAAATAATCCCAATAAAATAATCTTGTTATGCTTTCATTGTTGTTTTCAGTTGATGGGATGCTTCGAGGAGCATTTCAGTGTGCGAAACAAATCATTTCAATGGATGATTCACTCGCAATTAGTGTAATAAATGATAAAGATTTTGCAGCAAGTGTCATGAACGAGTGTCTATTAGGGATGCCGTCAAGCAGCAACCCAAATGAAGATCTTCCAAAATGCAAAAGCTTAGAGAGTCGGCAATGCGCTTTTTCATTTTTAGTCACTGTTCAAATCATTATGCTGCAATAATAGACATCCATCAACGAATATGGGAAGGATATGCAAGATCCTAATTCACTAATCGATAAATATTTTGATTTTGGTCACTGGCGGACAGCATCTAAATCAGATTGGAACATCAGAGAGGAATAACAAAGAGATTGTAATTGTCCCGTAGGTTTGAAGAATCTTGGATGCACTTGCTACATGAATTCTCTAATCTAGCAGCTGTTCACGATAAGAGTAACAAAACAACCTAAAAATATACTTTTTTTTGACACAAATTTTTTAATAAGGAATTCTCTGAGAGCGTGCTAAAAATTAAAGCGGAAAACAGTGAGAAAGAATTTAACCCTTACGAGAACGTACTCCATTAGTTACAATAGATCTTCGCTGCTTTAAAGGGCTCTCAGCGATAATACTACGATCCAAGAGATTTCTGCAGGGCATTTAAAGACTTTGAGGGGGAAATAATGAATGTGACTCAGTAAATGGATGTGGATGAATTCTTCAGTACACTCATGGATAGATTAGAAGCGCTACTCAAACCATCGAAGAATGAATTTATTATCAAAAACGTCTTTGAAGGTGAGCTATCCAATGAGTTAATCGGTCGAGGAGGTGGTTGTAACCATACTTCAGAAAGAGCAGAGTCGTTTTTAGCTTTATCACTACCTGCGAAAGGTAAAAAGAACCTAAATGAATGTCTATCTAGTTTTGTATGCGGTGAAATGCTCGAAGGAGAAAATGCATTTTTCTGTGAGAAATGTGATAAGAAAGTACCTACACTGAAACGGCAGTCGATTAAGAAATTACCGAATCAGCTGATGATCGTTCTGAAGAGATTTCATTTCGATTTAGATACAATGCAGAAAATCAAAATCAACTCATATTGCGAATTCCCTTAGAAATTGAATCTTAAAACGTTCACGCATTAGTATTTAGTAGATTAAGATAAAGAAAAAGAAAGAGATCAGAAAAATAAGAAAATTGATCTTGAAAGTGTTGATGATGAAGTTATACTTAGTTCTTCATAATAATAAGATGGAAATTCAGATGATCCAAATCAGAATTTACCTGAAGAATATTATTCTTATAAACTGCGAGGTGTTGTAATCCATTAGGGTACTTCAGATAGCGGTCACTATTACAGTTTAATCAAAGATTTCGATGAGGATAAATGGCTAGAATTCAATGATACGTAAGTCAGTTAATTTGATATTTCTGATTTGCCTAATGAAGCTTTTGGAGGAGCTGAAGCTGATACTTAGCAAGCTAACACAAATAGCTTTGGATCTAAGTAATCAATGCAATCTTCACTCATGAATAAGAATGCTTATCTGCTCTTTTATGAGAAAGATGCTTTTTTCGATGAAAAAGGAAAGAAATCTAATTCTATGATAGATTCTTCACTAATAAATGATCCAAATTTAACGCAAAGTTCAAATATCGATAATGTAGCTAAAGAAAATCTCAAATTGCACTTGAATAAGTACCTCTTTTCCAGTGATTTCTAGGAATACACTTAAAATCTCCTCAATGCTGTGAACCAAGATAAGCTCACATTTGCATCATTCAGTATCTCCAAATTCCTCCTAAAATACTACTTTTTCTCTAGGCAAAGGCAATATGACAAATCTAACCTGCCACTATTCAGAAAAAAAATGGGATAAATTCTAAAAAAGAGCCCGTAATTGAGCACATGGCTGATTTAGAATGCAGCACATGAGAACTTCCTTAGAGAAATCTTCTTAGATTGCTAAATCGATGATATGAAGTATCTCTCAGCAGGATTGCTAATTGAAGCATTAACAGCAGTATCCGAGCAAGATGATTCACTGTCTTATGAATTATTCGAGGAAAAAGTAAGGGGTTTGAAAATAATTACAGTATTAAATGTTTCACTTTTTTTAATTTCTAGAGTGTCTTAGTGCCTTTTGTTGGAGTTTGCGTGTATGTACTCATGAGTAGTACAGGAAACGACATGAAGTAGCTTGATTAATTAAGCAGAGTATTATGTAAAGCTGCTGAGTGCAGTACCAATACAAGACGCTATTTAATCTCCCAGAAGTTAATTGGTAGATTACAAATGTTTTTCTGTGATAGCAAGGTTCTCGGTTAAACATACCCTGACTACAATAACTACAAAGCTGCAGAATAAACATAATTATCCCTGCTATCAGCTGTTTCATCTTCAGCAGCTTAATTACAGAAAATATCCTCTTATGATGAATTCTTAGAGAATAAAGAAAAAAGCAAGAAATTAGCAATTTTAAAGAAAAACTTTACGAGTTTGATCAGATTACACTCTATTCTTCTTAGAAGTGTGTAGCCATATTCAAATTGCCCCTTCTAAGGAAAAATGTTACTTGGGGTTTTACCAAGAATAGCAATATAAATTGATAAAGATGAAGTCGAAGTATTTAAATTAGCAGCGTATATTAAGAAATTGCTACCATTGTGTTTCCGAAAATTAGCTCGAAACTCTCTAACTGACTCATAAGCATATTTGACTACACAGAATTTCTAACTCTTCGAGGAAATGTTCAACAATTGGACTTCCATCCTTCAAGATCCAAAAATCGATGAGCAAGACATCAAAATTTATTTCCTTTTTATGAAAAAAACACTCCTCATCCCAGATACTTTCTAGCAAAAAAGAGTAATATGATCAGTTTTGTTTAATTGGTTTTTGATAGAATTATCATATGAATTCTAATAATCTTTTGTTTTGTTGTTGAAGGCTCGCCTTGTGATGACTCGTGCTTCTGAGTTCATAAGAGGAAACTACAAGTATTTCTATGCTGCATAAATCGCTATTGATGAGATCATAAAATTTAGTTCCTTGTCAAAAATATTTGCTGGAGAAATGCAACGCGAAATGCAAGAAAACAAAGATTTCTTGAAATGTCTTGATTTGTTCATCTAAGGATCTTCGAATCTCTATTAGTCTTTGAATGGGAGAGTACAAAACATAACAAACTATTAGGATATTTATTATTTATTAACATTTTTAAAGATTTTGATCCCTAGTTTAATTTACATTTTGTCTTGAACAAAAACTAAATAGATGTGCTTATTCCGTGATGAAAATCGATAGCATTCTCTGAATTTCCAGTATTTCCAGAAAATGAATGAAACTATCAAAGCATAAACTGCTTAGCGACGCTAGAAAATCATTTTAATCTAGAATGACAAGCAAACAGATTTAGAATATGATTCTGATGAAGACGATTATGCATTAAAAACCATTTCAATCGGTGATAAAATCGATTTGAGGTAAGATTTTAGAAATAAGGGATAAAAAATGCTTGCTTTCTCTAATTCTGCTATTAATTTTAACAAAGATCAAATCGAGAATTCTCAACTTTCTTGGTGACAGAGACTATCGGGGATATGTTCAATGTTTAGAGTGAAGAAGATAAAACTTACACAAGATGGATTAAATATGATGACGAGGATATAGCCGAGCCAATAAAGGCTGCAAATCACTTTCAATTTTCTGTGGATTAGCTACACAGCTGAGCAATTAATAATAATTGTTGGATTAGTTTTTATCTTGGTGCCAAGGATAAGAAAAACTAATGTGATTTTTCTTTAAAATAAAGTTTCATACTTCATAGACAAGTTTAAAAAAGGGAAGATTGAGTTTATTTATTATTGAATTGGAATTATTAATGAAATAAGGATGAAGAATTACAATTTTAAGGTTAATTTTTGTTGAAAAAATACTAAATAAATTATTTTTGCAGTGCAAATTATTTACATTTTTAATTAATGCTGCCTTCAGCGTAAAAAAAGACAATAAAAACCCATCATCATGCACATAACAGAAACATAAGGACTTAGGCGATCACCAATCACTGCTGCTCTTCTGAAGAAACCCCTAAATCTACAAGGAATAGTTTACAAAAAGATAAACTTAACATTTCATCTGCAATCTACTCTCAATGCCAAATTTGATTGCTATTCCATAATTTTCATGTATTATTTACCCTTGAGTATATGGATTAATGAATTCTGGCTTGATTCTTCGGATGTAAGCACATGTACATATGATCAATAGTAATGAAGTGAGTAAGCTGGAAAAGTTGAAAAATGCTGACTAAGGGGAAAAATCATAAACAAGTTAAAAACAAGCTAAAATATTAGAGAAGACTTATTATTTTACCATTTGCTTGTTTAGTGGGGGTATTTTTGGTAGAAATCTTTTGGTAAATGATAATTTCGAATGTTTGGCAGCTTTCGCTCTTTTTCTTGTTTCAGATAATTAACAATAGATATATACGTGTCTTCTGAGAATCAATCAAAAATCAGCCGTAATTTGTTTAAACAATTGAATTCTATTTTATTAGTGGAGGATGATTTAAGAATTGCGTGATTATCAGAGTAGATTAATACCTAATAACCATGGTTTTCATTTAACATAGAAACTGAAAAATAATACCATGAAAGATTAAAAATTTAAGCTTTAACTATTAAAAATCTTTTTCGAAATTATTAGAATGGAAAACTAGAGATAAAAAAATAGAGTTTGAAAATGTTAAAGAGAAACGGTTGGTGTTATTGAATAATCATTGGGGAATTATTGAATAATTTTATTTGTATTTTCGAATGAATAGAATGAAAAAAAAATATTCAATTTGGTGGATTCGAATAACAAAAAAATTAGAAGAAGAAAAAAAAGCAATAAAAGGCAGACAGTGTAGTTATTTAGTGAGCCAGTTTAACTCTTGTGGAAAGATAAACTGATATTTGAAATAGACTATTATTCAAGACAGTTTTAGAAAAAAAATAAAAACAGATTTAAGATGATCAACAAAGATAATCTTAACGTATAAGCTCAGCTTAGATCTTCTCATTTCAATCTCGGGAATGACTTAAGTAAGTTTTTGTTTAGAATAGCATTTTCACAAGAGATATCAGCAAATAAATCAATGCATTTCATTTATTTTTTAAATACATAAAATTGTTTCTCAAAATCTGATTTCTCTTTTCTCATTCTCTCTCTTTTCCTCTTTAGATAATCCATACCACACTGTCCATCGAGATGACTACACACCGAAGAAAGCAAATAACTAAGCATCCGTTGGAGATAAATTAGCTCTTAGAAACAGTCATTTTACTCTTGGTGATTATGCCCGCACAGGATTCTACAATACGATGCATAATATTCACTACCCTTTCCATAAAAATGCAGAAAGTGCTAAGCTAGATGAGGAAACAA